>JAABUQ010008026.1_pt1 | contig 14981 bp, 12 predicted proteins | sample 5560001 | NCBI WGS metagenome assembly JAABUQ01 (sample SAMN10711888, study PRJNA513371) | rock metagenome | isolation source: Antarctica rocks | place: Antarctica: Victoria Land, Finger Mt nord | collected 2015-12-18 | reverse complement strand
CAGACCGAGGGCTTTGTGAACAAGCGCAAGACGCTCAAGCGCCACATGTTCGGCCGTGCGGGCCTCGCCCTGCTGCGCGAGCGGATGCTGGACGGAGGGTAAAGCATCAAATGTGGGCATGAGCCTTTAGCTTGCCGTATACACCCGTTGGCGCCGTGTCTCTGCAGTCTCCATCGCTGCTATGATCCGCAGGCACCCGCTCACCTGTCCAGTAAACTGAACGGCTTAACCCCCCTTTCTGTTCCACTGCTTGCCCTACCCCAAGTTGGCGGGCAAGGTGGCCGACGCGTTACACAAGACAGACTATGACGCCCTCGGGACCGGGCGTGTCGAGCGCGTCGAGTATATCGTCGCGGTGGCCGCGTGAGCACCCCGCCGCGGCCCTTGATAAATAAACGAACGTTAGCTATTATATAAGCATGAGCACACCACACACGGTCATCCGGCGCGGGCGCCCCCCCCGCGATGAGACGCGCGATACGCGCGTCGCCATCCTCGACGCGGCCCTCGACCTCTTCGCGCGCCATGGATTCGCCGGCACGTCGGTCCGCCAGATCGCGCGAGCGGTCGGGATCACCGAGGCCGGTATCTACGCGCACTTCGCGGGCAAGCGGGCGATCTATGACGCCCTACTGGCGACGGGCGGGCCGGCCGTGATCCTCGGCCTGCTCGACGCCAGCACCGGTCCTGAGCATCCGGCGAAGGACCTGGTGGACGCCGACCCGGCTGTGGTCCTGCGCGGGCTAGCCCGACGGGCCATGGCTGCGTGGGACGAGCCCCGCGCCCGGCGATTGTTCAGCGTGCTCATCCGCGACGGCGCGCTCGATGCCGCCGACCAGGAGGGGGGCATGGGCCTCGTCGCGGCCATCGCGCAGGTCCAGCGTCGGCTCGCGCCGGTGTTCGAGCGGTGGATCGACGCGGGGTCCATCCGCGCCGGTGTCGCGCCAGACCACCTGGTGTGGGAGCTGTTCGGCCCGCTCAACGCGATCCGGGTGCTCTACCTGCACGCCCAGGCGAGCGACGAGGAGCGCCGAGTGGGCCACGAGCTGGCCGACCGGCACATCGACTTCTACCTCGACGCCGTGGTGCGCGAGCCGCGCGCGGCCGGGTCAACGACCGAGACGGTGGGCATGGCCGCCCCAAAAACGACAAACGACAGAGGAGGGTGACATGGAGAGCGAGCGCATGAGCGCGAGCGTGGATCAGGGTGCCGTCGTCGTCACCGGAACGTCGACGGGGATTGGCCGGGCGTGCGCCCTAGCCCTGGACGCGCAGGGGTTCCGCGTGTTCGCCGGCGTGCGCAAGGAGGAGGACGCCGCCGCGGTGCTCCGGGTGGGCTCCGACCGCCTGACCCCCGTGTTCGTCGACGTCACCGACGCGGCCTCTATCGCCGCCGCCGGCGCGACCGTCGCGCGGGCCGTGGGCGACGCGGGGCTCGCCGGGTTGGTCAACAACGCCGGCGTGGGCATCGTCGGACCCCTGGAATACCTGCCGCCGGAGGACCTGCGCCGCCAGCTCGATGTGAACGTGGTCGGGCAGCTCGCCGTGACCCAGGCCTTCCTGCCGTTGCTCCACCGGGGGCGCGGCCGCGTCGTCAACATCGGTTCCGTCGGCGGGAAGCTCACGATCCCGTTCGGGGGCGCCCTCTGCGCCTCGAAGTACGCCCTGGAAGCCCTCACCGACGCGCTGCGCCTGGAGTTGCGCCCCTGGGGTATCCATGTGTGCCTGGTGGAGCCGGGCTCGATCCATACCGAGGCCATGGACAAGACCCTGGGGCAGGGGGAGCGGACCGCTGAGGCGCTCGCGCGCGACGGGCACGACTGGTATGCCGACGCGCTCCGGCGCTTCGCCACCGTCGCCGCCAAGCGCGAGCGGGACGGCAGCCCACCCTCGGTGGTGGCCGCAGCGGTCGTTCACGCGCTCACGGCCGACGCGCCCCGGACACGCTATCCCGTCGGCGCCCACGCGCGCCTGCTGACGACCCTGCCGCGCGTCCTGCCCGATCGCGCGCTAGACGCTGTACGCATGCGGCTCTTCGGCCTGCCGCGCGCCTTTGGCGCCGCACGATCATAGCGGCGATTGACGTGCAACGGGTGATGCGTCGGTCCTGTAGCCAAGGCTGTCGCTCGGCGGCGACGGTCGGGTGTGAGCCCGATCGCGCCGGTGATCCGGCCCCCTGGCTGCCGAGTCCGACGACGAGGAGGGCGACGAGGGATGAGCGCCCCTTCTTTTCGGCCTGGTGTTACGGAACGTGAGTTGAACTAAGCAGCTCCCTCACGAGAGCGGCTCGTCTTCAGAACCGGACGTGACACGTTAGCGTCATCCGGCTCCTCGGTCACGCGGTCCTTGTCATGAATACCGCTCTGTCGTCGATGGGCTAGCGACCCATCGGTGGCAGATTTACGGTCGTGGCAATGACGGTGCAGGGCTTGCATGTTGGTCAGATCATGACTCCCGCCGCGCGAGCGAGGGACGACATGATCGACCTCGATGCTCTCCCTGTCCGTGAGGAGCAGTCCGCAGCCCGCGCAGACACCGCGCTGTCGCTTGAGCAGGATCGCCATCCGGCCCGTCGTCAACGGGTGGTCGCGGAGCCTCTGCGCCCAGTACACAAGGTTGCCGTCGTAGGGACTGGCCGTGCCACGCACTTTCACATGGCGGCGGATGGGCATATCAGCATGATGCACGAGGTGGAGGCCGTCAGGTGTCGAGAACTCCAACCGGCCGCGCGCACTCCTGCGCCAGTACTTACCGAACACCCAGCCGGCGCTTTTGTGTCCGTGGCGGCGGCCTGCCCAATGGACAAGCGACGCCATCAGGCGGTCGTCGCATGACGCGAAGGTGCGCTTGGCGACGACCGAGCGGTAGTACAGGGTCCAGCCACGGATGACCGGATTGAGCGCGACGAGCAGCGCCAGTTGGGACGCTGCCTTGTGCGCTCGGACCACCGCTCGCAAGGCTTGATGGTGGCGCTTGACGGCTTCTTTGCTGGGTCTGATGAGCATCTTGTACGGGCGTGGCGCCCGTCCGTCGCGCCCCAGCCGGGTCTTGCCGGTTGGGTAGTGGCGGATCGAGAAGCCCAAGAAGTCAAACCCTGCACGCTCATCGAGGGCGTGTAGAGTGTGACCGATCCGGGTCTTGCTCGCCTTGAGATGCAGTCCCATGCCGCTGAGCCACTCCTCGGCGATACGCTGCGCCTTCTCGACACCTGCGCGGGTCGGATGCAAGACCACGAAGTCGTCCGCGTAGACCACGACCTGAGGTTGGTCGCGGACGAGGAACGCCGACGTGATCGCTGTCTCCAACCCGTGCAACGCGATCAGAGCGAGCAGCGGCGACACCACCCCGCCTTGCGGGCTGCCCCGCTCGGTCGGTTCCCATGTCCCGCTGTTCAACACACCGGCCTTGAGCCAGCCCTTAATGGTCCGTCTCATGGCCGGGTAGGTGTGCAGTTTGTCGAGGAGCGGTCGGTGCGCGATGTTGTCGAAGCACCCCTGGATGTCTGCGTCGAGGACGTATTTGTCCTTCTTGCAGGTGGCTCCAAAGATAGCTTGGATCGCATCGTGCGCCGAGCGGCCAGGGCGGACGCCGTAGCTGTTCGGCTCAAGCCTCGCTTCCCACTCCGGCTCCAAGGCCAGTTTGACGAGGGCCTGGTGTGCCCGATCGAGCATGGCGGGGATGCCCAAGGGCCTCTTGTCCGCCTTGCCCGGCTTGGGTATCCAGACCCGTCGCGTCGGTTTGGGCTTGATGGCCTCCGGGTGGCGCAGGAGCGCGACGAGGGTCGGACGCTGCTCGGCGGAGACGGCCTTGATGCCATCCACGCCAGCGGTGTTCTTCCCCTGGTTGTCTTGCGTCACTCGGCGGACCGCCAAACAGCGCGCGGCCTCCGATTTCATCAGGAGGCGTTGTAAGCTGTGGACCGTCCGGACGTTGCCACGGCTGGCGGCTCGGAAGATGCGCTTTTGCAGGCGGTACACATAAGCCTCTAGCTTCCGCCAGGGGATCTGTACCCAGTCTTCGATTGGGTGCGGTTCACTCATCGCTTTCGTTTCTCCCCGCTACTCGGACCTCTTCCCTCCGCGTGACCGTGCCCGCGTCGGCATATCGTGGGCGTTACCCCACGCCTTTGCTTCTTGGGCAATCCTCCCCTGGGCGGGCATGCGGCCTGGTCGCCTGCTCATCGTCTCGACCTGCACGATGAGAGCGCCGCTCAGGGTTACTCCGTTCCGACTCTCCGTGTGACGCTGCCGATAGGTCCGCACTATCTGCCGGGTGTCTGGTGGGTGTATGGATGGGCGCCTGGTGACCTGCCCATCCCGACGCTCCGCGCCCTTTTGGGCCAGGCCCGTGACCTTGCGTGGGCCTGTCTTTGCTGACGGCAGTTCAGACATGCGTTCGTTTCCTGACCGTGGGCAGCTTGCTAGAGGCGTCCCAGCGTCAAGGTCGCCGGTGAGCCCCGTTACATCCCGCTTTACCGCGTTGACGACCAGTCGCCGCGGTAGGGATGTCGCTTTTCCTCCTATACACTATGAGGGGTCGGGATTGCACCGACCATCGGATGAGTCAGTTGTGACTAGGACCACTCCTGGCCCCTCTCGTCCCCCGCTGTCGCCAGCGGTTTAGAGAGAACGGATCGCACCACCAACCGCAAACTGTGTAAAAATTGCCCCGAACGACGACACGCCGCAGTAGAGCCCCATCATCCACGAAGGACAGTGCGGAGCGGCGGGCGCGTACCGTGGCGTCATCCCTTCACGCAGGTGTAGGCGGCGTAGATGCGCGAAGAATCATACTCCGCCTGCTGGATCTGGAAGCCCGCATGCTCCAGCATCGCCTCGAGCGCCCAACTGAAGGGGCTATACTCCTCCCGCACATGGGTTTCGAGTTCCTGGCGCGTCCAGCCGTCCTCCGGGCGCGCCGCCCCCGCCGCGAGCCACGGCTCGATCACGCGCTCGATGTCGTACGGCTCACAGGCGTAGACGAGGTCGCGCAGACGCAGCACGCCGCCAAGCCGCAGGATAGAGGACACCCGCACCAGGGCTAGGGCCTTCCAGAAGTCCGGCAGGTGGTGCAGCGCATGGCGCGAGTAGACGACATCGGCGGGGTCGCCCTGGTGTGCATAGGTGAGGAAGCCACCCTGCACGCCCTCGACGTTGCCGAGGCCACGCGCCGCAACCTGCGCGCGCAGGGTCGCGAGCATGGCGGGCGAGACATCCACCGCGACCACCCGACGGCACAGCGCGGCGGCAGCGAGGGCGAAGGCGCCGCTGCCCGCTCCCAGATCGACGAGAACGCTGCGCTCGTTCAGGCCCTGGGTGCGCAGGAGCGCCAGATCCTCGGTCGGATCGACGTGAGCCTTGTCATTGTAGGTCGCCACGTAGGCGGGGTCCAAGTGCTCATCCCCTGCGTGCGCGACCTCGTCCAGGAACCAGGCGGGCCTGTCCATGTGTGTGTCGCCCTTTCCCAAAACTGCTGCGCTATCCGGTGGCCCACCACGCGTACAAGGAGCGGCGCTGCACCCGGCAAGATAAGGTGATCGTATCACACCTGATCTGATCGAGAAGGGAGTTGTAATCCTTGCGCCCGAGGATCGCCGCCATCAGCAGCCCGCCGTAACCATCGCCCTGTAGTGTAGTGTTCCCCTCGCGCCGAAGGGTTGCGCCATAGGTTTGCTGCGAACGTCATCGGGCAGACAGCGCTTTCCCTGTGCTTGTTCGATACTACTACCGGTCCTCGGCAAGACCCGTCGCGTTACACCCTGGCCCACCGCCGCAGCCACCAATCGGTGTGTGGCATGCCAGTGTCGCGCGCGGCTTGTCGCACGGCAGCGATGTCGAGCGCCGTCCGGCGTAGGTGAATGCCGAGGTGGCCGCCCCCGACGTGGAGGATGCCGTACTCGGCCCAGCGCACCTCGGCCGGTGGGCGCGGCAACTCAGGGCTCCCCTCGGTCACACCGGGCAGTCCGACGCTGCCCACGTTGATGAGGTGAACATCCTCGTAGCGGCGCACCATCTGGATGTGCGTGTGCCCGCCAACCAGCACGGTCGCCTGCACCCCCGCGAGCAGGCGCGCGACCTCCTGATCGGGCGTCGTCGCGGCGAGCACGTCGTCGAACGAGCGCGGGGACCCGTGGTAGCACAGCAGAAGGCCGCCGTCATCGAGCGCGATCTCGACCGTGAGCGGGAAGGCCCGCACATATGCGAGATCGTCGGTGGACAACTGCTGGACGTTCCAGTGGGTGATGTCGAGCATCAGACGGACGCGCTCGCTGACCTCGGCAAGCGTTGGGAGCGCGAATAGCCAAGCGTCCGTATTGCCCATGGTGACCGGGCAGCCCAGCGTGCGCAGGCGGGTGATCACCTCGCGCGGGTGCGGCCCAATCGCCGCCACGTCACCGAGACAGACCAGACGATCGACAGGCTCCCGCGCCAATTCGGTGAGGACCGCTTCCAAGGCGACGACATTGCCGTGAATGTCGGCAATCAGACCGATACGCAACTCGTCCACCTCCTCGTTGTCCCGCGCCATCTCGCCCATTATTCTACCGTGTCAACCGTACTAGATGTGCCCCTGGTGAGACCGACAACCGACGTAGGTCCTGAAAATCCGTGGCGATGTTCAACTCGTTTCCGTTATACTTGTGCCCGAATGTAATCCTTGGGCTCGTGCGATACGATCCCCGCCCCGTTGGATTACAGCGAGCACGGCTACAAGGACGGCAAAAAACGGTCCGTGCGTGCGGCGTGCGGCGAGCGGCGAGCGGCGAGCGGCGACCTCTGTCGTCTAGCGGCAGACGCTGCAACGACATGAATGTGCGAGAACGCGCATCGCACGACAGGTGACGCAGGACGCGCTCACCGGTTCCTCATCACTCCTGTCGTTGTTGCTCCGCGGGTGATGAGCAGCGCTATACATGAGCTGGGCGTCCAGGGTGGTGAAAAACCTCTCGGCCAACACAGCTCATGGTGGCTAAGGGCCTGCGCGCTGGATCAGGCCCCCGTGTCAGGCGGCGTTCCCATGGGCCGATCCGTCAGGAGGGCCGCCGCCAGCACGGCCACCCCGGCGACCACCAGCGTCACCACGAGCCCCCGGTGGATCGCCTCGGCGAGCGCGAGCCGGAGCCCGTCGAACACCTGGGCGACGAGGTGGTGCGTCTGCCGCGTCGCCGTCGCCACCAGGCGCGCATGGGACGGGCCGGGCGGCAGATGCTCCGTCGCGGCCGTGACCGCCCGCCGGGTCACGCTTGCCCGGTACGCTGGGTTGACCAGGACCTGGGGGTCGGCCGCGACCGTCACGCCGTCGGCCGCCAGGCGCCGCACGGCGATCCGGGGCAGGCTCCGGCCGAGCGCGCCGGCGAGGGACCCGTTCACCACGGTCGCCACGAGGGCGACGCCGATCGTCCCCCCGAGCTGGCCGAGGTAGCGGACGGCCGCGGCGCCCGCGCCCATCTGCGCCGGCGGCGACGCGTTCAGCGCCACGACCCCTACGACGGCGAAGAGCGCGCCCATCCCGACACCGGCGATGGCCACGTCCAGCGACGCAGCGCTCAGGGCGGTCTCCGGCGTCAGCCGCGTGAGCAGCAAGAGGCCCAGGGCCATGAGGGCCGTGCCCAGGAGCGCGAGACCCTGGTACCGCTGGAGGGCGGTGATGGCCAGGCCCGTCAGGGAGCTGGCCACGGCGATGCCCACCGAGAAAGGGGTCATCGTGACGCCCGCCTGTGTCGCCGAGGCGCCGAGCACGCCCTGTAAGAAGAGGGGCACGTAGAAGGCCATCCCGAGCAGCGCCATGTTCAGGAGCAGGGAGAGGGCCGCGGTCGCCGCGAACACCCGGTCGCGGAACAGGTCGAGCGGCAGGATGGGCTCGACGGCGCGGCGCTCCACGACGAGGAGCGCCCCATAGAGGAGGATCGCACCGACCAGGGCGCCGCTCACCCGCGGCGTGCTCCAGGTCGCCACACCCACGCCCGCGCCGCCCCAGGTGAGCCCCAGCAGGAGACACAGCGTGGCGGCGGCGGTCAGCAGGGCGCCGGCCACGTCGATGCGGCGCACCGCCGCCCATCCGACCGGGGCCAAGCCGTGCGCGGCTCGATCAGCGGGCAGATAGGCCACCAGCCCGGCGAGGGCGACCAGCCCCAGGGGCAGGTTGATATAGAAGACCCAGCGCCAGCGCGCGGCGTCGGTGACGACCTCCCCGAGCAGCGGCCCGTGGTCGGCCAGCCAGCCGCCGAGGGTCGGGCCACTGACGGCGGAGAGGGCGTAGACGCTGCCCACGATGCCCTGCCATTTCCCGCGCGCGACCGGCGGGACGAGGCCGCCGACCGCGGTGAAAACGAGCGCGATGCCGCTGCCCGCGCCCACCCCTTGCAGCGCCCGGAAGACGATGAGCTGGTCGATGGTCTGCGCGAGGCCGCACAGCAGGGAGCCGAGCAGGAAGACGACGGTCCCGGCGAGCAGGAAGCGCTTGCGCCCGAACTGGTCGGAGAGCTTGCCGGCGAGGGGGATCAGCGTCGTCGAGGCGAGCAGGTAGGCCGAGACCGTCCAACTGTAGCGGTCGAGGCCGTGCAACTGCCCGATGATGCGCGGCATGGCCGTGCCGACGATGGTCTGATCCAGCGCCTCGAGCAACAGGGTCAGCATCAGGGCGAACATGGCGCCGCGCAGGGCTACGCCGCCGATTTGACGCGGCTCCCGACGCGCGGCATGCTCCCTCTCACTGGCGTTCATGGCATCCCTCCACGCGCGCGGCGCGCCCCTCTTCGATAATATTTCGCAATAACGCGTGACCGTTTCGAGCATACTAGAAGGGAGAGAGGCTGTCAAGGGACGGCCGCGTGATTGCGCTGAGCGCGGCCGTCCCTTGACAAGAGGGCATCGCCGCCGCTATGCTCGGCGAGGGGGCACCGACATACTAATCGAAAAAAGGACAAGGCTCCTATGGCCACAGGCTCCTCAACACCGCTCACGCTCGCTCAAGTCGCGGCCCTGGCCGAGGTCTCGGTGCCGACGGTCTCTAAAGTGATTAACGGACGCGCCGATGTCGCCCCGCCCACGCGGGCGCGGGTGCACCGGGTGCTGGCCGAGCATGGCTATGTCCTCGGGCGGGCCGGCCGACCGCGGGGCGACGGCCGCGGCGACGAGGGGGTGCAGATCGATGTCGTGGTCCACTCGCTGCACCCCTACGCGGCCGAGATCCTGCGCGGCGTGGAGGAGGCGGTGCGTGGCGCCGACGCGCGGGTCGTCCTGGCGTCGACGCACGGCCAGCGGGCGCGTGAGCGGCACTGGGTCCGCCGCTTGGCCGCCGGCGCGCTCGACGGCGCCATCCTCATCCTCGCCGACCAGACCTCGGAGCAGCTGCGCGAGCTGCGGCGCCACCAGATCCCGTTCGTGGTCGTGGATCGTCTGGGCGAGTTGGGGCCGGAGGACCTGTCCGTGAGCGCCACGAACTGGGCCGGCGGTCGCGCGGCGACCGCGTACCTGCTCGCGCTCGGCCATCGCCGCATCGCCGCGCTCCTGGGGCCAGCGGCCTTCCCCTGCACGCGCGATCGGCTGGCCGGCTATCGCGCCGCCCTGGACGCCGCGGACCTGCCCGTCGATCCGGCGCTCATCGGCCACGGCGACTGGCACTTCGCGGGAGGCTATGCGGGGATGCGCGCGCTCCTGGCGCTGCCTGACCCGCCCACCGCGGTGTTCGTCGGCAGCGACGAGCAGTGCCTGGGCGTCTATCGAGCCTTACACGAGCACGGCCTGGCGATCCCTGCAGCTATGAGCGTCGTCGGCTTCGACGACATGCCGTACGCGGAGCTGCTGACGCCCGCCCTGACGACGGTGCGCCAGCCTCTGCGGGAGATGGGACGCGTGGCGACGACGATGCTCTTGCGAGTGATCGCCGGGGAGCCGGTCGAGACGCTGCGCGTCGAGCTGGCCACGCCTCTCATCAAGCGCGCGTCCTGCGGGCCGCCCCGCCACGGCCCGTGAGACAGGCGCGGGCCGCCGCCCCAACCACCGTCTGTCGGTCCCCGCAGACGCGCCAACGGGCGTTGAGGTGTGGCGGCTGGAAAGAGGTGACGGTGCAGCGCGACTGCTACGTGGTCTTCGACGGGTCCTTCTATTCGGTGCCGTTCCGCGCGATCGGGCAGCGCGTGCGGGTGCGCGGGGGAAACGGTGAGGTGAAGGTGTACGACCCGAACTACGTGTTGGGGGGTTTTGCATATCCTGTTTTGGGCAAGAGGTTGTTGCACACGGGGGACGCCGCCAGCACCCTCGGATGCGGTCGATAGACGTGGCGCAGGGTCGTCGGCTCCCGTGTTGATAACTGTGCAACATGCTTCTGCCCAATACAAAGTTTTTGCATATCCCCCCAAAAAGGCGCACTTTCTGACCCGCGATGCACTGATCGCTTGCAGGATGGCGTGCGATCATCGCCCCGAGTCGTTACCCCTAAGCCGACACATGGTGCCGCCGTGGCCCAGCGGGCACGTAGAGCGGCGACGCTGGCTTGTGCTGACTCCGGCCCACGCGCTCAGACGCGGGGTCGAGGCAGAGGTCGCGGCCCGTGTCTCGGTTGTGCCAGTAGACTTCCCCTGGCTCGACCACCTGGCCGCATCCGTCGGCGTGGCAGGCGAAACTCTCCGTCGCCGTGCGTTTCAGCCATGGGTCGCGCATAGCGCCTATCCCTCCCCTAACGATGGGCTCCCTGCCCCGCTTCGTTACCCGCGCCCTGAAGGCTTACGTCGTCCGCCAAACGCCCCTGACCGGCAATTTTCGCACTGGCGCGAAAGCACACTACCAGCGGCTCAGGGTCTCCCGGAGCTTGCGGTCGTTCCATGTGGCGTAGATGCGGGTCGTGTCTAGCTTCGTGTGGCCCAGGTAGCGGACCGTCTCCTCCAGGTCGCCGGTCTCGCCATAGAGGCGCGTCCCCGCGCTGTGGCGCAATAAGCGCATCCCCTTGGGCGCGACACTGGCTACCTCCTAGAGTGTGGTGATGTGCGCCCAGGCCGTCTTCGGCGTGCGGTAGGGTAGCACGTAGCCATCGGGCGGCGGGGCGCGGATGCCACCGCGGCGGCCCGTGGACGGGATGCGCGATGACCATTTTACAACAGGTCGTTATCCTGGGCGCCGAATGTAGCTCGCGCGAAGAAAAGTAGCGACGAGGGCCTTGACCTTGACCCTGGGGCAGGGTTCGATACCGTGTATGACATGACGCGCTTGACCACGGCGCACGTCGATGCGAAGGCCATCACGACCATCTTGCCGTCATGCGCGAAGAAAGGGGAAGGAATAGAATGTCACATCACATGCTGTCTGATGTCGTCGAGGCGACGGCTACAACGTTCGGTCTTCCTGGCGTTGCCGTCGGGGTGTGGGTGGACGGTCGGGAGATGTACGCGTGCCACGGCGTGACGAGCATTGATAACCCACTGCCCGTCGATCGGGACACGCTGTACGTGCTGGGCTCGGTCACGAAGACCTATACAGCGACCGCGCTGATGCGCCTGGTCGCGGAGGGGCGGGTCGCGTTGGACGCGCCGGTGCGCCGGTATCTTCCCGCGCTCCGGTTAGCGGATGAGCGGACCGCGGCGGAGATCACCGTGGTGAACCTGCTCAACCACACCGCAGGGCTGGACTGGGGACTGATCGTTGACACCGGCGAGGGGGACGATGCCCTCGCCGCCTATGTGGCCAAGATGGCCGCGGTGACGCAGATCGCGCCACCCGGCGCCCGGGCCTCCTACAGCCAGGCGGGGTACAATCTGGTCGGGCGGATCATCGAGACGGTGACGGGTCTGACGTACGAACGAGCCATTGCCTCGTTGGTGTGCGAGCCCCTGGGCCTGGCGCACAGCTTCTTCGCGCGCGACGACGTCATGACCCGGCGGTTCGCCGTCGGGCACAATCCCGGCGACGACGGGGCGCTGTCCGTCGCGCGGCTGTGGCGACGTGCGCGCGGCGACAACCCCGGCGGGGGCCTTGCGTCCTCGGTGGCGGACCAGATCCGTTGGGCCCGGTTCCATCTGGGTGACGGCCGCGCGGACAGCGGCGTCCGTGTCCTGCCCGCCGAGCTGCTGGAGCAGATGAAGGAGCCGACGGCCGCCTTGCGGGGCAGCGCGCTTGGCGACGCCATCGGCATCTGCTGGTTCCTGCGCGACGTGGACGGTGTGCGCACCGTCGGGCACGCCGGGTCGGCGAACGGCCAGTTCGCCGAGCTGCTCACCGTGCCCGAACGGGGCTTCGCCGTCGTCGCGCTATCCAACGCTGGCCCGAACGGCATCCCATTCAACCAGGCCGTCGTCCGATGGGCGCTGGAGACGTATCTCGGCGTGGTAGACCGGGATCCAGCACCGCTCCCCTACGACGAGACGCGGGCCTGGGAGATCGTCGGACGGTACGAGACCGACGCCCAGGCGCTCACCATCCGCACGACCGGGGCACGCCTGACGCTCGAGGTCGGGATCAAACCGGAGATCCGTGCGGCGGCGGACACCGACATGCCCCCGGATTACCCGCCGGCCGACATCGGCCTGCTACCGGGTGACGGAGACGAGTATATCATCACCAGCGGCGGTTTGACGGGGCAGCGCGGCTTCTTCACCCGCGCTGAGCGTGGCGCGGTCGTGGGCGTCGACCTCGCCGGTCGGTTATACAACCGGACGCGGACGACCTCTGCGTAAAGCCCGGCGTCCGGGTTGCGCACGGGGCGGGGATCGCACGCACGTGCCGGAGTCCGGGCCAGGCGATGAACCCGCCGTCGTCTACCTGCGAGCCAGGACGCGGTCTGCCGCGGTACCCGGCAGGGCAATCGCATTTAAATTCGCTTTCGCGCCACAGCGGGCCGCACTGTCTAGGGATGATGCGACTCATGCGGCCGAACATCCCGCAATTGGCTCGTATGAACCCACAACTGCAATTCTACGTGGAACAACAACGCAATACACGATACGTTACTGTCGCACGACGGCCTAGCTTTAGGCCTCTCAATGCCCAAATTTAAATGCGATTGCCCTACGGTACCCGGTGGCATGATGGACGCCGTGGGCGGCAATCTGGTAGAAGGGAGCATGACGCGCATGATCACCATCGGCCAACTTGCCGACTACACCGGCGTGACGATCAAGGCCGTTCGCCATTACCACCGGCGCGGCCTGCTCGAGGAGCCGCTGCGCGACGCATCGGGGTACCGGCGGTACAGCGCCACGCACGCCCTCGCCCTGGTCAAGATCAAGACGCTCGCCGATGCGGGCGTGCCGCTCGCTCGCATCAAGGAGTTGCTCGCCGCCGACCCCGACCGCTTCGCGGCAGCTATCTCCGCGATCGACCGCACGCTGCAGGAACGGGTCGCGGACCTCCTGCGCACCCGTGAGCGGCTCGCCCAGCTCAGCGGTGGCGAGCGCCTGTTCGTCTCCACGGAGGTCGCCGACTACCTCGACCGGCTGCGCGAACTCGGCGTGAGTCAGCGCATGGTGCAGATGGAGCGCGACATCTGGGTCCTCCTGCAGTCGGTCTCACCGAAGGAGGCGGCCATCTGGATCGATGACAAGCGCGACGCGATCGGCGACCCGGAATTCCGTGCCATCTACCGCGCGTACGACGCGGCCTTCGACTGGTCCGAGGACGATCCGCGCCTCGACGCGCTGGCCGATCGCGCCCAGCGGTGGATCGCCGACCGATACGGCAGGTCCGAGGGCGGCGAGAGGCCGGTCCAGGATGCGGCCATCGCCCAGCTCGTCGCGACATCCTTCGGTGCGACATCGCCGGCCTGGGACCGGCTCACCGCCATTGCCACACAGCGCAAGGCGGGGGGGTGAAGGCGCGTGGCGGGCGACGTCCGGCTGCACAGCCCCGGCTACGAGGATGCCCCCGGCGCTACGACGTCGAGGTCTTCGGCGGCGCCAGCAAGCTCACCCTGCCCGCCGGCTGACGACGGACCCGATCCGCGGCGGGTGCCGCGAGCGCCCCGTCCGTCGTCCCATTCGCGGCGCCCATGGACCCGATGGCCGGCGGGTCGACGGCCCCGATACCGTCCGGCCACGCCCCCAAGGGGCCTTGCGGCGAATCTACCCCCGCGTCTTCCTATCGCGAGGTGGTCACAGGGATGGGCGACGGCGCGTTTCGCATACTATACTTTGTGAGACCCCTGTCTTGGGCGGCGGAGTCAGGGAATCGCCCTCTAATCTGCCCGCCCCGACGATGGGAAGAGCCTACTGCGCCTTTTTGGGGGGATATGGTGCGACTCGTTCTCTCGAAACCGCAGCCTAGCTGCGGGGGATGAGAGGCATCTCTAAGAGGAGGTGATAACTGACTATCTGATGCTGGGCGCAATCCCCAGCCCTCCTGGTGAACGGAGGAAAAGCGATCTCCCTACGGTAGCGACTGGGCCTCAATCCGTAAAGCGGGAGATAACGGGGACAAGGAGTGACCATGACACTTCTGTGATCCTCTAGCAGGTTGCTAGGGCTAGGCAAACGAACCCACGGCAGAACTGTCGTCACTCAAAACGGGCCAACGCATGGTTAGAGGCCCGGTCCAAAAAGGGACAAGGCTAAGGAACGGCGTTTCATAGCGCGACCGTTCGTTCACCCGAACAAACCCGGCAGAGAGTGGGAGCCTACGGCAACACACAACGGATAGTCGGAACGAAGGAACCCTGGATGTGGCTCTTGCTACAGGGTCGAGATGGCAAGCAGGCACCCACGCCGCACGCCCTCCAGGGAAGGATTGCCGAAGAAGCTAACGCTGTGAATAACACCACAGATAGGCGGACGTCGGCACGGTTACGTGGATTGTAAAGGTGTCAGTAGCAAGGGAAGAAACGGAAGCGATGGCTGAACAGCCAATCGAGGACTGGACACAGATACCCTGGCGCAAGCTAGAGCAGCAGGTGTACCGCCTGCAAAAGCGCATTTACAAAGCCTCCTGCCGTGGCAATGCCAAGGCAGTCCACAGTCTGCAACGGCTTTTGATGAAATCCCAGGCTGCCCGAACCCT
>JAABUQ010008025.1_pt1 | contig 14982 bp, 12 predicted proteins | sample 5560001 | NCBI WGS metagenome assembly JAABUQ01 (sample SAMN10711888, study PRJNA513371) | rock metagenome | isolation source: Antarctica rocks | place: Antarctica: Victoria Land, Finger Mt nord | collected 2015-12-18 | reverse complement strand
CGCCTCGTCCCGAAGCAGGCGATCCACAGTCCACGGAACGCGCCATCCCGTGCCATGAACGTTGAACCGCTCCGGCGGGTTGTTGGTCTCGACCTCCCATTGGGCGCCGCCGAAGTGGAAGCGATTGCCCTCGAATCGATTGGCGTAGGGGACCATCGGGAATATGGCGGTGCCGAGCACGTCGCCGCTCGCCCAATGCGCGGCCGACAGGGGGCGCATCAGGTCCGTGGTCCCGGCGCGAAAATGGGACACGCTGCCGCCGATGTCGGGTACGAGGCCGAGCGACAACGGCCCGGCCTGCAGTTCGATCGGGGGTCTCATTGGCAGCATCTCCGGATGACCGATGGGCTAGAAATTTCGGCCGTAACCGGCCGACCAGCCGCCATCGACGACCAGGACCTGACCGGTCATGTAGCTGTTCAGCGGATCGCAGAGGAACAGCGCCGCGTCGGCCACCTCTTGCGTCCGGATCGGCTGCCGCGAGGCCGAATGGCTCGCCATCGCGGCATCACCGGCAATGACCGTCCCCTCGTCGTCGGTCACGAGACCGATCCCAAGGCCGTTGACCAGCACCGCGGGCGCGACCTGCATGGCGAGGCCACGCAGGGCCGCGGCGACGCCTGCCATTGCGGCCGAATAGGCGGGGTGACGCCGCATGGGCACGATCCCGAGCGCGCTCAGGAACACGACGATCCGGCCGCTTCCCCGCCGCGCCATCGCATGCGCGACCGCCTGAGCGAGGTACGTCAGGCCGGCGACGTCGCCCCCCGAACCGGAAGGGTCGAGGCCGCACGACAGCAGGAGGATCGCGGGTGGATCGCCGTTCGAAGCAGCCTCCGGGCTCGCCCAGGCGGCTCGTGCGCCGCTCGCCGCCAGCTCAGCCACGATTGTGGCGGCGATCGGGTTCCGGTCACCGACGATCGCGACGTTGCACCCCTCCAGGTTGATTTCCATTCTAACGGCCCCCGGATCCGCTTGGCGCATGTTGCTGTTGGCAAGTCAGCGCGAAACACCATACCATCATGCTATTATAATCATAGGAGCCGATTGTCGCGAAGCCGCGGCGAGCGGTCTCGGACAGTGAGGTTGTATGTCTCTGACGGCACAAACCCGTCTCGCCCGTTCCGGCGATGGCGAGCCCGCACCCGCTCTCGGGACCGAGGCGCTGCTCGGGCTCTACGAACGCATGGTGCTGCTGCGCCGCTTCGAGACACTCGCGCAGATCGCCTGCCGCAAAGGCGAGACGCCAGGATTCCTGCATCTCTACATCGGCCAGGAGGCGACCGCAGTCGGCATCTGTGCCCATCTTGGCCCCGCCGACTGGATCACCTCCACGCATCGTGGCCATGGGCATGCGCTCGCTAAGGGGATGAATCCCAACATTTTGATGGCAGAACTCTACGGTAAGAGCGAGGGGTGCTGCGGCGGCCGCGGCGGCACCATGCACCTCTATGATCGCTCGATCGGCCTGTTCGGCACCAACGGCATCGTGGCGGCCGGGATCAGCCACGCGGTCGGGGCAGGGATCAACGCCCGCGCGCAGGGCAAGGACCATGTCGGCGTGGCCTTCTTCGGCGACGGGGCGATCAACCACGGCGGCTTTCACGAGGCGATCAATTTCGCCGGGGTTATGAAGGCGCCAGCGGTGCTGGTCTGCGAGAACAACCTCTACGCGACCGCGACGCCGCTCTCCTCGACCACCCTGAACCCCGAGGTCGCCACGAAGGCGGCGGCCTACGGCATTCCGGGGGTGGCGGTGGACGGCAACGATGTCGTCGCGGTCTGGCACGCAATGGCGACGGCCGTCACCCGCGCCCGCTCCGGGGCCGGCCCGACCCTGATCGAGGCCAAGACCTATCGCACGGTCGGCCACCACGAGGGCGATCCGGTCACTGGTACTTATCGTACGCAGGCCGAGGTCGATGACTGGGCCAAGCGCGACCCCATCGCTACCTTCCGGGCGCGCCTTCTCGGCGAGTTCGCGTTCGCATCCACGGATGCGCTCGACGCCATCGACGCGCGGATCGAGGCCGTGGTCCAGGATGCTGTCGCCTTCGCGCGCCGCTCGCCGGAACCCGATCCGGCCACGGCCGCCCAGCATGTCTATGCCGAACCGCTCAACCCGGCCGAAGCGCTCATCCAGACTGCGCCGTCTCGCACCGTCCTGACGGGCTGGCTCGATGCCGTGCGCGACGGCATCGCCGAGGAGATGCGGCGCGATCGTCACATCCTCTACTTCGGCGAGGGCACCGGCGAGCGCAGCGGCTCATTTGCCCACACGAAAGGACTGTGGGCCGAGTTCGGGGCAGACCGGATGGTGGACACGCCGATCTCCGAGCAGGGGTTCACGGGCGCGGCCCTGGGAGCGTCGGTGACCGGCTCCCGCACGGTCGCCGACCTGATGTTCGCGGATTTTCTGTTCGAGGCCGCCGGCCAGATCGTGCTGCAGGCGTCCAAGCTCCGCTACATGTCGAACGGCCAGATGAACGCGCCTGTCGTGCTGCGGGTCGGCTCAGGTGCGTTGCGCAGCGCGGGGCCGCACCACAGCGGTTCCTATCATCCGATGTGGGGCAATGTGCCGGGTTTGATCGTCTGCATGCCCTCGACCCCGGCCGACGCCAAGGGGATGATGAAGACCGCGCTGCGGGCGAGCGACCCCGTCATCATGCTCGAACCGAAGGCGCTGTTCAGTTCCAAGGGCGAGGTGCCGGAGGGCGACCATCTGGTGCCGTTCGGCGTCGCCCGGATCGCGCGCGCAGGTCGTGACGTCACGATCGTGTCGGCCGGGCAACTCGTCCACCGCTCGCTCGCGGCGGCCGAGACGCTTGCAGCCGACGGGATCGAGGTCGAGCTGATCGACCTGCGGACCATCATGCCGCTCGACGTCACGACGATCGCGGCGAGTGTCGCCAAGACCCACCGGCTGCTCGTGGTCGACGAGGGGTTCGGAGCATTCGGGGTTGGGGCGGAGATCGCGCAGTCCATGAACGAACTCGCCTTCGACGATCTCGACGGTCCGGTCGGCCGGCTGCACACCGATCCGCAAAGCCACCCTTTCGCCCCCGCGCTGGAACGCGCCATGCTGGTTGATGCCGACAAGATCGTCGCGGCCGTGAGGAGCGTGATCGACGGCCGCGCTCCGGTGCCGAACCACTGGCGGTCGGTGGGCATCGGGGCCGCGCGACCGGCGGCGCCGTTCGCCTCCAAGGTCGCCCCCCCGACGGCGATGGCGGCGGCCCCCGACCCGGCAGATGGCGAGGCCATCGTGATGCCCTTCGGCGACCTGACGGTCAGCGAAGGCAAGGTGGTGGCCTGGCTGAAGGCCGAGGGCGACCGGGTCAAGGCCGGCGAGATCGTGGCCGAGATCGAGACCGACAAAGCGGTAGTCGAGATCGAGGCGCCGGTCGAGGGCGTGCTGGGCCGCATCGAACAGCCAAAGGGGGCCGTCGTGCCGATGGGTGGCCGCATCGGCTTCGTGCGGAAGACCTGATGACCACCCTCCGCAGCAGCCGGTACGAAGTCGAACGATGCCGGGCGCGGCGCCAGGCCCGGAGGATCGCCGCGTGAGCGCGCCGGCACGCCGCCTGGCCGCCTCCCCCTATGCCCGGCGCCTTGCGCGTGAGAGGGGAATGGACCTCTCCGACATGGTTGGCACGGGCCCGGGCGGCCGCATCGTCGCCGCCGACGTGCCGAGGCCGAGGGCCGCCGCGCCGTCCCCCCCGCCCGCCGCATCGATCCCTCCGGGTCCGTCGCCGGTGCCGTCCCCGACCCCGCTGGTCCAGACCGGCGCCTTCGCGTGCAGAATCGATCTGACGGCGCTGCACGCCTTGCTTGGTGCGATCGGAGCCGCCGGCAAGGAGACCACATTCGACGATCTGCTCATCAAGGCCGCAGCCACTGCGGACGCGGCCAGGACAGCTTCCAGCGGATCGGTCCTCTGGATAACGCCGGATGCGGCGCCGGTCTTGATCTCTGGTGCGGAAAGACTGCCCTTAAGCGCGGTCGCGGCGAAGTGTCTCCGCGGAGGGCCGGCACCGCCGATGCACGCCTTCGCGGTCTCGCGGATTCGCCCGACGGGCCTCCGCCCGCTCGCGGTCGCGATCCCGGAAGGCTGCGTCGCGCATCTCGTGGTGGCGCTTGACACGGCGACCACCACCGCCGAAGCGCTCCTCCAATATTCCACAGCGGCGATCACGCCGGCCGAGGCCGCGGCCGTGCTGGCGGTCATCCGGGACGGCCTTGAGAAGCCGTTGCGGCTCCTGGTCTAGAGCGCTTTCGCCTCCGGCGAGTTCGCTTCGGATTAGAAATCGAGAGCAATTCATCTGGCTATAATTGCTTTGCGAATCTATTCAATCCGACATTGCTCAAGCGCTCGGTTACATCATGTAGCCGGCCGTCCACCCGCCATCCACTGTTAAGATCTGGCCGTTGACGGCGCTGGAGCCCGGTGCGGCCAGGAAGAGCACCGCTTCGGCGATCTCCTCGGGCCGGCCGGGCCGGCCGAGCGGAATATGCGCCATGAACGCCTGTGTCTTGGCGTGGAATTGGCCATCCTGGCCATAGAAGAGTTGCTTGGTCACCTCGGTCATGATCGAGCCAGGCGCAACCGCATTGGTGGCAATGCCGCGCGGGCCGAGTTCGAGCGCCATCGAGCGGGTCAAGTGAATAACCGCGGCTTTGGCAGCCACGAATGGGCTTTGAAGCCGCATGGCGGCGAGCCCGACCACCGAGGCGATGTTGACGATTCGGCCGCCGCGCCCACCCGCCAGCATGGGTCGTAGCGCCCGACGGCTGACCAGGAACAGGCCGTCGAGATCGACCCCCGTGATGCGGTCCCATTCCTCGACCGGAAACTCATCGAGCGTCACCCGGTGCGCGAGCGTGTTGACGCCGGCGTTGTTGACCAGGATGTCGAGCCGCCCGAACGCCGCCTCCGTGGTGGTGAACGCCTGCTCGACCGACGCGCCGTCGCGGATGTCGATCGCACACGCAAAAGCGTCCGGCAAACCGGCTGCGACGGTCTCGGCGCCCTCCCTGTCGATATCCGCCACCACCACCCTCGCTCCGTTAGCGGCGAGCCTCACCGCGACGGCTCGACCGATGCCGTTCGCGGCCCCGGTCACGAAGGCGACCTTGCCGCCGAGATCGCATCGCATTCGCCGCCTCCCCACAGTGCCGGGCACGGGTGGCCAGGACCGTTCACACATATTATAATATTAGGCGATGCAGTCCGGGGTGACAATCGCGGGCCCCCGTTGCCGGCGAGACTGCAACGAAGATGACGAGCGGCATGACAGAGAGACGGGCGGGGCGTGCGGCCAGGGTCGAGCGGGTCGAGGAACCGCTGACCAACCAGGCCGACCTGACGCGCTTGCCCAGCGCCGCGCTGCTGCGTGACGACGGACCGCTCTATCGGCAGCTCGCCGCGAGCCTGCGTAGGTCCATCGAAGACGGCTCGCTGCGGCCGGGCAGCGCTCTGCCCCGGGAAGCCGATCTCGCCGAGCGGTTCAGCGTCAGCCTCATCACGGTCCGCCAAGCGCTTCGCGAGTTGGAAACCGAGGGAGTTATCAAAAAGCGCGCCGCCAAGCCTGCCATAGTGGTCGGCGCCGCGCGCGGGGCGAAATCCCCGTTCGACTTCCAGAGTTTTGCCGCGATCGCGGCGTCGACCAAGGATCGGCATCTCGCGATCAAGAGCTACCGAAAAGAGCGGTCGGCGGTCGCCGCAGCCGCGTTCGGACTGCGGCCCGAGCAGGCTTGCCACTGCTTGCGCGCCATCCTGTTCGTCAAGGATCAGCCCGTCGGCCAGACGACATTCTATTTCCCGCCAGCGATCGGCAGCCGGCTGCAGCGCAAGGATTTCGACGACGTCGTGGTATTCCGCGCCGTGCAGCGTCATCTCGGCATCACCTTGTTGGGCGCCACCATTACCGTGCGGGCCGAAATAGCTGACGCAGCACTGGCTGAAACGCTCGCCTACGAGGTCGGTGGGCCGGTGCTGGCCATCGAGATGCTCTACCGCTCAGCCGGTGGCGAGCCCGTAGAATTGACCATCAACCGCAACCGAGCCGACCACTTCAGTTTCAGCTTCAACGCGCCGAACGATCTGCGCTAGGCGAACCACCCTGGGTGGCCTGGAGAGCGTGGACAGGAGGCTAAGATTATAATAGCATGAGCTTGCGGCTGGAGCTTCGGATTTGGTCGTCGTAGCGACGTTTCACGGCATGCGCCCGTCAGAGGCTGCAGCTGATTGGGAAGAGAACGCAAACGAGGGAGTTAGCGCCGTGACACCGATCAAGACGATTATATGCCTCGCGTCGATTGCCGCATGTGCGATCGGCGGCCAGGTGCAACGCGCCTCGGCCGAGGGCAAGACTTACAAGATCTATCTATCCAATAATTTCGTCGGCAACGACTGGCGCCAGCAGATGGAGCGCGTTGCTCAAGTCTCGGTCAAGAAAGGCCCTTTGCAGGGCCGGGTCGACCTGAAAATTGAGAATGCCGAAGGCACCGTACAGGCGCAGATCAATTCGCTCAGCAACATCATTCGCTCGAAGCCCGACGCGATCCTCATCGATGCAGTGTCGGCCGAGGCATTGAACCCGTCGATCAAGAAGGCATGCGCGGCCGGAATTGTGGTGATCAGTTTCGACCAGGTGGTCAGCGAACCCTGCGCCTACGCCCTTGAATCCGATTGGGGCCGCATTCCGGGCGTGATGGCCGAGTGGGTCGCGCAGCAACTGGGCGGCAAGGGCAAGATCTTCATGGACCGCGGTCTCGCGGGCGCGCCGATCTCGGCGCAGATCGAGAACGGCTATCTGGCAGTCCTCGAGAAATACCCCGACATCCAGGTGATCGGGAACTACAATGGTGAATATGCGCTCGGGCCGGAACAGGCAGGCGTGGCCAGCCTGCTGGCGGCTCACCCCGAAGTCGACGCCATCCTGACCCAGGGCTACGGCAGCGGCGCCATCAAGGCGTTGCAAGACGCCGGTCGCAAGATCGTGCCCGTGACGGCTTTTTCCTACAACGTGGCCGCGACCACCTGCGCCCAGACCACAGGGGCCAAGTGCATCCTGGGGTCCAACCCTGCCTATCTGTCGTCGGAGGCGATCCGGCTCGCCGTGGACATTCTGGATGGCAAGCCAAAGCCGACGAACCGACACATTCTGGTCAACGGCGATTTCATCACCACCGATCCGATCGAGTCGAAGCTCTACCCGGGCGCCGCCATGCAGAAGATCGAGATCGGCAAGAACGCTTGGCCGGACCGGGCGCCCGGCCTGACCCTACCGATCACACCCGATTGGGTCGAGATCACCCCGAGTGAGGCCGCCGGGACCTGAGGTCGCCGCGCCCGCACCGGGCCGACACACGCACGACCACCCCGGCAGGATCGAAAGCCGCCGATCTGCCGGGACGGAAGACGCCACCCTGGGCGCTCCGAACGCGGCTGATCCGACCATCTTTGGGGGAGACGCAGCAATGAGAACGTTCAGGACTATGTGGGCCTTGGCAGCCCTGTTGAGCCTGCTGGCTGCAGGCCCGGCTCACGCCCAGGTCAAGACCTATTCAATCTATCTGTCGAACAACTTCGTCGGCAACGATTGGCGCCAGCAGATGCTGCGGGACGCTCAGCTCGCGGTAAAGAAGCCGCCGCTCGTCGGGCGCGTCGATCTTAAGGTCGAAGTGGTCGAGACGACCGCCCAGGCGCAGATCAATTCCCTGAACAACATAATACGGGCGAAGCCCGACGCGATCCTGATCGACGCCGGCTCGCCCACCGCGCTGAATCCAACCATCGAAAAGGCCTGCGCGGCCGGGATCCTAGTGATCGCCTTCGACCAGATCGTCACCGCCGACTGCGCCTATACAATGGAATCCGACTGGGGCCGCGCACCCATTGTTGAGGCGGAATGGATGGTGAAACGGCTCGGCGGCAAAGGCACGATCCTGGTCGACCGGGGTCTTAACGGGGACTATTCCCTCGGACCGGAACAGGCCGGTGTCGCGAGCCTGCTGGCCGCCAATCCCGAGGTCGACGGCATCTTCGTGCAGGGTTATGGCGCCGGCGCCATCAAGGCGTTGCAGGATGCAGGGCGCAAGATCGTGCCCGTGACCGGCAGTCCGTTCAACCTGACCACTACGACCTGCCTGCTGACGCCGGGAGCGGCCTGCATTCTGGCCCCCAACCCGGCCTACCTCTCGGCCGAGGCGCTGAAACTCGCGGTCGACATCCTTGACGGCAAGAAGCCCCCCGAGAAGCACATCCTGTTGCGCGACGCCTTCCTAACGACCGATCCGGACCCGTCCACGGCGTTCCCGGACGCCGTGATGCAGAAGATCGAGACCGGCAAAAGCGCCTTCCCGGACCTGCCGCCGGGACTTTTCCTGCCGGTATCGCCGTCCTGGGTCACCTTCACGCCGAAGGAAGCCGCAGGCACCTGAACCTGCCGCGCGGGAGCACAACCATGCAGCAGCTGAACGCCGTCAGCATCACCAAGCGGTACGGCGGCATCACGGCGCTCGCGGACGGACATTTCCACGCGCGGGCCGGCGAGGTTCATGCCCTGCTCGGTGAGAATGGCGCCGGCAAGAGCACGTTCATCCAGATCCTCGCCGGCGCGGTGCGTTCGGACTCGGGCAGCCTCACCATCGACGGTGTCCCGTACCGCGCCCGCTCCACGCGCGAGGGGCGCGCCGCCGGGGTCGCGGCAGTGTTCCAGGAACTATCCCTTGTTCCCGATCTCACGGTCGAACAGAACATCTGGTTCCAGTGCGAGCGGCTGTCGCCCATCGGCACGCTGCGAACCGGGGCCCTGCGGTCCGCGACACTCGCGCTCCTCGAACGCTACCGCTTCCCCGCTCTGCGGCCCGACAGCGAGCTCCGCCGCCTGACGCTTGCCGATCGCCAGTTGGTCGAGATCGCCAAGGCTTTGGCCCGAAAGCCCTCCATCCTCATTCTCGACGAGGCGACCTCCGCTCTGGCACCGCGGGAAACCGAATGGCTGCTCGACCTCGCGCGACGCCTCGCCGCGGACGGGCTTTTGGTGGTCTACATCTCCCATCGGCTCGGCGAGGTGCGCCGGATCGCCGATCGGGTCACCGTGTTCCGCAACGGCGGCACGGTCGCGGCCTATCGCACCGCCGAGGTCGATGACGAGACCATCATCACCGACATGCTGGGCCGCCGCATGGACCGGCTCTATCCCGTCCGCACCGCCACCGCGACAGAGCGCGTCGCCTTGAAGGTGCGTGATCTCACCGTCGACCATCGGCTGCGCAGCGTGAGCCTCGATCTTCGCGAAGGCGAGGTTCTGGGGCTCGCTGGCCTGCAGGGTCACGGGCAGCGCGAACTGTTCCAGGCGCTGTTCGGGGTCAGCCGGTCGCAAGGCCAGCTCGAGCTCTGGGGCAAGCCGAAGGTGCTTAGAAGCCCTCGCGATGCCCTGGCCGGCAAGGCCGGAATCGCGCTCGTGCCCGAGGATCGTCGCAACCATGGGCTGCTGACTTCGAAGAGCGTGCGCGAGAACCTTACGCTGTCGGTCATCTCGCGCTTCACAAAGTTCGGCTTCACCCAGGCTGCACCCGAACGCGCGTTGGTGGACGAGATGGTCAGCTTCCTGAAGATCAAGGCGACGGGGGAGCAGCCGGTCGGAACGCTATCGGGCGGCAACCAGCAGAAGGTGATCTTCGGCAAGATGCTGCTGACAGAGGCCCGCGTGCTGCTCCTCTACGATCCAACCCGCGGGATCGACGTCGGCACCAAGGGCGAGATCTTTAGGCTGATGCGGGACCTCGCGGCTCAGGGCTACGCGATCCTGTTCTACTCGAGCGATCTGGCCGAAATCGTCCATGTGGCGGACCGGGTCGCTGTGATGCGGGCCGGCCAAATCGCGGCGGTGCTCGATGGTGAGGCGCTGACCGAGCGGGACATCCTGCGCGCCGCCATGATCAACAGCGAGGCAGCGTGACGACCTCGGAAATCCAGCGGCTCGATATTCCCACGCGCCGGCCCCTGCTGTCTCGCGAGACGCTCGGGCCGGCGCTGGTCGACCGGGCGCCTTTCCTGGTCGCCTGCCTTATGGCCGTGGTGCTGATCGGGGTCTACGGCTCGCTGCGCGCGGGCGTCTTCACGCTTGAGGAAGTGAACCTCGATGCGGCCGCGGCCCTCACCCTCATCCTGGCCGCGACGGGCCAGACCATCGTGCTCCTGCGCGGCGGGATCGACCTATCGATCGGCGGCGTGATCAGCCTCGGCACCGTGCTGGCTGCGACGCGCTTCGGCGACACTCCGGCAACGGCCACACTCTGGAGCATGCTGATCGTGCTGCTCGGCTTTGCGGTCGGCGCCCTCAACGGCCTGCTGATCACGGTGCTGAAGCTGCAACCCTTTCTGGTGACGCTCGCCACATGGTCGATCCTGTCGGGCGCGGCGCTGATCGTGCTGCCCACCGACGGCGGTAGCTTGCCGGCAGGATGGACGGCGTTCGGATCGGCCTCGATGTTCGGCCTCGCGACCTCCGTTTGGCTGCTGGTCTTTCTGTGCGTGCTTTGGGGTTGGTTCGCCCGGACGCGCCTTGGCCTGACGATCCGCGCCACGGGGTCGAACGAGCGCTCCGTCATGCTTTCGGGCGTCTCCCTGCTGTCGATCAACATCGCGACATACGGGCTGTCCGGGCTGTTCGCGGCACTGGCCGCCCTCTACCTGACGACGCAGACCGGCGCCGGTTCGCCCACCATCGGCAAGGACTACATCCTGCCCTCGGTGGCGGCGGCCGTGATCGGCGGCATCAGCCTGTTCGGCGGACGCGGCGGGCTCATGGGCACCATCGTGGGCGCGCTGATCCTGACCATCATCGGCAACCTCGTCTTCGTGCTTTCGATTTCGAGCTACTGGCAGCCGATCGTCTCGGGCGTCATCCTCCTCGTCGCCGTGCTGGCGAGTTCGGTTGCCGAAGCCTCGGCCCGCCGGAGTCTCACCTGATGCAGCGCCTGGGCCGTCATCGCGCGATCCTTCTAGCCTATCTCGGCGTCATCGTGCTGCTGCTGCTCACGAGCCTCGTCTCGCCCGGGTTCCTGGCCGCCGCGCATCTACGCAGCACGGTGGTCCTTGCCGCCTTCATTGGCATCGTGGCACTGGGCCAAACCTTCGTGATCATCGGCGGCGGCATCGATCTCTCGATTCCCTGGGTGCTCAACGCCGCGGCCGTCCTAGTCACCATGATGGCCAAGGGGCAGAATGGCCCGCTGCTCTGGGCGGTGCCGCTGATCCTCGGTGCCGGCGCCCTCGTCGGCATCGTCAACGGGTTGGGCATTGCGCGGTTTGGTGTGCCGCCGATCATCATGACGCTTGCCGTGAACGTCATCCTGCAGGGCGGCATCCTGGTCTATACGGGCGGCGCCCCGACCGCCGCGGCACCACCGGCCATCCAGTTTCTCGCCGTCGGCCGGCTCGGGCCGCTCCCGGTCGTGCTCGGCCTTTGGATCGTTCTGGCGATCGCGGCCTCGATCCTGCTGTCGAAGACCGCACTTGGGCGCTATCTCTATGCGGTCGGCACCAGCCGGACGGTCGCCGAGTTCTCGGGTGTGCCGACGCTGCGGACCATCGTGCTCGCCTACATGCTGTCGGGCCTGAGCGCAGCGCTCGCCGGCATGCTGCTCACCGGCTATTCCGGGCAGGCCTATCTCGGCATGGGCGACCCCTATCTGTTCACCTCGATTGCCGCGGTCGCAATCGGCGGGGCTTCGATCCTGGGTGGTAGCGGCACCTACATCGGCACCATCGCGGGTGCGCTCGTGCTGACCATCCTGACGGGTCTGCTGCCCGCGCTGAACCTGTCCAACGGCGCGCTGCTGATCGTCTATGGCGGCGTGATCCTGGTGACGGTCTCGCTGGGGAGTGAGGCCGTGTCAGACGTCGCACTCTTCTTTCGGCGACCCAGGGACACCGGGGCGGCTGGCGCACCATGAGGGACGCTCTCGTGACCACCATCACCTGTGTGCTCGAGGCCAAGGCACTGCTCGGCGAGTCGACCTATTGGGACCCCGCCGCGCAGCGTCTCTGGTGGATCGACATCTACGCCAAGGCTATTCATCGCTTCGACCCGGCGTCGGGCCGCGACGAGATGTTTCAGGCTCCCGAATATCTGGGGTGCCTTGCAGTGCGACGGCAGGGCGGACTCGTGGTGTCGATGGCGAGCGGATTCCACTTCTTTGACCCGGACCCCGGCGCGTTCACGGCCATCGCGGATCCGGAGGCCCATCTCGCCCATACCCGGTTCAACGACGGCAAGACGGATCGGCAGGGGCGCTTCTGGTCCGGGTCGATGTTCGAGGCCGAGGGCGAGAGGTCCCAAAAGATCGCCGCGCTGTATCGGCTCGACCCGGACCTCTCATGCCACCGCATGGTCTCGGACGTCGGCTGCTCCAATGGGCTCGCCTGGAGTCCCGACAGCCGGACCATGTACCACACCGACAGCCATACGCCGTTGGTCTGGGCTTGGGACTTCGATCCCGCGACCGCCGCCATCGAGAACCGCCGCGTCTTCGCCGATCTCAGCGCCATGGACGGCATTGTGGACGGCGCCACAGTGGATGCCGAGGGGTGCTACTGGCTGACGGTGCCGTTCAAGGGCAAGGTTCTGCGCTACGATCCGGATGGTGCTCTGATGCGGACCATCGACCTGCCAACCGATCTGCCGACCTGCTGCGAATTCGGTGGCCCGGACCTCGGCACCCTCTATGTCACCTCCGCGACGCTGCGACGCTCGCCTGAGGCGTTGCGGGAGCAGCCGCTGGCGGGCGGCCTGTTCGCGCTCGATGTCGGCGTCAAGGGCCTTCCGCTGGTGCCGTTCGCCGGCTGATCATGGGGCAGCGCCATGAAGATCGTTCGGATCGAGACCCTCTGGTTCGATGCCGTGCCGCAGGCCGAATGGCAGGCGGCGCAAGGAGCCTCGCGCCAGGCGCTGCCGAACAATCTCTGGGTGCAGATCGTGACCGACGATGGGCGGGTCGGGCTCGGCGAGACCTACTACGTGCCGCGCGCCGTCGCGGCCATCGATGATCGGGGCTCAAGGAGGCTTCGATCCATGTCGATGTCAGAACTTAAATCTATGTCGGAGGTGCCGCGGCGCTTCGACGTGTTCACCGGCGCGGGGCGCCGCGGGACCTTCACGGCGGCCGAGATGGTGCAGTCGCGTTCGGACGTCAGCAGGCGGGCAATCGTGCGGGAGGACGGCACGGTCGTGATCGCTCCGGGTTCGTCGGTGCCTGGCTTGGTGGCGCGCCGCCTGCGGGTTGCCCATTCCGTCACGACCCGCAGGCTACCGCCGTACCCCGCCTGTCGCAGGTGTCGCCAAAGCGCGGCGCCGTTCCGGCAGCCTCCGTCCCACTCGGCGTTCAGCCGCTCCGTCCAATGGTCGAGCGTGGTTTCGCGGGACCGGAACACGTCGTCGCGGGTCCCGGCCAGGATGCGGCGGACGGTCTTGCGCGACACACCGGTCGTCCTGACGATGCCCTTGATGCTGTGACCCTGGCCGTGCAGGTTTGCGCACCATCCCGTTCATCTCGTCGCGGCGCTGCCATCCGGTCCACTGTAGCTTCTCGGCCGCGCTGAGCGCGTCCGGGTCGATGTCACCGTTGGTGACGGCACGGCGAAGATGGCCCATGTGTCGCTTGACCCCCTCCAGGAAGGCGGCGCTGGCATTCTCAAGCAGGTGCCAGCGATCCGAAATCCGTAGCGCCTGAGGGGCGCCCTTGGCGGCCCCCTCGCGATACCCGCTGCCACGGTCGCGGCACACGATCTCGACGCCTGGGCGCTTGGCGAGCCAGTTCGCGACGGTGGCGCCCTCGCGGTCCGGCAGGAGGTCAATGGTGCGGCGGTGCTCGAGGTCGCAGATGATGGTTCCGTAGCGCTGGCTCTTCAGCCAGGCGAAGTCGTCGATGCCGACCACGCGAACATCGGGCGGCGTCGGTGGTGCGCGCCGGCGCAGGAGGCGCAGCAAGGTGTCGGCGCCCACCGGCATGGACAGGCGTTCGGCGAGCCTTTCGCAGGGTCGGCAGCCGAGCACGAGGGCGATGGCGTGGGTGGGCCCGTCGAGGCGCGAGGTGCGTCGGGCGTGGGCCTGGATGAGGTCGGGGGAGAAACGTTCGGTGAAGACCCGGCGCTCACACGCCGCGTCCCGACATCGGAAGCGCCGCGCCGCCAAGCGGATCCTGAGCCGCCGACCATGGGCCGGGACGGGGTGACGCCATAGAAGGGGCAGGATAGCACGGTAGCTTCTCGGGATTGGCGTACCGCCCTGGTCGGAACAACCAGTGATAATTTCTGCCAGGCGAGGTGCGCGGCAATCGCCGTCATCCCGACATAGTAGAGGGGCGACATGCCAGACAGCCATCCTCCGAGCGACCATGCTGCCACCGTCAAGGCATAGCATACCCCAATGGCGAGCTTGCCACGCGGACCGAACAGGATCGCCGTTGATTTCAGCCCGAGCCGGGTATCGTCCTTCACGTCCACATAGGTGTAGACGGTGTCATTGCCGACCTGCCGTCTGCGTCCTGCCGCTCGTGTTCGTGTACCCGCTCAACGTCTCCACCCTTCGTCAGGCACTTTCCATCAAACTTCGCGCTAAGCGGCCCAACGGCATCACGGTTCTGAACGCATATCGCCCAGGAATGTGGCATACCCGTATCGGTCCACCAGAGCGCTTGCTATTCCGCCCAAACCGTCGCTTGCCCCCCGTTATCTGGGCCCAGTCCTGTCAATGGTAGCGACTACCGCGCTCTGGGCCATCGCGTTCATCGTGCCTCTGGAACTACCCGAGGCGAGCGCGTCGGACATATCCTTCGGACGCTTTTTCGCCTATGGGGCCTGTTCGTTGTTTCTTCTCGGCCGCAGCGGCGTGTCGAAATTCACCGCTCGCGACTGGGCGCTGGCCCTGTGGTTCGGCATTGTCGGCAACATCCTCTATTATTTCGTGCTGG
>JAABUQ010008023.1_pt1 | contig 14982 bp, 12 predicted proteins | sample 5560001 | NCBI WGS metagenome assembly JAABUQ01 (sample SAMN10711888, study PRJNA513371) | rock metagenome | isolation source: Antarctica rocks | place: Antarctica: Victoria Land, Finger Mt nord | collected 2015-12-18 | reverse complement strand
GGCTTGGCGCCGAACTGGACGCGGCCGATGATGTGGTGCTTGGAGCGGCGGGTGCCGTCGTCGGCTTCCCACTCGCGGTAGACGAGCCGGCCGGTGACCGCGACAGCGCGGCCCTTCGCGAGGTATCTGGCGCAGGCGTCAGCCTGGGCGCCGAACGTCGCGACGTCGATGAACATCGGCGGCTGGTTCTTCTGATCGTTGACCGCGACGCGGAGGTTGCAGACCTTGCGCTCGTCATCGAGCTGCTTGAGGACCGGGTCGGCGGTCAGGTTGCCGACGAGGGTCACGGAGTTGACTGTGGGTGCTGAGGCGCTCATCTTTGGTTCCCTCCTTGTGGGGATCCGGTGGTTGACGTAGCCCGAAATGCCGGCCTGACGGCCGAAGCGGAACCGAGCCATTGGGTGAGGGGAAGGGAGCTCGCGACCTTGAAGCGATTGGGCGGGCGGGCCGGCGAAACTGGGCGAAGGCAATCCCCCGGATTCACGGCAAGGGACAGGGGATGCGAGGTGAGCCAGGTCCCTGCAGCGTGAGTCGGTCGTCGTGGTCTGGGCCCGCGTCACCTGCTTGCTCTCGCGGTGGAGGGGTGGGATCCTTGTCGTGTGTTCGAGCAGTTCACAGAGCAGGCGCGCCAGGTCGTCGTCCGAGCTCAGGAGGAGGCGCGATCGTCCGCGAGCGGGATGGTTGAGACCGAGCACGAGTTGGTGGCGCTGCTGGGCGTTGAGGACGGGATCGTCCCCGAGGTGTTCGCAGAGCTCGGGATCACGAGCGGCCCCGTGCGCGAGTTGGTCCGGGAACGCCTCGGACCGGGCCCGGAGCAGCAACCCGAGGGATATCTGCCGTTCTCCCCGCCGGCGAAGAAGGTGCTCGAACTGACGCTTCGTGTGGCCCTGGATACCGGCAGATCGGTCCCGAGCACGTGCTGCTCGGGCTTGTCGCGGTTCGCGAGGGCGGCGCGCACGAGATCTTCCGGGCGATCGGAGTCGACGCCGAGAGCATCGGCCGTGAGGTCTTGCAGCGGGTCCCAGAGCCGGATCACGGTCGACAGAACATGGAGCGTCTGCTGCGGATCCTGTTCGGGGAGGGGCCGTCCCCTGCCGGCGAGGTAAGAGAGGGGCGCGCGTGATGGCGCGCGCAATCCGGGGCGCTGGTCACGAGATCTGAGCGCTATCGACAGCGGCGCGGGAACGTGCGGGCAGGACGCTCATCGTGTGCCCTTCCTCGACTGCTCAGGTGCCGGGATCACGGCGGGCGGACCTGTCGGGGTTGGTGTTCGTGCCAGGCCGGCGAGGAGCCGATCGATCGCGGTCTGGTCGCCCTCGACGGCGGCGTGCTCGGTGTCGGTGAGCGGGACCTGCACGAGCATCTTTTGCAGCCCCTCTTTGGCTTCGAGGAGCTGCGCCTCGGATGACTGTTTGGGGAGGTAGAAGTCGCAGCGGGCGCATGCCATGCGGTGTGGGCATTGCTCGAAGAAGGTGTAGGTGCAGTAGCCGTGTCCGAGGTCGTAGAACTCGAACGGTCCGCCGGTTCCGGCAGAGCCGTTGGTGATCGCGTCGCGGTCGAGAAGCACCTCGATCGTGCGGACGTTCCGGGCGAAGTACCCGGCGTCGGTGTAGGCCTTGGTCAGGTGAGCGGCGTGATCCGCGCGTAGTGCTGGGTGGAGCTGGGGTTCGCGTGCCCGAGCCAGGCCTGTAGCTCGAACAGCGACATTGGGTCCTTGGCGTTGTAGAGCTGGGTCGCGATCGTCGCCCGGGCGCGGTGGCTGGTGATCGCGCCGCGCAGGTCCTCACGCGGGACGCCGGCCTTGCCGCACAACAGCGGGACGAGCACCCGGTTGATGTACTTCTCGCCGAGCCGTGCGCCGCGGTAGGCGAGCAGCATGTCGACCAGCTCGCCGGTCTTGCGATCCGGGAAGCGGGGCTGCGCGGGCCGGACCGCCTGCCAGGCCTCGACCGCCTCGCCGACAAGCCGGTCGACCGGCTTGGTGAACGCGCTCGTGGTCTTGTTCGTCGGCACGTCCAGGAGGCAGACCTGCGCGCCATCGCTGGTGTCGTCCGGGATGGTGTGCCAGCGGATCGCGCCGACGCGGAGGCGGAGGATCTCGTCGACCCGAAGGCCGGCGAACAGCCACAACATGGCGACGGCGCGGACGAGCTCGAGCGGATACCACGGCTCGGCCAGGCTCCGCGACTGTGGCGATGTGAGCTTGCGGCCGTGGACCGGCAGGTCGTCGCGCTGGAGGTTCAGGCCGGCCCACATCAGCTTCGCCCAGATGTCGTCGGCGATCACGCGCGGGTCGGGGCCGATCAGCGCCGCGATCGACCGCGGGATCCCGAGCGCACGACGCGGGTCGAACCGCCGCTCGATCCACTCCCACTCCTGCAGGTCGCAGAAGAACGTGCGCACTGACCCGATCAGCGACGCCTTCGACCGCGGCGAGAGCACCTCGCCGTATCGGGCGCGCATCGCGCTGGCGTTCAACGACTTGGACAGCTCGCCGACCTTCAGCCGGTTGACCGCCGCGATCCATGCGGCGGCGAGCTCACGGTCCCAGCTCTCTGGCTCGGCTCGGTCGGGATGTTCGGCGTGCAGCCAGCGGCCGGCCTTGATCAGCGCGTAGTAGGTGTGCATGCGGGTGGTCCGCGCGAGCGTTGAGGTCTCAAACCATCGGCGTGTCCACTGAAGCCACTCGGGTGGGACGTCGATCTCGCCGGCTTGGCTGCGGTCAAGCCACTCCTCGCGGGAAGGCTGCGTCGCGAACGGCATGCGGTCCATCACGCCCATGTCGACCAGCGTTCGGGTGAGCTGCTCGATCCCGTAGCGACGCGCGTTATTCGTCTCACGGGCGCGCATCCATGCGAGCAGCTCCCCGTGCTCGGCGAGGTCCTCGAGCAGCGGGCTTCCGGCCAGCAGCATCAGGTCATAAAGCGCGCCCTGGAGGTTCGGGCGCTTGAGCACCGTCGCCGCCCCGAGATCGTCCAGGTAGCGCTGCACGCTGGAGACCGCCCGATCGATCGGGTCCGGGCCGAACACGCGGCGCGTGAACAACCGCAGCTTCCAGCCACGGAACGCGTGGTGCAGGTCCCGCTGATCGCAGAGTAGGTAAGCGACCGCGGCGACCGCCGGGCGATAGTTGGTGTTCGCTCCGCGCACCGTCCCCAGCCACTGATCGCGGTCCCAACCCCAGAACGCGAGCCCGTGCTCGCGCGTGCCAGCGAGCAGCAGGCCGCGGGTTGAGGAGCGCCCCCACCACTCCGGATGCGAATCGATCACATCCAGCGCGTCATCGATCGGCTCGATCAGCCGCGCAAGCGCGTCCGCCGCATCGACCGGCCACCGATACCGATGCACGGCAAGCAGCGCCAATGCCTCGCGCTCGCCGCCCCTCAACGCCGTGCTGCGGTCATAGCGCGCCAGGTCAAGCAGCGGCATCCACAGCCGCTCCGGCTCGGGCACGGCGGCCAGCACGACGGTCATGCGAGCACCTCGCCGAGCTGCGCGACCCTGGCTTGATGGATCTGCGTCATCCCGCTCTGGAGCCGCTCGGCCAGGTCACGGCCCGAGAGATGGATGTAGCGCTGCGTCGTGTCCGTCGACCGGTGCCCCGCAAACGCGGCGATCTGATGAAGCTCCCACCCAGACCGCGCAAGATCCGTCAAACAGAGATGCCTGAGCGTGTGGGTGCTGAACGACAGGACCCCCGCCCGCAGCGCGATCGACCGCACCACCTTCGACCACGTCCACGCCGACACGCCCTGCCCGCGGTTCCGCGGGGACTCCGACACGAACAACGCGCCACGCGCCGTCGTGATCGTCCGACGATGCCGAAGATAGCCGGCGAGCAGCTCCCCGGCGACCGTCGAGTACGGCACGACCCGGCCGCGCTTGGACTTCGTCGTCTCCGCCCGGATGGTGATCGTGCGGTGCGCCGGATCCAGATCATCGGTCCCCAGCAAACACAGCTCCTCACGCCGCAGAGCAGCGTCGTAGGCCAGCGCGAGCATCAACCGGTTCCGCAGCCCTTCCCCGGCGGCGATCTCGAGGATCGCCCGCCACTGCGCGTCAGTCGGGATCCATGGCAACGGATCCAACCGGGCGACCAGCCCACGCCGCCCCGCCCGGCCGTCTGCCGAGCGGTACCCACGAACGACCGGGTTTCGCTCCCGAACCTGCTCCTCGACCAGGAAGTCGTAGAACAAACGCACCACCGTGACCCGCAGCTGCAACGTCGCGTTCGACAGCCCCGTCCCTGAGCTGAGCGAGATCACGTCCGCGCCGTGCCGCCCGGGACGCTCCCGGAGATCCCGCAGGTAGCCGGCGATCTCCGCCCGACCCGCCGTCTCGACCTCGACACCCGCCCGGTCACACCACGCCAGGTAGTCAACGAGCGAGCGGGAGTACGCCTCCACCGTCCGCGGTGAGCGACCAAGATCGCGCTGGATCTCCAACCACTGGACCGCGCGCGGGACCGGTGCGAGCGCCGGCCACCGATCAGCGACCCGGTCGGGGGTGGCCGCGGTGGCGCGCTCGCGCCACCGCGCGTCACTCCTCGCCTCCGGCTCGTCGCTCCGCGCGGTGGCGCGGTCCTCAGGAACCAAGCCCATCAGAACCTCCCAAGTAGATGCCGTGATCAGCACGCGCATCTACCTGCTCCGCGAGCGGACGAGAAGGCCCGACACCCAGGCGAGTGCGCTACTTGGAGCCAATTCCAAGAAACACACAAGCGGTTCATGTTGCTCCTCCTGGGTGGGGGTGGTTGGTCTGAACGCGGCCGGCGAAGGCCGGTGTCCGGGAGAGCGGAGCCGACCCGCAGGGGAGGGGAGGGCAGCGCAGCGACCTTGCAGCGGAAATGCCCGGCGCCGGCAAAACTGCCGAGCAAGAGAAAAGACCTGGCCATCCCCGCAGAAGGAGAAGCGGTGAACCGGGGAGCTGACAGGCCACCGGACGGGTGAGCCCGTGCCCCCGGGGGTTGTGCGGTCGCCGACGGCCGATCCGCGTGTGAGAGGGCCGCCGGGACTTGGGGGTGGTTGCCGTGGTGGGCGGGGGGCCGGCAGGTCATCGTGAGCGACGTTCGGGAGCCCGCGGGGGCGGCGTGGGTGCGCGCGCCGGCGGACGCGACGTGTCGCGCGTCGACGGGGCGCGGGCGGGTGGGGCGAGGGGGGCGTGAGCTGCCATCGGCCCGGTGATCAGCCGGCGAATCTCCTCGGCCTCAGCCTCGTGGGCGTTGCTGTTCTGCGCGGTGGCCACCGGCGACGTGTCGCTGGCGACGTCGCGTTGGCGGGCGGCCATCTGTTGGGCGATCGCCGCGCACCGGGCCGCGGCGGCGTCCAGGTCCTCGGCGTACTTGAATGGTTGCCCAAGCGCCTGACGGGCAGCCGAGGCCTGGTGACGGGCAGCCTGCTGGCGGGCGGCGAGGCGATCGCGGGCGCCGGGGAGAATCGCGGATGCGATGCTCGAGCTGGCGGATGATCGAGCTGCCGTCCGCGCGACGGTCCGCCCCGCGATCTGCATGTGGAAGGCGTCGCCGCTGATCGGCCGGGCGCGGGCGATCGCCTGGGCGATGGTGGCCTAGTCCTCGGCGAAGCGGTCAGCGAGGCTGGTGTTGTCTGCCAGCGTGCTGCGCAGGTTCTGCCGGTTGCGCTGCCACGCGCGGTGCAGGCGGGTCAGGCGGGCGTGCTCGGCGTCGGCGTGGGCTTTGTCGAGGATCAGCGGGTCCCCGGAGGCCAGCGCCTTGACCTCGGCGAACGAGAGGGCGCTGTCGCCGATGTCCTCGACCTGGCGCTGATCGACCTGGCCGCTCATCACCTGGTTGATGAACCGCGCTTTGCGCTCCACCGTCTGCCACGAGTAGCTGTCGAACGAGCCTTCGACGGCGTAGCGAAACAGGCGGATCTCGGGGTTCTGGTTGCCTTGGCGCAGTCCGCGGCCGTCGCGCTGCTCGATGTCCGCGGGTCGCCAGGGGCAGTCGAGGTGGTGCAGGGCGACGGCGCGGTCCTGGATGTTGGGACCGACCCCCATCCGCGGGGTGGAGCCGACGATGACTGTGACTTGGCCGGTGCGGCAGGCTTGGAACAGGCGGGCTTTCTCGGCGTCGTTGCGAGCCTCGTGAATCCACCGGATCTGCTCGGCCGGCAGACCGCGGGCGGTGAGCTGGTCGCGCAGCTCGCGGTAGGCGTTCCAGTCGCGCCCCGTGGGGGTGGAGAGGTCGCAGAACACGATTTGCAGCGCCCCCGGGTTGGGGGAGGGATCGCCGCTGGGGTCGGTGTAGGTGCGGTCGCGGTGCTCGCGCCACACGCGAGCGATGGTGTCGGCGGCGACGTCGAGCTTGGAGGTGCCGGGTGGCCGCCGACGAGGCGCATGTCCAGCGCGGCTTTGCGCCCGTCGGTGGAGATCAGCAGCATGTTGTCCTCCTCCGGCGACACGGCTCCGGAGCGCACCTGCTCGGCGCGGTCGCCGAGGTGGGCGACGTAGGCGCGCAGCTCTGCGGTGGCGGGGATGAGCACGGTCTCGGGTGCTCGGCGGCCGGGCGAGCTGCGGGCGGGGGAGCTGGAGGTCCTCGGCGGTGCGGGTGTCGGCGAACACGTGCCATTGGCGGAGCATCTCGGGGACGTTCTGAAATCGGGAGAACCGGGTGTGCATGCGGTAGTTGCCGCCGCCGGTGGGGGCCATCTCGATCTCGGTGACTGTCTGGCCGAACGTCGCTGCCCAGCTGTCGAAGTCCTCGACGCCAGCCGCCTGGAGCAGGTCCGGGGGCGTAGGTAGCGGCACATGACGTGCGCCTCGGTCACCGAGTTGGCGATCGGGGTGGCGGTCGCCAGGGTCACGGTGCGGCTGCCGTGGCGCTCGCGGAGGTAGCCGATCTTCATGTGCAGGTCGGAGGCGCGCTGGGAGCCGTCGATCGCGGCGTCGCGGATGTTGGAGGGGGTGTGCAGGTTCTTGTAGTCGTGGGCCTCGTCGACGCACAGGTAGTCGATGCCGGTCTCCTCGAAGGTAACGCCAGGGTCCTTGGCGCTGTCGAGGCGCTCGGCGAGGCGTTGCTCGGCGGCCAGGGTGAGCTTCTCCAGGCGCTTGACGGTCAGCCCGTCACCGCCCCGGGCGGTTTCGAGCATTCGGCGGAGCCCGTCGATCTCGCGTTCGGCGTAGGCGGCCTGGACGGTGGGGGAGACGGGTATGCGCTCAAACGCCGAGCGGGTGATGACGATCGCGTCCCAGTCGTTGGCTGCCGCGCGGGCCACGAACGTGCGACGCTTCTCGCCGGCGAGGTCTGAGGTGGCGGCAGCCAGCAAGCGTGCGCCGGGGTAGAGGGCTAGCCATTCGCGGGAGAACTGCTCGAGCATGTGGTTGGGCACGATCACAGCGGGCTTTCGCACCAGGCCGAGGCGGCGCAGCTCCATGACCCCGATGGCCATCTCCGCGGTTTTGCCGGCGCCGACGCAGTGAAAGAGCCCGACGGCCGGCTCGGCGATCATCCGCGCCACGGCGGCCCGCTGGTGGGGCTGGGGGACGAAGGTGCGGGCCAGGCCGGGGAGCGTCAGCTCACCGCCGGTGCCCGTGTAGTCGCGCAGCACCAGGCTGTTGAACCGGCGGTTGTACTCGCTCAGCAGCCGGGCCGAACGGTCAGGCTGCTCCCAGCACCACTCCGCGAAGCGCTCCTGCATGGCCTGCGCCTTCTCCTGGGCGGCGGCGGTCTCGGTGGGGTTCACGACCCGGCGGGTGCGTCCGTCGGGGTCCTCGATCTCGTCGGTGACCTGGATCGGGCGTTGCTCGATCGCGGCCTTGGCGATCTGCGCGGCCGGCATCCGCCCGGTCCCCCACTCCGAGGTGGCGCGCACGGTCTGGTTGCGCGCGCGGACGGCCCAGATCGCGCCGCCGGGATGCTCGACTGCCGCGGTGTCGTCGTCGAGGATCTGGGCCAGGAACTCACGGTGGGTGCCAGCGTCGATCCACGCCGCCCCGAGCCGCGGCTCGACGTCCTCGACCCCCAGGTCGGCGGGCATGACCCGCTCCAAAGCGGCCACGTTGACCGCAAGGTCGGGGTTCTCAGCCGTGGCATGGCGGGCGGCGGTGAGCTTGGCGCGGACGTCGCCGGATAGGTACTCGGCGGCGGGGACCAGGCCAGCTTCGGGGTCGTCGTAGACGAGCTCGCCCAGCGACTGACGCGCCTCCGCGGGCGCCTGGCCGAGCAGCGCGGCGATCTCCTCGAGGTCGACGCGGCCGCGGGTGTCCAGGCAGATCGCCAGAGCGTCGGCGGGGGTGTCGGCGCCCAGCCGCGGCGCGCGGGGGGCAACGACGCGCTGGGAGAGCAGCGTCGCCGGCGCGGCGTGCTGGGTGGCGTCATCGAACACCTCAAGCGCCCGGACCAGCGGCGCGAACGGGTCTGAGCGCAGCAGCTGCACCGCCCGCGGGGTGAGACGGGCGAGGCGTTGCTCGCCAGTGTCGGGGTCGGTGTGGCCGGTGGGGCGGAAGGTGAACCGGTTGATCGCCCCGTAGCGGGCGAGATAGCCGGTGTAGCGCTCGCGCAGCCGGCCCCGCAGCCGGCCGAGATGCGGGGTGTCCTCCAGGGTCGCGGCCTCAGCGGTGAGCAGCTCTCGCGCCCGGTCGCGCAGCTCGAGGAGGTGGCGCAGCTCGGTGCGGTGCGCGCGGGCGACGTCGAACGGTGCGGGTTGCCCGGCGGTGAGGATCGTGAACGTCCCGCCCGCGGTGGCGGCTAGATGGCCGCCCCACAGGCCCTCAGAGGCCGCTGGAGCACCTTGCCGCGCCCGCTGGGGCTTCTTTTCTGGGTCGACCTCAGCCGCCCGGGGCGTGAGCGTGCGGCCGTGGGCGTGGGCGAGAGTGGAGATCTCGCTCAGCTGCTCGGCGAGCTGGTCTGCGAGGTGGTCGAGGCCGCCGGTGGGGTGGACGTGCAGCGTGTCCTGGCCGTACATGCCGTGCCCGACCGCCAGCTGGCCGAGGACTCGGTCGGGATGCTCGGCGAAGTACCGGTTGATTCGTGCCCGGCCGCCGTCGACGTCGACTTCGCGGGTGGTCTCCCAACCGGCGTCGACGTCGCCCTGGGCGTTGTTGCGGCGCCTGAGCACGAGCAGGTCGGTGAGCGCCTCGGTGCCGGCGGTCCGCCGATGAGCGCCGGTTGGCAGCCGCACGGCACCGAGCAGCTCGCCGAGCCAGGAGATCTCGCGGCGGGCGCCCGGGCTGTGGGCGTCCAGCGTGTAATGGCTGCTGAGCACGACGACGAGGCCGCCTTCGCGCACGAGCGAGAGGGCCTTGACGATGAAGTGGTTGTGCAGGCTCAGCCCGGCCGGGTTGTGTCGCGGGTCATACAGGCGCACGTCGGCGAACGGGACGTTGCCGATCGCCGCGTCGAAGTGGCCGTCGGGCAGCCGCGTGTCGGCGAAGGACTCCGCGCGAATGCTCGCCTGCGGGTGGATGGCCTGCGCGAGCCGGGCGGTGGTGGGATCAAGCTCGACACCGGTCAGCTGCGCGCCCGGGGGGGCGAGGCCGATGAACGCGCCGGCGCCGGCGCCAGGTTCGAGCACCCGCCCGGCCTCAAAGCCCAGGTCGGTGAGCGTCTGCCACATCGCTTGGGCGATCTGCGGGTCGGTGTAGTGGGCGTTGATCGTCGTCCGCCGTGCCGCCCGCCACGCCTCGTCGTCTAGCAGCTGGCGCAGCTCGCTGCGGGCCGGCGCCCACTCCAGGTTGCTCTCGTCAAAGAGCTGGGGGACGGCACCCCAACTTGACCACCGGGCCAGCAGCTCCCGCTCCTTCAGGTCAGCCGGGCGCTGCTCGGCGTCCAGGCGGGCGAGGATCCGCAGCGCCTCGAAGTTGGCGGCCACCCGGGCTCGCGGTCGCGCGGGGGCGCGCGGCACGAGCGCCGGGGCTACTCCGGTCTGTCCTCCTGGTCGGCGTGCTGGATCGCCTCCAGCACGTCCTGGAGGATCGTCTTGGGCGGCGCGGGGGGCTGCGTCGAGTCCGGGGAGCCGATCAGGATCAGCTCGCTCAGGACGCCCTCCTGGGCCGCCTGACGGGCCGCGTTCAGGCGCCCGACCTTGGTCAGGTAGTCCTCCCCGGGGGGGTCGTTGCCCGCGATCGCGTCCTCCAGCTGCTGGATCTCGCGTTCGGCCTGTTCCCCCAGCGCTTGAAAGAACGCCTCCTTGGGCTCGGGGATCTGCGCGTAGCGGCCCGGGTCGGTCGTCTTCCAATGGTTCATCGCGAGCCTCGCGTAGTTGTTCATCACGGACAGGTTCGGGCTGGGCCCAGAGGGCGTCGAGGGAGAGCTGCTCGTCGTTATAGCCGCTCCGGCCCGGTCGCCTAGACACATGACCGCCTCGGCGGGTGGCGATCAGAGGGTTGCGAGCGACGAGGCATGGCATCTACGGCCCCCGCCGGAGACCCGGCAGGCCAGCCACGACCGAAGTGGATAGGCCGGTCACGGTGGGGGAAGAGCGGAACGCGGCGCGCGTTGGGGGGCTCAGATGGGGGAGCTCGTCCCGGTGCTCGGGAGCCGTGTTGCAGAGGCCGGCGCGGCGGCGAAGCTTGGCGCGGGCCATCCGTTTGCTAGCCGAGCTGGCCGGCGCGGGTGTCGACGTCGGCGGCGATGCCGACGTTGCGCGAGAGTTCCCGGGCGGTGTCTGACATCTCCCCGAAGGCGCGGGCGATCGCCGGGAGGCTGATGCCCTCTAGCGCCCTGGCGAGGTCCTCGACCGAGGTGTCAAAGCGCTGCCAGAGCTGCGGGTCGCCTCGACGCCCGCTCTCTGGGCGCAGCTCGGCAGGCGGCCGACGGCTCTCAGCGGGGGGTAGCGGATCCCAGCCCAGGCCGGCTCTGGCGGCGTACTGGAAGGCGATCTGCTGCTGCTCGCAGGCATCGGCGAGGTCACGCAGCCGCCGCGAGTAGCCGTCGTCGGGCGGCGCTAGGCGGTGTTGCTTTAGGGCGCTCTGCCAGCTGTGCTCGGCGGTGCGCAGCTGGCTGATGGCCGTGTCAACGCTCATCGTCGATCCAGATGTGGGCTCAACGCTCATTGTCGATCCGGATATGGGCCAGCAGCGGCGTCTCGGTCTCCAGATCGGCCGCCGGCGCCGGCGTCGCCGGCGGCGTAGCGGCCGCGCCGTCGACGCTGTTGATCATGGCCTCGAGGTCGGACTTGCGGATCCGATACCCGCGGTTGCTGGCGCGGATGGCCCGGAGCTTGCCGTCCCGGATCCAGTTGCGGACCGTCACCTCGGTGTAGCGCAGCTGTGCGGCTACTTCTGGCACCGTGAGGAACGGGTCGTCGGGTGATGCGAGAGGATCAGCCATCAGAGAGGGTCTCCGGTCGGTTCGGCCGCGCAACCTGCCGGGCTTTGGAAAGCACCACCCGGCAAGTTTCGCTATTTCGCCTGTATGGGTGTTATCGTAGCCGCCAATGCAAGCGGCGGGCGTGAGGTAGGGAGGCCATCGAAGTGAGCTAGAGCCCGACCCGGAGGGCAAGATCAGCTGCCCGTTCCACGACGATCACACGCCAAGCCTGCAGCTCTACGGGGACGGCACTTGGTACTGCTACGGCGCCTGCCGGACAGGCGGATCGATCTACGACTTCGCCGCCGCCCTGTGGGACATGGACACCAAGGGCGGAGCGTTTATCGAGCTGCGCACCCGGCTTGCTGACGCGCTCGGAGTCGCACCCCCACCCCCGCGGCGGGGTGCCGCTGAGCCACGCCGGCGACGAATCAGCCCTGCAGCGGTCAAGCACACACGTCGGACGGCGAAGGCAGCGAGCAGCGAGACGGGGGAGCGAGGATGACGCGGGAGAACGGCGGGAGCTGTCTCGGCTCCGATCATCGGCCGGGAGGCCGAGCGCGATGAGCAGTGAACTGAAGGTGCTGGTGATCGACGCGCAGGAGTCCTCGCTGACCGAGCGTGCCGATCACCTACTGCTGGAGGGCCACGAGGTCTCAGTCGCCGCCACCGAGGCCGCCGCTCGGCTGAAGCTGGCCTCCGAGCTCCCCGACGTTGCCGTGCTCATCAACGCGGGCCTCCCCTCCACGAACGTTGGCGCTGCTGCGCGAGCTGCGCAGCGAAACGGTTCACGGAGCCGACCCGCGGGTGCGGGTGTTGAGCGTCGGCGCCGACACCGACGCGCTGGCCACCGTGCACTACAGGGCGGGATCCGACCTGGCGCTGCCCTCACGGGTCTCGCCAGGGCTGCTCGCGGCCGCGGTCCAGACACTCGGCGACCGGGCGCGCGGTGCCCAGCAGCCGCGGACGCTGCGGGTCGGCAGCCTGATCCTCGACGCCGACCAGCGCGCCGTCCGGGTGGGGGAGCGATCGGTCGCCCTGGCCCCCCGGGAGTTCGATCTGCTGCAGTGCCTGGCCCGGGCGCCGGGGCGCACGTTCACCAAGGCCGAGCTCGGCCGCGAGGTGTGGGGCAGCGAGATCATGGCCCGCAACAGCCGCACCGTCGACTCGCACGTCTCCCGCGTGCGCGGCAAGCTCGCCGCGGCCGGGGACCCCCAGCGAGTCCAGACCGTCCGCGGGGTCGGGTTCCGCTTGGAGCGCTGAGCCCGCCGGCGTGGCCGCTGTGCAACAAGTTCGCCACGGGTCTGCGCAAACCGGCCGCTCGACGGCCTCGGTGAGCGTTTCGTGAGCGATGATCGCTAGCGATGAACGCCATCCAGCAGATCCACTATCGCGGCCGCCTGGCCGCGGTCATCATTGCTAAGGAGGCGACGATCGACGGTTCGCTATCCGGCCAGCAACTGCTCGACGTCCAGGCGATGTGCCTCTACGCGCTCGAGATCGCCGCCGGCGAGCGGTCAGGCACCTACAGCGACCGCGCCGCGGCGGCGTTCGCCGCCCAGGTCAGGGCGCAGCGTGCAGTGGCGCGCGCGCTGCGGAGCGGTGGGGGGTAGCTGTCATGGTCCCCCTCAAGGAAGCTCGCATCCAATCGCCACCGCGACGTTTAGAATGCGGGGTGATGGCGATGCGCGACTACGGCTCGATCGAGGAGTGGCAGCGCGACGTGATGACGGTCGGAGGCGAGCCCCGCGACGAGCACCATGTCACCGCTGACGGGCGCGTCCTCGACACGAAGGAGAAGACGCTCGCCTGGCTGGTGGAGATCGGCGCCCTGCCTCCAGACGCCGCCAGTGCGTGACACCGGCCCAGCAGCCGCCGCTTGACGCGCCACGCCTGCTTGAGACGCTACAGCGCCACCAGGTGGAGTACCTGCTGGTCGGCGGCCTATCCACGCGGGCGCGCGGCGCCGAGCGGCTTACAGACGATCTCGACTGCCTGCCCGCCGCCACTCCGCAGAACCTCAGACGCCTCACGGCCGCACTTCAGGAACTAAACGCACGTCTGCGCATCGACGGTCTCAGCGACGATGAGGTCGCCGCGTTGCCGATCGACACTCAGGCGGTCCTCGATGTCGCGGAGATCTCCAACTGGATCACCGACGCCGGCTCGCTCGACGTGATCAAGAGCATGCCGGATGCCGCCGGCCGTCCGCTCTCCTACGCTGATCTCCGCTCGCGCTCAGAGCCGCTCCCGCTGGGTCAGATCACCATGCAGGTCGCCTCCCTGGAGGACGTCATCGCCTCCAAAGAGTGGACTGACCGCCCCAAGGATCGGGACGCGCTCGACGAGCTCCGGGCACTCCGGGACGCTTCGTTTCCCAGCCCGAGTTCCGAGAACCCTCCACCGACTAGCGCTGCCTCGCCCAACAGCGGCACGCCAGGCCGCCCCGCGAGCCCGCAAGCGAACCGTCCGGACGCCTGCCGCTAGCGCTAGCTGCCGCGCGATCAGCCTCTCCGCTACGACCTCTGCCCGCCGCGATCATCGCTCTGGCCCCGGCTCCCTTACCCCGCGTGGTCGACCACTCCCCGCGGGGCGCTGCGGCGGTTGCTCGCCCACCGGCGGCCCCGGCCGCTGGGCAGGGATCTGACCCTGGCCGGCGGCCTGCGCGGCCCTTTCGCATCCGCAGGAAGGCGATCGTCCGCGCCGCCGCCGACAGCCGGGAACAGCGCGATCGCCTCGTCGCCCATGCACTTGTTGGATAGCTCGTAGCTGCCGGTCGAAAGCAGTCGTGTCGGCAGGCTCGCGACGCTTTCTTTGACGCGCCAGCGGCCCGGTTGCTTGAGCGCGAATCGCCGCCACCCGAGTCCCGCCCGGCGTCGAACCGTCCGTCGGTGGGCTACGTTCCGTGCGTGAACCTGCAGCGCCGCATCGCCGACCGCACGGGTGAGTTTCTGCTTTTCGCGGTGACGCCACCGCGGCTCACGACAGGACCAGAGCAGACCAGGCGGATCGCCGAAGTGACCCTCGAGCGACTCCGACCGGTGGGGATCGACGGCCTCGTCCTCTACGACATCGATGACGAGAGCGACCGCAATCCCGACGAACGCCCGTTCCCTTTCTTGCCCACGATGGACCCGGCTGGCTATCTCGCCCGCGACCTTGCTGCCCTGGACGTGCCCGCCATCGTCTACCGCGCGGTAAGCAAGTACGCTGAGGACGGCCTTCGCTCCTGGCTCTCTGACCAAGATCCGGCTCAGGCGCTATCGGTTTTCGTCGGTGCCTCCTCCCGCGGAAAGGCGGTCGAGACATCGCTCAGGCGGGCATACGAACTCCGGGCCGAGGCGCGGCCGGACCTACTCCTCGGCGGGGTCGCTATCCCCGAGCGGCACGCGCGCACGCGCAACGAGCACCTCCGGCTCGTCGCTAAGCAGACTGCAGGCTGCTCCTTCTTTGTCACCCAGGTGGTCTACGACGTCAACGCCGCCAAGGACTTGGTCTCCGACTATCGCTACGAGTGTGCCGCCCACGGCCTGGAGGCGGTGCCGATCGTCTTCACGTTCTCTGTCTGCGGTTCCGTGAAGACGCTGGAGTTCCTCCAGTGGCTCGGGGTCGACGTGCCGCGCTGGATCGAGAACGATCTGCGCCATGCTGATGACACCCTCAACGCGTCCTACAACCAAGCAGTCGACACGGCCGTCGAGCTGATCGCTTTCTGC
>JAABUQ010008021.1_pt1 | contig 14985 bp, 8 predicted proteins | sample 5560001 | NCBI WGS metagenome assembly JAABUQ01 (sample SAMN10711888, study PRJNA513371) | rock metagenome | isolation source: Antarctica rocks | place: Antarctica: Victoria Land, Finger Mt nord | collected 2015-12-18 | reverse complement strand
CGAACTCGGTGAGGACGAACGGTCGGTTGAACTTCGCCTTGGCCAGGCGCTCGCCGACCGAACCCGCGCCGCCGTAGGAGTTGATGCCGAGGATGTCGACGTCGGGGCAAAGCTCGCGGACCATCTTGACCTTGACGTTGTCCTGGCCCAACTCGGCGATCACGGTCATCGTCGGGTGGTTCGGGTCTTCCGCGTGCGCCATCTTGGCGAGGTCGTTGATCGCTCGCCAGATTTTCGGGTCCTTGCCATCCCCTTCCATCTCGTTGCCGAGACCCCAGACCAGGACGGCGGGATGGTTTTTGTAATGGCGGATCGCGGCGCGGGTCGTCTCGAACTGGCGGCGGACCGCCGCTTCGTCATCGTACCGGAACCCGTGGCGTGGATGACTGAGCCAGACCCCGACCGTCACGGTCAAGCCCAAGCTTTGCGCCCGATCGAGCAAGGGGCCGAGGTTGTCGACGCTCCAGGTCCGGAGCGAGTTCCCGCCCGCCCGCTTCAAGGCGTCGAGGTGCTGCGAACCGCCCCCGCCTTTGATCAGGTAGGGCGAGCCGCCCCGGACCAACCCAAAAGTCCCGTCGGGCCGCTTCACCACTTGAACCGGAGTCGCCGTCTCGACCGCGGCCCCGGTCGATCCGCCGACAAACAGGCTCAAGAGCACCAGAGGACCGGCAAGGCGGGTCGGAAGAATCATCGGTCGGTCGTCCTCGAAGGGGGACGAGCCGACCGATCATGGTGAGGAGGTCTCGACCGGGACGGCTCGCATCCCTACGACCGTATGAAACTTGCCGGAGGGCGTCAACTTGGCGCCGGGTCAAAGCCCGACGAATTCGAGCCGGGTCCCGCGGCGCGGTTGCGTCGAGGAGAGCGGGATCACGGCGAAGTAACTGTCGAGCGGCCCGCGACCGACGCCGAAGGGGGAGGCGACTTTAGGCAGATCCCAGACCCCTTCCAACTCCTCGTCGCGGATCGAGAGCGGGAGCGGGATCTGGAACACCGCGTGCCCGGTCGCGAAGAAGGCCAGGAGGTAGGGATACGGGGCGTCGTCATCCGACCGCCGGGCCAAGGCCGCCCACGAGAACGGGCTTGGCTCGCTCAGGCGGTGCAGGACGCACTCGATCCCGCCGATCGTTTGGCTGTCGAGGTCGTGGTCGGGGTTGCTGACCCACTCGACGGCATCCTCGAAGTACTGCATCTCGTCGGCGGGCAAGAGCGAGAGCGCCGCCCAGGTCAGCCCCTTGAACGCCGCGACCGGGACGTAAGCCCGCGGGGCCTCATAGCCGCCGAGCCGGATCGCCCGGACGAACCGGTCGAGGTCGCCGCCGACGCTTTCAACGTACTGGGTGCGGCAGTCGTCGCATTCTTCGAGGGTGAACAGCGACTGGTTCCCCAAGACCGCCGGGACGGCCAGCCTCGGCTCGGCGAAGGTCGCCCGAGGGGGGGGCCGCTCGCAGAGGCGGCACCGGAGGTCGTCCTCATCGCCGAGGTGGCGGGGGCCGACGCCGTCGAGCCGGTAGCGGGCGACCACCTCGTAGTGGGCGGCGAATGTCAACTCGTGCTCGGCGACGACCCAGTCCTGGTCGTGCCGGCCGTGGGCGAACTGCCGCCGCTCCCACCGATGATAGGCTGCCACCGCGATTTGTTCCGAGGTCGGGAGCATCCCGCGCCATCCTTAGCGAATACCCGAACCGTCACCTTCAAGCGCAAGGTGGCGATCGGTGATCGACCCGTGGTCCGCCCCGTCGTTTTTCGACGGCCCCGGCGAAACGTCGGCCCTGTCCCCGCAGCGATCCAACGGGCCGTTGCCGTGCCAACCGGCACGCCAACCCCCGCTGCCGACTCTATTGATCGCTCGAAACTCCCGGCGACTTGACCCGGCCCAACCCGAAAATCGACGCCCAACTCTCGCTAGGACGGGTCGTGCCGGATCGATCAGGTCCGCGGGGACCCAACCACGGGTTGGCCTGGTTTCGGTGCGGCTTTGACCGCGATCCGCACCTCCCACCACTGAGAACTCTGATCCACCATCGGGGCGTGATAACCCAACCGCCGGGGGTTGCCATCGGCCACCTATTCCGCTTAATCTGACCGACCAACGACCCCACCGCAACCGGGCCGCGGCGATCGTGTGGAACTGGCCGGACTTCCCTTCCTCCAAAACGAATCCAGTCGTTCGATCGAACTGCGGGGCGATCAGGCCGACTGGATCGTTTTTCCTTCCGGGCGGAGTCAACACACTTTCTTTGGCTTGAAAAAATTATTTCCGCCGGGAGCCAGCTTGGGATCACTCTCCGATCGGGACGAACCGGAGGCAGACGGGAGCCGGGCAGGGGATGGGTTCGCCGACGGGGGCGAGTCCGCCGGTTTTCGGGTCGATCCGGAAGGTCGTGATCGTGTTCGAATCCTGGTTTCCGCAGAGGAGGAACTGGCCGGTGGGGTCGATCGCGAAGTTGCGGGGAGTCTTGCCCCCGGTCGGTTGGAACCCGACGGGGGTCAGCTTACCCGAAGCCGGAGCGACGGCGAAGATAGCCAAGGTATCATCCCCCCGGTTCGAGCCATAAACGAACCGGCCCGACGGGTGGACCGCGACCTCGGCGGTATAACTCGCCCCCTTCTTCGGGTCCGGCCGGGTGTGGACCGTTTCGAGGGCGGAGAATGTCCCGCGGGACGAGTCGTAGTCGAAGACGGTGATTGTGCTCGCCAACTCGTTGATGACGTAGGCGTGGCGGCCATCGGGGTGGAACGCCAGGTGCCGCGGCCCCGCGCCCGGAGCGAGCGACGCGGACGGTGGGATGTTGGGCCGGAGCGCGCCCGACTGGGGATCAAGCGAGTAGACCAGCAACTTGTCCAGCCCGAGGTCGGCCACGATCAACCGCCCGTTGGTCGGGTCCATGTCGGTCGAGTGGGCGTGGGGGCTGGACTGTCGCCCCTGGTTTTTGCTCGATCCCCGGTGCTGGATCATCGCGGTGGCCGGCCCGAGCCTGCCGTCGCCGCTGACCGGGTAGGCGCTCACACTCCCGCCGCTGTAGTTGGCCACCAGGACAACGGCACCCGTCCTGTCCACCGTGATCGCGCAAGGGTCCGCCCCGCCCGATGACTCGGTATTGAGCAGCGCCAACATCCCCGTTTTCGGGTCGATCGCGTAGCTCGACACCGAGCCGGCCGACTTCCCGTCGTAGTTCCCAACCTCGCTGACCCCATAGAGGAATTTTTGGGACGGGTGGATTGCCAGGAACGACGGGTTCGCCGCCTTGGCCGCGAGCGACTGCCCGGCCAAGGTGCCGGCTCCCGCGTCGAAGGTGAACTGGTAGATCCCCTCTCCCTTGCTTTTCTCGTTGGTATACGTCCCGATGTAAACCCGGAAGCTGGGCGGCTTGGGCTGTTGACCCGCGTTCTGGTTTTCCCCCGGTGCCTGCCTCCCGACGGCGGTCACGTCCGGAGTTTGCAAAGGGTTGCCGATCGGGTTGCCGATCGGGTTGCCGATCGGATTGGGCGTCGCGGTCGGGTCGAGCACCGGCGTCGGCACGCTCACCGGCGGTGGCAGCGGGACCGAGACCGGCGCGGGGAGTTCCGGCAGATTCGGGATCGGCACCGCGATCGGGTTGGGCTGGAGCGGGTCCGAGCCGGGCACCTGCCCCAGCGCCAGGCCGCCGGCCAGAAAAGTCCACGATAGGAAGCAAGCGGTCGTCAGGCGCATCGTCGGTGGTCCGCCAAGTCGAGAAGGGGCCGGGAAATTCGCCGATCGCTTCAAGATACCGCGGTGGGTCCGACTCGGAAACCACCCGGAGTCGCAACCGGGGACCGGGGGCGGGACGATTCCGCCCGTCCGATTGGCCCCCGAGCGGATCAGGCTGTATCGTTGGGGGGCGTTTGGCCGACCACCTCGCGCGGTTTGATCTGACTCGACCGGAGCCTGGACCCATGCGGATCGCGATCCTGACCAACGAATTTCCACCGCACATCTACGGGGGGGCGGGGGTCCACGTCGAGTACCTGACGCGCGAGTTGCCCCGGATCGACCAGGGCAAGCATTCCGTCGAGGTCATCTGCTTCGGCGACCAGTCCTCCCACCGCGACAACTTGACCGTCCGCGGGGTTGAACCCAACTTCACCTTGCCGTCGCAGGACCAGAAGCACGTCAAGTTCATGGACACGATGCTCCGGAACCTCGAAATGGCCGGGTTGGTTGCGGGCGTCGATATCGTCCACTGCCACACCTGGTACACCCAGTGGGCCGGGTGCCTGATCAAGCAACTGGCCGGTGCGCGGCTCGTCCTGACGACGCATTCGCTCGAACCGCATCGCCCGTGGAAGGTGGAACAACTCGGCACGGCTTACCAGGCCAGCTCGTGGGTCGAGCGGACCGCCTTCGAGAACGCCGACGGGGTGATCGCGGTGTCGGAGGCGATGCGGGCCGATGTCCGCCAGTTGTATGGGGTTCCCGACACCAAAATCCGGGTCATCCACAACGGGATCGACCTCGACCAGTACCGCCCGTCGCCGAACCCCGACGTCCTCGCCAAGTACGGGATCGACCCGACTCGCCCGTTCGTCCTCTTCGTCGGGCGGATCACGCGGCAGAAGGGGATCATCCATCTGGTCGAAGCGATCCCGTCGATCCGCGCGGGGGTTCAGATCGTCCTCTGCGCGGGGGCTCCCGACACTCCCGAGATCGGCCGCGAGATGGCCGCGCGGGTCGAGCAAGTCCGCCAGTCGACCAGCGACCCGATCATCTGGATTCCCCAGATCGTGCCCAAGAACGAGATCATCGCGCTGTATTCGATGGCCGGCGTGTTCGTTTGCCCGTCGGTATACGAGCCGTTCGGGATCATCAACCTCGAAGCGATGGCGTGCGGGACGCCGGTGGTCGCGTCGAGCGTGGGCGGGATTCCCGAGGTCGTCGTCCCCGGCGAGACCGGCCTGCTCGTCGCCGTCGACCCGGTCAGCGCGACCGACTTCGAGCCGCGCGACCCGGCCAAGTTCGCCCTCGACCTCGCCACGGCGATCAACCAGTTGATCGATCACCCCGACCGGCTGGCCGCGATGGGAACCCGCTCACGCGACCGGGTCGAACAGTATTTCGGCTGGCCGAGCATCGCGCGGGCGACCGTCGATTTTTACCGCGATCTCCTCCGGCAAAGCTGAAGTCAGTCGTTCGAACCCATCGAGAGCAATGAGAATCATGCCAGTTCGTCGTTGGTTCGCCAAGAAAATCGAGTGGCTGGGCGGGCATGAACTCAGCGTGTTGCTCGGTGGCCTGGCGGTCGCGGCCGGGTTTTGGATCTTCCTCTTGTTCGGCCGATTGGTGACTTCGGGCCGGACCCTGGCGCTCGACGACCGGATCTTGCTGGCGTGCCGGACCCCCGGCGACCTGGCCCGACCGGTTGGGCCGGTCTGGGTCGCCGACGTCGCCCGCGACATCACCGCCTTGGGGAGCACGGACCTGCTCTGGCTGGCCACGGTGGCGGTGGCCGGTTTTCTCGGGCTCGACCGCCGCTACCGCGCGATGGTGTTCGTCCTGGCGGCGGTCCTGGGTGGTTGGGCGATCAGCTTCCTGCTCAAAGACCTGTTCCAGCGGAGTCGCCCCTCGGTCGTACCGCACCTGATGCCCGCCTACTTTTCCAGCTTCCCGAGCGGCCACTCGCTGATGTCGGCGGTGGTCTACCTGACCTTGGGGAGCTTGCTGTCGAGCCTGGTCAAGCGGCGGCGGCTCAAGTTCTACTTCCTGGCGTTGGCGGCCTTGCTCTCGGGGCTGGTGGGACTGAGCCGGGTCATCCTCGGGGTCCACTACCCGACCGACGTCGTCGCCGGCTGGTTCGCCGGCCTGGTCTGGGCCACCCTCTGCTGGACGATCGAGCGCGGCTTGGCCCGGCACGGGACGATCGAGGCGACCGTTTGATCCTCGAATCCAGGGAAAGGCTTGTCGGGAAGGTCGCGGCGGGCGATGATCGATACGTCATTTCAACCTCGGGACCGACCGTTCGACCGATGGCGACGGCTCGGTTGATGTCGCTCTCGCTTGGATCTTCGAAGAAGGACTTCCCCCATGATCGGTGCCTGCGGATCATCCTGGACGCGCTCGGGCGTTTTCTTGGCATGTCTTGTCCTGGCGAGTCCCGCGGTCGAACGGGCGGTAGCACAGTCCGGGCCGTCGGCAATGGTCCAACGGGAGAACCTGGCTCACGAGAAGCCGGCCTCGGCCTCGGCGACCCAGGATGACTCGAAGTGGGCGGGAGCGGCCGTCGATGGCGAGCTCGAATCCCGCTGGTGCGCGGCCGACGGGTCGCTCCCGCAGTGGTTGCAAGTGGACCTTGGCCGGCCGGAAACTTTAACCGGTTGCCGGATCGTCTGGGAAGCCAAGGACGTCCCCTATGCTTATACCGTTGACGGGTCGCCCGACGGCAAGACCTGGACCAAGCTGGTCGACGGGACCAAGTCGAGCACGCTCGACCAGACCCGCTCGCACCTGTTCAGCGCGACCAGGATTCGCCACGTTCGCCTGAACATCACCGGGACCGCCGACGGGCAGTGGGCGAGCGTCTCCGAGTTCGAGGTGTTCGGGACCCGGCCGGCCCCCGCCGTGACCAAGAACGCGGCCAAGCCGGCGGACTCCCAGTCCGTCCTGAAGGAGGTCAAGGTCCCGCCGGGCTTCGAAGCGGCGGTGTTCGCCGCTCCGCCCGACGTCCGCTACCCGACTTGCCTGGCCGCCGCCCCCTCGGGCGAGGTCTTCGTCGGGATCGACGAGAACGGCTCGCTCGACGCTAAGGCGAACCGAGGGCGGGTTGTCCGGTGCGTAGATACCGACAACGACGGCCAGGCCGACCAGTTCAACGACTTCGCGTTGATGGACAGCCCCCGAGGCTTGGTCTGGGATGCCGGGACGCTCTACGTCCTCCACCCGCCGAGCCTGAGCGCCTACCGCGACACCAACGGCGACGGCGTGGCCGACACGTCCGAAGACCTCGTCAGCGGGATCGGCTTCGACCTCAAGTACCGGGGGGCTGACCACACCACCAACGGCATCCGGCTGGCGATCGACGGATTCCTCTACGTCGCGGTCGGCGATTACGGCTTCGTCAAAGCTCAAGGCAAGGACGGCGACCCGCTCCAGATGCTCGGCGGCGGCGTCGTCCGGGTCCGGACCGACGGGACCGGCTTGGAGATCGTCTCGCGCGGCCAGCGGAACATCTACGACGTCGCGATCGACCCGTACTTGAACCTGTTCACCCGCGATAACACCAACGACGGCGACGGCTGGGACGTCCGCCTCAGCCACGTCGTCCCCAGTGGGAACTATGGCTACCCCTCGCTCTTCAAGCGGTTCGGCGACGAGATCATCCCACCGCTCGCCGACTACGGCGGCGGTTCCCCCTGCGGGTCGATCTTCCTCCAGGAGCCTGGCTTTCCCACCGGGTTCGGCAACACCCTTTACACCTGCGACTGGGGCCGAGGCGTGGTCTTCATGCACCCGCTCGAAGCCAATGGGTCCACCTTCAAGGCCAAGCAAGAGACCTTCGTCACGATCCCTCGGCCCACCGACATGGACGTGGATGGCTCGGGGCGGATCTTCATCAGTAGCTGGCGCGACGGCGGTTTCAACTTCTCGAAACCCAACGTCGGTTATGTGATCCGGGTCGTCGCCAACGGCTCGAAGCCCGCTCCATTCCCAGATCTGGCCAAGGCGGACCTTGGTGCGCTGGTCAGGGATATCGCGGGCGATTCGAGCGTCCTCCGCCTCGCCGCCCAGCGCGAGTTGCTCCGACGCGGGCCGAACGACGCGGTCGCGCAGGCCATCGAAGCCGCGGCGCAGTCCCCGACGAGCGGGCTTTCCGGTCGGGTCGCCGCCGTCTTCACGCTCGCTCAGGCGATCGGGCCGCGGGCGGACGGCTTCCTGGTCGAGTTGAGCAAGTCGAGTCCTGACCTCCGGGAAGCCGCGATCAAGGCGCTTGCCGACCGCCGAGAGATTACCGCGACCGAGCCGGGTGTCGCCGCGGCGGTGGCTGCGTTTTTGAACGACCCCAATCCCCGGGTCCGGCTGGCGGCCGTGGTCGCCTCGGGGCGGCTGCGCAACCTCGCGGTCGCGCCGACGTTGCTGGCCTTGACCGCCGACCCGGACCCGATCGTCGCCCACACCGCGGTCAACGCCCTGGTCAAGTTGAACGCGATCGACGTTTGCCTCGCGGCCCTGACCGATTCGACTCAGGCGACCGGGGCCTCGCGCGCGCTCCAGGCGATGCACGACCCTCGGGCCGTCGCCGCGTTGATCCCGTTGGCCGAAGGGGCACACGGCATCACCGCCCAGCAGCCCGCGCTCCGGGCGCTCTGCCGGCTCTACTTCACCGAAGCCCCCTACGAGCGAGGGCAATGGTGGGGCACCCGCCCCGACACGACCGGACCGTACTACAAGGCGATCACCTGGTCGGCGAGCGAGGCGATCGCCCAGGCCCTCGGGGCGGCCCTCAAGAAGGGTGATCCGACCCTGACTCGCTGGCTCCTGAACGAGATGGTCCGGAACAAGCTCGACTTCGAGGAAGCGACCCCGCAAGCCATGAAGGCGGCCGTCGGTGATCCCGAACTCCGGGCATCCCTCGTCAACTTGATGGTCAGTCGCCCGAAGCTGGCCCCCGACGCGATCCGCTTCCTCGAAGCGACCGCCACCGATCAGGGCACCGACAGCGCCCTTCGTACCAAGGCGGTCCGGGGGCTACTCCGCCGTTTGAACCAGGGGGACGCCCGCGAGTCGGTGATCCGCATCCTCGCCGCCGGTGACACGGCGGAAAACCCCAGCGGCGACTTTCTCGGCGTCTGGAACGACTTCGCCAGGGACGGCCGCAACAACCGCGACCTCGCCCCCTTCGTCAAGCTGGCCGAAGGGCTGGACCTCGGGCGGGGGACGATCGGTTACGCCGTGCTTTTGGCCACCTCCAGCAACGAGAAGACCCCCGAACCAGCCCGGGCCACCGCGACCAAAGCCCTGGAGCGCGGTTGGGCGAACCCGACCTGGACCCCGCGTCTCCTCCGGGCCGTGGGCCTGGCCAAGATCAACAGCCTCGGAGTCAGGGTCCAGCCCTTCCTGACCGACGACCGGACCGACGTCCGCCAAGCTGCCGAGTTCGCCGCGAAACGGTTGAACCTGGTCATTAACCCGGACGCGAAACCGGCGGGAGGCCCGAAGCCACCCGGTTTGAAACCGATCGCGGCCACCGCCTACGACGTCGTCTTGACCGCCACCCTTGCCGACCCGGGCGACGTCGCCCTCGGGACCCAACTCTTCGAGCGGCAAGGGTGCGTCAACTGCCATGCCGTCGCCAAGTCGGGGCCGATCAAAGGACCTTATCTCGGCGACGTCGCGGCCCGGTACAACCGGAGCGAGCTCGTCGAGTCGATCCTCAAGCCCAGCGCCCGGATCGCCCAGGGGTTCGAGACCCAAAAGATCGCGACCACCAACGGCCAGACCATCGAAGGGTTCGTCGTCCGCGAAGCCGGCGACGAGGTCGAACTCCGAAACTCGGCGGGTAACGTCGTCTTGATCCCCAAGAAAGAAATCGAAGAGCGCGGCAAGGGGGAACTGTCCGTGATGCCTCAAGGCTTGATGGACCCCCTCACCCCGCACGACCTGGCGTCGCTGATTGCCTACTTCGAGTCGATCAAGGGGAAGTGATCGACCGTTGCTCGCGGATGGGCTCGAACGATCTGGCGAAATCACAGAGGAAGGAGGTTGAACGGATGCGACTCAATCGAGCGACCGCGATTTGCTTGCTTGGAACGATCCTGGCGTATGCCCCGACCGTCGCGGCTCAGGTTACTATCTCAACGTCAAACCCGACGTTCATTAATGACCTTTTGAAATCGCTCGAGACCGACTTTCAACGCTCGGGCGCGAAGATTGTCGAACTGGAGGATCTCAACAATTTTGTCCGGCCGCCGTTGATCTTGAAGTTAATCGATGGGTCGATGTATGACAAGTTCCGCGTGCTCGATCCTCGGCCCAAGGCCGACTACGACGCCGGGCACATCCCCAAGGCGGTCTGGGTCGATCTCAAAGCGGCGCAGACGATCGCGGCGCGCCCGGACGGGTTGACCGACGTCGACGCCTGGTCCGAGTGGTCGGAACCGCTGGGCCTGACCCCCGACATGGCGGTCGCCATCATCGACGGCGATCGACAACTCGACGCCGCGCGGGTCTGGTGGCTGCTCCGCTACATCGGCGTTAGCAACGTTTCCCTGGCCAATGGCAACCTCGAACTCTGGAAGATCCAGCAACGACCAGTGACGCGAGACGTCCCCAACGTGCCTCCCAACCCGTACCCGATCGACTTCCAGACCGGGCGCCTGGCCACCCGCGCCGACGTCCTGAGGGCTCTGGAATTCGCCGACGCCCGGATCGTCGACGCTCGGAGCCTCGAGGAGTGGACCGGGCAGAACGTCCGGGCCAAGCGAGGGGGACACATGCCCACCGCTTGCCGGTTAGAGTGGCTCGAATTTGTCGATAAGTACGGCCGGTTCCTCAGCCCCGAGAAGATCAAAGCCAAGCTCGCGACGGCCGGGGTCAAGCCGGGCGAGCCGGTCATTACCCACTGCCAGTCGGGGGGGCGGGCGTCGGTGGACGCCTTCGTCTTCGAAGCGCTCGGCTACCCGACCCGGAACTATTACCTCAGTTGGGCCGACTGGGGCAACGCCGACGACACCCCGATCACGACCGACGAGGCACCTCCCGCTCAACTCGCGGTGCCTGTTGCCGTCACCCCGCGCGAGCAACCAGCCCCAGAGCCGGTCCAAATCGCGGTCGCGCCCGATCCGGCTCCGAATCCCGCGCAACCGAATCCCCAGCCCGCGGCGAAGCCGTTCACCGCCGAGTATTACTACAAGTGCCACTGGGGCCGCTCGGACGAATTCCTCGCTCTGTTTCAGCGGAACCACCTGCCCATCCTCCGCGAGCGGATCAAGCAAGGGGACATCCTCAAGGTCTCGATGTCCAAACCGCGCATCCACGAGAACGAGTCCGGCCGGTGGGACTACCGGGTGACGATCGAGTTCCGCGACGCCGCGTCCGCCTTCGACCCGGCGGCGGATCAGGCGATCAAGGAACGACTCTTCCCGAATCAGATTCAATACCGCAAGGACGAACAGAGCCGGTTTGAAATCCTCGATGCACACTGGGACCTGCCAACAGACGCGGTTGACCTCGATATGCCCGTCATCGTGCCTTGAGCGCGTCGGCCACGGTCAGGCGGCCGATCTTGCCCTCCTCGCCGACGGCCCAGGCGAACCGGCCCGAGGGGGCGACGGCCAAGGCGTGCCACCCTTCGGCACCGCCGGCCAGGAGGCGCCAGGTCGCACCGCCATCGATCGAGGACTCGGTCTGACCCGGCCCGACCGCCAGGATCGCGGTTTCCGGCTGCTTGGGCAGGTAAGCGACCGCTGACCGGAAACCCAAGGGGCGGACCAACGGGTGGGAAAGGCCGGGGTCGGACCAAGTTCGGCCACCATCAGCCGTGGCCGCTCCGTTCACGATCAGTCCCGCGAGTTTCTTGTAATCCCCTCCTACCGCAATCCCGAGCTGGTTGTCGCGGAACCCCAGCCCGAAGATCCCCCGCGACGGTTGATCCGCCCGGATCGAGGTCGAGGTGGCGGTCCAGCTCCGCCCGCCATCGGTGGAGTGGAAGACCCTCGCCTGGCCCGCGCCGCCGGTCCCGAACCAAGCCTGGCCATCCGGTCGCACGACGAGGCAAGTCCCACTCGCGGCGAAGGCCCCCTCGTTCGGCAAGGCGGCGGGCATGGTCCCTGGGTCGGAGGTTTGTTCCCAGACCCTCCCCGCATCGTTGGTCCGCAGGATCACGAACCGGCCGTCGACCGGGTCGCTGAGTGCCAGACCGTGCTCGTGGTCCCAGAAGGCGATCGCGTCGAAAAACTTCTTCGGGTCACGATTGTGGTACGACTCGACGAGGGTGGTCCCGCCGTGGGTGGCCTTCATGATCCGCGAAGCTTCCCCCGGGCCGATCGCCAGGACGAACGCCCGCTCGGCGTCGAACGCCTCGACGTCGCGGAAGTCCAGCCCCGCCGAGTCCTCCGCGGGCACCCGCTGCCACGATCCTCCGCCGTCCACCGACCGGAGGCAAGTCCCGTGGTTGCCGGTGGCCCAGACCACCCGGTCATCCACTGCCGCCACGCTGCGGAGCCGTTCGGTCGTCCCGCTCGGCTGGACCACCCACGGAGACTGGGCGAACGCCACGCCAGGGATGGCCAATGCGATCAAAACATGAACCCAAAATCGCATCATCCACCCCCTCAAAAATCCAGTTGACTACGGCTGAAACGCGGATGAGACCTGGCGAAGAGCCATCTTAGCCGTGTTCCAGCCGTGTTTCATCCGTGGCTCAAGATTCTCCCCTCATTCGTGCCGCAAGGCGTCGATCGGGCTGAGGAGCGCCGCTTTGACGGCGGGGAGCAGGCCGAAGACGACCCCGGTACCCGCCGAGATCCCGAAGCCAAGGCCGACGGCCCACCACGGGACGATGATGCTGACCATCCTCGGGTGCAAGCTGACCAGGGCGCTGAGGGCGTAACCGAGGGCGACGCCGACCAGGCCGCCGAGCAAGCTCAAGGTGACGGCTTCACCGAGGAACTGGACCAGGATATCGCGGCGGCGGGCGCCAACGGCTTTCCGAAGGCCGATCTCGCGGGTCCGCTCGGTGACGCTGACGAGCATAACGTTCATGATCCCGATCCCGCCGACCAGGAGCGAGATCCCGACGATCGCGAGCAAGACCACGGTGGCCACCAGGCTCATGTTGTGGAAGATGGCCAGGACTTCGTCCTGGGTCCGGACCTGAAAGTCGTTCGGCTGGCGCGGGCTGAGGTCGTGGCGGCGGCGGAGGAGGTTGAGGATCTGGGCCTTCGCCTCGGGGACGTTAGCTTCGGTGGTCGCCTGCGCGGCGATGGCGAGACCAACGCGCTGGGCGGGGTACATCTTGAGGGCGGTGGTGTAGGGGATCAGGATGATGTCGTCCTGGCTCAGGCCGAAGAAGCTCCCCTTCTCGGCGAGGATGCCGACCACCCGAAAGCGGTTGCCGTCGACCATCAAGGTCGTCTCGACCAGGTCGTCCCCCGGCCCGAACTTCCGGGCGACATCGCGGCCGACGACGCAGACCCGGTGGCCTTGCTCGACGTCGATCACCCCGAACGGGCGGCCGGCGGCGATCTCGTAATTCCGGATCGCGGGGTACTCGGCCGAGACCCCTTCGAGGACCGTGGCGAACTCGGCTCGGCCCGCCCGGACCCGGACCGCGGGACGTCGGAGCAACGGCGACACCCACCGGAGGGCGTCGCAGTCGCGGTCGACGGCGGCGACATCGGCCAGGTCCAGTTCAACCCGACCCAGCGTCCGACCTGCCTCGCCATCGGGGCGTTCGGGCCAAACCCACATCGCGTTGGTGCCGAAGCCTTGCAAAAAACCCGACACGTAGCCCGTCATCCCCTGGACGACGCTGATGACGGTGATCGTCGAGGCGACGGCGATCACCACGCCGAGGATCGTCAAGGCCGCTCGCGCCTTGTTGGCCCGGAGTTGTTCCAGGGCCGTCCCGAGGTTGGTGGCAACCAGGCTCACCGGGTCGGCCTCCGCGTTGAAACGTCGGGACGCTGGCTCAAGCTCACGGGTTCGACCGGGCTGGCCTCGACCCGAACAACCATCCCGTCTTCCAGGGTATCGAGCGCCCGGAACGGTCCAACCACGATCTTGTCGTCCAGTTCCAACCCCGCGAAGACTTCCACCCGTCGCTCGTCGCTCAGACCCGTCTCGATCGGTCGGAGCCGGACTTGGCCTTTGTCGAACACGAACACCGCCTTGACGTACTCCGAATCCCCCTCGCGGCTCGACGAATCTCGGTTGGACCGGGCGGCGGTGCGGTCGGGGACCGCTCCCACCAGGTCGCGTCGTTTCCGGTGCAACACGGCCTGGACGGGGACTCCGAGCAGACTCTCCTTGCGGGACACTTCGACCTCGATGTTGACCCGCATCCCGACCTTGGGGCGCTTCCCGGCGTCGTCGAACTGGATCGTCGCAGCGTAAGCGACGACCTCGCCGCTCGGTCGGCCTCGGGGGGCCAATTTGCTGATCCGGCCCGTGACCGGGGTCGGCTCGTCGGGCAGGAAGATTAGCGCCGGCTGGTCAGCGGCCACTAGGCTGACGTCGGCCTCGTCAATCCAGGCCCGGACCCGGAGTTGGTCCGGGTCGAGGATCGAGCATAAGCTCCGCGCGGGTCCGACCGGGGGTTCCAGGGCGGCGCCCGCGCCGCCCCCCATCATCCCGAATCCTCCCATCATCCCTTGCGGACTGGCGGGCGGATCGTTCGTGTCGAGCCGGGTCGTCGGGCCGGCCACCACGTCGTCCCCGACGTCGACCGCGAGGTCTTCCACCACGCCGCCGATGCTGGCCCGGATCAAAGTCCGGTCGAGTTCGGTCCGGGCGGTCTGGTCGGTGGCCTCGGCGGACTTCCGCTCGCGCTTCCAGCCGTCAACCGAGTTCCGCGCGGCTTCGAGCTTGCTCGGACCGACGGGAGCGGGCACCAGTGCGGCTCCCGGAAAGCCCGCCAGCGGGTTCGCGGCGACCGGCACGGCCGGGGCTGTCGCGTTGGCGGGGTCTTTCTCGATATCCCGGAGGTGAGCTTCGGCCTTATCGAGGTTGGTCTTGGATGTGTCGAGCCGGGTCTTCGCCGCGTCCGCTCGGGTCCGGAACGTGGCGTCGTCCAGCTTGAACAAGATGTCCCCCACGCGGACGAGCGAACCTTCCTCGACGCGGACCTCGGCGACCTTACCGCTCACCTTGGCGACGACGCGGACCTGGCGGACCGGCTCGACCACCCCTTTGGCGGCCACCGTCCGCGCAATCGGGCCTCGCGTCGGCGCGCCGATGATGATCAAGGGAGGGGAGGGGCGGAACAACTGCCAGTCCACCTCGACCGGATGAGGATCACGACGGAGGTTGGC
>JAABUQ010008020.1_pt1 | contig 14985 bp, 8 predicted proteins | sample 5560001 | NCBI WGS metagenome assembly JAABUQ01 (sample SAMN10711888, study PRJNA513371) | rock metagenome | isolation source: Antarctica rocks | place: Antarctica: Victoria Land, Finger Mt nord | collected 2015-12-18 | reverse complement strand
CTCCCCCCACACCCTCGACCCCCTCCTCGACTTCACCTCAACCTGCAACACAACCTTCCACTCCCACACCCCCAGCGTCCTCTCCAACACCGACGATCCCCTCCTCCCCGACTTCTCAGACCTCGACGCCTGGTCCTCCACCCTCGACGACTCCCTCGCCCTCAACCTCAGCCTCAACCGCGACACCCAGAGCCCAGCTTCCCATGCCATGGATCAGAATATGGCCTTCACGCCTTCGGTCAAAGCGCAGACGCTCCCTGCTGTTTCAGGGGGGTTGGGGGCTAAGGCTTCTTGGAGGCATGGAAGCCCGTTGGGCACGCCGAGGAGGGGGGGAAGTGGTGCGGCGTCCCCGGCAATCGAGCGCGCGGGGACGCCGTGCAGTGGTGTGCATGCGCTGGGTGGGCAGGGGAAAAGCGCCAGAGACCTTTCTGGGGGGGGAAGTGGGTTGCTGGATTTTGATGAGGCGCTGTGGATGGATTTATAGATGATGGGTTTAGAGCTACGATAGTATAGAAAGAGATATGGACGGTGCTATAGATAGTGGAATATGTTGTACACGACTCGTCTTGCGTTCCGGACGGTTCTTGTCCTACAAATTCGTTGCTCTATAACGTACTGGAGCCTATTCTATCGTCCAGGCATGGGAGCCCCGAGCTCCGCACAATCATTTCTTCGTAAGCAATTCTGGCCCTGACGCTCACGCTGGATCTGCCCTGCTGTTGCATCCCTCCTTGAAAGTACCTGTTTAAGACAACGGGGCTCCACCACCCGCACCAGAGAAATCTTCGTGAGAATGAATGCTCCGCCTTGTTGCGCTGCGGTGGGTTCAGATGTGCCAACATGTAACAATGTGATCGGCGTTGGTTAAAGTGCGACGTGATGGGTTCAGGGATTTTGGGAGTGGTGGCTCGGCCGGTGATTCTTGCGTTGGTGTGAAACGGGGTGGTTGGAATTTTGGTGTTGGTTTTCGCATTCGGCCGAATTTTTTTGGGAGTGCGGATCTGGGTCAGCCGGGCAGGGGATTTTTGCGGTGGAGATTTTGGGGTTGTAAGATTGTGAGATGGGATTGATTAGTGGACAGGTCGATATTCTGAGAGTTCGAGTGCGTGATTTTCAATCTTTTGTGTTCTGTCTCCACTTTGTGACATATGCATTTCGAGTAAAATAGTCAGGCGAGCAACCAGTCTGCAGAATGTCCTTTCCCGACGTCTCTTCCGGTCTTGCTGGTATTATCACCGCTCTGTCTTTGAGGTTAAGACAAAGGGCCAGGGGCAGTGCGCCGAGGTAGTCGTCGAGGTCTGCTGTCGCCAATGCTACGCCAATGACCTCCCCCCACCCCTGGGATCCACTCCGGCGCCATGAACTCGCTGTCCTCCGCCCTCGAAACCGTCTCAACTCTTTCACGTCAGCGTCACTTGTCATTCACCCCCGCAGCCGCTCGTTCCAGTCGGAACCTGAAACTTTCCGTCCTCTCCCCCCGCAAGCCTCCTATGCTTCATTGGCGTCCACGAATGATCCCCGCCGCCCACTCCGCACCCTTCGCCCGCAATCCTCTTTCGCGTCGCTACCGTCACCGACTGAGCCCCATCGTTCAGACACAACCGAGCCGGAGCTCTACCCCAACAGGGACTACGACTATAGCGATCCCGCACGCTTGACCAAAGCCGTCTCTTTCCATGAATCCTTGAAGGGTGAAAAACCCCAAGCGTATCCTACCGGTCTCTCCCTCGCCATCCTCGTTCTCGGCGTCTCCCTCGCCGCCTTCCTCGTCGCGCTCGACCGCACCATCATCGCAACCGCAATCCCCACCATTACAGATGAATTCAATGCTCCTTCTGACGTCGGCTGGTTCGGCAGCGCCTACCTACTGACCTCATGCGCTTTCCAGCCCACATTCGGCCGAATTTTTGTCCACTTTGATGTCAGGTGGGCTTTTCTCGCCGCGTTGGCCGTGTTTGAGGGTGGAAGCCTCATCTGTGGCCTTGCACCCAATGCCGTGATTTTCATAGTAGGGCGTGCGGTGGCAGGGCTCGGGTGTGCGGGGGTGTTCGCTGGGGTGCTCCTGATCATCACGCTCATAATACCATTGACGAAACGGCCGATTTATATGGCGCTTATAGGGTCGATGTTCGGAGTCGGCTCGGTATGTGGCCCGATCATTGGAGGGGTCTTTACAGATAAGTTGACTTGGCGGTGGTGTTTCTTTGTCAATTTGCCCGTCGGGCTAATTACTTTTGTGACCTTGGTGCTGTTCTTTCATCCGCCGAAACGGGATCAGCAGAAGGAGGGCTTGGGGAAGAAGTTGTTGCATCTGGATCCGGTAGGCAATCTGCTTCTGGTCACGGCGGTGATCATGCTGCTGCTGGCACTCCAGTGGGGAGGGACGGAGTATGCGTGGGCGAATATAAAGATCATTGGCCTACTCGTGGGGAGCGTTGTCCAAACCCTGGTTTTCATTGGCTGGCAAGCATATTTGGGCGCCGATGCCCTCATTCCCCTCCGCTTGATATCGCAGCAGACCGTGGCCGCCAGTCTCTTGTCCAGCTTCTTCCTCTCGGGCACCCTACTCGTGCACAGCTACTACCTCCCCTATTGGTTCCAAGCCATCAAAGGGGAGACAGCAATCTCATCGGGTGTCGACACGATCCCGTACCTCGCCAGTAACTTCGTCTGCTCCATGGTTGCTGGAGGCTTCGTCACAAAAGTCGGCTACTTTCAAATTCCCGCCCTCCTGGGATCTGCGATAGCCACCATTGGCAGTGGGCTCATCACGACCTTCACTGTTAACATACCCACCGCACGCTGGATTGGGTATGTGATTCTCACAGGCGGAGGCATCGGCGCCTCGATCCAGCAAGGTCTCGTCGCAGTCCAAGCAGTATTACCTGCAGACGTTGTTCCCATTGCGACAACGCTAATCATATTCGCACAAAGTCTTGCCGGGGCAATCTTTGTCTCTGTAGCTAACAGTCTACTACGCAATGGACTAGAAGCCGGTTTGCAGGAAGCAGAACTACCTGGCGTGAATATAGCGAAAGTTCTGGCAGCGGGGGCCACGCAAGTCAAGGAGGTGGTACCAGCCTCTCAATTGGCGTATGTGTATCTGTTTTATAATGATGCGCTGGATACTGTTTTTACTGCTGCCGTGCCGATGGCTGCCCTGGGTTTTCTTTGCGCTCTAGGGATGGAGTGGAAGAATCTGAAGGGCAAGAAAAAGCAGGCTGTTGGGGAAGAATGAAGTGAATTAGTCCATCAAAAAGCCGGTAGTGGTCACTGTGCTTCAATTTCTTGACGATCTTCAAGAGCGCAAGACGTCAAAAGATAGATGATGTCGTCGCATTAAGAAATGCCGTGTACCTTATTCTTATTGTCATATTGTATAAGAGATAGATTGTGTCAGCTGTCATTGCCCCTATTCTCCCTTGTCAGCCTGTTTTTCCCATTTTGCTTTCTCTAGGGTTATTTGGACCCTTAATTATACTACCAAAATACTATTATTATACCACTTATTCTCCACTTTATCAGGCGAAGCAATTAGTATAAAACAGGGCTAGGAATATTTATTTGCCCCTATTTAGGGCCTTATTATTATATATATTATATATATTAAAATATTATTATTTATTATTTATTAATTAAATAATTTAATTTTAAATATATTTGATAATTATAAACCCGGAATATATTATTAGCTTATTATATTAAATTTATTTAATTAATTTGCTAAATTATTATTATAATTATTTAATATTATTAAATTTAAATAAATATAATTTATATTAAAATTGCTTTTAAACTACTTAAATATTTTAAACGCAAAATATTCTTAATATTATATTTTATATTATTATTATTTTTATATCTTTTATATTTATCGGTACGAATAATTAAATCTAATAAATCTTAAATATTAAGAATAGAATAATATTTGCCAAAATTTAGTATTTTATTAACCTTAAAATATTCGAGGAAATTTCCTATTTATTATTAATATTTCTTATTATATTATTTACAAAACAAATAAGTAAATAAATTAAATATAAAGGTTATATATTTAAAGAAATAGATAAAATATTTAATACCTAATATAATTATAAAAAGAAATATTATTTAAATTAAATAAAAATTATACGAATTTTATAAATTAATATTAAAAAATCAATCTCCGTAAATCTTATTATATATTTTATTAATTATATTATACCTTATTAAACCTTTAAAAGCCTTAAATATTAATTAGTATTTATTATATAAATATAATATTTCGATATTAATAAGGAATATTAAGTATTATATATTAAAAAGATTAAAAATTAAAATATAAAATTTTAATTAAATAAATAATAATAATAAAGATCAACTTTATTAAAAGTATTAGCTTTATAAATTAAAACTAATTTAATATAACTAAAATATATTTTAATTATAAAAAGAATAAAAGGAAGTTTTTATTAAATTTTAAAAAACTTATATAAGAAATTAAATAATTATATAAAATAAACGAAAAAATAATTTATTAAATAGGAATATCTTTATCTTTTATTATTTTATAAGGGAGACTTCTAAGAAAATAATTTATATAATATAATAATACTTTTATTCCTAAATATTTAATTAAAGAAATATATTATTAATTTATTAAATATTATTATTTTAATAAATTTTTTCGTTTAAAAAACTAAATCCTAAATACCGTATATATTAAGAAAGTTAAAATACTTTTAAAAAACAGTTTTTTTAAAGAAAGAATTAAGAGAGTTATTATTAACTAAAAAGTATTTAAAAACCGGTTTTTAATCCCTACTTTATTAAAGTTTTTAATAAGTTAAATATAAATATTATTAATAAAGCTTTATATTTTTATAATAACTTATATAAATAATAAAATATTAGAAATAAAAATATTTATAAAATTGATAATAAAAATCTCGTTATTAAAACTTTTTATTAAATAAATAATATTTTGTTTTTTAATTATATTTTTTAATTCTTATAATAATATACTATTTAATACTTAGATTTTGGACTTTAACTTTAATATATATTTATATAATAATCGAAACTACTTCTTTTATTAACAATAATCTACTCTTAATAATATAATTATTTTAAGGAAAATATTATATAAAATTAAAACTTTTAAAATATAAAAATTAATATTTTAATATTTATTAAGAAATATAATATAATCGAATTTTAAATATAATATTAATTCCTAATTTTATAACTAATTTAATATTCTTTAATAAAGTTAATTAAATTAATATTTATTAAAATATTAAAAATAATATATTTTATATAATAAAGGATAATTATAAAGATTATTTTTATAAATTCTATTAATATTAAAATTATTAACTTTTATAGATTAATTAATTAGAAGTTTAAGATTTCCTAGAAAAACTTATTATTATAATTATATTAATAAAATAACGTAAATTTAAAAGCCTTTAATTATTAATCGAGGTTATTGTAAGGCTATATACAAGTCTTGGTATTATATATATATTCCGTATATATTCCGGTATATAACTAGAAGCTATATTAGTATTAAGTTTATTAAAGCAACCTTATATTTACCTTGCTCAAAAGCTTTACTTTATTACTTTAGAAGTCCCTTATTCTTTTAACGGTAACCGTTAGTTCTTTTATCCTTTTAAAGGATAAGATTAATAACAATTACTTATTTATTATATTTAGCTTACGCTCTATTATTATAGTAGTTATATTTAATTATTATACTTTATATTGCCATTTACTATATACCCTAATAGTTATATTATTATATTAATATTTATTAATAAACTATTTTGGCCCTAAAGTAATTATAATATTATTAGAAAATATTATTAAAATTAAATTTACTACTTTATTAATTTAAGGCTAATTTAAAGGATATTAATTATATTATTTATTTAAAGTTAAAAAGATTATTTCTTATTATTAAGATTACGAATACGAAGTAATAAATTTATTAAAATGTATTTATTATAACTTTATTCTTATTAAAAAAAGATTTAACGGGTATAAATAGCTTAACTATTTCGTTTACTTTATTATTAAATATTATTAAATATAGATTTATTATATAAAAGATTAAATTATTAAAATAATAAAACGAATAATTTATTTAAATAAATAATAATATAATTATCTAATTAAATACTTTTATAATAATAACGAACCTTTTTTAAGAAAATTATTTAATATTTTAATATAAAAAAATTAATATTATTATAAAATTAATAATTTTATATATTATAAAACAGAATAGTTTATTTAAATATTTTAAAAAGATAATTACAATAAAAAATAAATATATATAAATAATTTTAAAACTTCTTTATATTTTATAATTTAAAATTATTTTAATAATAATATATTTTTTTAATTAAATATTAATTAAAGTATTTAATAATAAAATATTATTTAAAATTCTTTATTATATAAAGTTATTATTAACTTATTTCTATATTTTCGGTTATAAAGTATATTTATTTATATATTTAGAAGTTTCTATACTTTTGAAGCTTTAATAAAGAACTTATTTAAATTATTTTATTAATTATAATTTATAAAATATTTTTAAAATATAAATCTTAAGTAAAAAATATATTATTTAGATTAAGAATATTTTATTTAATGAAATTTATTACTATAATCTTATAAATATTAATCTAAGTTTATTATTTAATAACTCGGAACTTTATAAAGTTATAAATATTATTAATAAAGAAGCTAATTAATTATTAGCTAATAATTAACTATTAAATAAAATAAATAAAATAGACCTATTTGCTGATAATACTAACGTCGCAAATCAGCTTTATTATTAAAATTTGCTATTAACTCCAAAAACAATAATTACTATTTCACCAACTCCACCCTATCCTTCTTACTCCTCCACCAAGTAATGCCTTAGCAGGAACACTATTAGTCTATATACCTGCTACTGAAGAGGGGGAGATACTAAGCTAAAATATTAAAAATATTGAAAATACAATATTAAGCCAAATATAAGGATCGCTACCGTTCGGCCACCGGGCCAAAACAATAGCTGCGAGAGTATTAGGTTCTTGCCCTACCTTCCTTATTAGGTAATATAGCCTTACAATTATCCCCCCTCTTAAAGGAATTCGTCCCCGAATTCTTAAGAAGTAGAAAAATTGGTACGTTCCTGGAGGGGCCTACTTAGGTACATTTATCCCCCGACGGCTTAGGGTACGTTCCTGGGGGGGCCTATTTTAGGCGTATTTATCCCCCGACGGCTTAAGGTACGTTCCTGGGGGGGCCCGCTGCTTGGGGGCATATTCATCCCCCGACGGCTTAAGGTACGTTCCTGGGGGGGCCCGCTGCTTGGGGGCATATTCATCCCCCGACGGCTTAAGGTACGTTCCTGGGGGGGCCTATTTTAGGTGCATTTATCCCCCGACAGCTTAGGGTACGTTCCTAGGGGGGCCCGCTTTAGGGGTGTATTTATCCCCTAACGGCTTAGTAATAGTACCGTACTTATACGTTAACCTTGCTTAGGATAACCGAGAAAATTTTTCCTCGGGTAAGAGTTTAATATTATTGTAAGGATTGCTACTATTCGGCTACCGGGCCAAAACAATAGCTGCGAGGGTATTAAGTTCTTGCCCTGCTCCCCTTATTAAGTACTATACCCTTATACCAAAATACTAACGATATATTAAAAGGTTATATTTTGGAAAACAATATTCTCGTTATATTATTATTATTATTATTAATATTATATTAATTTTATTAACTTATAACAAATTTAGCTTTTTAAAAGCTTTAAAATCTTATTAGGAATAACCGAAAATAATATTTTACCTTTTAGAATACAAACAAGAAATCGTTATTATATTTATATATTAGCTATTACAAATCTCGGTTAAGATATAAGATATTATTTAACTTTTACAAAAAACTTTAATTTTATTAAATATTTATATTGCAATAACTTTTTATTAAAGTCAAAAAATTAGAAAATCTTAATAAAATATCCTTATAATAATATTTTTATATAAATTATATATAAAAAATATATTAATTTTAATAATAAAAAAATATTTTAAATAAACTTTAAATTTTAGAAAATAAATAATTTTTTTATTTAAGTTTTTAAATATAAATATAATAAAAATAAATATTTGGAAAGGTATAAAGTTTATTTATATATTAAAGGAAATTTATAATAAATAAAATAAAAAACGATTATAATTATTTTAATTATTTTAATTTTTAAAATATTTATAATTATTATAATTGCTTTTTCCTTTAAATTATATTAATATAATATAATTAATATTTTTATTAATAATAATATTAATAAGGAAATTTATATTTATTATTTTAAAAATATTAATCTTTTAAAAAGATTAAATATATTATATAAATATCTTTTGCTTATAAAAGTATTATATAAATTAAAAAGATTTTTATTATTTTAGTTTTAAAATATTATTAAAATAATAGAATATTTCAGTTTATATATAATATTAAAAATAAAATATTTTTTATTAATAAATAAATAATTATATTTTTTTATATTAATAATTTTATAATATTATATAAAAAATAATATTAAATTAAATATAATATTTTTAAAATATTTTTCTTTAATATATATAAACTTCGGTATTTAAAAGAGTTAATATAATTTATTAATATATATATTATTAGAAATTGCTTTATTAAATAAGTTTAATTAAATTAAAATTTTTATATTAAAAAAGTAATTAATAAATTCCCTTTTAAAAGTTATATTCTATTAAAAATATTATTATTAATAAAAGAAATTCTTTTATATAAATATTAAATTATCTTTAAATAAATATATTTATATTAATAATATATTAGTTCTATTTCGTTTGTTATTATTATTATTAAATTAAATATCGCTTTTGCTAGTTCTTAACTTATTTAATTCCTTTAAAATTTATCCTTTTATTATTTAACTTTAATTAATTAGTTAATAATATATTTACTTATTATTAAAACGTTTGCGATTAAATATAATAATTAAATATAAAATAATATTTTTTATTAATATTAAATATTAATATTAAATATTATATTTATTAATAATTTTATTATTAAGAAAAGTTTATTTAATTATCTTTTCTAATTATATAATAACTTTGTTAATTAGAAAGTTTTAAAATAAATTATTATTATTATATTTAATATTAAAACTAAATTATTTATTTTAATAAAATAATTCGGCAAATAATTTAATAGAATAAATTTTTCGAATATATACGTTTTTAAATAAGTCAAAATATTATTATTATTTATAATAATTAGCAAATATTAGATTTTGTTAACCAACTTATTGTAAGGATCGCTACCGTTCGGCCACCGGGCCAAAACGATAGCTGCGAGGGTATTAGGCTCTTGCTCTGCCCCCCTTATTAAGTATTATACCCTTATACTTATTCTTAAACTATTTATATATTTTAAAAATATTAATATATATTAATATTAGTTTTATTAAAAAGTTCAGAATAATTATATTATTATTAAATAAATCTTTATAATTAAGATATTAATAAATAGCTTTATTAAACCTTTTTTTTTATTAAAAATATAAAGAATTTATTTGTATATTATAATTTATTAACTTGAATAATTATATAACTTTATTTATTAATTAAATAAAATTATAATAATAATTAAATTATTATTATTTTAAGAAAGTATATTAATTATTATTATTTTTATTTTCTTTTATTAGTCCGTTTTTCTTATTTTACTTTTTTTAAGGTTATTTGGACCTTTAATTATACTATTAAAATACTATTATTATATTATTTATTTTCTATTTTATTAGGCGAAGTAATTGGTATAAAACAGGGCTAGGAACACTTATTTGCCCCTATCTAGGGCCTTATTATTATGTATATTAAGGTGCTGTATACTATTATTTATCAATCAGACGATTTAGCCCTAAGTATATCTGACAGATTGTATCCGTCATTCTTTGGATCTAACAGTACCTTAGTGACAGTACACAGAAGGCTAGCTACTCCTAGCTAGTCCATGATTTAGGCCTTGAGATCGTTCCTCCCCCTCCTGTTGGCTTAGGAGATTTCAATTGCCCTATCTATTTAGGAATGCAAGCTCATCTATATACACGGCAGATCAATCTAAGCCTTATATATAATGAGGCATTTAGTGGAGCTCGTCTGCCCTAAATATAGCCTTTATTATTTAATATATAGGCTGGCTGATAGTAATCCAAAATTATTGTTAGGGTATATATTAGATAACAATGTAAAGTATAATAACTAGACGCAACTGCTATGATAATAAAATATATACGGGACGTAATAAATAAATAATTGCTATTTACCTTATCCTTTAGGAAGATAAAAAAATTAACAATTATTATTAAAAAAAATAAAACACTTTCAAAATAATAAAATAAAACCCTTTAAATAAAGTAAATATAAAATTATTTTACTCCCTAAGGCTTTCGGTAATAAATTTGATATTAATATAATTTCCGATTATATATTATAATATATATAATATTTATATATAATTTTATAATTATCCCTTTTCTAAAGTATTAGTTTTTAATATTTTAAATAATAAAATAATATTTTTATAAATTTAATACAAATATTGCAAAGGGAAAAGAATTTTAATATATTTTATATAATTTTTATATATATAATATTTTTATTATATATATATTTATAAATATAATATTGTAAAATTTATAAAAATTTATAAAAAAAAATATATATAATATTAAAATATTTTAAGTATTATTTAATAAATATAATAATTATATTATAAATATTAATTAACTTATTATTTATATTATATATAACCCTTTTTTTCTAGTATTATATCGATATTATTATAATTATTATTATAAATAAGTATTCGTATATAGGCTAGCTGATAGTGATCCAGGATTACGATACGCTAGACCTAATTTGGCTTAGTGCTGCTGGAGAGACTGCCCCAGCCATTCTCCAACACCTTCCCCACCATCAACCGTTTACTTTTTGCGCATTTCTGTAATGACACTTCTCACACACGTGTAAGATCATGAATACCCATGGATGCGTCAAATTAGATAGATTCTGATATGAGTATGGTATCTCAATACAAAGCCAACCGACCTTTCTTCGATTGTGTGGCCATGTCTGCCAATCGGCCGAGTGATTGTTATGTTGCTTGCTACGGATTCGCTTCGCCGTGGCGAAGTCCACACCAGGTTTCATTTCTTCCAAGACCATATAAGACAATACCATGCGACGATTGAATGGTATTACAGCATTGCTTCTTATTGCGGTTGAATGTAATTCAGGCCTGTATACTCAGTACTGATAATACTCGAAAGTTTCAATCAGATCTTCTGAGCAAGAATAGAGCCAGGCAATCAAGCTCAATTCGGGTTTCTGACAAACATGGCGAAGAAAGAGTCTCCAAATCCTAACAAAATTGACGTACATCACCACTTCGTGCCTGAGTGCTATGCCAAAGGTAAGATGGAAACCATTCAGCTTCCTCGCAGTCTACTGATCTGCGAACAGCATTCGGCCAGGCCGGCGGAGATCCTTCAGGTTGGGGTCTTCCTGCATGGAGTGTCGAAAGCAGTAAGAATTTGATGGCCTCTCAAGGCGTCAGCACCACCATTCTTTCTCTCACAGCCCCTGGTTGCACCATACTCAAGGGCAATCAATCTGCCAAACTTGCCCGTGCGGTGAACGAAGATGTAGCTTCGATTCGCGACGCGTCTCCTGACCGTTTTGGGTTCTTTGCTGCTCTACCAACTTTGACTGACAATCTGCCTGCTACGATTTCAGAAGTGACCTACGCTTTAGACCACCTTAATGCGGATGGAGTGACGCTGTATACACGGTACGGACCAACGAACAAATATCTGGGCCATCCAGACTTCGCGCCTCTGTGGGAAGAGCTCAATCGCCGAAAAGCCGTTGTATTTATTCATCCGACCCACACTGTGGACACCAATCTCGTCAACTCCAAGCTTCCTCAACCAATTATTGACTATCCTCATGAAACCGCCCGCACGGCTGTCGACCTAATCATGAGTGGCTCAATCCGCCGCTTTTCTCAAGTCAAGATTGTCCTCTCTCATGCTGGCGGCACGCTCCCATACCTCGCTACTCGAGCAGGGCATTTGCTGAACGACTACGGACTCAGCCAAAAATCGGCCAACGACTTCCTGGAGGACGCGCGCAGCTTTTACTATGACCTTGCGCTTTCCTCAAATGAACACACTCTGGGATTGCTACTGAGCTTTGCACAGGAGGAGAACATCCTTTTCGGGACTGACTTCCCCTATGCGCCAACAAAAACAATCGAGACGCACACCCACAACCTGGAAGAATTTGAGCTGGGAAAGGAGAGGAGTTACCGAATCGCGCGAGGGAATGCATTGAAATTGTTCCCTAGGCTTGTAGATGCGGAATTTGATTCTGCAGGGGGTGCAGGTGGCTTAGAGGAGGCAAAGGGAACGGGCGTCGGCCGAGAGGGAGTGAAGGGCGCTAGTGGTATTGGAGGATTTATAAGCCGTCTCTTGGGATGGTAGCCCACTGCCATAGACATCCCAATACAATTCCTTTGCAATCTGTAAAGATCCCTCAATCGATCATATTCCTCATATTCATTCCTGTCATAGCCATCAGACATTACCTTTCTCCCCTTCATCAAATCATCTCACCTAGTCTATTTACCGAAAACGTGGCCTTTTGCCGGCCAGCATGGGTCAACCACATATTCCGTCCATCCCAGCTGGCACTAAGTTGACGAACAAGACTGTAGTTGTGACTGGTGCAAATGCAGGCCTGGGCTTGGAAGCCGCTCGCCAGTATCTGGCCCTCGATGCGAAGCGTGTCATTCTAGCCGTCCGATCGGTCACAAAAGGAGAGGAAGCCAAGGAGCATCTTCTGAATCATCCCAGCGTCAAGTCAGTGAACCCAAATGCCGACATTATAGTCATGGCATTAGATTTGGATGATGAAGCAAGCGTGGTCAAATTCGCCTCCAAAGTGAAGAGCGAACTAGATGTCTTGGATGTTCTCCTTCTCAACGGCGGTGTCAACATCATGAATTATCAAACCAGCAAAAACGGACACGAGCGCGTTATGCAAGTGAACTACCACTCCAATGCTCTGCTCGCGCTCGAGTTGCTTCCTCTACTTGAGAGCACGGCCTCGGTTCGAGGAAGCCCTAGCAGATTGACATTCGTTGGGAGTGTGGGCATGTCGATGCACACACTAAAGAAGCAGCCCCTGGGCGAAAAGGAATCCGTCGCCCAACGCTTCGATGACAAAACCAAATACGCCTCTTTCCAGCGATATTCCGACTCGAAGCTCATGGTTGCTGCCTTTGCCGAGGAACTTGCCGAGCATGTTCCCGCCAACAAGGTCATCATCAACTATCTGTGTCCGGGTATGGTTTCTACGGGTTTCGACGCGCATCTCCCATTCTGGCTCAAGTCGATTATGGCTCTCGTGCGTTGGTCCCGCGCCAGGAACGTGGATGAAGGCGCCAGGACTTATATCCATGCTACCAGCGTCAAGGGAGCTGAAACGCATGGTAAATTTGTGAGGAATAATGAGCTTGCCGAGTACGTCTTTACTATATCGCTGTATTCGGATAATGGACTGACGTTGCGGTGTGTTAGATCCGATGCTATTCTGTCTCAACCGGAAGGAGCAGTTTTGAGGAAGAAGGCATGGAATGAGGCCCTTCAGGACGCCGAGAAATTTGATCCCCAGTTCAAAAGGCGAGGCTTGATATGAGAAGGTGGCCAGCCGGCCGTTTTGTTTTGCTTTGGGTCTATTCAAGCGTTGATGGAGAACTATGTTCGAGACCCGGATGGTTTCCTTACATAGAGCGATGACGGTTCGCGAAGTTCCAAAGAAATCGGAGTTTTTTGTGTTATTGGTGAGGACATGAAGGGGTTCGAGCAGTCCTGTACCGCATGAACTTTTTTTTATCTCCTGGCAACTCTATTTCAATTTATCTCAACGCCAGAAAATGCTCTAAAATGCCGCGCCCACCTCCTTATCAAATACTACGCTGCGCGTCCGTTGCTCACTGCATGCCCATTGCCCAACGAGACCCCATCAGGGCTCTTGTAAAGTCCACCGTTCCCCACTGACTCTCCCCTGTCGAGGAACTGCTTCCTCGCCTTTTCCTGAGCCCCCGGGACAGCGAACCTTTTCTGAGTCCAATGACTCTTCATCTTCATGCACGCAGAATCCCAATCTGTCGTCCATTCGGGGAAGAAAGGCTGATAACCCAACAGCCCACCGATCCATCTCCCGATGATGACGCCCATCCAGTACCCGATGAAGTGTCGGAAAGGTACCCAAGCCGGTGGCGAGAGATACGAATCCCCGGCATCAAACATCTAGCACACCGAAAACATCAACACTCAGACCTCAATATTCCCGAGCAGCAACATAGAGCGTGCTTGCAGACATTCCGAGGAGGAAATCGAAAAAGGGAAAACAAGCAGGCTCACTCACACACATAACCTGAATCGGATCCGGCTTCACCCCCCTCAACATAACATCCTCCTGGTACCCATACCAATTCTCAAAGAACGCCTGATCCAACTCAAACACCCCCCCACTCCTGCTCGCCCCAAGCCAAAACTCACACACCTCCCCCTCCTGCCCCGGCGTCCCATAAATACAATGGTGCGGCCCCGGCGGCAGCGCGTACTCGCCATCCTTCTCCGTAAACACCCGCGCCACGCCGTTGATCTCCACGGTCAGCGCCCCGCGGATCACTTTGAAGTATTCCCACTGGTGGGGGTGGAAGTGGGTGGGGGGTTTTTTGCCTGAGGCTTCGAGGGCTTTGAGGCGGGGGTGGTGGGGGTGGATGAGGCAGTGGAAGTGGATGGCGCGGCCTGGGGGGGCCGGGTGTTTGGTTATTTCGAAGGCTTTGTCGAATCTAGGTGGGGGGGAGGGTGAGTGAGAG
>JAABUQ010008019.1_pt1 | contig 14986 bp, 14 predicted proteins | sample 5560001 | NCBI WGS metagenome assembly JAABUQ01 (sample SAMN10711888, study PRJNA513371) | rock metagenome | isolation source: Antarctica rocks | place: Antarctica: Victoria Land, Finger Mt nord | collected 2015-12-18 | reverse complement strand
GGCCGTGGTGATCGTCGTACCCGGGTGCTGACCCCCGACACTGCGCACGGCACCAACCCCGCCACGGTGACCATGGCCGGCCTCGAGGTGGTCAAGGTCGACACCAACGCCGACGGCGGCGTGGACCTTGAGGATCTGCGGGCCAAGGCCGACGACACCGTCGCGTGCCTGATGCTCACCAACCCCAACACGCTGGGCATCTTCGATCCCGACATCGCCGAGATCTCGCGCATCGTGCACGGCGTGGGGGCCACCCTGTACTACGACGGCGCCAACCTCAACGCGGTCATGGGGATCTCGCGGCCCGGCGACATGGGGTTTGACATCGTCCACTTCAACCTGCACAAGTCCTTCACCCAGCCCCACGGAGGCGGAGGTCCGGGCTCGGGGCCGATCGCGGTGTCCGACCGCATCGAACCCTTCCTGCCCCAGCCGGTGTTGGTGCGCCGCGCACCCGACAACGGCGGGGGGCCGAGCTTCGACCTCGACCATGACCGCCCGCAGTCGATCGGACGCCTGCGCGGGTTTCAGGGCAACTACGGCTGTTTCGTGCGCGCCTACGCCTACATCCGCTCGCTCGGTGCGGAGGGCCTGCGCGACGCGTCCGAGACCGCCGTGCTCAACGCCAACTACCTGCTGGCGCGCCTGCGCTCAGACGGGGTGAGCGAGTTGCTGCCGCTGGCCTACGGGCGTCTGTGCATGCACGAGTTCGTCCTCTCCGGCGCGCCCATGAAGCGCGATCTGAAGATCAGGACGCTTGACCTGGCCAAGCGTCTGCTCGACTACGGCTTTCATCCCCCGACCGTCTACTTCCCGCTGCTGGTGGACGAGGCTCTGCTCATCGAGCCCACCGAGACCGAGACCAAGGAGACCCTCGACGAGTTCGCCGACGCCGTGGCGCAGATCCTGCGCGAGGCGCGCGAGGATCCCCAGATCGCGCGTGGCGCTCCCTACACCACGCCGGTGCGACGCCTGGACGAGGCCGCGGCCGCCAAGGCGCCCGTGATCCGTCAGCCGCTGTAGCGGCCGCGGCGTCCAATAGCCTCACCGCGCCGATGCGCATCTTCTCGGGGATCCAGCCCACCGGTCGCAAGCACCTGGGCAACTACATAGGGGCCATCACCCAGTACGTGGCCGGTCAGGAGCGCGGCGAGGGCATCTACTGCATCGTCGACCTGCATGCCCTCACCGTGCCCTGGGATCCGGTCGACCTGCGCGAGCGGGTGTACGACAGCCTGGCCATCCTGCTGGCGGCCGGCCTGGATCCCGAGCGCTGCGTGCTCTTTCGTCAGAGCGACGTCCCCGAGCACGCGGAGCTGACCTGGCTGCTGTCCAGCGTGACCGCGTTCGGGGACCTGCAGCGCATGCACCAGTTCAAGGAGAAGTCCGCGGTCCAGCGCGAGCTCGTCTCGGCCGGATTGTTCTTCTATCCCGTCCTCATGGCGGCCGACGTGCTCGCCTATCGCGCGGGCGAGGTCCCGGTCGGCGACGATCAGCGCCAGCACGTCGAGCTCATGCGCGACATCGCTGAGCGCTTCAACGCACGTTTCGGCGAGGTCCTCATGGTGCCCGAGCATCGCATCCCCGCGGTCGGGGCCCGCATCATGGACCTGCAGCACCCAGACGCGAAGATGTCCACCAGCCAGGGAAGCGAGGAGGGCACGATATACGTGCTCGACAGCGCGCAGGCGATCGAGAAGAAGGTCAAGCGAGCGGTCACCGACTCCGGCGCACAGGTGCGGCGCGGGCCCGACAAGGCGGGGGTCAGCAACCTGATCGAGATCCTGGCCGCCGTGCGCGACGTGGGCCCCGAGCTCATCGAGCGCGAGTTCAGCGAAGCTCGCTACGGGGAGCTGAAGGCCGCTGCCGCTGCCGCGGTGGTGGACCACCTGGCCCCGGTCCGCGAGCGATACGGCCCGCTGCGCGCCGACGAGGGACGCCTGGAGGAGATCCTGGCGGGTGGCGCCCTGCGGGCCGCGGCAATCGCGTCACAGACGCTCACCGACGTGCGTGAGCGCATGGGCGTGGGCTCGCGTCAGGTGGGCTCGCTACGGTGACCGCCGTGACCCTCGCCCAGCTCGAGCTCGACCTCGAGGTGTTCACCGGGCCGTTTGACCTGCTGCTCGCGTTGGTGCTGCGTGAGGAGGTCGACCTGCTGGAGCTCGAGCTCACCGATGTGGTGCTGGCCTACCTGGACCACCTGGAGGGGCGCGGCGAACTGGACCTGGAGGCGGCCACCGAGTTCATCGTGCTCGTCGCGGCGCTGCTGGAGCTCAAATCGCGCCTGATGGTCACCGGCGAGGCGGAGGATATGCTCGAGCTCGAGCCTGGCGAGGCCGCGGAGGAGCTGCTGGCGCGCATGCTCGCCGCCCAGCGCTACCGAGGCGCCGCGGCCTACCTGTCCCAGGTGCTCGAGCTTCAGGAGGGCTACCGCTACCGCAGCGCCCCGCTGCCCGCGAACCTGCGCCGCGTGGCCGTGATCGGAAGCGTCGCGTCCTACGACGCAGCGCTTCTGGGTCACGCGCTCGGCGGACTGCTGCGCACGCCCCCGGCGATCGATCTGACCCACATGGCCGCGCCGCGCATCAGCGTCACCGAGCGTCTGGCTCATCTGCGTGCCCTGTTGCGGCGCGGACGTTTTGACTTCGACGAAGCGGTGCGCGGCGCGGACCGCATGACCGTGGCGGTGACGCTGTTCGCGCTGCTTGAGCTCTACAAGCGCGGCGAGGCCGACTGGTCCCAGAGCGCGCCCTTCGCCGAAATCCAGGTGAGCGCCGGCGGAGCCCTGAGACCGGCCGCCGGCCTGTCGGCCGGCGCCGGAGCGCAGATCGCGTGAGCGACCTCGACCCGGTGGTCGGAGGCCTCACCCGCACCGTGGAGGCGCTGCTGTTCCTGGCGCCCGATCCGCTCAGCGTGCCCGAGCTGGCCGACGCCGCGGAGGTCGACGCGCCGCAGGTCCTCGTCGCCCTGGCCGCGCTCGAGGAGGTGCTCAGCGCGACCGAGCGCGGCGTGCGCCTGCGCGAGGTCGGCGGGGGCTTCACGCTGGCCAGCGATCCCGAGGCTGAGCCCGCCGCCCAGCGCCTGTTCTCGCGCCCGCGCGTGGCCGCCCTCAGTCCGGCCCAGGCCGAGACCTTGGCCATCGTCGCCTACCTGCAGCCGGTCTCGCGTCCGGAGATCACCCGCATCCGCGGCGTGAGCGCGGACTCGGCGGTCGCCACGCTGCTCGAGCGCGGCCTGGTGGTGGACGAGGGTCGCTCGCAGTTCGGCGCCGTGCTCTACCGGACCACGACACTGTTTCTCAAGCTCTTCGGGTTGCGCTCACTTGACGATCTGCCCGACGTGGGCCGCTGGGACCCGACCCCCGAGCAGCAGACAGACCTGCGCGACCGCCTGATGCGGGCCGGCGAAGCGCGCGCCGGCACTCAGATCGCCGCGCACGACTAGGCGCTCTCGAGGACGGTGAAAGGGTCGCCGGCGGGCCTGCTCTACGCCGCGGCGCGGTCGCCCCCGAGGCGCAGCAGCACGATCGCCCACGTGCGAAAGGGGCGCCAGGATTCGGCCAGCCTCCTGAGCGCAGAGAGGTCCGGGGGCGAGGGCAGCCCGTACAGGCGCGCCACGTGGGCCATCACCTTGGGCTCGGGCGCGGACAGCATGGCGTCGGCAAAGCCGCTGGCGCGCAGCACGATGAGTCCCGCGTAGAACGGGCCGATCCCGCGCAGCCTGAGCATCTCCTCCGTGGCCCCGTCGGGCCCCAACGCCTGCAGGCGCGCGACGTCCAGGAGACCGTCCAACGCCGCCTCGGCCACCCCGCGCAAGCGTGCCACCTTCTCGCCCGGCAGTCCGGGTATCTCCTGGACCGCGAGCAGGCGCTGGGGCTCCGGGAAGGCCACGAGCCGCCGGCCGGCCAGCTCGAACGCTTGTCCCAGCTGCTCGCCCAGAGCGTCGCGTACGCGCGCGCCCTGGGCCGCGGGGCGCCGCGCGGAGATGATCGACCAGGCCGCCGCCTCGTAGGGCGAGGAGAAGAGCACCGGGCGCTGGCCGGGGTGCTCGCGCTGCAGACGGCCGATGACCGGGTCGCGCTCGCCGACGGTCTCAAACTGACCGCCGTCGTGATCCAGCGAGAGAATGCGCTCCGTTTGGGCCAGCGCCACGGCGGGGTCAGACGATCCGTGCACCAACGCCTGCAGGGGTTCATCGTCGGAATCCTGACTGAGCACCACCCCCGCGTGGCCACCGCCGTCGGCACAGAAGGCCAGGCGCAGACGTCCGTCGAACGGCGGCGGGCGCCCCTCGTTGGGGCCGAAGCCGAAGCCGGCGGCCGCCCGCAGGCTGAACGGACCGCGCGGCACGATCTGCGCCGTGGTGCCCTTCCGTCCGGCGGCCACGGCCCGGCCTCGCTCAGCCCGTGCGCGCGGCCAGCTGTCCGCAGGCTGCGTCGATCTCGCGGCCGCGGGTTAGGCGCACCGTGGCCGCCAGGCCGTGCTCCTCGAGCACGGCTCTGAATGTCGCGATGGCCTGGCGAGTGGAGCCGCGGTAGGGCGAGTCGGTGGGGTTGTAGGGGATCAGGTTCACCTTGAACATGCTCGCGTCGAGCAGGCGGGCCAGCGCCAGCGCCTGCTCGTAGCGGTCGTTTATCCCGTCGAGCATCACGTATTCGACGAATATGCGCCGGCGCTTGCGCTCATAGTGGCGCCGGCAGGCGTCCAGGACGTCGCTCAGGGGATAGCGCTGGTTGACGGGCATGAGCTCAGAGCGCAGGGCGTCCTCGGCGGCGTGCAGGGAGAGGGCGAGGCGCAGGGGCATGTCGCACTCGGCCAGGCGCTCGATGCCCGGTATCCAGCCCACGGTGGAGATCGCCGTGCGGCGGTGGCTGATCCCCAGGTCGGGCAGACGCTCGCACGCGCCGAGCACGGCGTCCAGGTTGAGCATGGGCTCGCCCATGCCCATGAACACGCAGTGGTCGACCCGCTCGGTGCGGCGGAAGTGCAGTGCTTGGTCGACGATCTCCGCCGCCGTCAGGTTGCGCGCGAAGCGCATCGACCCGGTGGCGCAGAACGTGCAGGTCAGCGGGCATCCCGATTGGCAGGACAGGCACAGCGAGCGGCGCCCGTCGCGGTAGCGCATGAGCACCGCCTCCAGCGGCCGTCCGTCGGCGGTCTGCAGCAGGGCTTTGACCGTGCCGTCCGCGGCCACCGCCTCGTCGCGGATCGACAGCGTGGAGAACGGCACCTCGCGCGCCAGGTGCTCGCGCAGGCCCACCGGCAGATTTGTCATGCCCGCGAAGGAGTCTGCACCGCGCGCCATCCAGCGCCACACTTGGTCGCCGCGAAACCGCGGCTCGCCGCCCTCGGCGAGGACCTGCGCCAGACGCTGTGGATCCACCGCCCTATGGTGGCAGCGAATTGCGCCTGGCCAAGTACATCGCCCACGCCGGTGTCGCGTCGCGCCGCCGTGCCGAGGGCCTGATCCGCGCGGGGCGCGTCCGTGTGGACGGTGAGGTCGTGCGCGACCCCGCACGCGCCGTGGACTCACAGCGCGACGTGCGCGTCGACGGTCGCCGTCTGGCGGGAGCCGAGGAGCGGATCGTGCTGGCCCTGCACAAACCGGCCGGGGTGGTTTCCACCGCTCGCGACACACACGGGCGTCCGACCGTAGTGAGCCTCCTGGGGCCGGCGGCGGCGAGCGCGAAACTCAGGGCGGCAGACCCGCGCGCGGGTGGCTCCTCCCCCGGCGCGGCGCGGCTCTATCCGATCGGTCGCCTGGACGCCGACACCACCGGGTTGATCCTGCTCACCAACGACGGCGAGCTGGCCCACCGGCTGACCCATCCCCGCTTCGGTGTCGAGAAGGTCTACCGGGCCCAGGTGGGCGGCGACCCGGTGGGCGGCGCCGCGCTGCGGCGGCTGCGCAGCGGTGTGGAGCTGCAGGACGGGCCGACCGCACCCGCGCGCGTGCGCCGTCTCGGGGCCCACGAGCTCGAGATCACCCTGCGCGAGGGGCGCAAGCGCCAGGTGCGCCGCATGTGCGACGCGGTGGGGCACCCGGTGATCGGCCTCCAGCGGGTGAGCCTTGGCCCGCTGGCGCTCGGCGACCTACCCGCCGGCGCTCACCGGCGGTGCAGCGACGAGGAGGTCACCGCACTGCGGGCCGCCGGCGCGGACCTCTGACACAATCGCCGCCCATGCGGCTCTTTGCCCTACGCGGCGCCACCGGCGTCGAACGCAACAACGCCGAGGACATCCTTGAGGCCACCAGCGAGCTCATGAGCGCGCTGATGGAGCGCAACACGCTGGCGGCTGAGCGGGTGGTCAGTTGCATCTTCACGGCCACCAACGACCTCAACGCCGAGTTTCCGGCCGTGGCCGCGCGCCGGTTGGGCTTTGAGCGGGTGCCCCTGCTGTGTGCGCGCGAGATGGCCGTGCCGGGCTCGCTGCCGCGGGTGATCCGCGTGCTCATCCACTACTACGCCGAAGAGGATCACGCCGCCCAGCACGTCTATCTGCGCGAGGCCACGGCGCTGCGCGAAGACCTGCAAGCGGCGCAGTAGCCCGACCGGCCGCGGCGCCGGGTGGCCGGGCGAGGGCGCGGGCCTCGCGATTCGCCACAATGGCCCTGTGGCGCTCGAGTTCTCCCAGCGCGTGGGGCGCATACCCGTCTACCCGGCGGCCGACGGCTACGCGACGACCGAGCCGCTGGTTCGCCTGGCCAGCAACGAGTCGCCTTATCCGCCCCTGCCCGCGGTGACCGAGGCGGTGACGCGCGTGCTGGGTGACCTCAACCGTTACCCGGACCCCACCAACGGGGCCCTGCGCGCGCGCCTGTCCGACCGTTACGGTGTGCCTCGCTCGCAGATCGCCATCGGCAACGGATCCTGTGACGTCCTGCTCGCGGCAGGCGAAGCGCTGCTGGAGCCTGGAGCGGAGCTGGTGCACGCGTGGCCGTCCTTCTCGGTTTACCCGCACCTGGGCGCCGCCTCCGGGGCGCGCGCGATCCAGGTGCCCCTGGACGGTGAGGAGCGCCACGACCTGGAGGCGATGCTCGCCGAGATCACGGTGGCCACGCGCCTCGTGGTGGTCTGCAATCCGAACAACCCCACCAGCACCGCCGTGTCGCTGGCGCGGCTGGCCGACTTTCTGGCGCACGTGCCGCGCCGCGTCTGCGTGGTCATCGACGAGGCCTACTGCGAGTTCAATGTCCTGGACGACTCCGACAGCAGCGTCGACCTCCTGGCGCGCCATCCGAACCTCATGCTCCTGCGCACCTTCTCCAAGATCTACGGACTGTGCGGGCTGCGCGTCGGCTTTGCCCTGTGCGGCTCCGAGGAGTTGCCCCGGGCTCTGGACCAGGTGCGCCAGCCCTTCTACTGCAATGCCGCGGCGCAGGCCGCGGCGATCGAGGCCCTGCGCCACCAGGATGTGGTCGAGGATCGTGTTGTGCGCATCATCGCCGACCGGCTGAGCGTGGAGGAGGGGTTGCGCGAGCTCGGTCTGGCTCCCGCCGACTCCCAGGCCAACTTCACCTGGTTCGATCTCGGCGAGGAGCGCGACGAAGCGGATGTGGTGGACGGCCTGACCGAGCGCGGCGTGCTCGTGCGGGCCGGCGGCGCGTTGGGCAAGCCCGGCAGCCTGCGCGTCACCGTCGGCACGGCGCAGGAGAACGAGCGCTTCCTGGACGCCCTGTCGCAGGTTCTTTAGCATCGGTGCCCATTCGGCGACTGGTCTGCTATAAGCGCTAGGTCATGACCCTCGCTCGCCGTCACACCTATGCGCGCCTCGCCGGCGCGCTTGCGCGGCGCCGGTCTGACCTCTCCTGGCGATTTAGCTAGGCGCTTCGGCCCGGCCCGGTCCGGTCCGCGAGGGGCCGTTCCGCCGCAGCCAGGGCCCTCGGGCCGAGCGCCGCCTCCATGGGTCCTGAAACGGGGCTCGCCGGCCCCGCACTTTTCGCGGACGCCGCCTCGCCTCTAGCCCGTCGCTCGAGCACCTAAGCTCTCAGATGCAGCAGAAAGGAAACTCGATGATGATCATCATGAAACCGTCGGCGACCGCGTCCCAGGTAGAGGCTGTCGTCGAGCGCATCGAATCCGTCGGCGCTCGCGCGCACCTCAGCCAGGGCGACGAGGTGACGGTGATCGGCGCCATCGGCGACCGCGAGCACGTCGCGCGTCTGGAGCTGGAGGGCTCCCCGGGCGTGGCCGAGGTGGTGCCCATCCTCAAGCCCTACAAGCTGGCCTCCTCGCAGCTTCGCTCGGGCGAGCGCAGCGTTCTGGACATCGGGGGAGCCCAGGTGGGAGGCGAGCACTTCGCCCTCATCGCCGGGCCGTGCACGGTGGAGTCGCTGGACCAGACGGTGCAGACCGCGCGTGCGGTGCGCGACGCCGGAGCGACCCTTTTCCGCGGCGGCGCCTACAAGCCTCGCACCTCTCCCTACGCCTTCCAGGGGCTGGGTCAGGAGGGCCTGCGCATGCTGGCCGAGGCCAAGGCGCAGACCGGGCTGCCGGTCGTCACCGAATTGATGGACGCGCGGGACATGGAGGCGGTGCTCGAGGTGGCCGATGTCGTGCAGGTCGGCGCGCGCAACATGCAGAACTACCCACTCCTGGCCGAGGTGGGGCGCAGCGGATGTCCCGTGCTGCTCAAGCGCGGGCTCTCGGCGACGCTGGACGAGTTGCTCATGGCCGCCGAGTACATCCTCAAGGAGGGCAACCCCAACGTGATGCTCTGTGAGCGCGGCATCCGTACCTTCGAGACGGCCTACCGCTTCACCCTGGACCTCATGGCCGTGCCCGTTCTCAAGGAGCTCTCGCACCTGCCCGTGATCGTCGACCCCAGCCACGCCGCGGGGCGCCGCGATCTGGTCCTGCCGCTGTCGCTGGCGGCGGCCGCGGTCGGCGCGGACGGGATCATCGTCGAGGTTCATCCCTCTCCGGACGAGGCCATCTGTGATGGCCCTCAGGCTCTGCACCTGGACGATTTCGCCGACTTCGCCGGCGCCGTGCAGCGCGCGACGACGCTGGCCGGCAAGGCGCTGCGCACCGTATGAGCGAGGGCCCTGCGCGCCTGCCGCGGAGATGAGGCTCGCCGTCCTGGGGGTGGGGCTGATCGGCGGATCGATCGGCCTGGGCGCCCGGGAGCGCCTCGGCGCCGAGGTCGTCGGCTATGACCCCGAACCGGCGGTGGGCGCCGCGGCCCTGGGTCGTGGCGCCGTCGATCGGTTCGCGCCCACCCTCAGCGAGACGGTTGCCGGTGCGCAGGCGGTGTTCGTGGCCGCCCCCGTCGGACAGGTTGCGCAGGTGGTGGGGGAGGCCCTGGACGCGGTGGGGCCGGGGTGCGTGGTCTCAGACGTGGGTTCCACCAAGCGCACGGTGGCGCGGGCGTTTGGCGACGAGCGCTTCGTCGGCGGCCATCCGCTCGCCGGAGCCGAGACGGCCGGGGTGGCCCACGCGCGCGTTGACCTGTTCGAGGGGGCGACGTGGTACCTGACGCCGGGGCCACTCACTTCGGGGGTTCTCTACGAGCGTCTTCACCGGCTGATCACCGGCCTCGGCGCCCAGCCGGCTGCCATCGAGGCCGATGCTCACGACCGCCTCATGGCCTCGGTCTCCCACCTGCCTCACGTGCTATCCAACGTCCTCGTCGCGCAGGCGGCCCGCGCGCTGGGGGAGGGGGAGCGCATGCCCGCCACGGGGCCGAGCTTTCGGGACGCCACCCGCGTGGCCGGCGCGAGCTCGCGGATCTGGACAGACATCTATCTGGCGAACCGTGACGCCCTCGCCTCGTGCATCGACGACACCGTCGAGCGCCTGCGCGACGTGCGCGGCAAGCTGCAGGCGGGCGACGGCGAGGCCCTGGCGGCCTGGAACGACGCTGCGCGGGCGGACCGGCGCGCGCTGCTGGAGACCGGTCTGGCGGGGGGAGCCGTGCACGAGCTCCACGTATCGGTGCCCAACCGGCCGGGGGTGCTCGCGGACATCGCGCTCTCATTGGGTCGAGCGGGGGTGAACATCGTCGACATGGCCCTGTCGCCCTCTCCCGACAACCGTCAGGGGGTGGTGGCCCTGTGGGTCCGCGGTGACGAGCACGCTGGGCGCGCGCTGGAGCTGATCGGCTCGCTGAGCTTCACGGTGACCCGCGCGTGATCACGCGCTTTGACCCCCACGGGCGGCTCACGGGGGAGTTCTGGGCGCCGGCGGACAAGTCGATCTCCCACCGTGCCGCGCTGCTGGGAGCCATGGCCGCCGAACCCGTGCGCGTGGTCAACTTCCTGGACGCCGCGGACACCAATTCGACCCTGGCGGCCGTGCAGGAGCTCGGTGCCCTGGTGGAACGCCGGCCCACCGAGCTCGTGCTTCGGGGAACCGGACTGCGCGAGGCGCGCGAGCCCGACGGCGCCATCGACGTCGGCAACGCCGGGACGCTCATGCGGCTCTTGCCGGGTTGGCTGGTTGCCCAGATCGGGCGCAGCTTCGTCCTGGACGGCGACCAATCGATCCGGCGGCGTCCGGTGGATCGGATCGTCGATCCGCTGACCCGCATGGGGGCCAGCGTCGAGGCCCGCCACGGCCGCTTTCCGCCGCTTCGGGTGCGCGGCACGCGCCTGCGCGCGGTCGCCTACGAGCTGCCCATGGCCAGCGCGCAGGTCAAGTCCTGCGTGCTGCTCGCCGCCCTGGCCGCTGACGGCGCCACCACCGTGGGAGAGCCGACGCGCAGCCGTGACCATACCGAGCGCATGCTGGCGGCCGCCGGGGCCACGATCCACCGTCACGGTCGCCACGTGACCATCCTCAACCACGACGAGCTCGTGCTGGACCGCGTCGTGGTTCCCGGCGATCTGAGCTCCGCGGCCTTCCTGATCGCCGCCGGGGTGCTGGTTCCCGGCTCGCGGCTGCTCGTGCGCGAGGTCGGGGTCAACTGGACGCGGACCGGCTTCCTGCGCATCATCCGGCGCATGGGGGCCATCGTGCTCGGCGATCTCGAGCCCGAGGACGATCAGATCGTCACCACCGAGCCGACCAGCGACCTTGACGTGGCCGCCGGCCCGCTGGTGGGCACCGTGGTGGAGGGCGACGAGGTGCCCTTGGCTATCGACGAGCTGCCCCTGGTGGCGCTGCTCGGCTGCTTCGCCGAGGGTGAGACGGTGGTGCGCGGAGCGGGTGAGCTGCGCCTGAAGGAGAGCGATCGCATCGCCACCGTGGTGGAGGGCCTGCGCGGCCTCGGCGCGGACATCGAGGCCACCGCCGACGGCTTCGTGGTGCGCGGCGCCGACGGTCTGCGCGGCGGGCGCATCGCCTCCCACGGCGATCACCGCCTGGCCATGATGGGCGCCGTGGCCGGGCTGGCCTCGCGCGACGGGGTGGAGGTGGACGGCATGGAGGCGGCCGCAGTGTCCTACCCGGGCTTCACCGAGGATCTGCTGCGTCTCGCCGCCTGAGGAGCGTCGCTATCTTGCCGTGAGGATGCTCGTCGCCATCGACGGCCCTGCGGGCGCCGGCAAGTCCACCGTGGCTCGTGCGTCGGCCCGCGAGCTGGGTTTCGGCTATCTGGATACAGGGGCCATGTATCGCGCGGTGGCGCTCACCACCCTGCGCGAGGGCAACACTGGGGATGGCGCTCGGGTCGCCGCGCAGGCCCGCATCGAGCTCGGTCCACCGGTGACCGTGGACGGCCTCGACGTGACCGACGCGATCCGCGCTCCCGAGGTATCGGAGGCGGCCTCGGCCCTGGCCACCGACCCCGCCGTGCGTGAGGCGATGGTCGCCCGCCAGCGCCTACTCATGGCCGCCGGGGACTGGGTCGCGGAGGGGCGCGACATCGGCACCGTGGTGGCTCCCGATGCCGAGCTGAAGGTGTTCCTCGACGCCTCGCCCGCCGAGCGCGCGCGCCGGCGCGCGGCGCAGCTCGGCGGCGACCCGGCGCAGATCCTGGCCGAACAGACGCTGCGCGACCAGCGCGACTCTGCGCGCACCTACGCTCCCCTGCGCGCGGCTGACGACGCGGTCACCCTGGACACGACCGGGCTGCTCCTCGAGGAAGTTGTGCGCAGGATCGTGCAGCTCGCCCGCCAGGCCTCGCGTCGCTAGGCGACATACTGGCTCACGTGAAGATCGCCGTCGTCGGCTACCCGAACGTGGGCAAGTCCTCACTGATCAACCGCCTCACCGGCTCGCGTGAGGCGGTCGTCCACGAGCGTCCGGGCATCACGCGCGACCGCAAGGAGCTGCCCTGCGAGTGGAACGGGCGCACGTTCACGCTGATCGACACCGGTGGGGTGGACTTCGAGGATGCCGATCCGCTGGCCGGCTCCATTCGCGAGCAGGCCCGCGCCGGTCTGGCCGACGCGGCGGTGGCCCTGCTGGTCGTCGACGCCCAGGCCGGTGTGCGCGGCGGTGACGAGGAGCTGGCCGACCTTTTGCGCCGGGCACCGCTACCGGCGGTCGTGGCAGCCAACAAGTGTGACTCGGTCCGCGACATCGCCCTGGCCGCCGAATTTCACCGGCTCGGGCTTGGCGAGCCCATGCCCGTCTCGGCCACGCAGGGACTGGGCACCGGTGATCTGCTCGACCGACTCGTGGCGCTGCTCGGTGATGAGCCCGACGAGGCCGAGGTCGACGACACGATCCGCCTGGCGGTGATCGGTCGCCCCAACGTGGGCAAGTCTTCGCTGGTCAACCGCTTCCTTGGCGCGGAGCGCGTGATTGTCTCCGAGCTGGCGGGCACGACGCGGGACGCGATCGATGTGCCGCTCGAGGTGGATGGTCGACGCCTGCTGCTGGTCGACACCGCGGGTATCCGCCGGCAGGCACGCGTGGCCGACTCCGTCGAGTACTACACCTCGCTGCGCTCTCAGCGCGCGGCGGAGCGTGCCGACGTGGCCCTGGTGGTCTGTGACGCCACCGACGGGGTCACCGCCCAGGATCTGCGCATCGCCGAGCTGGCCATGCGGTCCTTCTGTGCGACCGCGCTGGTCCTCAACAAGTGGGACCTGCTCGCAGGCTCAGACGCCGGCAGCGGCGACGTCGGCGCTGCCCCGCGTGACCTGGACCGCGAGCGCGCTCGCATGGGAGAGAAGCTGCGCCTGCGCCCGCGCCTGCTCACCGCCAGCGCGCGCACCGGTCGTAACGTCTCGCGCCTGTTGAGCGAGGCCATCGGGCTGGGCGACCGCATGCTCAACCGGGTACCAACCCCGGAGCTCAACCGATTCCTGTCCGAGGCCGTCCAGGCTCGCCAGCCCCCGATCGGCACGCGCCGCGGCAGCAGCCAGCACCGACTCAAGCTCATCTTCATGACCCAGACATCGACACGGCCGCCGCGCTTCACCATTCAGGTGAACTCGCGCACCCGCATCACCCGCGACTACGCCTACTTCCTGGAGAACCGGCTGCGTGCGCGCTTTGGCTTTGAGGGCGTGCCCCTGGTCATCGACTTCGTCGAGCGCGGACAGCGCCGTCACGAGGTCGAGCGTCCCGCGGCGGCGCGGCGCTGAGCCGGTCTCGCGCCGCGGCGCGTGGCGCCTGGCGGGTCTCGGGCCGCGGGCAGGGGCGCAAGCGTCGCGGGTGGGCGCGGGAGCGATTGACCTAGACTGCGCCGTCGCCCGCTGCGGTGAGCCGCTCGAGCACGGCCGTACTGGTCGGCCCGAAACCGCTTCCTCGATCAAGGAGCAGACGCGTCACCCCATGAGCCCCCTTTCAGACAATGAGTACCTGTTCACCTCCGAATCGGTCACCGAGGGTCATCCGGACAAGATCGCCGACCAGATCTCCGATGGCGTTCTGGACGCGGTCATGCGTGACGACCCCTACGGTCGCGTCGCCTGCGAGACGTTGGTGAACACAGGTCTGGTCGTGGTCTCGGGTGAGATCTCCACGGACACCTACGTCGACATCCAAGACATCGCCCGCGAGACGGTGCGGCGCATCGGCTACGACGACGCTGCGTACGGCTTTGATTGCAAGACGTGTGCGGTGATCAACGCCATCGACAAGCAGTCGCCCGACATCGCCCAGGGTGTGGACGCCGCCTATGAGGCCCGGCACGACCCCTCCGACGACGACGAGCTCGACGTGGCCGGGGCGGGCGATCAGGGGATGATGTTCGGGTACGCCTCCAACGAGACCGAGTCGCTGATGCCGCTGCCCATCTCGATGGCGCACAAGCTCGCCAAGCGGCTCTCCGAGGTGCGCAAGGGTGGGGTCATGCCCTACCTGCGACCCGACGGCAAGACCCAGGTCACGGTGCGCTACGAGGACGGCCGTCCGGTCGAGATCGAGAAGGTCCTGATCTCCACCCAGCACGCCGACGGCATTGACGCAGACACGGTCATCAAGCCCGACCTCTTCGAGCACGTCCTGCGCCCGATGCTGCCCGCAGACCTATACGACGAGCGCAAGCTGCTGCAAAATTTTCTCGTCAACCCGACGGGTCGCTTCGTGATCGGTGGGCCCATGGGCGATTGCGGACTCACGGGTCGCAAGATCATCGTCGACACCTACGGTGGGATGGCCCGCCACGGCGGCGGGGCCTTCTCGGGCAAGGACCCGTCCAAGGTGGACCGCTCGGCCGCGTACGCCGCCCGCTGGGTGGCCAAGAACGTGGTCGCCGCCGGCTTGGCCGAGCGCGTCGAGGTGCAGGTCGCTTACGCGATCGGCGTGGCCCACCCGGTCTCGGTCATGGTCGAGCCCTTCGGCACCGAGAAGCTGGGGCGCGCCCAGATCACCCAGCTCGTGCTGGACCACTTCGACCTGCGTCCCGGCTCCTTTCGCGAAGAGCTGCGCCTGCACCGTCCCATCTACCAGAAGACCGCGGCCTATGGTCACTTCGGGCGCGATGACGTGGACTTCACCTGGGAGCGCACCGACAAGGCGCAGGCTCTGCGGTCCGCCGCGGGCCTTTAGGCGTCGCCGGCGGCGGTACCCGCCCGGGGCGCCCCCGGGGCCCCGGGGGCGCCCCCCCCGCCCCCCCCCCGGGCCCCCCCCCCCCGCCAGGGGGGGGGC
>JAABUQ010008017.1_pt1 | contig 14988 bp, 12 predicted proteins | sample 5560001 | NCBI WGS metagenome assembly JAABUQ01 (sample SAMN10711888, study PRJNA513371) | rock metagenome | isolation source: Antarctica rocks | place: Antarctica: Victoria Land, Finger Mt nord | collected 2015-12-18 | reverse complement strand
GGCGGTAGGTGACGCGCGAAGACAAACGCTGGCGGGCATCCAGGCGCAGGTACAGGAAGCGGCTGTCGCGGCAGGCGAACAGGCGCGTAATATCCCCGCTCGCCTGAAACGCCCGCAGGACAGTGTCGCCGACCGGGTCCTGCGCGGCGGGGACAATCCCGCGCCACTCGGCCCGCGCGCCGCTTAAGGTGATGCGCCCATCGGGGACACGCGGCAGCAGGTCGGCCTCGGCACTAGGCAGCGTTCCGAACAGCTCGCTCATGCGCGCAAACGAAAACAAGAAGCGCCCGGTCAGCTCGGTCTGGCTGGGGTAGCGCAGAATGGCGGCGTACTTCTTTTCCACATCGCTCTTAGAAAGAGGCAACTGCTCCCAATGCGTGTCCAGATCGGCCATCGGTGCGGGGGGCGGCAGGGTGTAGTTCTCATGCAACCCTTGCGGGCAGGGCCAGTCGCCCCGATGCACCAAATAGTAGTGCAGGTGGGCCTGCCGCGCCCACGGCTCGCCCTGCGCCTTGAGTTCAGCCAGCGCGGTCTGCACAAACACGGACGCGGCGGCATGGTCGGGGTGGTCGTCATTGGGATGTGTGACATAAATATCGGTGGGACGGTCGGCCTGCATCTGCTGTTTGAGGTCACGCAGCAGGCTTTCCCCGGCATACGGGGCATGCGGGGTCGGGGAGTCTGTGTAGGGGCTATGGTCGGTCTGCGTGTAGGACGAGAGAAACGGAGCGGAGGCCGACCAGTTGGTCGTCCACATCGGCATCAATCCCCGGTCGGGGTAGCCGAGAAACGCCACATGATCGGATGGCACGCCCAGCACATGCATCGCCGCCCGCGACTCGCCCTGACGGTGGTACGCATAGCGAACATAGTCGGCGGGAGCGACACGCAGGGTTTTGTACTCGCTTTGCACGCCCACCCGAAAGCCATCGCCGTTGCTGATGATGACCACATGCACATCCGCGCCCGCCTTGCGCGCCTGCAGCATCAGCCCGCCGGCGCCCAGGGTTTCATCATCGCAATGCGGGGCAACCACCAGCAGCCGCTGGGCAGCAATAGGAGCAGGCACCAGGGGAAAACGGCGGCTTTGCGCCTCCGACCGGTTGCCTGCATAGATGCGGTACGCGGCGCTCAGGCCGAACACGCTCATCATGAGGGGCGGCAAAACCAGGCCTGTCAGCACGGTGCGCCACCAGCGAGCCGGGCGCAGTGGGCTTTGGGGTGTTTGTTGCATTTGGGTGCATTATACAACAGAAAAGCCCAACAAGCCAGCGCAGGCGCATGCCAGGGCAAACACAGGGGATTGTTTGGACACGAATAGGGATTATTTGGACACAAGCAAGGGGCGCACTTCGGCAAACGCGGCGGAGACAAGCTTTTCCCAGCGCCTCAGCCAGCGCAGGGGTTCGGTCTTAAGTTGGGTAGCGGCAGTCTCCAAATCGGGCCATTCAGACACAGCCTGCGCGGCGGCGCTCAGTCCCTGCACTTGTAAAATCAGGGCGGCCCGGCCTACATCCTGCGGACGCTCGCCGCGCAAAAGCCAGCACAAATCCAGCGTCGCATACTTGAAGCTTTTGAGGTCCCACCATACCTGCCGCGCCCAATCGTCAGCAATGGCCCACTCGCGGCGCTTGAACTGCTGGCGCATCGTGCGCAGCGTGTCGGTGTATCCCTGCAAAATGCTGTCTACGGCATCGGTGCGCAGGGCAGGCGGCAGGGCCAGCTCGCCGCGCAAAGGCCGTGCAAACGCAAACTGGAAGCGGTAAAACGCTGGCAGCACGCGGTATTCCTCTGTGCTCAGCACAAAGAACTGGACGCTGGGATAGATGTCGCGGCACTTCTGCGTGGCCTGGGGGACGCAGTTTTCCACGGCATCCACCACCAGAAAGAAGTCAAGGTCGTGGGCGACAAGGGGGTTTTCAGCCCCTGAGCCGTACAGGGCCAGCAGGCGCAAATTGCCGCCCAAGCGTTTGGCAGACACCGTGGCGAGCTGTTCAATCAATGCGGCGTTTGGCATAAACAACTCGGCGGAACCAGCACAAAGGCGCGGCGAAAGCGCGGAGGAAGTGGCGGAACGGGTGGGATTCGAACCCACGAATGAGAGTTAACCCCATTACACGATTTCCAATCGTGCTCCTTCGACCAACTCGGACACCGTTCCAAAGCGCATGCATATTGTATCATGCAACAAGGGGCGATGTCAACCCAATCTCTGCGCGCGTGTTTTCACCGAGCAGCGCTTCTTTTCACAGGAGGGACGCTTCGCGCAAGCCACCCTACGCCTCATTTGTAACGGCCTTTGCCAATCGCGGATTTATTCGCAGCGATGCCGATAATCCGGTGTTTTTACCAGCCGGGAAGCCGCCAATCCCGATCTAGAATGGGTTATCATATCAGCGTTCTCTTACCCCGGAAAGACACGCAATGACTCTGTTTGCACGCTCGCTTCGTCCCCTTGCCGCATTGGCTGTTCTCGTTTTTCTGCCTCTCGCTCCCGTGCTGGCGGCCCCGCCGCCGCCCACGCACCTGACCGGGCAGGGCAGATTGCGGGGCGGTGGCAGGCCCAGCGGCATGGCCGCGCTGCACTGGCAGGCGGGTCTTCAGGCGCGCGCATGCCGTGTTTACCGTGACGGCGTGCTGCTGGCGCAAACGCACGCGCCAGGGCATGGCGTATGGCAGTGGGTGGACGGCAAAGCCTTGCCCGGCGCGACCTACGCGTACACGGTGACCGCCACAGACAGCACGCAGGCCGAAAGCCTGCCGTCCGCCCCGGTCATTGTCGCCATTCCCCCCCTCACTCCTCCAAAGCCCTTCTTGGTGACAGCCCAATCTGATGACCGCAATGCGCTGCTGACGTGGGCCGTGCCCGGTACCGGCAACCAGGACCCAAATGTGCCTGGCCCGCTGCGGCCTGACCAGCATGAACCGGCAGGCGTGGGCGGCTTTCTTATCACCTGGGGGCCGCAAAACAACCCCGCGCAGTTCCAGAAGCTCAGCGTAGAACGCATCGCGCAATTGCAGCCGCTTTCTCCGAATGTCGTTTACACGGCGAGGGTGCAGTCGGTGGATGCTTTCGGAGACACATCGCCGCCTTCGGCCCCTGTCTTGTTTGCCCACGACCCGGCCCGCGTTGACGCCCTGCGCGCGCAGATGACCGGCTTCTTTGACGACTTTGATATGCCCGCCGGCCCCCTGGATGAACAGAAGTGGAACACGTCGTATGCGTCCGGCGATGACCCCGCCCTAAGCGGCGCATTCGTCAATGCGCAGTTTCATGCCCATGATATGGTCAGCAATGCGCACGGCTTTGGTGACCGGGAGTGGGTGATGAACCGCCCGCGCGCCGTGTTTGATGTGGCCGGGCGGACAGGCACGCTTGTTTTTGACATGGATGGCGAGTTCCGGCGCGACCAGTGGTACCTGGATTTGGTGCCCGAATCCTATGCCCACGGCGTGCCTGATACGACCGGGCAGACCCATCTGGAGGATGCCGTGACAGCCGCCCATCCCGGCGGCTTCGTTCGCATTCGCCAGACAAACCAGACCGTCGGCATCTACTTTATCAACCCGCAGGGCGTGGAAGTCCCGCTCGCGCGCACCGATTGGACGCAGCGCAATGGCTTGTCCTGCGCCCCATTAGACTGGCAGGGTTTGAAGCTTGTGCCCAATGTCCGGCGGCATTGGACGGTGCGCTACAGCCAGACCCACTGCGCGCTCAGCGTGGACGGCGTGCCGATTTTAGAGGCAAACTATCAACTGGACTACGCCCGCGTGGTGCCTTTGTGGCTGGCCTTCTCCTACAACACGCTCAAAAGCAACGAGCCGGTGATGCTGCTGCACTGGGACAACTTCGGCTTTGACGGCCCGCCGTCTCCCCTCGCTGTCCACAACTACAAGGCCGCGCTTGACCCGTCCGACTTTGCCGAATTGCAATCGTGGCAGCCCGGTGGCGGGCGGCAGACTTACACGCTGCGCATCCCTGACAGCCTGGACGGCGCAGTCGCGCGGCGCATGATGCTTTCGCTGGCCTGCCGTTCCTTTGTCTACGGCTGGGGCGTGTCCGACCATGTTTCGGTCAACGGCCACGACTTCGCGATAGCCGACCCTGTCAGCGCCACCGGCCTGCCGGACACATCGCTTGTGAGCGGCATCAGCGGCTTCCCGGTTGTCTTGAATATCCCCAAAGGCGTGTTCCACACGGGCGACAATTTGGTCACCGTGTCGCTGGCGAGCAGCGGCGTTCTGAATGTCCATGCCGAGTTTGACTTCCCCCGAGGCGCGGCCCCGCCGTACACGACCCCGATGGCGATCTACGACCCGGATTGCGCGAGCGGTGTTTGTCCGCCCGGCGAACTCATGCCCAGCATGCCCGCGATGCCCGTTGTCGGGCCGGGGACATATATCGCCGGCTTGGGCAATGTGCCCACGCCCTACCTCACCGACGACAGCATTCAGGGCCTGACACTGCCCCTCAGCCAGAGCAAAGACTACGGGTGGGGACCGGGCCTTGTCCCTGTCCAGGTCGCGGTGACCTGTGACACCGACCTTGCCGCTTCGGGGACAATCCACGGCGTCCACCACGTCATGCTGACACTGGACACTCAGCCCGCCGGAGTTGTGGCAACCCACGCCGACACGCCTTCGCCCGGCGGCACCGTGACTTTTCTTGTTGACATCGGCAGACTTGCCGCAGGTGTCCATGCCCTCAGCGCCGTCGCCTACGCCCCCGACGGCACACCCGGCGGCGTGGATTACGACGGTGCCCTGAGCAAGCCCGGCCTTGACTACGCTTTGCACGTTCAGGTGCAGCCCTAGGCTATGTGCGCGCGGCCTCTGTGCCTGGGCATTGCGCAGGCGTTTTGGCGGCGTGCTGAGCGCGTACCAACGACGGAAGATATTGTTCCGTCGTTGGCACGAGGATGAAAAGCCGTGAAAAAGCGCAAGCAAATCCAAAGCGGCCCCCCCGCCCCAATAATGGGGAGCAATACAGATAAAGGCCAATGGCGGTTGTCTTCTCCTGCTCTGCTCTGGCTCCCCATTATTGGGGCGGGGGGGCCGCTTTCATGCTTTCTTCGCACACGCCGAGCAGCGAAAGCAGACACGGCAAAAACAAAAGCCTCGGCTCATTGGCCGAGGCTTTCACTCTGCCCTCTCGCACGGGGGCAGGCAACAAAAACTATGGGGGCAGGCAACAAAAAAGGCGGGAAGCTACTGCTTCTCGCCGTCATTGCTCTTTGCGAACAATGAATACAGTATACTGCAAGCGCGCAAAGCAATCAATGCCGCGCGAAAAAGCGGCAGCGTGTGATTGCAGGCCAGGTGAGGCAAGAAAAAGCGCATTCGCGTTCAGCAGCCGCACACTAGCAGGCCAGGAAGCGGCGCATTCGCCGGAGCACAGTTTCTTTTTTGTCTCAACGAGTGCTTACCGCGCGGGCGCATCGGGATGCTCCTGGTGCCACTGCGCGTAGGAAATGCGCGGCATGTCAAACAAATCCGAAGTGCGCGCGTACCAGCCGCCGCCGTGCATGCGCCCGATCAAATGCAAAGAGTCGGTATGCACGCGCCGTTTTTCCGTGTCCACAAACTGGTCGCGGATGTGCAGAAAGACCACTTCGCCCAGCACGATATTATTGTCGCCTAGGGTAACAATCTGCGCCAGGCGGCACTCTAGCTGCACCGGCGACTCGGCAATGCGCGGGGCGGAGACCGCCACCGAAGGCAGGGCAGTGAGATGAGCCGCGTCCAGCTCGCTTTCCCCATTGGAAAATTCAATGCCGCAGATGTTCATCGGGTGGGCCAAGGCTTCATCCACCAGGTTGACCACAAAACTGCCCGTGCGGACAATGTTGGCGCGCGTGTCTTTGGGGTTGCCCGTTGCGCGGTCGGCGATGCCGAGAGCCACAACAGGCGGGCTGCTTCCGACTAGGTTGAAAAAGCTAAACGGGGCGGCATTGGTCTGTCCGTCCGGGCCAAGCGTGGAAACAAGAGCAATGGGGCGCGGCACGACGACGCTGGCAAGAAGCTTATAAGCCTCGCCGGGCGGAAGGTTGGGAATATCAAACTGCATGGCTAGGTGTTCCCCGCGCCGGGAGAAAAGTCAAACATAACACCCAAGAGGAAAACAAGGGCCGCGTGCCGGGCAAGCGCGCACGCCGATGCTGTCCCATATCGGCACGCAGGCCGAGTGGAAACACGCCCAAACGCAGGGCGAATACCGCGCTGCAAGCCTAAGGGCCGAAGGCTTTATCCACCGCTCCACGCGCCCGCCCCTGCCGGGAACAGCCGCCCTGTTCCTTGCCAAACGGCAGGGTCTGGCGCGGCTCATTATCAATCGCGCCTGCATCGTCGCCCCGGTGCAGGACGACGACAGTGGGGACGGCAGGCGCTTCGCCCCTATTCACGGCCCACTGAACCTGGACGCTGTTTTGGAAGCACGCCCATTCGTCCCCGCCGCTAAGGGGACACTTCCCATGCCTGAAGAAGCCTCAGCCGATTTGACACAGGCGGCTGCCCGTGCTATAATCGGCATTGTTGATAATAATATGACGTTTGGATAAGCGCCTGTAGCTCAGTGGATAGAGCATCTGTCTTCGGAACAGAGGGCCGGGGGTTCGAATCCCTCCGGGCGCACCAGGCTTTCACGCCTAATTTTTAGGCTTTCACGCGCGCGTTGCCAGGCTTTGACGCGCAGGCAGCAGACGGTATCTATGACTATTTCCGCACTCATCACACGCACGCAGGCTTCCCTCATGCTGGGGGCGATGGCAGCTTGCCTGCCCCTCGCGGCACAGGCCGCGCCGCTCGCTCCTGTTTCCCAGGCCGTGCCGGATACGTTTGCGCCCTTGCCCGCGCCCACCGTGCAGGCTTTGCTCAGCCAGGTGCAGGCCAATGCTTTGGTGCGCGCGCGCTATGCGCATTACTTCCATCTGCCCGCCAGCCGCGTGCTTCCCTACCTACGCGCGAACCTTGTCGCCAGCCATCTCAGCGACGAGGGCCGGTATACCATGTACTGCGTGCGCCCGAACGGCCTGGTGTACCCCACTGTCCTGCACATGCCCAGGGGCAGCCGGGTCTTTGCCCTGCGCGGCGGGCCGGCTGTGCTCACCTGCCCGGAGGGCAACCCCCTCGCGCGCTTCCAAACTGCCGTGGAAACGCGGGTCGTGCCTGCCCCGCCCCTAGTGGAGAACATTGCCCCGCGCCGCGTGATCGCGCCCACCCAGCCACGGGAGATTGTCGTTCCCGCATATGTGCCGACGCCTGTGTACCAGGCCGTATCGCCGCTGACCCCTGCCGAGCGCGCCGGGGAAGCGCCCTCTGCCCCCGCCGCTCCGCCTAATCCCGCCCCCACAAAGCCTTAGCCAAGCTCGTTCGCGCATTGCGCACACACCCGAACACCCGCCGCCAGCGCGAAGCTGACAGCGGGTGTTTGGGTGTTTGGCTTCGCGCAGAGTGGCGTGGGCGCGTCTTATCTGCCGCCTGCTAGGGCGGACGCAGGCATGCCGCGCAGCAGGCCATATTCAATGCTGTCTACGACGGCGTGCCAGCTTGCATCAATGATGTTGGTGCTGACGCCGATGGTGCTCCATGTTTCCGCGCCGTCCGCACTGTCCACCGTCGTGCGCACCTTGGCGGCGGTGCCTTCTTTTACATTGACCACGCGCACTTTGAAGTCTGTTAAACGGATGGATTTAAGCTGGGGATAGTGGGCCGTCAGGGCTTTGCGCAGGGCGGAGTCTAGGGCATTCACCGGCCCATCGCCCTCGGCCACGGTGAGTATTTCTTCGTCGCCCACCCGGAGCTTAAGGGTGGCTTCGGTGATGGCCTGCGTGTCGCCGCCGCGCTTTTCCACAATGACCCGGTAGCCAATAAGGTCGAATAGGCGGTGGTACTGCCCGGTCACTTTCTTGACTAATAGCTCAAACGACGCTTCCGCGCCCTCAAACGAATAGCCTTCATGCTCTAAAGAGGCCACTTGCTTTAAGATAGCCTTGGTTTCCGGGCTGTCTTTGCGCAGGTCGGCCCCGCGTGCCTGCACCTTTTCTAGAATGGTAGACGCGCCGGACAGCTCGCTGACTAGGATGCGGCGCTCGTTGCCGACCAGGGCGGGGCTGAGATGCTCATAGGTTTCCGGGTTCTTGCGCATGGCGTCTACATGCAGCCCGGCCTTGTGCGCAAAGGCCGACCGGCCCACATACGCAGCATTGGTGCGGGGCGGGATATTGGCAATCTCGTCCACATAGTTCGCCAAGTCCGAGAGTTCTGCAAGGTACGGGCGGCATGACAGGTCACAGCCCATCTTCAGGGCGAGGGCGGGCATGATGCTTGTTAAGTTGGCATTGCCTGTGCGCTCCCCCAGGCCATTGATTGTCCCCTGCACTTGAACCGCGCCCGCCGCGATGCCCGCGAGGCTGCCCGCCACAGCGCACTCGGCGTCGTTGTGCGTGTGGATGGCGAAGCGCGCCTGCGGAAACCGCGCCTGCACCTCGCCGACAATGCGTCCAATGTCGTGGGGCAGCGTGCCGCCGTTGGTGTCGCACAGGGCCACGCAGTCCGCGCCTTCGCTCAGCGCGGCTTCCAGGCAGCGCAGGCCATAGTCCGCGCCGCGCTTGTAGCCGTCAAAGAAGTGCTCGGCATCGTAGATCACTTCCCGCCCGTGCCCTTTGAGAAAGCGGACAGTATCGGCAATCATCTGCACGTTTTCTTCTAGCGGCAGGCGCAGGGCCTCGGTGACCTGGAAGTCCCACGACTTGCCGACAAACGTAATCACCGGCGTCTCGGCATCTAAAAGCTGCCGCAGCATAGGTTCGTCGGCGGGCGTGCGATGGGGACGCCGGGTGCTGCCGAACGCCGCGAGCTTGGCATGGCTGAGCTTGATGCCCTTCATCACCTGGAAGAAGTCCACGTCTTTGGGGTTGGAGCCGGGCCAGCCGCCTTCAATGTAGTCCACGCCGAACGCGTCCAGACGCCGGGCGATGCGCACTTTGTCTTCCACGCTAAACGAGATGCCCTCGCCTTGTGCCCCGTCGCGCAGAGTGGTGTCATAGATTTCAATGTTGGTCATGGTGCGTCCTGCTCTGTGCCGCTTATAGTGCCGCTTCGCCTTCTTCCCCGGTGCGGATGCGGATGGCGCGTTCTACGCTTTGGGTGAATATCTTGCCGTCGCCGATTTCGCCCGTGCGTGCGGCGCTTTCTATGGCAGCAATCACCGCGTCGGCCACGCTGTCGGGGACAATCAGTTCCACTTTGACTTTGGGCAATAAATTGACGACATAGGTGTTGCCCCGGTACTTCTCGGTGTGCCCACGCTGATGCCCATACCCGCGCACGTCGGTGACAGTCATGCCGACCACGCCGATGTCTTCCAATGCCTGCTTGACCTGATCCAGTCGCAGGGGACGAATGACCGCTTCAATCTTCTGCATCGCACGCTCTTTCAACCAATGATGCGTTTACTTGATGGTATGCGCCGACGGCTGAGGCTTTCCGTCAGGGAACAACCTCAAATGCTGCCCCGTTGGCAAGGCGGTATGCGTAAAAGTGGCGGTCGAGGGTGAATACTTGGCGCAGGCCCAACGTCTCGGCGGCCACGACAACCGAGGCATCCGCAAGGTCCATCGGAGCGTCACGGTAGGCCGCCATAAGCGCTCGCATGCGCAAGCCCTCTTGTTCAGACTGCCGGTGGATTGCCAGCAGTTCATCCGCCACATACTGCCATAAAGCATCCTGAGCCGGGTAGCCTAAGTTACGCCCAAGCAGGTACATGGCTTCCGCAAAGCACGGCCAAGTCGTGACCAGTGGCACCGATAAAGAGGGCAGCACCCGGCGACAATCAGTATGTCGCGCCTGCTTTCTGTCGAGCAAAGCAATCAGCGGCCCTGTGGCACAAAGCGTCAAATTTTAGCCCTTGTCTTCGGTATTTCTCTCCCAATATCTTGGTAAACTCTTCGCCTGTGTTTCCCGCGGTGTGCGAAGGCCCTCCGTCTTCCGTCTCACTGCTGAACAAGCCGATACGCCCCTCCAATGCCTCGGCAAGAGACTTGCCTGCCCACGGGGAAGATGTTTGTGGCGGGGTTAGCACGTCCCGCTCAAACTCATGGCGCAAGATTGTCCGAATATATTCTTCCGTCGGCAGCCCTTTTTGCGCGGCATGCGCCTGAAGCAGAGATTCTTCATCGGGCGCGAGGTTTATCGTGACTGTCATGGTTTTTTCTCCGGTAAGTTCTCGTGCAATCATTGTACCTTCTCATGCGCGCCAGGCTGGTTTCCAGCGCATTTCAAGCGCGAGGCCAGGGGGTGTTAAGCCTGTACCAACGACGGACGGTTTTGTTCCGTCGTTGGTTCGTGCTTGACACGCCTAAAATACGCCCATAGGATGCTTTTACAAAGCCTCGGCGACGCGGCGGCCCATCTCGCGGCACGAAACAAATGGGGCGTCTGAGCTTTGCCGAATGTCCCTGGTGCGGAAGCCGTCATCCAGGACACGCTCCACGGCGGACTCGATGGCAAGGGCGGCGGACTCTGCCCCCAGGGAGTAGCGCAGCAGCAGCGCCCCGGACAAGATTGCGGCCAAAGGATTGGCGATGCCCTGCCCGGCGATGTCGGGCGCAGAGCCGCCGCTCGGCTCGTACAAACCGAACGTGCCGCCCGACACCCTGCGCTCGCCCAGCGAAGCCGACGGCAGCATGCCTAATGAGCCGGTGAGCTGCGCGGCCTCGTCGCTTAAGATGTCGCCGAACAGGTTTTCCGTCACGATAATATCAAACGACTGGGGGCGGCGCACCAGGTCCATCGCGGTGGCGTCTACCAGTTGGTGCGACAAAGCGATTTCGGGATAAATAACGCCGACGCGGCTCACAGTTTCGCGCCAAAGCCGGGAGGTTTCCAGCACATTGGCCTTGTCCACGCTGAGCAGGCGATGGGCGGGGCGGGCGAGGGCAGCCTTGAAGGCGATATGCGCGATGCGCTCCACCTCATCGCGCGTATAGACGCAGGTGTCTACCGCCCGGTCGCCGTCCCAGGCTTTAGGTTTGCCAAAGTATAAACCGCCGGTCAGCTCGCGCACGACCAAGATGTCAAAGCCGCCCTGCACCAGGTCGGGCCGCAGGGGGCACGCAGACGCCAGGGCGGGGTACAAACGGCACGGCCTGAGATTGGCGAACAAGCCGAGTTTTTGGCGCAGGGGCAAAAGTGCGCCGCGCTCGGGGCGCAGATTGGGGTCGGGGATTTGGTCATACTTTGGCCCCCCGACAGCGCCGAACAGGATGGCATCGGATTGCTGGGCAAGTTCCAGGGTGGCAGGAGGCAGCGGGTGGCCCGTGGCGTCATAGGCGGCCCCGCCCACCAGGGCTTCGTGGAAAGCAAGACCGAGGTGAAACTTGGCGTCGGCGGCCTGAAGCACACTAATTGCCTCGGCGGTGATTTCGGGGCCGATGCCGTCGCCCGCGAGCACTGCGATGTTTGCCATATGAGAGTTTCCTATCGGGTGGGGTTTAGGAGGGAAGGGTTTTGCCGATATTTTGCGAGCGCATCACAGTTCGCTGCGCAGGGTGCGCAGGAAGTCGCCAAAGCCCATCTTGCGCCAGAAGGCCTGGCTTGCGGGGTTCGCACGCACAATCTGCACCTCAATCGCCCGCAGGCCGTGCGCCAAAAACCAATCTTTAATCTTGGAGTACAAAGCGCGCCCGATGCCCTGCCCCCGGCTTTGGTCGCGCACGCACAGGTCAGCGACATAGCCGCAGTCGCCGGACACGACTGTAGGCCGCTGCATAATCTGCCCAAACACGTAGCCGACAACAGTTTCGCCCTGCATAGCCACCAGCACGACGGCATGGCTGTGATCTAGCTGGTCGGAAAGGAAATCCGAGAACCACGCCTCGGCCTGCGGGTTGGGCGCGAGGCGCGGCTCAAAGGTCGCGCTGGCAAGCTGCAATGTCCGCCACAGCGCGACAACGGCGGGCAGGTCTCGCCGGGCGGCGGGGCGGATGACAAACGAATCCTGGGAGGGGGGCGGGCTGCCGGTCATCAGACATGTTCCAGCACAAGCGTTGACGCCGTGCGCCCGGCAACACGGGCAATCTGCTTGTTTAAGGCCTGCAAGTAAGCTTTAGCGCTCGCCACAAAGATGTCCGTGTTGGCCGCGCGCCCCGTGTAGATGGTGTCGCCGGAACGAATGCGAATGGTTACGTCGGCCATGGCATCAATGCCCTCGGTTACGCTTTGCAGGGTAAACTCAATCAGTTCATTGTCTACCTGAACGATGCGGTTGATAGCACGGTAGATGGCGTCCACCGGCCCGTTGCCCGTGTCCGCGTCCATCAGCACGGCACGATTGGCATGGCGCAGCTTCACCGTCGCGGTCGGGATAGCCTGGTCGCCGCAGGTCGCCTGCACCTGGACAAGCTCATAAGTCTGGGGCACGGTGACAGTTTCATCCGCGACAATGGCGTCCAAGTCTTCGTCGTAGACCACTTTCTTGTTGTCGGCGACGCTGAGGAAGCGCGTGTATATCTTCTCAAACTCGTCCTCGCTATTGAAGACATGGCCCATCTCGGCGAGCCGGTGCCGCACGCCCGCCCGCCCCGACCGTGCCGAGAGGATAATCTTGCTCTCCATGATGCCGACCGTGCGCGGGTCGATAATCTCGTAGGTGGAGCGCTCTTTCAGCACGCCGTCCTGGTGGATGCCGCTGGAGTGCGCAAAGGCATTCGCGCCGACAATCGCCTTGTTGGGCTGGACAAGAATGCCCGTGAGCACCGAGACCATGCGCGAAGTCTTGTAGATTTCCTCGGTGCGCACGCGGGACTGAATGCCATACGCATCGCGGCGCGTATGCAGCGCCATGACCACTTCTTCCAGTGAAGTATTGCCTGCCCGCTCCCCGATGCCGTTGACGGTGCATTCAATCTGACGCGCGCCCGCTTTGACCGCGGCGAGGGCGTTGGCAGTCGCCATGCCTAGGTCATTGTGGCAGTGCGCGGACAAGATGACATTCTCAATGCCGGGCACGTTGGCGCGTATGCCGGCAAACAAGGCCCCATACTCATCCGGGGACATGTACCCCGTGGTATCCGGGACATTAATGACAGTCGCGCCTGCCCTAATCACGGCCTCAATGACGCGGTACAGATACTGCGGGTCGGCCCGCCCGCTGTCTTCGGTAAAGTACTCAATGTCCTGGCAGCCTAGGGCGCGGGCATGCTTCACGGCGGCGACCCCAATCGCCAGGGCTTCGTCTGCTGTCTTTTTGAGCTTGTGGCGCAGGTGGCTTTCGCTCACTCCCAGGCCGGTATGAATGCGCGGACGCCTGGCGCCTTTCAGGGCATCCCAGGCGACATCAATATCTTTCGGGACGGCACGGGTCAGGCCGCACACCACCACGCCGTCGCCCACCGCCGCCGCAATGCGCCGCACGGCCTCAAAGTCGCCCGGACTGGAGATGGGGAAGCCTGCTTCAATCACATCCACGCCCAGCCGTTCCAGTTGGCGCGCAATTTCCACCTTCTCCTCAATGTTCAGGCTTGCGCCCGGCGACTGCTCGCCGTCGCGCAGGGTCGTGTCAAATATCTGGACATGGTCGGTGTTCATGTGTCTGCCCTTCGCTCCACAGCCGCGCCCACTTCGCCCGGCACCCACAAATGCGCCACATCCTCGCCGCGCGCATCCCGCGCCTGCAAGTCGCGCAGGAAGTCGGTAAATCCCACTTTCGGCTCCCAGCCCATCACTTGGGCAGCCTCGGACATGTCGTGCTGCTCGACTGTTTGCGGCAGATGAATGGCGTACCGAGCGAGCAAATCCCGCGCGCCCGGCACCTGCGCCTCGCACCAGTCCGGCCCTAAGTTCGGAAAGTCCTGCACAACGTCAGCAGGCATATGGTGGTTCGTATGCACGACCGTGCGGAACAGCCCCAACTTCTGCTCCACGCACGCGCGCAGGGCATCTACGGTAGACGAGGCAACGTCGCTTCTGTCCACGCCGTTGCGCAAGAGCATGGCTCCATGCGCAAGATAGTCTTTGGGCACAAAGTCATGGTAGCGCAGCATCGCGACAGCGGCCCCGGTCATGTTGTGATACGTCTCGCACAATGTCTCGCCGAGCATTTTGCTGGCCCCATACACGCCCCACGGCCCATAGGCCATAGACGACGCAAAGACAATGGCTTTGATGCCTTCCGCGCGGCAGCCTTCCAGAATATTGAACGTGCCGTCCACGTTGACGGCAAAGATAGTGGCATCACTGACAGACGGATTGTGCGCGCAGTGCCAGGCCGCCAGATGCACCACGCCGTCCATGCCCATAACCGCGCGGCGGGCGTCTTCAGGCGTGCGCGTATCGCACCGGACGAACTCGCCCAAGCCTTGGTCTTGCGGGGCGGGCGGCGCGACATCGGCCATGCGCAGCGCGCACCCCGCCTGCGCGAGGGCGCGGCAGACCGCCTGGCCTGCGTTGCCCGCCGCCCCGGTCACCAGTACCTTTTTGCCTGCGAGTGCGTCCTGCGTCATTGCCGGTCTGCTTTCTTTACGCTTCTTATTGCGTGGCCTCTACAACGTCGGTCTTCTTCACCCACGCCATCAGGCCGCGCAAGTGCTTGCCGACTGTTTCCAGTTGTGAATGCGCGTCCTGTGCGGCGAGCGCGTTAAATTGAGGCCGGCCCGCCTTGTTTTCCAGTATCCATTCTTTGGCAAACTGGCCGTCCTGGATTTCCTTGAGAATGCGCTTCATCTCAGCCTTGGTGTCGTCCGTGACCACGCGCGGACCGCGCGTCATATCCCCAAACTGCGCGGTATCGGAGATAGAATACCGCATTCCCGCAATGCCTGCTTCATACATCAGGTCTGCGATAAGCTTTAATTCATGCAGGCACTCAAAGTAAGCAATCTCGGGCTGGTAGCCCGCACCTACCAATGTCTCAAAGCCCGCTTTGACCAGCGCGCTCGCGCCGCCGCACAGCACCGCCTGCTCGCCGAACAAGTCCGTCTCGGTTTCCTCTTT
>JAABUQ010008014.1_pt1 | contig 14992 bp, 26 predicted proteins | sample 5560001 | NCBI WGS metagenome assembly JAABUQ01 (sample SAMN10711888, study PRJNA513371) | rock metagenome | isolation source: Antarctica rocks | place: Antarctica: Victoria Land, Finger Mt nord | collected 2015-12-18 | reverse complement strand
CGGGACCGGTGTAACGTGCCAAATCAATAACCTCCTAAAGGGCTCATCAAACCCGCCGCTTCTTGGGCGGGCGGCAGCCATTGTGCGGAATCGGCGTCACGTCCTTGATGGCACGTACTTCGATTCCGGCAGTCGCCAACGCGCGAACCGCGGACTCGCGGCCCGATCCGGGACCGGCAACACGAACCTCCACCACGCGCACGCCCGTTTCCTTGGCCTTGTTCGCGGCCGTCAACGACGCCTGCTGCGCGGCAAACGGCGTGCCTTTACGCGACCCGCGAAAACCCAGCGAACCGGAACTGGACCATGCCAGCACGTTCCCTAACGGATCAGTGAAGGTCACGATCGTGTTGTTGAACGATGCCTGGATATGCACCGTCCCATACGGAACGTTCTTCTTTTCCTTCTTCTTAAACGACTTCTTTTTACCGCTCTTTGCAGGTGCCTTGGCCATCTAAATTGTCTCTTTTACCCTAGGTCTTGCCGGTTGCCTTCTTCTTGTTTGCGACCGTGCCTTTACGCGGCCCCTTACGTGTGCGCGCATTGGTATGGGTACGCTGGCCATGGCAGGGCAAACCACGACGGTGCCGCAGGCCGCGATACGAACCCATCTCCATCAGGCGCTTGATATTCATCGAGACTTCCTTGCGCAGGTCGCCTTCGATTGCACCCTCACCTTCAATCAGGTTGCGAAGATGGTTTACTTCTTCTTCAGAAAGATCTCCCACCTTCTTTTCCGGATTGACGCTTGCGCGGTGGAGAAGCGACAGCGCGCGAGTTCGCCCGATGCCGTAAATGTAGGTCAGCCCAATGGCTGAACGCTTTTTTGCTGGTAAATCAACGCCTGCTATACGCGCCATGCTCTAATCCTCTATCCCTGCCGCTGCTTGTGCTTCGGATTCGCGCAGATGATGCGAACCACGCCATGGCGGTGAACCACCTTGCATTTATCACAGAGTTTCTTTACGGAAGCCCGCACCTTCATATAGAGTTTCCCTTCGTCAACAGCTCCAAAATTCGTCCTCGCGTCCGGTCCTGGATTGAAAGTGCGACTCGCACCCGGTCACCCACTCGCAGACGCATAAAATTCGCGCGCTGAGTGCTCGGAAGATGAGCCACTAATTGGTGCTCGCCTTCCAGTTTGACACGTACCAACGCGCTCGGCAGCAGCTCGACTACCACTCCCTCGCTCGTTCGTTCTGACTCACTCACACCTAAGGCCGGGACAAAACCCACGGACCGTTATCCGTCACCGCGATCATATGCTCAAAATGAGCCGAATACGATCCGTCCTTCGCCACCGCCGTCCATTTGTCCGGCAAAACCTTGGTTTCCGGCTTCCCCGCGTTTACCATTGGCTCGATTGCTAGAACCATGCCGGGCTTCAGCCGCGGATTTTCACCGCGCCGGTCCACATAATTCGGAATTTGCGGCTCCTCATGCAAGGAGGTTCCAATCCCATGTCCAACAAATTCCCGTACAATCGAGAACCCGTTCGATGTGACATGCTTCTCTACCGTCCCGCAAACATCAAAAAGCCGGTTTCCGGCCCGCACTCGGTCAATCGCGAGTTCCAGACTCTCCTCGGTCACCTTTAACAGCCGCTTTACCGAGTCATTCACTTCACCAACGCCCACCGTCACGGCCGAATCGCCGTAGTAGCCGTTCAACAACACGCCGGTATCGATCGAAACGATGTCGCCGACCTTCAGCTTGCGCTTACCCGAAGGCATGCCGTGGACAACCTCTTCATTCACCGACGTACACAGCACATATGGGTACTTGGTCCCCGAAGCCTGCGTGTAATACCCCTTGAAGGCGGGTTTGGCGCCCGCATCCGAAATCATCTTTTCCGCGGCGGCTTCGAGATCCTGGGTTGTGACACCCTCCACCACCATCGCCTTCAGATCTTCGAGAATCTGATAGACCAGCAAGCCGCTGCGACGGAGTTTCTCGAGCTCTCCCGCGCTTCTACGCACAATCACGGCCTGACACTCACGTTCGCGGCTGCTCCGGCAGGTTCAATTAAGCCAGCCGAGCCTAACGCATCGCAGATCTGCCGCGCGATCTGGTCCGGCGCCGCATCCGCAGCCTGCAACTCGAACAGCGGAACGCCCGCTTCGCGAAAAAAATCCAGAATCGGGCGCGTTTGCAACTCATACTGATTGAGCCGCTCGCGAATTACCGATTCACGGTCATCCTCGCGCGTCACCAACGTTGCCCCCTCCCGGTCACAGATACCCGCAACCTCCGGAGGATTCGTCTTCAAGCTATAAAGGGTTCCACAGACGGGGCACTGGCGACGGCCACTGAGGCGGGCTACGATTTTTTCGTAGTCAACCATCAAGTGTATCACAGCGGACCGATAGTGAAAACGTTCCAGCAACTCACGTAAAACTCGTGCCTGATTCACCGTTCGCGGATATCCGTCGAGGATGATTCCAGAGGGGCAGTCGCGCTGCGCCAGTCTCTCCTCCACCAACCGGTTCACCAGTTCGTCCGATACCAGCTTGCCCGACTTCAGCAAACGTCCGCTCTCCAGACCAATAGCGTCTCCCGCCTGGATATGGGTCCGCAACATGTCACCCGTCGAAATGTGCGGGCCTTTGAGGCAATTCCGCAGCAGCTTAGCTTGCGTACCCTTGCCGGAACCGGGAGATCCAAACAGGATCACCGCAGGCGCTAACGGAGTCGTATTTCCCAAATGAAACCCCAATTAGCTTCGCCGGCCGCGAACGCGTCCAGCGCGCGGAGTGAATCCTTCGTAGTGGCGCATGATCAACTGCGCTTCAATTTGATTGACCGTGTCCATGGCGACGCCGACCACAATCAGCAGCGACGTTCCGCCAAAGAAAAAGTTAACGCCCAGCCCATCGAGCAGCCAGCGCGGAAAATGCGCGTCGATGAAATTGCCCACCAACGGGAGGCTTTGCAGCTTGATTCCCGAGATCATGATCATCGGAATCAGCGACAGGATCGACAGATATAAGCCCCCGACGACAGTGATCTTCGAAAGAATGTTGTCCATGTACTCGGCGGTGTTTTTGCCGGGCCGGATACCGGGAATGAACCCGCCGTATTTCCGCATGTTATCCGCTGCTTCGCTGGGATTGAAGATGATGGAAACGTAGAAGAAGCAGAAGAACACAATCAGCAGGACGTAGACCAGATAGTAAAGAGGCTGCGAACCGCTTAGCGCGCCCAGCATGCTGCTCATCCAGACGCTATTCTTAACCGGCTGCCACTGCAACAGAGTTTGGGGAAACGCAAGCAGCGAAGACGCAAAGATAATGGGAATGACACCACCCGCATTTACTTTGAGCGGCAAGTGAGTGGATTGGCCGCCCATCATGCGCCGACCGATTACGCGTTTGGCGTATTGCACCGGGATACGGCGCTCGCCACGCTCCACCAAGACAATAAACGCCACCACCGCGACCATTATCAGCAGGATGATAACCATCTGCAACACAGGCCACTCATGCGTAACGAACGTGTTGGTGTATATGCTGCTAACAGCCCGAGGAAGGCCGACGACGATGCCGGTAAAGATGATGAGCGACATGCCGTTCCCGACGCCGCGATCCGTGATCTGCTCACCCAGCCACATGATGAAAGCCGTTCCGGTGGTGAACGTCAACGTGGTCATGAAAAGAAAGCCAATGCCAGGATGGAGGACGAAGTTGCCGTCCGATCGCTGCAGCGTAAACGCGATTCCAACCGATTGGACGAGCGCTAGGATTACGGTCAAATAGCGCGTCCATTGCGTGATCTTGCGCCGGCCCAGCTCACCCTCTTTTTGCAGCTTATCAAGCGTGGGAACCACCACGGTGAGCAACTGCAGAATAATGGAGGCCGTGATGTAGGGTGTAATGCCGAGCGCGAAAATCGTCATGCGCCGCAGCATTCCCCCACTGAACAGATCGAAGTACCCTAGAAAGCCGCCCGAAGCGCTGCGCGTGAAGAACTCCTGGAATCGATTGGTGTCAATGCCCGGAGTGGGAATGTAGGCACCCACGCGATAGACGGCGAGCAGGCCGAGCGTGAACAGGACACGTCTCCTGAGGTCCGGGATCCGGAATACATTGCCGAGGGCTTCGAAAAACTTTGTCATGAAGGAACTCCGGTTTACCGCGCCGGAACCGAGCCGCTAATCTACTTCGCTTTCCTACCCTTGCTTTCTGCTTCTGGGCTTTCTGTGTCTGCCGCGGGCGCTACTTTGGCGACAACTTCGGCGCTGCCGCCCGCCTTTTGAATCTTGTCCAGGGCAGACTTCGAGTATACGTGCGCTTTGATGGTGATTTTTTTGGTCAGGTCACCGTGGCCCAGGACCTTGAGCCCGGCATACTGCTTTTTCACAACACCACTCGCTACCAGAGACTCCATGGTGAAGGTGTCGCCGTCTAATTCCTCGAGCGTGCTGACGTTCACAATGGCGTATTCCTTGCGGAAAATATTGGTGAATCCGCGCTTCGGCAGCCGGCGGTGGAGCGGCATCTGGCCGCCCTCAAAGCCGCGCATCATGCTGTAGCCGGAGATCGACTTAGCACCCTTGGCGCCACGCCCCGCATACTTGCCGCGACCGGTTCCCATACCTTGGCCGAGACGCCGCTTCTTATGTTTTTGGCCTTTGGGAGGCCGTAAACTACTTAAGTTCATGTGTATGATTTCCTCCGGCTCTTATTCTTTCGGCCCTTAATCTTTAACGATTTCGAGCAGGTGTGGAACCTTCTTCACCATGCCGCGAAAACCCGGCGTATCGGGACGTTCCACCACGCGATTGATCTTATGAAGCCCCAGCGACTTCACGATGTTCTTATGTTTTTGCGGCGTGCAGATGGTGCTGCGCACCAGCTTGATTTTGATTGTTCCTTCAGCCATCGTCAGTCCTTACAGTCGCTCGATCGGAAGCCCGCGCATGTCGGCGATGGCGGCCTTGTCGCACAGTTGCTCGAGCGCGGCGATGGTCGCTTTGACAACGTTATGCGCGTTGTGGGAACCAATGGATTTCGTGAGCACGTTGGGGATGCCCACGGCTTGAATAACGGCGCGAACCGGACCGCCCGCAATGACCCCGGTACCTGCCGGAGCCGGTTTCAACAGCACCAGACCGCTTCCGAAGCGGCCCAATACAGGATGCCGGATGGTGGTTTCGAGCACATGCACCTTACGGAGATTTTTCTTCGCCGCCTCGATGCCCTTCTTGATAGCGGAGGGAACTTCCTTCGCCTTACCGGTTCCGTAGCCGACCACTTTGGCGTTCGGATCGCCCACCACTACCAGCGCCGAAAAGCTCATATTCTTACCGCCCTTCACAACCTTCGTGACGCGATTGATGCTGACAACCTGCTCTTTGAGATTCAGGTTTTGGGTGTCGACCCGTTTGGCGTTGCTGTTCGATTTCATTGGCTTTAGAATTCCAGTCCCGCTTCGCGAGCCGCGTCCGCGAGCGCTTTCACCCGGCCGTGATACAGATAGCCGCCGCGGTCAAACACTACTTTCGTGATGCCCTTGTCTTTAGCGCGTTGTGCAACCGCTTTGCCGATCAGCTTTGCGCCTTCGACATTGCCGCCTTTGCCGCGCAGGTCTTTTTCGACGGAGGCAGCCGCCACCAGCGTATGCCCCTGCTGGTCGTCAATCACCTGGGCATAAATATGGTTCACGCTTCGGAACACAGCCAAGCGCGGGCGCTCCGGCGTGCCGGAGACCCGGCTACGGATGCGCTCATGAATACGATCGCGAATCTCTTTTCGGGAATCCCGCGCCATTTATTTGCTCCCCGCGCCGGTCTTGCCGGCCTTCTTGCGCAGCGCTTCGCCGGTGTAGCGGACGCCTTTGTTCTTGTATGGATCGGGCGGACGCAACGCGCGCATCTGCGCGGCAATCTGCCCCACCACTTGCCGGTCGTAACCGGTGAGAATCAGGTGAGTCTGGCGATCTATCTTCAGGTCGACTCCGGCCGGCAGCACGAACTCAATGGAGTGCGAGTAACCGAGCGTGAAGACCGCGACCTTGCCTTTCACATCCGCGCGGTAACCGGTGCCGACGATATCAAGCTCACGCGTCCACCCGGCCGAAACACCTTGCACCGCGTTGGCGGTGAGAGCGCGCGTGAGACCGTGCAGCGCGGCGTACTTATCGCTGTCGCGAACCAATTCGAGATGGCTGTCTTTTTGCTCTATCCGGATACCCGGCGGAATCGGAACCGTGAGCTTCCCTTTGGGACCTTCCACCTGAATTTGATTGGCATGGATCTGATCGCCAATGCTCACTTTCACGCCGGTTGGCAGCGGGATCGGCTTCTTTCCTACTCGTGACATGGATTTCCGTTCCTTACCAGATCTGACACAGAACTTCGCCGCCCACGCCTTCTTTGCGAGCGGAAAGACCCGTCATGACGCCTTTCGGCGTGGTGAGAATATTGATGCCTAAGCCGCCCAGAATGCGCGGGATTTCCTTGCTGCCCATGTACACGCGGCAGCCGGGACGCGAAACGCGCTGAATGCGCGAGATTACCGGCAGATTCGAGGGCGTGTACTTCAGATACAGCCGAATAAACTTTTTCGCGCCTTCCTCGGTCAGCTTGAAATTCAGAATGTAGCCTTCTTCTTTGAGGATGCGGGCGATCTCGTTTTTTAGCCGGGACGCCGGAACGTCCACTTTCGCATGACGCGCAATCAAAGCGTTGCGCACGCGCGTCAGCATATCGGCAATGGGGTCTGCTGTCATTATTTGCTACCTTCAGCACCTTTCATTGTTAGACCGTACACAACGGCCACTAACCGGCCTGTGCACTCCACACACTTTCCGTTCACTTACCAGCTCGCCTTGGTCACGCCCGGCACTTCACCCGCTAATGCGAATTTGCGGAAGCAGATGCGGCACAAACGAAACTTACGCAGAAACCCGCGCGGGCGGCCGCAGTTCTTACAGCGGTTCCGCAGCCGGGTAGGAAACTTCACCGGGGTTCCGGCCTTTCTGGCTTGCTCCATCGAAGCAAGTTTTTTTTCTTCTTTAGCGATCTTTGCGGTCGTAGCCATTAACGTCCTTTACTGCCTAAACGGCATGCCCATATGGCGCAACAGCGCCAAGCCTTCCGCATCGGTCTTGGCGGTGGTCGTAATGCTGATATTCATGCCCTTGGTCTTTTCCACCTTGTTGTAATCGATCTCGGGGAAGATCAACTGGTCCTTCAACCCGAGCGTATAGTTGCCGCGGCCATCAAATGACTTAGGCGAAACGCCGCGGAAATCGCGAACACGCGGCAGAGCCACGTTCATCAAGCGGTCCAAAAACTCGTACATGCGATCGCCGCGCAACGTCACCATGCAGCCGATGGCCATGCCTTCGCGCAGCTTGAACGCGGCAATCGATTTCTTCGCCTTGGTTACAACCGGCCGCTGGCCCACAATCGAGCCCAGCTCATTCACGGCACCGTCCATCAGCTTGCTGTTTCCAGTGGCTTCGCCCAGCCCGATATTGATGGAGACTTTTTCGACCTTCGGCACCGCCATCTGATTCTTATAGCCGAAGTCCTTGTTCATGGCCGGAACCACGCTTTTCGCGTAATGCTCACGCAGCCGCGCCTTGGATCCACCGCTCTTGGGCCGCGACTGCGGGCCGGCTTGCGCAGCCTGCGCCGCGTCCGCATTGCTTTTGGCTTTGCGCTCCGCCTTTACCTTCGCGCCAGCACCCGGATTTCCATCGCTCTTCTTTGCCATATGTTAAAACCGCACTTACTTCTTGTCGAGCGCTTCGCCGCCCTTACGAGCCACGCGCGTGCGCCGAACGGTGCCCCCAACGGTCTCCATCTTGTAGCCGACTCGCGTCGGCACGCCGGCCGCAGTCATCATCATCACGTTTGAGACGTCAATCGGCATGGGCTTCTCCGCAATGCCGCCTTTAATCTGCTTCGACGGATTCGGCCGGGTGTGGCGCTTCGCCACCATCACGCCCTCTACCGTTATCTTGCGCGTGAAGCGGTCCACTTCCAGCACTTTGCCGGTTTTGCCCTTGTCGCGGCCCGCGATGATGCGAACCAGATCGTCTTTTTTGATCTTGACGTGCAGCGGTTTCTGCTCGCCGCGCTCTTGACGGCGCTGATATGCAATCTTGGGCATGGATTAGATTACCTCCGGCGCGAGCGAAACGATTTTCATGAAGCGCTTGTCTCGAAGCTCGCGCGCCACCGGCCCGAACACGCGCGTCCCCACCGGCTCGCCGACTTCGTTGATCAGCACCGCGGCATTCGAATCGAAGCGGATATACGTGCCATCTTTCCGGCGCGTCTCTTTGCGCATCCGCACCACCACGCAGCGAACCACTTTGCCCTTCTTAATGCTGGACTCGGGCGAAGCCTCTTTGACGCTGGCCGTGATCACATCGCCCAGACCTGCGCGAAGTCCAAGGTCGCCGCCGCGGGGCAAGATGCACTGCAGCTTGCGCGCGCCGCTATTGTCGGCAACCTCCAGCATCGTTCGCATCCCAATCATGACGTTTTCTCCCTAAATGCGCCCGCCGCCCCATGCGGCTAGCTTCAACCGGTTTCTTTCCGGCCTTACTTTTTCTTCTTCTTTTTGAGCGTCTTCTTCGCTCGCGTATCCGCGGTTCCTTCGAGCGCCGGATGGTCGATAGCCACCTGCACGGCCTTGCGGATAACGGTTCCGAGTTCCCAGCGCTTCAAGCGGCTTAACGGACGGCACTCCACGATGCGCACCACGTCGCCCATCTGGGCCGATTGCTGCTCGTCATGGGCATAAAATTTCTTCCGCTTGTTGACGATTCGCTTGTACATGGGATGAGCCACGCGGCGCGTGACCTCGACGACGATCGTCTTCGCCATCTTGGTGGAAACCACTTCGCCCACCTTCTCGTTTTTGTGCCCGATCTTGCCTGCCCCGCCGTCCTGGGCCGCGTTTACATTATTTGTCGATGCCGCCATGGTTCCTGTCCAGATCTCTCTCAATTACAGTTCCCTTGTTCGGAGGGACTATTTCTTGTTCCGCCTGCCGCTGACGGCGTTTTTTGCCGCCGCGAACGCCCTCTGCGCCGCCGACTTTTTGGCGACCGGCTTATTCACTGCCACAGCTTTGGGGGCCGGGGCCGCCACTGCGGCTACTTCGCCCTTCGCCGCCTTTTCGTGCAGCACGGTTAACATGCGCGCCCGGTCCTTCTTCAGGCTGCGGTACTTCTTTAACCCTTCCGACTGCCCCATTCCCATCTGGAAACGAAACCGGAAAAGCTGTTCCTGCGCATCCTGCGCCTGGCGCTGCAAGTCGGTGGCGTCAATGCCACGCATTTTTTCTGCTCTCATGTTCTTCTTAACTCGCTTTCACCGCGACGTCGACCGGCTGATTACGCGCCACAAACTTAGTGGGAACCGAGATCTTCTGCGCGGCCAGGCGCATGGCCTCCGTCGCTATCGACAGCGAAACGCCTTCCATTTCAAACAGCATTTTGCCTGGCTTCACCACCGCGACCCACGCCTCGGGCGCGCCTTTACCCTTGCCCATACGAGTCTCAGGCGGCTTCTTCGTGATCGGCTTGTCCGGGAAAACTCGAATCCAGACCTTTCCGCCACGCTTGATGAAGCGCGTCATCGCGATACGAGCCGCCTCAATCTGACGGTTCGTTACCCAGCCGCAGCCGAGCGCCTTTAATCCGAATTCGCCAAACGAGAGCGTGGAACCGCGCCAAGCTTTGCCCGTCATGCGGCCGCGCTGCTGCTTGCGAAATTTAACTTTCTTCGGCATCAACATAGCGATAGTCTCCTCCTCAGCAAGCGCGCGCGCTTACTCTTTAGCTAAATCCTTATCTATTTCACCGGCCGGCATGGACTCGCGCGCCATGGCATCACCCTCATTGCCCTTCGGCTGTTCTTGCTTCCACGATGGAGCCGTGGGCGCGGCTAGCGGAGGAATGAGGGGCGAGGTAGCCGGTTTCGGCATTTCGCCAGGCGCCAACTGCGTCACCGGACCGGTGAGCTCGGGAGCCGGCTGAGCCATGGGAGGACGCCCGCCACGGTCGGTGCTTCGATCACCGCCTCGGTCACCTCCTCTGTCATCGCGGCGGTCTCCACTGCGATCATCACGGCGAGGAGGCCGACGCCGGGGCTCGGCTTCGTTCCGCAAGGAGTTGCGGCGGTTGCCGCTCTCGAGCACTTCGCCCTTATAAATCCAAACCTTGATACCAATGACGCCGTAGGTGGTGTACGCTTCGCTGAAGCCGTAATCGATGTCCGCGCGTAGCGTATGCAGCGGAAGCTGCCCTTGCAAATACCATTCACTGCGCGCGATCTCGGCGCCGTTCAAGCGGCCGGACACGCGCACCTTGATTCCTTTGCAGCCGAAGCGTAGCGCCGAATCGACCGCCTTGCGCATGGCGCGGCGAAAAGCCACGCGCTTCTCTAGCTGCAGGCCGATTGATTCAGAAACCAGTTGCGCGTCGAGCTCGGGCCGGTGCACTTCCTGAATATCGATGAACACCTCGCGCTTGGTCTTCTTCGCGAGATCGCCCTTCAGCTTCTCAATCTCCGCGCCTTTACGCCCGATGATAATGCCGGGGCGCGAAGTGCGAATCGTGATCCGCAGCTTGTTGCCGGGCCGGTCGACTTCGATCGAACTCACGCCCGCGGCCTTGAGGCGCGCCAGCAGCGATTCTTTGAGTTGCAGATCTTCGTGCAGCAGCCTGGCGTAGTCCTGCTTGGCGAACCAGCGCGAGCGCCAAGTCTTGGTGACGCCTAAGCGGAACCCGTAGGGATGTACTTTCTGACCCATTCTTGTTGCCTATTCCTCTTCCGCTCTCTCGCCGAGCTTCACCACAATGTGCGACGTGCGCCGCTGATAACGATAGGCGCGGCCCATGGGAGCGGGGCGAATGCGCTTCTGGCGCGGGCCTTCGTTCACGTACGCTTCGGCCACAAAGAGACGGTCCACATCCACGTCGTCGGACTTGCCCTCGGCATTCGCGATGGCGGAGCGCAGCACTTTTTCGACAGCCGGCGCGATCCCTTTATTAACGGCGCTCAGGATGTGGATGGCGTCGCCCGCCTTCCGGCCCCGAATCATGTCGATCACCAGGCGCGCCTTTTGCGCCGAGACATGCATATAACGCGCTTCCGCCTTTGCCAGAACTGCTATTTGATTCGCCATCGCTACTTCGCCGCCTTCTCGGTGGACTTCGCCGCGTGGCCTTTGAAGGTGCGGGTGGGCGAAAATTCACCGAGCTTGTGGCCCACCATGTTCTCGGTCACGTAGACGGGAATGAACTTCCTGCCGTTGTGCACGGCGAGCGTATAGCCGATGAAGTCCGGCACGATCGTTGAGCGGCGCGACCATGTTCGCACCACGCTTTTCTGACTGGCGGCGGCCAACTTCTCCACCTTTTTGATCAGGTGGTCATCCGTGAACGGCCCTTTTCTAAGCGATCGACTCATCTTTTATGTACCGCGCACAACGGCACCAAACGCCTGTGCGCTCCTTTGCAATTCCTTCTAATCACTAGCGCTTTTTCGCTTTTCTGGTGACAATCCATCTATCCGTCCGCTTGTTGTTACGCGTCTTGAAACCGCGTGTCGGCTGGCCCCACGGCGTCACCGGATGCCGCCCACCCGAAGTCTTTCCTTCACCACCGCCGTGCGGGTGATCGACAGGATTCATCGAAACGCCGCGGTTATGCGGCATCCTTCCAAGCCAACGGCTGCGTCCCGCCTTACCCAGCGACACGTTCTCGTGTTCGACGTTGCCCACTTGGCCGACCGTCGCCATGCAGTCGACCTGCACGCGGCGGATCTCGCCCGAAGGCAGCTTCAGCAACGCAATGTCGCCTTCTTTCGAAACCAACTGCGCCTGCGCGCCGGCCGAGCGCGCCATCTGCCCACCCTTGCCCGGCTTTAGCTCGATATTGTGCACCACCGTACCGGCCGGAATGTTCTTGAGCGCCAGCGCATTGCCCACCAGAATGTCGGCTTCGGGTCCGGAACTCACCGTCCGTCCTACCTCAAGACCTACTGGACAGATGATGTAACGCTTCTCGCCATCGGTATAGTGCAGCAGCGCGATGCGCGCGGAACGATTAGGATCGTATTCGATGGCGGCCACTTTCGCCACCACGCCAAACTTGTCGCGCTTGAAATCGATAAGGCGGTAAGCCTGCTTGGCGCCGCCGCCAATGAAACGGCTCGATATCCGGCCACGCGAATCGCGGCCCCCGGTGCGCTTCTTTCCCTCGACCAGCGACTTTTCGGGCGTGTCTTTGGTGATGTCCTCACGCGTGACGTAAGTCTGAAAGCGCCGCGTCGGCGTAGTGGGTCGAAAACTTTTAATCGGCATTTCGCTGCTGCTTCTTCCTTATATGTCCGCGTACTCAGGAATCTTGGAGCCGGCCGCGAGGCGCACATACGCCTTCTTCCAATCCGACGCATAGCCGGTGAATCGACCGCGGCGGCGCAGTTTCCCGGCATAGAGGCTGGTCCGGACGTCCGCTACTTTTACTTTGAACACCGTCTCGACCGCCTGCTTGATCTGAATCTTATTGGCGTCCTTATGCACCTCAAAGGCGAGCGTGCGTTCGGCTTCGCGCTTGGCGTGGGCTTTCTCGGTAATGAGCGGACGGCGGATTACATCGTAAACGTTCATTACGCTAAGGCCTCCGAAAGCTTCCTGGCCGCCGGCTCGGTCAGCAGCACTTCCTGATACTTGAGCAGGTCATAGACGTTCACGTCGCGAGTGGGGACCAGTTTGACGGTCTTGAGGTTGCGGGACGCGCGCGCCAGATTTACATTCTCACCGGTTTCCACCAGCAAAACGCTCTTCTTGGCCTCGAGGCTGCCGAACACCGCCGACAGATTCTTGGTCTTGTGATCGTTCAACTCGAAGGCGCGCACCACTCTCAACTCGCCGTCGCGCAGCTTGGCCGACAACGCGGAGCGCAGCGCCCCCAGCAGCATCTTGCGGGGCAGCTTGTATTCGTAGCTGCGGGGTTGCGGTCCATGCGTGGTACCGCCATGACGCCACAGCGGCGACCGGATGGAACCCACGCGCGCGCGGCCGGTACCCTTTTGCTTCCACAGCTTCTTGCCCGAACCGGACACTTCGTGGCGCGTTTTGGTCGCGGCGGTTCCCGACCGCTGGGCGGCCGTGTACTGACGCACCGCCTCATACAGCAGCGCTTCGTTCACTTCGGCGCCAAACACCGCGTCAGACAGCTCAATCGAGCCCACGGTCGCGTTGTTCAGATCCACCACATTTACACTTGGCATTCTTGTATCCCTTAACGTCTCGCCCGGCGAACCATCACGTAACCGCCATTCGGTCCCGGGATAGCGCCCTTCACGGCGATCACGTTGTCCTCAGTGTCCACACTGACGATTTCAAGGTTCCGCACCGTGACCTGATCCGTCCCCATGCGTCCCGCCATCCGCATGCCGGGGAACACGCGCGAAGGAAAGCTGGATGCGCCGATGGAACCGGCGGCACGATGAAACATGCTGCCGTGCGAAGCCGGACCGCCGCGAAAATGATGCCGCTTCACCAATCCGGCAAAGCCCCGGCCCTTGCTGGTGCCGATCACATCCACCACGTCGCGCGGCTTAAACTCTTCGGCCAACACGCGGTCGCCTTGCTTCAGGTCGCCGGTCGCGTTGCCTTGCCCCAGGTGAAACTCACGCAGGAACTTCACGCCTTCGGCGCTCGATTTCGCAAGGTGGGCGGTGAGCGGCTTATTCTGCTTCCGGGCGTATTCCACCAGCCCAAGCTGCACCGCGTCGTAGCCGTCGGTGGCCGGAGTCTTGCGTTGCGTCACAATGCACGGGCCCGCCTTCACCAGCGTGACGGGAACCACCTGCCCCTCCGCGGTAAACACTTGCGTCATGCCAATCTTTTTGCCGAGAATCCCTGGACTCATCTCAATTTCCTGACTTACTTTTTGCCGAACGCCTTGATCTCCACGTCCACACCGGCCGGTAGATCCAGTTTCATCAGCGCATCCACTGTGTCCTGCGTAGGCTCTAAAATGTCGAGCAAACGCTTGTGCGTACGAATCTCAAACTGCTCGCGCGATTTCTTATCCACGTGCGGCGACCGCAGAACGGTGTAGCTATTCCTCATGGTCGGCAGCGGAATCGGTCCCGCAACTGTTGCGCCGGTGCGCTTGGCGGTATCGACAATGTCGCCCGTCGATTGATCCAAGATGCGGTGGTCGTAGGCCTTGAGGCGGATACGGATGCGTTCTTTCATTTCGTCTGATTCTGCCTTATGCGGTGACGATCTCGGTCACGGTTCCCGCGCCCACGGTCCGGCCGCCCTCGCGGATCGCGAAGCGCAGCCCTTTGTCCATCGCGACCGGCGTGATCAACTCCACTTCAATCGCCACGTTGTCGCCCGGCATCACCATCTCCATGCCTTCCGGCAGCTTCGCCACGCCCGTGACGTCCGTCGTCCGGAAGTAAAACTGCGGCCGGTAGCCGTTGAAGAACGGCGTGTGCCGTCCGCCCTCTTCCTTCGACAACACGTACACTTCACCCTTGAACGTTTTATAGCCCTTGATGCTGCCCGGCTTCGCCAACACCTGCCCGCGCTCCACGTCGTTCTTTTCGATGCCGCGCAGCAGCAAGCCCACGTTGTCCCCGGCGCGCCCTTCGTCCAGCAGCTTCTTGAACATTTCGACGCCGGTAACCACCGTTTTGCGCGTATCCGCAAATCCAACGATCTCCATTTCCTCGCCGACCTTGCAGATCCCCTTCTCGATGCGGCCCGTCACCACCGTGCCGCGGCCCTGAATCGAGAAAATGTCTTCAATCGGCATCAGGAACGGCTTGTCGATTACGCGCGTGGGCACCGGGATGTAGGAATCCACTTTCGCCATCAACTCGTCGACCGACGCTTCCCACTTCGCTTCGCCGTTCAACGCTCCGAGCGCGCTTACTTTCACGACCGGAATCTCTTCGCCCGGAAATTGGTAGCTGGTCAACAGCTCGCGTACTTCGAGTTCCACC
>JAABUQ010008013.1_pt1 | contig 14994 bp, 17 predicted proteins | sample 5560001 | NCBI WGS metagenome assembly JAABUQ01 (sample SAMN10711888, study PRJNA513371) | rock metagenome | isolation source: Antarctica rocks | place: Antarctica: Victoria Land, Finger Mt nord | collected 2015-12-18 | reverse complement strand
CTTGTGGGGTTCTGACTGCACATTTCTTCGGCAATAATATACTTGACACACCCGCCAGCAAACGGCTAGGCTGGTTCCGGCGTGACAGGCTGGCGTTTTTCCTTCTACTCGTTTTTGGTTTTGGATGGCTGGGGAGCTACAACGCCAGCGGACAAGAGCTTGTAGCGAGGACACTTTGTCCAAATCATTCACATGGCGATGGCGATTACGGCTTAGTTAGCCTGAGACTCGCAGACCTGGAGATTTTGAGGTTTTTGAGAGACGGCCCCGAAATCCATGTCATTCAAGGTTTGGAGGCAGGTGTTGGTTTTATGGATCTTACCGAATTGGTCTTCGTACAAAATGCAGCCTACGATGTAGACCGCCCCGTCAGAATGAAGTTGTTCCATGTTTCCCAGCTCGGTGCCCGGTATGCCGATCTGTTGACTTGGGAAAAGAACGTAGCCTCCGTGAATATCGGAATCTCTCCGCTTTCCATAGTGTTTCGCCGCATCGTCACAGGTTTCGGCAAATGCTTTGTGAGTGCGTGTTTATTCGCAGTTTCAAAGTCCTCGACTACGTTGAGGGCCACACCGGGACCGAAATTTTGAATAAGGAAATACCACGCGATGCTATAGCCTTGCGATGGCCCGTCAACAACGAAATGCGTCAGTATGGGAACGGGTGTCGCGGAAACACCCACCCAGGAACGTTTATCCCGCCAGAGGGATTCATTAGCAGTTTCGAGCGCTCCGTTGGCGGCGAGAGTTGCACTTTTCATCTCGCCCAATTGACGATAATAGATGACAAGAGCCACAATTCCAATAATTCCCAGCACAGCCTGGGTCCAAAAAGTGGCCTTCTCCACCCAATGAAGTTCCCGCCTGAGATCTTTGATGGCATCTTGATCCTGATTGGAATCGCCTTTGCTGGGTTCGGGCATTTCCTTTTTTTGTTTGGAGATAGGATCTATCAATTCGGACTGAAACAATGTGTGATTTGCGGGGTTATCGGATGGTTCTCGGCTATCTTCTTCGTCTGGCATGGTTTGTCACCCCTATTAAAATAGCGAACGTGGTTGTAAGCTACTACTAGGAAACCGTGACATGATAACAGCATGGAAGAAATCGCGCCTGCTGAGTCGGAATCACATCCGTTCGAGCAATTCAAGGCCACGATGAAGAAGCTACTGGCCGTCCCAAAGTCAGAACTGGACGCTAAGCTGAAAGAGCACAAAGAGACAAAACCTAAACGCGCGGCTGGTCGTAAGCCGACCAATCGTGTCGATGAAAACTAGCCGGATGGCGGCCCTTGGGGGCAGCGTCACGATGAACAGGGTTGCTAGCTGGAAACAGCACAGCTAAAGCAAAGTACCGCTAAATCAAGCGAGTCTTTCCGTAAAGTTCAGCAAGCTATCTTTTGGGAAAAAATAGTGGCTCTAAGACGAGCCGCGCAAACTCATCGGCTATGATCCTTCGGTCATCTTTGTCGCACAGATAGGCGGAAGCATGATCAGCACAGATGGCAAATGTCAATGGGAGATATCGCTGGACGGTCGAGTAGTTACTCGGGCTTTCGGCCTTGACCTTCCTAGCGTTCTTGTCGAAATCTATATCGATTTCAACTCTATGGCTTAACAAGGTGCGTCCGCTTTGCTCCTCATATACATAAAAAATCCTGAACCTGTGCCCGTTGATAGATTTCGATTCAGCACTGCCTCCATATTCAGAGTTAAAGCTTCTAACACTGTCTTCTAGGGCTTGTTTTATGTCTCGCCACACATAATCAATGTCGGCCACAAGATTGGCTTCCGTAAGTTTTCTTCGTTCGACCCAGTTTGGCGGCGCAAGGTCCATTAAGTCCATTATCGCCTAGCACTTGTGGTGCTGATATCTACTTGCCTCAAGATTTACCGATCTTTCTTGCACTTGCCCCGGCATTGAATCGCATAGGGGAGCGCCCTCATGCTTGGACGCTCGATGTCACGGTTTTTCCGGTTAGCTCGGAGTACGTCAGACGCCGCCCAATGACCTGCCCCACAACTATGGCGAATCGCTCCGCATCCGTGAGCTTACGCATGTTGAAGCGAAAGCACTGCTCATCCAGGTAACGCCTCAAGTGAACCGGATCGACGCTGACATACGTACCTCCGAGCGTTCGCTTTAAGAGCGACCAGAGGTTTTCTAAGCCGTTGGTATGAACGCGCCCATTCACGTACTGCGAAAGATGATTGATGAACTGGTGAACGAATTCCCCGTTCAGATGCTTGTAGACATCGGCTTCATCCGTGTAGAGAGCGGAGCCGGGTTCTACATTCTCCAGAACGTTTTTGCGAACGTGCGCCGTCTTGCGATTCGGAGATACCATAGCGCGGACATGACCGCCGCGCTCTACCAGCCCAAGTACAACCGTCTTTCCCCAGTTGCCAGCGTTGACGGCCTTGATCTTGCGCTTGGACTTCCTATGCATGTTCTTCACTTTGCCGCCCACGAACGTCTCATCCGCTTCTACTTCGTTTGTCAACTTCGGATCGAACGAGCCGGAACGCATGGCGAAGCGAACTCGGTGCAGCATGAACCATGCTGATTTTTGCGTAACGCCTAGATCTCGCGAAAGCTCATAACTGCTGATACCGTTTTTGCAGCCTGTAACAAGCCAGACAGCCGGTAACCACTTGTCTAAACCGATAGGCGAATCCTCGAAGATCGTTCCGACTTTAACCGTGAATTGTTGCTTCGGATGCTTGGTCTTGCACTTCCACAGGCGGCGCGTAGAGAGATAGGAAACCTGTTTCGATCCGCACGTCGGGCACTCTACGCCGTTCGGCCAACGGATATCGCGCACAAACGCGGTTGCTACATCTAGATCGGAAAAGTAAACGACCGCTTCTCTGAGCGTTTTGGGTAGCGCGGTCTCCATACTTCAATCGTAGATCTAAACGAGTGGTGTGTCAAGTATATTATTGCCATTTCTTCTTCTTTCATTTCAGCGACTTGGCCGTGCCCGCAGCGTTGGCGGCGCTAGCGCTTGGGCTCGCCTTTGCCCCAGGCGACGCGCGCTGGACCAAATTCGCGGCGGTATACAGCGCCCTAGCCGTCTGCGGAATCGGCACGCAGGTGATCCACCGCCAGGGCGTGGCTCCAAAACTCGACATTGCCGATGGAGACGTTGCGCTGCTCGATGGCTGCGTGATCAATCCCCCGTCTTCTCTCCTCAGCGGGAGCAGTTCACGATCGAGTTAGGCCCTCATGCAGCCGCCCGGCTGACCGTCAATTTCAAGACCGGCGATTCCAAAGTACCTCTCAACTACGGGCAAAAGGTCGAAGTCGCAGCCAAAGTCCGCTCTCCCCGTAACTTCGGCAACCCGGATGCCTTCGACTACGCGGGCTTTCTCGCGGCGCAGCATATTTATTGGACGGGCTCTGTGTCCGGTTCGCAGGACATTCACGCGCTCCCCGGCCGCTGCGGATCACGTGCTGTCGGCTGGCTATTCGCCATTCGGACCTGGGCGCTTAAGCGCATCGAAGCACTTTACCCCGGCGACCCCCACACGGTTGCGCTCCTGCAAGCGACCCTCCTTGGCGAGACCAGCGGAGTCGACAAGCGCTGGACCACTGACTTCCGCGTCACCGGCACCTACCACGCGCTCGTCATATCCGGCCAGCACGTTTCGGTTCTGGCCTTCTCCCTGCTTATTCTCCTCAAGCTGCTGCGCTTCCGGAGTGTTCCTGCTCTCGCCGTAGCGACCGGGGCCAGCTGGCTCTATGCTTTTATCTCCGGATTCAGCTCACCGGTGGTCCGGGCCGCCGGTGGATTCACCCTGTTTCTGGTCGCCAGCTATTTCTTCCGGCGAACGCGCATTCTGAACATACTCGGAGCCATCGGCCTCGCCTATCTGGCTTTCGCGCCAGATGAATTATTCGACCCGAGCTTCCAACTCTCATTCCTGTCTGCAGCGGCCATCGCAGCGTTCGCCATACCCGTAATGGAGCGCTGGACCGAACCCTTGCGCGACTCGGTCAAGCGCTTCGACCAGGTGCGCTACGACCCGCAGGTAGCTGGGCGCGCCGCGCAATGGCGCGTGGAACTTCGTCTACTCTCGCGAACCATTCAGGCCTGGACTCCGCTCAGCGAAAAAGCATCGGCCCGGTCGGTTGTTTGGGGCGCTTTACTCGCTGCCTTTGTCGCCGATACCGTGATCGTCTCAGCGTGCGTCCAGTTTGGGCTCTCGCTGCCGATGATCAGCTACTTCCACCGCATGTCGATTACTGGTCTATCGGCCAACATCATCATCATTCCGCTGCTCTCGCTGGTTGTCCCACTTGGTTTTGCCTGCATCGCGACCGGATCGCACTGGCTCACTTTTGCGACCAGACAGCTACTGGTGCTCGCCGAGGGGGTGGCCGGCTGGCATGCCAGTTTTGAACCGGCCTGGAGACTGGCAGCCGTGCCCATCTGGCTCTCTGTTGCTTTCGCTGCGTCGCTGATCCTGCTCGCTTACACGATCCGGCGGCGGCGCTTCTTCATCTTCCCGGCGCTCGCTTGCTCACTCGCCCTATTTGCAACCGTCTGCTGGCAACCCTGGAAGCCGCTCCTCAAACCGGGCTATCTCGAACTCTCGGCCATCGACGTAAGCCAGGGGGACAGCCTGCTGATCGCTTTTCCAGATGGCGAACCATGCTGGTCGACGCAGGAGGTTTTCCGGGCGCGGAACGCCTGGCCCGCAAACCACAGCTGGATATGGGTGAGGACGTTATTGCTCCGTATTTGTGGAGCCGCCGCATCCGGCATCTCGATTACGCGGTATTGACGCACGGCCACTCTGACCACATGGGTGGCCTCCCGGCCATTCTCGACGACTTTCGTCCCCGGCAGCTTTGGATCGGAGCTGAACCCGAGACCGCGGAGTGGCTTCGGGTCGAACAGCAGGCCAAAGCGGACGGCGTGCAGATTCGGCCGCTCCTCCGTACAACCCAGCCCATCGCAATAGGCGGAACACAGCTTCGAGTTCTCGCGCCGTCGTCCGGCTATTTACCGGGCGAGGCAGCCAGCAACAACGATTCGCTCGTACTCGAGATCACCTATCGCCACCGCACGGTTCTCTTGACCGGGGACGCCGAGCGCGCCGCCGAAAACGACATGCTCGAAAGCGGACTGTTGCATCCGGTCACTCTGTTGAAAGTGGGCCATCACGGCAGTAAGACTTCGTCGTCCGAAGAATTTCTGTCCGCGATCAATCCTCAATTCGCCGTTATCTCGGACGGCTACATGAATCAGTTTCACCACCCGCACAAAGATGTCCTCGAACGATTGAACGCCCACCATTCGGTAATACTGAGAACCGACCAGCGTGGCCTGATCACCTTTCGCACCGACGGCGATCGCATCGACTACACTACATTCCGCTAGCACATCAGCCGGCTTCGCGACGCGTTTTCGCGACGCGCATAGAATGAGTACGGAGGATAAACATGGAACGCGAAAATAGCGGCGCTGCGATCGCCTGGTTCGTCGGTGGAGCGCTTATCGGGGCCGCAGTCACTCTGCTGGTAGCGCCACAATCCGGACGGCGCACACGGCGCGTGCTGGCGGATCAGGCAGAGAAGGGCAAGAAGACGCTTTTCGAATCGAGCCAGGACATCGTCTCCCGCGGACGCGAGTTGTACGAACGGGGGCGCGAGATCGCCGAAGAAACCGCGGAGCTTTTCGAACGGGGCCGCAAGATCGCCGAGAAGACAATCGAGGACCGTATCTAAGCCCGCGGGCCACGCATCAAAGAGAGACCATGCCATCTGTTACTCTGCCCACCGCGCTTGCTCCCTTCGTCAATGAGCCGTACACGGATTTTCTGAAGCCTGACGGCGCAAAGGCCGCGCAATCGGGGCTGGCGGCTGTACGTGCGCAGCTTGGCAAAGAGTACGATCTGCTAATTGCCGGGGAAAGGCGGCGCTCGACTGATAAATTGCAATCTCTCAATCCTGCCAAGCCCTCCGAGGTCGTCGGCATCCACCAGAAAGGATCAGAACAGGACGCGCGCGACGCAGTAGGAGCAGCTTACTCGTACTTTCCTACGTGGGCCGCCAAGCCGGTGTCTGAACGCGCAGAGTATCTGTTTCGCTTGGCGGATGTCATTCGCAAACGTAAGTATGAGTTCGATGCCTGGCTCGTATTGGAAGCTGGCAAGACGTGGGCCGAAGCCGAGGCCGATGTGTCGGAGGCCGTCGATTTTTGCGAGTTCTACGCCCGGCAAGCCTTGAAGCTGGCAAAGCCCGATCCGCTCGTTCAGCTTTCGGGCGAGCGCGACGAGCTTGTCTATCTTCCACTGGGCGTGGGCGTCGTGATTCCACCCTGGAATTTCCCGCTGGCCATTCTCCTGGGAATGACCGCAGCCGCTCTGGTAACGGGCAACACCGTCGTGATCAAGCCTTCGAGCGACACGCCAACCATCGCGGCCAAGTTGGCTGAAGCCATGCTCGAAGCCGGCATTCCTCCCCAGGCTTTCTCCCTGCTCACCGGCAGCGGCGCGGCGATTGGCGACGTTATCGTCTCTCACCCGAAGACTCGCTTTGTGTCTTTCACAGGATCGCGCGACGTCGGTTTGCACATCAATGAACTCGCGGCCAAGACGCCCCGAGGGCAGCTCTGGATCAAGCGGGTCGTCGCGGAAATGGGAGGTAAGGACGCAATCGTTGTTGACCGCGATTGCAACCTCGAGCAGGCCGTCCTCGGTGTGATGTACTCTGCCTTCGGCTATCAGGGCCAGAAGTGCTCCGCCTGTTCGCGGGCGATTGTCGACGAAGCGATTTACGACGAATTCCTCGACCGGCTGAAGGCGAAAACTGAAACGCTCACCATTGGCTCACCGGACGATCTGAAGAACTACATGGGTCCCGTCATTAATGCTCGCGCGAAGGAAAACATCCTGAGCTACATCGAGGCTGGCAAGAAAGAAGGGCGGCTGATCACCGGCGGCGAGACGGCTCCGGGCGAAGGTTATTTCATCAAGCCGACGGTCATCGCCGATATCGAGCCCAAAGCCCGCATCTTCCAGGAAGAGATTTTCGGACCGGTGCTCGCGGTCACTAAAGCTAAAGATTTTGCAGAGGCGCTCGCCTTCGCCAACGATTCTGAATACGGCCTCACGGGCGCAGTCTTCACCGATGACCCTGGCAAAATTGAACAGGCAAAACGCGAATTCTTCGTTGGCAATCTTTACATCAACCGCAAATGCACCGGAGCGATGGTCGGCGCGCACCCGTTCGGCGGGTTCAACATGTCAGGCACCGATTCGAAAGCTGGCGGCCCCGATTATCTGCTGCAGTTTGTGCAAGGCAAGTCGATTGCTGAAAAAGTGAGTTGATGATCGCACCGTTGATATACTCGAAATACCCCGAAGAGAAGGGGACCAATTAGTCACAAATCCAGGGTCGAATATGATCGACACGACGGACGGGAACCGAAAGGTTCCCGTTTCGTTTTTCACCCCATCGTTCACACTAGGCAATATGAGACTCGCTCAGCGCATCAGCAGCCTCGTCGTCGAATCGGCCTTTGACGTTCTCGCAAGAGCTCGTGCGCTCGAGGCCAAAGGCCGCCACATCATTCACCTCGAAATCGGCGAACCGGATTTCGATACGCCGCGTCCGATCGTCGAAGCCGCCAAAGCAGCTCTTGATGAAGGATGGACGCACTATGGTCCACCGCAAGGACTCCCCGAGCTCCGGCGCACTGTTGCGAGCCGCGTGTCGCAAACGCACGGCCTGAGTGTAGGGGAGCAGCACGTTTGCATTGTGCCGGGCGCGAAGCCCATGATCTTCTTCCCGATGCTCGCCCTGCTCGAAGCAGGCGACGAAGTTCTGTATCCGGATCCGGCGTTCCCCATCTATCGCTCGATGGTCGAGTTCGTTGGCGCGAAACCGGTTCCCGTGCCGCTGCGCGAAGAGCACCAGTTCTCGCTCGATCTCGACTTCGTCGCGGATCACGTCACGGACCGCACGAAACTCATCGTCCTCAATTCTCCCGAGAACCCGACCGGCGGCATCATTCCGGAAAGCGACATCCGTCAGCTCGCAGAAATGGTGCGCGAGCGGGATCTCATGATTCTGTCTGATGAAATTTACTCGCGTATCTGCTACGACGGCCCAGCGTTCTCGATTGCGAGCGTTCCCGGCATGCTCGAAAAGACCATCATTATGGACGGGTTTTCGAAGAGCTACGCCATGACCGGCTGGCGTCTCGGCTACGGTGTGATGCCGGAGTGGCTGGCCGAAGGGGTGAGGAGGCTCATGGCGAACTCGAACACCTGCGCCGCGACTTTCGTGCAGCGCGCCGCAATCGAAGGACTTCGCGGACCACAGACCGAAGTCGAAAACATGGTGAAAGAGTTCCGCCGCCGCCGCGACATGTTCTGCCCCGCCTTGAACGCCATTCCGGGTTTTCGCTGCTCCCTGCCGAGCGGCGCCTTTTACGCATTCGTGAATGTGAAAGGGACAGGGCTTGAGTCAAAGCAGGTCGAAAAGATTCTGCTGGAGGAAGCAGGCGTGGCGTGCCTCGACGGCGCGGCTTTCGGCGATCACGGCAAAGGCTTTCTGCGGTTGAGTTACGCCAGCTCATTCGAAAATCTGACGGAAGCACTCCGGCGAATTCAAGAAGCTTCCAAGCTCTGGGCCGGCGCTTAGTTATGGAGACTGGACTGAAGAATCGCGTCGCGCTCATTGCCGGTGCGAGCCAGGGCATGGGCCGCGCTACCGCCGAGGCTTTCGCTGCTGAAGGAGCGCATCTCGCTCTCTGCTCACGAAACGCAGAAGCGCTTGGGCAACTCGCCGCACGCATAAAAAAGACGCACAGAGTCGAAGTGGAAACAGCAGCGCTCGATGTGCGCGACACTTCTGCCGTCGACCAGTTTGTTGCCGATACAGCAAGGACCTTTGACCGGATCGATGTGTGTGTGGCCAATGCGGGAGGGCCGCCGCCGAAGCAATTTCTCGACACCACCGATGAGGACTGGCACAGCGCCTTCGAGCTTAACCTGCACAGCGCGGTGACACTGGCGCGCGCTGTTATCCCGCATATGCAGAAACGCCAGTGGGGCCGTATCATCACGATCAGCTCGATCACTGTACGGCAGCCGCAGCCCAATCTGGTCCTTTCGAACGCGATCCGAGCGGGCGTGATGGGACTCGTCCGCAGTCTCGCGACGGATTTCGGCAACGACGGCATTCTCGTCAACAACGTGGCGCCGGGTTACATCGCGACCGATCGGGTGACGCAGCTGACGGCGAAGCGTTCTGCGCAAACAGGACAGACGGTAGAGCAGATCGAGAAAGCGTGGACGGATCAGATACCGTTGGGCCGGCTCGGCGCGCCAGAAGAAATTGCCGCTACGATTGTGTGGCTCGCATCCGAGCGGGCGTCGTTCATCACAGGTCAGACGATTCTGGTTGATGGCGGGATGTATAAAGGACTCTGATGAGCGAAGCCAAAGCAACACACATTCAGTGGGATCAGGTTCCGATCGAACATCTGAATCCTCTTCTGGACCGTCAGTTCGTAGTGGGCGATCAGGTGATGGTAGCGCGCGTCTTGATGAAGAAAGGATGCGTGGTTCCCATGCATCAGCATCACAATGAGCAGATCACTTATGTGGAGTCCGGAGCGTTGCACTTCACGGTGAGCGGCGAAGAAAAGACAGTTCGTTCCGGCGAATTTCTGTGCATTCCGCCGAACGCTCCTCACACCGCCATCGCTCTCGAAGACACGATTGATATCGATCTCTTCACGCCTCCCCGGGAGGACTGGATCAATAAGACTGACCAGTACCTTAGGGGCTGATCATTGTTGACGCAAAAGGAAAGAATTGAAGTTGGGGGCAGTGCGCGAAAGCGCCTGAGCAGGAGCAAGCTCGGAACGCTCGAACGAAAGAAACGCGGTGTTGATCCTCTCCGGGTTTTGCTTCATTCGACGCGCGATCGCGTGCCTCGCTTGCTTCCTATCAAATACAGCCGGATGGCGGCTTCTCCGTTTGCATTCTTTCGCGGCTCGGTGTCCGTTATGGCTGCTGATCTCGCGGCGCAGAAGCACACCGGTTTGCTCGTGCAGCTCTGCGGAGATGCCCACGTCCAGAATCTTGGATCGTTCGAGGCTCCTGACGGCCGCATTGCCTTCGACATTAGCGACTTCGACGAAACCATTCCGGGCCCGTGGGAGTGGGACGTTAAACGAATGGCTGCCAGCATCGTGCTTGCTGGATTACAAATCGAGCAGACTGCTGCCGCGTGCAGGGAAGCTGCCGAGATTTTTGCCGGCAGCTACATCCGCCTGATCACTGAGCTGGCCCAGGAACCCGTGCTGGTTGCAGCCCGCCATCAGATTCACCGTCTGAAGAAAGTGCAGGCCATTTCGGCCGCCCTCACGCAAGCCGAACGGGCAGAGCCCAAAGATCTCCTGAAGAAATATACCGAGACGGGCACAGATAAGCGAATCCATTTCCGGAGTGCGGCGCCGGTGTTGTGGCCTCTGAAAGGGGCACGCAAACAGGAAGTGCTGGCTGGTCTCGCTGGATACAGAAGGTCGCTTTCGGCGGCGAGCCTGCACCTGTTCAGCTTCTTCAATCCGCTGGATGTTGCTTTTAAGATTGTCGGCACGGGCAGCGTGGGATTGCGTGACTATATTGTTTTGATGGAGGGAAACGGAAAGGGGGATCCGCTGTTTCTGCAAATCAAGCAAGAGGCGCCTTCCGCTTACGCTCCTTATCTGAAAGCGCAGCGCGTTACTAACCAGGGCAAGCGGGTCGCGGACGGGCAGCGCAGCCTTCAACCGATTTCTGACCTGCTGCTGGGCTGGACTCAGGTGGGCAGTTACGACTACCTGGTCCGGCCGCTGAATGACCACAAGGGCAGCATGAATCTCGAGACGCTGCGCGGCCATGGATTGCCAGAACTGGCGGCGATCGCGGGAGAGCTGCTGGCGCGAGGCCACGCGCGCTCGGGAGATGCGCTCGCTATTGGCTCGTACATCGATGGGTCGGACGAAGTGGTGCGGGCAATCGCGAAGTATGGCATCGCCTATGCGGATCTGGCCCGAGCTGATTTTGAGTTGTTTCAGAAGGCGATTAAGCAGGAACGGATCAAAGTAGCAGCTTGACCTTAAAACAATCTACCTAGCAGCGCATCGCCACTTTTCCTTTGTTGCTGCTAAGATGCTGCTCGAGCTGGCTGGGCTTCTAAAGCAAAGCGGTTCGAGCAAGGGCGTATCAATAACTTTCTAGATTCGTTCACTATCTCGAAATAGCGCTGAACTTAAGATCTAGAGGTTATTTGCGCACTCCGTATTCATGCATCTGCTAAAAACGGCCTTTGTTAACCTCTTCAACTTCAACTTCAACGGAAAGCGGCTCAGAAGCGATGGGAGACTTCTAGTTAGCGATCGCATGCGCGCCATCGCGGACTTGTTTGCGATATTTAGAAACCAGGGCTTTGATTGATGGCTCTGGTGGCAGGTCTTCAGGCATGACGCCTCCAATTTGTTCCATAGAGGCACGAACTTGCTGCCCGACAATCCGGTGGGTTGCGATCAGTTCCTCCTCGCCGTGGATCTTCTCGCGGCTGATCTTTGTATCCGTCTGAGTGATGCGGTACTCATTGCCGCTAATTCGGTATGTCCACACCTGTCCAGCAACTCCTCAGATTGATCCAGACCCTTATATCTTTGATTTCCGCCAAGCCGCGGCCGCCGTACAAGCCTCGATAGCCAGCATCATGGAAGTAAGGAAATCTTCCATCCCTGATCTCCTTATTGTGCTATTCAGATTCTTTGTTGCGTCAATCACTCTCAATCTTCGCTTCAATCTCCGTTGTTGGTCTCCCAATTCCTGACGACGAGCCTGAGCGACAAAATACGTCTGAGCATACCCAACACTAACTCTTGCAGGATCAGCATTATTGCTATCAGATAGCAGGCATATTTCGTTAAGAACCAGTCCTCCCTTGAGCGTTGAGCGCCGATAAGGACCATATTGTTGGTTTCAACAAAATGGTTACTAACTGACATTTCTGACGCTCTATAAGCAGCAATGGCTTTGTGAATCACCAACCGAAAGTTCCGCCATTCGTCGTATTCAAGCAGGGGTATTAGATCTCTTCCAGTCCAATACCCCATTTTCTTCTCAGTGAACTTCTTTAACTTCTCCAAACCTTGTACGTCAGACTCATAAGTGACGTTCGTAACTCGGCCCTCCCTTTCGGCCACCTTGAGAATATCACGGGTTTCGCCTATCTCTCTTCAAGTTTGCCTTCTCTCCTGAAGTTTGCCTTCTCTCCTCGCTTGCTGTATGCTTTCCACATGGCAACAGCTAGAGAAGAGGCGCTAAAGAGAATAGAGAAAAAGAGGTCAGAGATAACCTCTTTCGAAATGCAGATACGTGAGGCAAATAGCTACATACAAGCTTTGGAAGACCTATTGAAGATGCTTCCAAGAGAGCCATCAGCCGTTGCGGGGAGCGAGGCACACAGTCAAACGTTACGTCCCGGAAGCGTTGTGGCCCGAGCAAGAGAAGCAATATTAAAAGCTGGTCGCCCTCTCCGCATAACTGAAATACTTGCGGCACTTGAAAAACCCACAGACAACACGACCCGTGCGGGCGTCAGTGGCTCGATTTCCGCTTACTACCGAAAAGGAGAAGTCTTTACTCGACCCGCTCCGAACACTTTCGGGCTGATTGAGATCGGAAATAAGCTGGATACTCAAAGGGCTAGGGGCAAAAGCATGGATCCCGCTCCGCCACCGAACTTTGGCCTGGATTTAGAAGAAGACGACTTTGCAGAAGATGAAACGGCGGAAGACGCTCGAATGAAAGCTTAGGCTTTCCTTGCTCTAAACCGTGCCAACCGCCCAGAATGAATCCAAAAAAACACAGCATGTCAATAACAAACGAGAAAGCGACAGCCGTATAGAAGCCATATTAGTAGATTTTTCAATGGAAAATCCGCGGCCTGGACAGCTATCTTCACTCTTGTTCTCACGGTTTTTACTGCTCTTTTATACAGAGAGACAAGTCTTACAGAAAAGAATGCCCTCTCTGTCCAGTGTGCATTTATAAGCTTTAATGGGTCGCTGACGGGCGCTAAACTCGTTTCCGGTAATGGACTCGCAGAACCTACCCGAAGACAAAAAGGATGTGTTTGGCTTCGGTAGTGTCTGGACCTGGACGGCCCTGGATGCCGATACCAAGCTTATTTGCTCGTGGATGGTAGGGAATCGCGATGCGGTTGCAGCACGCGAGTTTATTCAGGACCTAGCGGGACGTTTGGCGAATCGGATTCAGCTAACAACGGACGGGCACAAAGCATACCTGGAAGCCAGGGGCGAGGCGTTTGGAACGGGTGTCGATTACGCCATGCTGATTAAGCTGTATGGAGAGGATCGGCAAGGGGAGACGCGCTACAGCCCCGCCGCGTGTCTAGGAACGAGAACGCAGATCGTTACAGGCTCCCCAAATCGTAAGCACGTTTCTACTAGCTACGTGGAGCGCCAGAACTTGACCATGCGGATGCACATGCGCCGCTTTACTCGGCTTACCAATGCCTTTTCTAAGAAGCTAGAGAACCACGTTGCGGCCATTTCTCTGCACTTCATGTATTACAACTTCGTCCGCATCCACCAGACGCTCCGGATAACGCCAGCGATGGCGGCTGGCGTTACGGATCGTGTTTGGAACTCGCTGATATCGTTCGATTGCTGGAGGAGAAAGAAGAAAAACCCAACTATAGTGACGCGCAATATGGACCGGCACTGGGGTACGAGTCGGGCAAAACGAGGGGATCGAAACATTAAGGGTTCTGTTGTGATCGCATGCTGGTTTTTGCGCAAGCGCATGCATTTTAGAAATAAGCGCACGGCCTGGGACTATTTGTTCTGCTTATCGCGTGTACTACGATTGCCATTTGGACAGTACCGAAAACAGACCGAAAATGAAGCACATTATGCAACTTGCTCTCCATTCAGCAAAGCCCAACCACCTTGGAAGATAAGCAGTCCACCGCTGACGGAAACGATAACGCCGATGCTCGCGTAGGTGATGCCCCTACCAATGCTTTTAGCTATCCAATAAAGCCCATAGAAGAGAGCAAAACCGCCGCTAAAGAGGAGCGCCAAACCTATTCCGAGCAGCACCGCCCCTTTGAGGTTTTGCGCAGTGCAGAGCCAACAAGAAGAGATGCTCCTAAGTGGACGGACGTCGCTATCGTGATTTTGACTTTGGGCCTTGTTTTTGTTGGTATCCTCCAATACCTGATCTTCCAGAAACAATGGCAGGAAATGAATGCCTCCGGCAGACAGACTGATGAGCTCATTCACGCTGCAACCATAAATGCCACTGCGGCCAAAAGCTTCGCGGAAAGTACTGCTGCTATAACAGCGGAGATTAACTCCGCTGTTGGTGCTTTTCAGCGCATGGCCACGTCGTCCGAGAAGTCGATGCTTGCAACCAAGGATGCTATGAGGCTTGATGAGAAAGCATGGGTAAGCATTGATAGCATACAGATCGACGGCGAGCCATCCCTCGGATCGCCTATGAAGTTCATTGTGAAGGTTAAGAATACCGGAAAGACCCCGGCTCTTTCGGCAGCTATTACGCAACAAGGCTTCGGCTCTAAGCAGACTACAGCCCTTTGTCCCATAGAAAGACAACTGCTCCTCTTTTCTGTTGTTGCTCCTGCTAGCCAAGATAGCTTCTACCTTTCGGCTAAGCCAGATGTATCGCAAGGGATGCTCGCCGTTCCTGCTTACATGCCAAACCGGCAACTACATAGACTAAACAGCCAACAAATCGCACCTATGGCTTCCTTTTTCTTGCCATGCTCAAATTGAGCCACTACCCCCGGGTGATTCGGGTGTTGTTAGCTTTTGAATCTGTCCGGTTTTATTGACACGGTATCTGTCCGGTCAGGCTGCTTTGGTTCTTGCCTTGGATTTGAGTGTACGCGTAGTCGCCGTCGGACGGTGGGCAAAGTGGGAATC
>JAABUQ010008012.1_pt1 | contig 14995 bp, 13 predicted proteins | sample 5560001 | NCBI WGS metagenome assembly JAABUQ01 (sample SAMN10711888, study PRJNA513371) | rock metagenome | isolation source: Antarctica rocks | place: Antarctica: Victoria Land, Finger Mt nord | collected 2015-12-18 | reverse complement strand
TCGCTTCGTCGAGCGTGCTAAACTCTCAAGGACACCATCGGTGAAAGACAGCCGTTGATCGTCACCCATAGGCTGTATTGTACCATATTAAATACGCAGTCTAAATCAGAGATGCCCTAATGATATACATCGGAATTCTCCTAATCGTCATTCGATCGGCGTCGTCCAACACGTTCGTCGCCGCCAGATGTACGTCTATTCGAATTTCGTGATCGCCCCGTAGCCAGTTTTGAACCAGCACCCGCGGCGCGCCCGTCGCGGAGATCAAACCCGCGATAAGTACGCCGGATCGAAAACTGCCCGTTCTATAACCGGCCCGGATGCAGTTCCTCATACGCCATATCGAGCGCCTCAGTCTCACTAAGCGACGACCTAGCGGCTACCTTCTCGAGCAATTCGAGCCCGAGGTACGCGCGTAAGGTTTCTTCCACAACCTGATAATCACGTTTTCCCGAGCGCGCAGCGGCCACGCGCATCGTTTTGAGCACGTCGTCCTCCAGATAGACGGTCGTCTTCCGCTTCACATGCGCAGATTAACAGAAAGATGGCTTTCGTTCAAATAGTTGGTGTAGCGCGATTCCAAGGGCTCTATTTTAAAACTTGGCGCCTCGGCGTCAAGGCGTCGTGGCGCTTCTAAGCATCGAAGTTCAAACTGCTCCAGCGAGTGACGGTTCTCGAGCCCGGGTACGTCGGCACGTTCGCGACGTCGTCGACCTCGTGTCATGGCACGCGTCGATTGCGCAAGCGGCCGCTGCGCGTTTCATCATCACGCCGGGCACGACGGGCGGTACCTGTACATTCTTCCTTACCGATGCATGGGGACGTAGCGTCGGCATCTCTGTCGCGAACACGATCGCTCACCTCGTGCTGCACGAAGGGTCCGCCGCATCCGTTCGATGCACGCTCCCGGCAAAGGGGGATGGTTCGGCGGAGCTTTGCCAAAACTGACCCGTAATGACGAACGCCTCGTATCACGTCGTCGGCATCGGTAATGCGATCGTCGACGTCATCACGACCGCCGACGACGCCTTCCTCGAGCAGCACGGAATGGACAAAGGCGCGATGACCCTCGTCGACGAGCCGCGCGCCGAAGCGTTGTACGCGGATATGGGATCGACGACGATCACGTCGGGCGGATCGGCCGGTAATACGATCGCCGGCATCGCGTCGCTGGGCGGCAACACGGCCTACATCGGCAAAGTGCACGATGACGTGCTCGGCACCGCATTCCGGCACGATATCACCGCGGTCGGCGCGACGTTTCTCACGCCGCCCACGACGACGGGGCCAACGACCGCGCGCTGCCTCATCTTCGTCACACCCGACGCGCAACGCACGATGCACACCTATCTCGGCGCCTGCGTCACCCTCGGGCCGGACGACGTGGATTCGGGCCTCATCGCCTCCGCGCAAATCACGTATCTCGAAGGATACCTCTACGACGAGCCGCGCGCGAAAGAAGCGTTCCACAAAGCCGCCGACATCGCGCACGCAGCAGGCCGCAAGGTCGCGCTCTCGCTCTCCGATGCGTTTTGCGTGAACCGCCACCGCGACGCGTTCCTCGCGCTCGTCGACCATCACGTCGATATTCTCTTCGCGAACGAATCCGAAATCGGTGCGCTCTTCGAGACGACCGATATCGATGTTGCGGTCGCGAAAATTCGTAAGATGACGGGTCTCGCCGCGATCACGCGCGACGCGCGCGGATCGATCGTCGTCACGCCGGGCGACCTGATCGAGGTTCCCGCGGTACGCGTCGAGCACGTCGTCGACACGACGGGTGCGGGCGACCTCTTCGCAGCGGGTTTTCTCTTCGGGCTCGCGACGGGCGCCTCGCACCGCGCCTGCGCGGAACTCGGTAACGCCGCGGCCGCCGACATCATCACGCACGTCGGCGCGCGTCCGCAAGCACCGCTCGCGCGTCTTCTCTCGAACGCGTAAATGGATTCCGACTTAACGATCTCGCAAGCGGCGAAACTCGCGCCGCTCGCCGACGTTGCAGCGAAGATGGGGCTTGGGCCCGAGTATCTCGAGCCGTACGGAGCGCACGTCGCAAAAATCAAACTCTCGGCGCGCGAGGCGCTCGCACATCGACCGCGCGCAAAGTACATCGTCGTTTCCGCGATCACACCGACGCCGCTCGGCGAAGGGAAGACGACGACGACGGTCGGCCTCGGGCAAGCGATGCACCACATCGGCAAGACCGCGACGATCGCGATCCGTCAGCCCTCGCTCGGACCAACCTTCGGCATCAAGGGCGGTGCTGCCGGCGGCGGCTACAGCCAAGTCGTGCCGATGGAATTGCTCAACCTTCATCTCACCGGCGACTTTCACGCCGTCACGTCGGCGCACAATATGCTCTCGGCGCTGGTCGACAACCATCTCCATCTCGGCAACGCGCGCGGTCTCGACCTCAAAAACATCACGTGGCGCCGCGTCCTCGACGTCAACGATCGGTCCTTGCGCAACATCGTCGTCGGCCTCGGCGGCGCACTCGACGGCGTCGTGCGCCAAACGGGATTCGACATCACCGCCGCATCCGAGGTCATGGCGATCCTCGCGCTGGCGACGTCGTATGCGGACCTGCGCGCGCGCCTGCAGCGCATCGTCGTCGGCTACACAGCCGATCGCGCGCCCGTCACCGCGGGCGATCTCCAAGCCGCGGGCGCGATGGCCGCGATCTTGCGCGACGCCCTAAAACCGAACCTCATGCAGACGCTCGAAAACACGCCCGTCCTCGTGCACGCCGGGCCCTTCGGCAACATCGCGCACGGCAATTCCTCGGTGATGGCCGACCTCATCGGCATTCACACCGCCGACTACCTCATCACGGAAGCCGGCTTCGGTGCCGACATGGGCGCTGAACGATTCTTCAACATCAAATGCCGTGCGTCGGGCCTCGTGCCGGATGCGGCCGTGATCGTCGCGACCGTGCGCGCGCTCAAGTTGCACTCCGGAAAGTACCGCGTGGTCGCGGGTAAACCGTTGCCCGAGGCGATGCTGCGCGAATCGCCGGACGACGTGATCGCAGGCGGCGCGAACCTGCGCAAACAGATCGAGAACATTCGCGTGCACGGCGTTTCGCCGGTCGTCGCGATCAACGCGTTTCCCGGCGACTTCCCAAGCGAACACACCGCGATCGCTGAGATCGCGCGCGCGATGGGCGCGCGCGTCGCCGTCGCAACGCATTTTGCCAACGGCGGCGCCGGGGCGACCGATCTCGCGCAAGCGGTCGTCGAAGCGTGCGAGGAGCCCTCGGATTTTCACTTCCTCTACCCCGACAACGCGACGCTGCAAGACAAGATCGCGGCGGTCGCAACCAAAGTCTACGGGGCGGACGGCGTAACGTACAGTCCCGCCGCGGCCAAGCAGTGCGAAACGTTCGAACGCAACGGGTTTGGGAAACTCGCGGTGTGTATCGCGAAAACACACCTATCGATCTCTTCCGATCCGACGCTGCTCGGCGCGCCGACCGGTTGGACTCTTCCCGTGCGCGAGATGCGTGCGTCGGTCGGCGCGGGCTTCGTCTACCCGATCTGCGGCGACATGCAGACGATGCCCGGCCTCGGAGCGACGCCGGCCGCCAATCGCATCGACATCGACGACGATGGGACGATCCTCGGCCTCTCCTAAACGCGAACGCGAGCAGCGCGATGAAACGAACGCCGCAATCGTGGGTACGGCGCACACGTGAAAATCTTCCGTACGCTCTCCGCCGCTCGCTACGAACTCCCGCGCGTGCTCCCGCTCATGCGCGACGCTCGCGTCCCACGCGGCGCGAAAATCGCAGCCATACTCGCGGCCGTCTTCATCATTTCACCGCTGAACATCTTGGGCGATATCCCGCTGCTCGGCTTTTTCGACGATACCGCCTTGCTACTCTTCGTCGTGCATACATTCGTGCGCTTCGCTCAAGAGCGCGCGGATGCGGCCATGCCGCCGATGAAGCCGGCGGACGTCCGCGGCGCCGCGCGCCCGGCGCGCGTCGTGCCGGGAATGTTGCCGCAGTAATCGCTACTCGAGCGACCAGCCGAAATCGAGCAGTGGCCGCGCGTCCTTCGCGAGCGTGACGATGTGCTCGACGAGCGCGGCCGATCCGAGGTCGCGGTCCGCGAGCTGCCGCTCGACGATGAAGGAGCGCAACCGAAAGTACGGCGCGAGCGAACCCGCGGCGTCTTCATCGAATCCGCGCGGCATACGCACGAGCGAATCGTCATCGGCCTCGGGTCCACGAAGTGGAACGCCACGACGCTCGAGATGTTTGAGGACCTTCGTAAATTCCGCTGAACGCGCGAGCATCGCGCGGCGCCAGCGCTCGAGCATCGGCTTTTCGATCCGGTAGAACGCGCACGCGACGAACGAACGCTTCGGCTGGACGTGCACGTACAGCCCGCCCGGCGTGTCGCGTTCGCCATCGTACGAGAGATACGCCGAGATATTCGTCTTGTACGGCGATTTATCGTGACCGAAGCGGACGTCGCGGTAGATGCGAAAGACCGATCGCTTCTCGTCGCCGCGGATCGGAATCTTCGCACGCACGAGGGCATCCGACGTCTCGTGCACGAGCGCGCGCAACGGCGCGAGCAGCTCGGCTTCGAAGCGCTCCTTGCGCGGCGCGAACCACGCGCGATCGTTGTTGCCCTCGAGATCGTGCAGCATTTTGAGGGCCCTGGGCGAGAATCCCGTGAACGTCGACGAGCGCATGCACGAAGCGTTCGCATCGGCGCAGCGGCGTTCATGGCGCCGTGTCGAAGTTCGCTCGGCCATGCCCGACGACGATCGCCGCCTCGTCTACTCAACCGACGGAAGCCCACCGCTTCCGGCGTTCGATCGCGCGAAGAAAGCGCAACCCAAAACCGCTGCCACGCGTCCGCCCGACGACGGCGTCGTGCGCGTGGGCTGCGAGAAGCGACGAGGCGGTGTCGTAACGCTCGTCTACGGGCTGGCCGCGAACGAACTCGATGCGATCGCCGCCGTCCTCAAAAAGCGTTGCGGCGCGGGCGGAACGGCCAAGGACGGCATCGTTGCCATTCAAGGCGATAAACGCGACGTCGTGATCGCCTATTTCGCCGAACGACAGCGCCGCACCAAACGCATGGGCGGCTAACGTTTCGTACCGACCGAGCGTTTGTCGAGTATTATGATCTCCACCCTCGGCGCCGCGATCTTCGCCATCGTCGTCGCACAAGCGACGGCCGTACCGAGCACGCCCGCGCCGAGCCCACTCGTGTCGGCGTCACCCGACGCCGGCAGCGAGGTCCGGCGCGGCCCCGAAACCGCGCCGCGCATGTCGGGCCCGTCCGATCCGACGGCGGTGACTATCCGCAATTCCGGCTCCACGAATACGGCAGGCTTTACGATCGTCGTCCATGCCGATCGGAGCGCCGACGTCATCGTCGATGGCCAGAGCGAGCGCAAGACCGTCGGCGCGCCGCAAACGCGGTGGCTCTTCCGCAAGGTACGCGAAGCGGGCGCGCTCGATACGCTCGCCGGGGGCAGCTGTATGAAGAGCGCGTCGTTCGGCTCGACGACGACGATCGCGTTCGACGGACACTCATCGCCCGATCTCTCGTGCGGCGGTGACGTTACCTCGCGCGAACTCGCCCGCATCGCAAACGTCGTCGCGTCGCAACTGGCTGTCGGCGGTCCGCGCACGCGTGGCAGGCTGATTCGATAACGCGTCGCTCGAGGCAACGCTGCCGCCGCGCGAGCGAATGGAACGAACGAACGGAAATGACGTCGTTGCGCTAGATGCCGACGATGAACTTGATCAGCGCGCGACCGAACGGCGCACCCAAGCCCGTCGCCTGGTCGAAGCCCGGGCCGGCGGAGACGGATCCCGGATCACAACATGCCGTATAGGCATCCTGACCACTCTTCGCGGCCTGCGCCTGCGCCGCGGCCGTCGGCACCGCGTCGTTGCCATACACGATGTCGTAGAAGGTCGCGTGGAATTGCGCGGCGTTCGCTGGATCCGCGAGCTTGTACCATTGGAAGTTCGGGTTGCCCAACCGATAGCTCGGCGAGGCTTGTCCGCCTGGAGCGGGCGAGGCTGCCGGATCGACGACGCTCTTCGCATACGATCCCACACAGGATGGCGTCACCTTGCAGGCCGAGAGCACGACGGCCCACGTCGCCGCCATGTCGGGGGCGGCTTGCGAGGTGCCCCCGATCGGCGTTTCCATGGCAGGTCCGATGCCCTTGCCGGAGTTGTACACGACAGCTGCGCCCGTGAACGGATCCGCATCGAGCACAACGTCGGGCTGGCAGCGCATCGTGCAGCCCACGGCGGTAACGCCGGCATTGCCTTTCTGATAGGGCGGAAGCTGGAACGCTTTGGACATGCCAGCGCCTTCCGCGCCGCCGCTCTTGGTTTGCTGACCCCACGTCGTGATCGGCCCCGTGAGGTTACCGTCTTGGCCGACGGGGGTCGTGGTGCCGCCGACGGCGACCACGTTGGGATCGCTCGACGGATAACTCGCGTTGGGCTCTTCGTTCATCGTGATCAGACGCTGACAGCCCGCGCTGCCCGAATCTCCCGAGCTAACGAACACCGCGATTCCTTCGGCTGCGAGTTGGGCGAAAAGAGTCGGATCGGTGCCGGTCGCATCGCCGCCGGGAGTGGGGTTGATCGCCATCAGCGCGATATCGAGATCTTCGCAACCGCCGTACGACAACGACAGGATGTCGGCGCGATTATCGTTGACGGCTTGCATCAACTCATCGTCGGAGAGAAAGAGTCCCTGGCTCGTCGACGAGCCGCCGACGCACATGCCGACCGCGCTCGCGACCGTGCAGCCCGCACCGTTGTAGGCGAGGTAGAAGAGAACGTTCGCATCGGGCGCGAGCGACGCGGTCTGTTCCGTATCCAGTTGTGCTTCGAGATCCTCGGGATTACAGGTCGCCGTGGGCGACGTCGACGTTCCGCCGGTGCAGGTGCCCGTGACGGGCGGCGGCGTCGTGTCACCGTTGACCGACGCTGGCACGATGCTGACCGTGCTCGTGCCGCCGACGTTGTAGAGCTTCTTGTAATTCGGCACGTCTTCAAGCGAGATCGGGCCAGTTCCGATGATGCCGAGATTGATGCCCGCGCCCGTAAAGCCGGCTTTGTACGCGCCGGTAAGGTCGTACGCACGCGCGAGCTGCGCGGGCGTCAGGCCGTTGACGCGCGCGTTCGAGAAGCCGCCCGCCAAAGGCCGGGACCGGCGGTCCGCCGGGCAGCGAGGTGACGTGATTCGACGGAAATGAAACCAATCGGCCGAAATTCGAGACCGAGATCGACACGGGCAGTTCTACCGCCGTCGTCGGTGCCGTGAAGACGACCGACTGGCGCATGCGATTCGTGAACGCGAAACGCCCGAGCTTCGTGTGCAACGCCGCTTCGAGCTGCGCGCTCGATCCCGTCAGCGCCATCATCGAGCGCGGCGTCCACGTGCGCACGTGCAGGCCGAAGCGCTCGAAATATGCGGCCGTCGCGGCATACGATTCGGCGGGCGTTCCGAACGCATCCGCCAGTTGACTCGGCGTGAGGAACTTACGGTAATACAGGGAGCCCGGCGTGCTCGCCGCGGCGGCATACGCTTTGAGTCCCGATTCGTTGCGAAGCGGCGTCGACACGTCGATCGACATGAGCGATTCGTGCGCCGGCCCGACGTAACGGGCGCCGAGGCGCGCGAGCGCGCGCAGCGGGCCGTTGTAGCGACGCGTGTTGCCCGACACTTGGGTGGGGCCAGCGAATGCGTCGGGCGTGCGCGTGGTATTTTGCGCGGGATGACGCGTCGGGAGCGCATCGGCGGTCGCGACCGAGCCCGCGGCGACTGCGAACGCCGCACCGAGGACGAGGAGGTGCTTCATCTTAGAGAACTCCGCGGTTGTTGAAAGGTGCGGATGTCGTACGCGGGTTCGCGAGCGTTCGCAATAAGGTCTGACGCTCGGTGTAACGTGCCGCCATAATGCGGGCTTGCGCGACCGACACGCGCAGCGCCATCGTTAGTGCCGTCGCGGTTCGTGCTTGCGGCGAACGGGCGGAACTGGCGAGCCCTTCGCTCGAGAGGCCGAGGGTCTCGGCGATCGTCGTAGTCTGTTGCGGCACGTCGCCGCGGAAATAGCCGACGCCATTTTGGCCGGTGAAGTCGTAGAACATTTTGAGCACGTCGGCAATTTGTACGCAGGCGGGCCCAACGTTTGGAATCACGTACGTCGTCGTCGTCGTCGTTTCGATTTGACCGAACATCGGATCGACGCGAAGCTTCTTCTGCACGAGCTGATTGCCACTCGTGCCGAAGCTCGAGGGAACCGCACATGCCATCGGGATCGTCGCGTTGACGGTCTCGATGTCGGTCTCCGTCGCGAGCGCTTTGCCGGTGACGCCGGCCGGCATCCAATTCGGAATCGTCGTCGTCACGGGCGTCGGCGACGCGGTCGAACCGGCCGCCGGCGGCACGACGGTATTCGCGGTGATCGTCCCCGTCCCGTCGCCGGTCGGCGGCATGACGGAGTACACGTAGTTGTATGCCGCCTGCGTGCCGCGTCGTGGCGTGTTGTACGTCCCGGAGCCGTCGAGATTGGACTTGATCGTCGCCATCCCCGGATTTCCCGAACCCGACGCCGACGGGTACGTGACGGTTTCGTTGTACGAACCGTCGCCCGCGATCGACTGGTTCAGCGACGTTCCATCGACGAAGGAGCCCGTGACCGTAGCCGCAGCGGTGTTCGTCCACATTTGGCTCGTCTCGGGAAGGATGTCGGCGAGGCCGTTCCCCGTGCCGTTGGCGAGCGACTGCTGGTTACCGACGTCATCGACCGACGTGAAGCCGAGGAAATTGAAGTTCCCGGAATAGATCGTGCCCGAGAAACGAAAGTAGTTATCGATCGTGATCGACTTGCTCTGCGGCGCCGGAGCGGTCTGCTGATCGGTTTCCGAATTGCGGTAATCGACCGCGTTCCCATTGCCGTTGAACGACGCAGGGTTGCGAACGACGATGGACTGCGTCACCGCGAACACGGCGGTCTGCGTCGGCTCCGGCGTCGGGTATTGCCCGGAGCGATCGTACGTGACGTTGAGCGTGCCCGCGAATGCGAACGTGCTGCCGTTGGTCGCCGGATGGTAGACCGCCGCGGTGCTAACCGGAACGGGCGTGGGCGTTGCACCGACAGGGGTCGGCGTCGCTCTAACGGGCGTGGGCGTCGTGCCAACGGGCGTGGGCGCCGCGCCAACGGGCGTCGCGGTCGCGGGCGCGTTGGTCGGTGCGGACACCGGTGCCGGGCCGACCGAGGCGCCGCCGCCGCCGCAGCCGGCGAAGGCGGCCGCGGCGGCGAGCGCGATGAGGGCGACGAGCGAAAGACGAGAGATCTTCAAAGCGCGAACCCCAGATCGCCCCGAGGCGACGGAAAAACGAAGCCGCAGCCCGCTCGGTGAAGCGCGCATGCTCTTCGACGATGGTACGCGATGAGGCGTAACAACCCGCGAACAACCGCCGCGCGTATGCGATCGCACACCTACGGACGCGCTCGATCGTGGCCGATACCCCATTCACATGCTCCAACGCTTCGAAGCCCGCCCGTCGCGGCTTGCGATTCGCGAGACCGCCCCGGCCTTGCCGACCGGCGCGTCCGAAGCATGCGTCGGCGCCGGTTCGATCATGCGCCTCCCCTACGGCGACGTCGCCGCGGACTTCAAGGCGATCGCCCTCCGCGGCCGCCGCCATCGCAGCGCCTGCTACGAATTGTTGGTTGCCAACGACACGCCGGCACCGCTGGCCACCTTTGCCTACGCGCCCGACGCGTCGTCGCGCGGGCGCCTCACGTGGAACGCGATCGTCGTGCCACCCTTTTCCGCGATCGCCGTCGAGATCGACGTCGCGCTCGGGCGTTCGCGGCTGCGCCCGCGCGTCGTCGCCGAGCTCTTCGCCGATGACGCGCAGCTCACGCTCGACGCGACAGCGCCACAGGATCTGCCGACACGAGCGCGTCGCGGCGTTGCCGCCGTCGTCGCCGGATGTGCGATGCTCGTGGGAGCCGTCGCGTTCACGCAGGTTCGGCCGCACGTGCTCGCGCTCGCGGCGCCCGCGGCCGTCCGCGGCGGTTCGCCCTTCACCGTCGCCTACGCGCTCGGTGCGGGCGAACGCGGCCGCTACGTGGTCGAAACGCCCGACGGGCTGCAAGTGCGGCGCGGATCGCTCGACGGCCACAGCGGCGCCTTCACGATCGCACTTCCGCAGGCGCACCGCAGCCTCGGCTACGACGTTCGCGTGACTACGAGCGGGCGCTTCGGAACCGACGAACGGACGACGCACGTCGTCGCGCTCCCCGATCGCGTGGCACGCCATCATGCGCGCGCGGCGGCCACGGGCGTCTCGGCGATCGCCGGAATCGGCGAGTTGGCCCTCGAGCACGATACCGTTCACGGCGGCCAGCCGATCGTCGCGACCTATCGTGCGTCCGACACGACGGGCTTCGTGCGCCTGATCGATGCGTACGGCACCGTGCGCGCGGAAGCGCTGCTCACGCCGCGCGGCCGCTCGATTTTGGTCGCGCCTAGCGTCGATACCGATCAGGATTTCCGCGTCGTCGCCACCGTCGAACGCGGCGCGACGCATGCGGAGGCCGCCGCCGCCGTCACGATTCTCCATGGCGCCGCGCCAGCGGCTCCCGCAGTCCCCGCAGACTCGACGACAACGGCAGCCGGCGTGGTCGCCGCTCGCGGTGCGGCTCCGATCGCCGTCGATGCGGTGCAGGCACCCGCACGGCCGATCGTCGTTCGCATCGATGCGTACCGGCCAGGCCTGCACGTCGCGCTCATGGGAGCGTCGACCGACGAACTTTCGGGAAGCGACGTCGCACCCGGCGATACGTCGGTCGTCCTGCACCCCCCCGAGCGCCTCGTCGAGACCCATTATGCCGTGGTGGCGACGTATGCGACGGGGCTCGGCCAGGAGACGCTGATACGGCCGATCACCTTCCGCGAACCGTAGGAAGGCCGGCGGCCCTCCCGCGACTCGCCCCGACCGTCATCCATCGAACGCGCATCACCACTTGGCTCGAACGCTACGCGGAGTTGCCGCTTCGCTTCGTCGTCGGCCCCGTCGGCATCGGCAAGACGACCGCGCTCGTCTCATACGTCGCCAGCCGTACGGGCAACGCGGTCTATCTCGAGCTCGCCTCCGACGAGTCGCTCGATGTCTTTCGTGCGCGGCTCGCGCATGCGACCGGGCTCGCGTACGTTCCCGCATCCGCCGATGCGTTCGCCGCCGCGCTCGCGACCGTCGCCCCATGTGAGATCGTCCTCGATCGTGCGGAGCGCGCGCCCGCGGAAACGATCGACGACATTGCGGACCTCGTCCGCGACGCACCCGCGGGCATCGCCTTCGTGCTCGCTTCACGCGCGCGCACGATCATCGAAGCATCGCGCTACGTCGCGCGCGGCTTCGGCCAGGTGCTCGAGAGTTCCGCACTCGTCTTCGACCCGGACGACATCGCGCGGCTGTGCGATCTCTCGCGGATCGCCTACGCACCCGCGGATATCGCACGATTTCTCGAGGAAACCGAAGGCTGGCCGCTGGTCGCGAGTTGGGCGCTGCGCGACGCGGCGACCTCGGGCGGCACGCTCGCGGGCGCCTACGATCGCTGGCGCCGCACGAACGAACGACACTTCCGCGACTTCATCGACGACGAACTCCGCGTCGCGGGCGAACCGTACCGCGACGCGTTTCGCGAGGCCCTGCGCGGCGGCAACGCCGTCGTCGAGCGCGAACATTTTGCGATGCTCGAGTCGCGCGGGCTCTTCGTCGGATACGCGGACGGCGCGTTTCGGCCGTTTCGCGTGGCGCGGCAACTCGATGTCGGGTCGCTGCCCGCCGTTGCCTCGAACGACGCCGCGCTCTTGGTCGTGCGGATGTTCGGTCGTTTCGAAGCCGCGATCGGTGGCCGCAAGATCGAATGGATTCGCAAACGCGAGGCACAGATATTTAAATACTTGATCTTAAAACGCAACGGAACCGCGTCGCGCGACGAACTTCTCTCGATGTTTTGGGCCGGCTCGAACGCGCACGCCGCGACCCAGAGCCTGCGCACCGCCTCGAGCAACATCCGCAAAGCGCTCGCCGCGATCGTCGGATACGCCGACGTCGAACGTTACTTCATGTCACGCGGGGAACTCGCCGTCGCGCTCGAGCGGGCCGTCATCGACGTTCGCCGCTTCAACGCGCACGTCACCGACGGCGACGCCGAACGCGACCGCGGCCACCTCGCCGAAGCGTTCGCGCACTATCGCGCCGCGGAGTCGATCTACAAGGGCGAACTCCTCGGTGGCGAAGCGCCCGAACCGTGGTACGCGGCCCGCGCCGCAATGTACGCCGCAATCTATGTGAGTTTGCTCGAACGCATCGCCGACTATCACGCCGATGCCGGTCACGCGCGGCAAGCGCGCGATTATCGCATCAAACTGGCCGAGGTGCGCGCGCGCGAAGCCGAGTCGCTCGCGGCCCACGCGGAAGGCTGAGCGCCGCGCGCCCATCGCGGGCCCACACGCGATAATTCCGATCGCGATAGACCGCGTGCCACGCCCCCGCCGCCGTGAGCGCGAGGATGCGATCGAGCGGCTCGCCCGATGTCACGACGATCGTATCGACATCGTACTGCGCGAGCGTCTGGCGCCAACCCGGCCGGACACCCGCGATCGTCTCGAAGCCGCGCCACACATCGAGTGGGTACGGATCGGCGCGGCCGTCGAGAAAGACGCGCAGGTGCGGCAGGCCGACCGCGAGGCCGCACCATGCGAAATCGGAACAGAACAGATGGCGTTCGCCCGGCAACCGCGCGGCGGCGGCGATGGCATGCGTCGCGAGATCGTCCTTCGAGCGTTCGGTGCTGCGCAACAACCCGATGCCGACGACGATCGAGACGATGAGGCCGAAGGCCGGTAGCGCGAATCGCGCCATGCGTTCGGCGCGATCGTCACGCGGTGCGTCGCGCCGGAAGAACGCGAACGTTCGCGCGAGCGCGGGCGCCACGATGGGCAACGCGACTATGCCGAACAGCGCGATGTTGCGCGCGGCACCGAGTAAGAGATAGCCGAACGCGAGCAGCATCGCGACGTCGCGCGTCCGTCGCCTTCCGACCTTGGAGACGGCGACGCACGCAAGAACCAGCAGCGGCAGCGCGCCGAGCGCGAAGGTCGGATCGCCGAGATCGGGCGCGCGCCATTCGTTGATCTGCGCTTTGATCGGGCTTGCGAACAGCGAGAGCGCGTAGCGTGGCAATTCGGGGCCGAACGGGTTGACGCAGATCGCGAGCGCGGAACCGAGGGCGATCGACGCGAGCCGGCGCGCCGCCGGGCTCCAGCGGCGCTCGTCGACGAACGCGCCCACCGCGGTGATTGCCGCGACGATCGGCGCGAGCATCGCGCTCGCGTGAACGTTCGACCAAAGCGCTGCGACCGGGATCGCCGCATATGCCCACGGTCCCTCGACGTCGAGCAACAGGGCGAAGAGCGCGAGCAGCGGCCACGCCACGACCTGGACCCGTACGCCGAACGATGCGAAAAACCCGATGCCCGCGAGCACGACGCACGCGGCAACCGCGCGATCGGAGGCGCCACGCCGCACCGCGTGCCACGCGGCCAGGGCGAGCGCCGCGAGCGCACACGCCGCGATTCCGCCGGCGAACACCGTCCAGGCGAAGCCGTCCGTCGCGTGCGCGGCGGCGAGCGAGAACAGCCATTCCTGCGGCGTCCACGCGGCGCCCGCGGCACTGAAGGTTTCCCGACCGAGGGTGCGCGGAATCGCTCCGTTCTGCGCGATCGTGCGCCCGAGCCAGCGCTGCCAACTCAAATCGCCGTCGACTTGCGGATAGGCGATGGCCGTTGCGAAAAAACGCGCGGCGAAGACGCCGAGCAAGAGCCACGCGTACTTCACGGCCGCACGCCCGGACGCAAATAGATCGCGACCGCGCGTGCGCCCGGCATCGGGCGCCAACCCTGCGCGTCATAGAGCGCGGCGAGCGGTGACGACGTCGAGACGACGATGGCATCGATGTGAGCCGCGTCCGCGTCGCGAAGCCACGTCCGACCCGCTCGCGCGATCGCATACTGCGCACGGTGCACGGCAGGCGGCATCGCGCCCAAGCGGCCGTCGGCGAGCACGTGCAGCCCGACGCCGACCGCGTCGTCGCACCAGGCGATGCGCACGCACGCGACGCCGCGCACCGCGCGCAGCATCGCGAGTCGCCGGAGTGCGTCGTTCGGTTCGCTAGCGACGGGCGCGATCGCGGGCCGTTCACGGGCGACGAACCCGAACGCGCTCGCAACCACGACGATCGCGAGCGTGGCGGCGACGAGCGTCGCGCGCGGCGCAGCGTCTGCGCGCACGGCGTCGTGCACGAAACGTGCGCTTCCCGCCGCAGCGAGCACGGGAACGACGAAGACCGCCGCAACCGGCATGAGGTTGCCGTTCGCGAGCGCGAGTGCGATCGCCACGATCGCGAGCGCAGCGCCGCGCGCGCCGCACGACCGTAAGCCGAGCACCAGCGCCCCGCCGAGCAGCAACGTGAAGCCCCCGCGGTACGCGCGGGCGGCGACCGCGTACGGCGCCCACGGGATGAGTTCGTCACCACCGCCCAGCGGATGCAACGCACCGAGCGCGAGCTGCGGAAAGCGGACGAGTTCCGGCGTCGCGAAAACAGCGATGCCGGTTGCCAATACCGCGGCGAGCGCGACCCGCGTCGCACGCGTGTCGTCGCGATCCACCGCGCGCCCGATTGCATTCGCGAGCGCGAGCACCGGCGCGAGGACACCCGTCGCATCGGTGTTACACCAGACCAGCGTCACGATGCCGGCGGCGACGGGCGCGACGATCGTCGTCGCATCGAGCGCGAGCGCGAGCGCGGCGGCGAAGAGCAGCGTGCTCGCGGGGCCGCCGACGCGCAGTGCGTCGATCGACGTCGCGACGGCGAGCGCGAGCGCGACGACGGTGAAACGCGGCGATGCAACGGCGCGAAC
>JAABUQ010008011.1_pt1 | contig 14996 bp, 21 predicted proteins | sample 5560001 | NCBI WGS metagenome assembly JAABUQ01 (sample SAMN10711888, study PRJNA513371) | rock metagenome | isolation source: Antarctica rocks | place: Antarctica: Victoria Land, Finger Mt nord | collected 2015-12-18 | reverse complement strand
CCCTCCTGTGCCACCCCTTCAGACGAAGACGTTTCGAACGCCATTCGTTGGCAGGAGCGACCTTTTGTGCTCAGGGGGTCATTTCTCAAATCCCGCTAGGGGGTCAAATCTATCGTCCCGTTACCAAGCGCGATGCCGCTAAGTCGAACCACTCTTTTCATTCCAATCCTTTACGAGAATCGGGATGCGCGCACCTTACCAGCTAAGCGCCGTTAACGGATGCTTCGGCGAGCGTTAAACCACGCAAGCCGAACTGGGGCGGATCGCGACCTACCGTTGGAGCTCCTGGCTCGTCGACCTAGACATCCTGACGTACGACGACAGCGGCATTTGCGAACCGGACCCGATCGTGCGGCACGAGCGGCTCGCTGAACGTGCCTTTGCGTTGGCTCGCCTCGCACAGATCGATCCGGCATATCGCCCCGCGTTCGAAGCGCTACCTGCGGAGGAGCGCGCCGCCGTCGTAGCATTGTCGTGAACGAAGCGCCCGTTTGACGACAGCTGTTCACATTTTGGCAACAACTCGCCGGCGCCCACGTGCTACGGTAGGCGACCCGCGAGGTGATGGCCTGTGCCGAGATCGTCGCCTACTACTGCGTCAGCACGAGTTGTCCTAAATCTGTTGGGTCAACGTGAAGCGGATGAGCCGCCGTTCGATCGGGTGGAAGTGAATGTCTGCGACGCCCGCACCACACTGAGAGATCGGGCAGGGCCCACTAAATCCAGGTTTCGTGTACGTTGGGTCGCTGGGAATGGACGAGTTGTAGTAGTAGTCTATATCGCTCGCCTTCGCGTTGAGCAGGTTGAAGACGTCGAAGCCGATTCTCGTGTACTTCATCAGCTTCAACCCAGCTTGGAGATACACCGTTGTCGTCGGATTCGACGAGACGCTGCCGTCTTCGATCAGGGGCCGCGGACCGAAATATCGTAGGCGGATTCCGCCGTAGGCTTTGCGTTCCTCAGCCGTAAAGCCGAACGTCAAAACATCTTTGACAGATCCTGGAACAAGTATGCCCACAGGATCATAGTTCGTGAATTTCGCCGACGAGGTGGAGTAATCGAAGTCGTACGTTAGCTCCGGCGTCGGAGCCCAAAAGTTTGCAAGCTCGATCCCGCGCCGGTGACTTGGGCGACCGGGAGACGTCGTGCCAGCATCACCCTGGAAAATCAGTTCGGAGCCTAGGGTAAGATTCCAGAGCGATACGGTGGTCCGGAGTTTCTGATTGAAGGCGAAGCGCGCGCCGAGTTCGGCGCCTTGCGCGCGAACCAGAGGGGTTGCGCCTTGAACGATTTGGCCGGTACCCGGATCCGTAACCGAACCTGTTCCGGGGTCGACGGTCTCAGTGATTCCTCGAGCGTCGTTACTATGGAACCCTTCACCATAGTCGGCGTACAGCTCAGTCGTGGGACTCGCCTCGTACGCGATGGTGACTTTCGGGCTGATGATGCCAGCTGAGACGGTGCCGGAGTTTTGCGGCCGGAGATCCGTGATCTTGAAGTTATAGAGGTCGCCCCGTATTCCGGCTGTGACGCGAAGCTGCTTCGAGAGATGTTGGGCCGTCTGAGCGTAGATCGCGTTGCTGGTCTCGATCACGCGGTCGAGACGGGTGGTGGACAAGGCAGTCTGTGCTTTCGACGCATACAGCCCGACCGGCGTGATGTTGTCGTTCCGCAGTTGGTAACCGACGGTGTTCTCCGCCGCGGGGGTCTTCCACGTCTGGCTCGCGTTAATGCCGGTGACGAGGCGCTGATCGGTCTGCTCGAACTGGTCCATATTCTGCGGATCGTTGAGGAAGTACGTGAAGTCCGAGAAAAGGTGGAGACTGTAGTCCAACGCGTAGGCGTTGAATTGCGAGTTCGACTTGGCTGTGTCGCGCTCGTAGTCCGCGGAAAGCGCATACCGATGCGTTCGACCGCCATCCGTCGGGTCGAACTGCCCGAAGCGATCGATGATTCCATGTTGTACCGCCCGCAGCGGGATCTGATCGGATGACATCCACTTCCCGTCATAGCCCTGCAGCGTTGCGCCGAAGGTGGAATCTCCGCTTTGGTGGCTGTACCGGAGAAGCCCATTGAACTTTCGGTAGTTATCAGGAGCCAGCGCCGTGTTGTCTTCGTGGACGTACTCGAGAGCGTACAGAAGATGGCTATCGGCGCCGATAGTGGGCGATGAAGCCAGGAGAACACGGGCCTGGCCGTACGGGCCGCCGCTCACACTCGCGATGTCATGCGGCAGCGTGTTGAAGTACGTCATGCTCACGGCACCGGCAGTCGAGAAGTCGCCCTGGTCGGCGAAATACGTGCCCTTACGATAGTTGACGTAGTTCACCGTTTCCGGTATGAGCCAATTGATGTCGGAGTAACCCTGTCCGTGCGCGTGCGTTCGCATGTTCGCCGGAATGCCGCCGACCGTGATGGCGATATCGGTGCCATGGTCGAGGTTAAAGCCGCGAAGATAGTATTGGTTCGCCTTTCCCTCTCCCGAATGTTGAGAGATGACGACGCCCGGTACTGTTTCCAACAGCTCCCCCGGTCGCAGGACCGGCCGCCTCTCCAGATCGGCGTGGCCGACGAAGCCTTCCGCGGCAGACGACGCCTTGCCGATCAGATTCGAGATGCGGCCTCGTGCAGCCACTTTGCCAATCTGCCTCAAGGCCGGGGATGCGCTTGGGCAAGGCGCTGGCGAAGCAGGCAATGTCGTTTCGGAAACTGGTGATGCCGAAGCGCACGGCGTCGGGGTATTCGTCTGCATTGCGGGCCCGGCCAAAGGCGCCACCGCGGGCGAGATAGCCGGCGAACTGGTCGGCGCAAGCGCGGCCGCAAGTAACATCGCAAATAGCATCAACCACTCACCTCGCACAATCACATGGAACGCGTCAAGTGTCCCCGTTGAGCCTTGCACGCGAGCGGCGAAATTCGCTTTATTTTTTGCTAAAACGTCATCGATGTCTACAACGTAGTCATTGTAGACGCAACGTTCGCCGATCGTCGACAGCATCACATGCTGCCTTCCCGTTTGTCGATTTTAAGCGAGAGATCCGTCGAGCGTTGCGGAGATGCCACGATCGCGCACTTCCTGAATCATGCTGTTCGCGTAGCTCGGCGAGCTGCGCATCGGCTATCGCGAGCATGCGGACGGAGTGCAGCCATTGCGTTTCGCCGCCGCATGGTTCGATGGTCGGGTCTACCGGCTGGGTCTCTGGTGCTGCTGACTTCAACGCCATGAAGCTGGACGAAGTCGTCGCACTCACGGCCGCAACCAACATTCCATCACAACGCGTGATGCAACGCCTCGGCACGACGCACGATCCGCAACGATGACTTCGATCATCCGCACGCTCTCGGTACCTCGCTCCAGCGCTGCCGTGCTCTACCGGAACTCTCCGTAAGCCACACGTCTTCGGTGCTGATAATCGAAACTTACCGGTAGCGATCCTCCGCGGAAAAGCCATCTCAGCGCGCCTCCGCAAATTTGCTCATTCGGTGTCACCGACTTCATGCGGTATACTTCCAAAGTGGATATGTCAGGGTTCGGACCCGTCACAATCGCCGAGGCTGAATCTACCCTCGGTAAGGCAACAACGGCGATCATGGATATGGAGGGGCACATCGTGTACGACTCTCCGGAAGTGTATCGAACGGTCTTCTACGCGCTCGGCTACGCGTGGGACTGTGGCTGTGAAATCAGGGGTAGCGCGCCATTCTACCGCTGGATACCGTGCCGGCATCATAGCGACTTGGCCGCGGAGGGTAGATCCGTCGCGTCTATCGATGAGGCGTACCGACATGGAGCGAAGGTGCCAATCGAGGAAGCCTATCGCAAGAACTTGATTGCGAGACCACAAAATACTTAGCGAATCAAGCCTGACCCTTCGACCCTCGGTTGACGCCGCGCAGCGATGCGAGCGCGCACGGGAATCTGCCCGACACGCGATCGCAGACGACGCAGACGCTGAACCCTTCGCGCTCGACGTGCAGCCCGCGCTGATGGCCACATCGATCGCAGCGAGTTTGGGAGATGCCGAGGTTTGCACGCTTCACTGTCCGTTACCAGAGCCCGCCATCATCCTCACAAGCGAGTCGACTGCTTTCTGCTCGGTCTCCACATCATCGAGATCGGACCATTTCCCGCCCATCGAAATATAGCGCTCGCGCGCTTCATGCGTGGCGTTGGCGAGATCGTTCTTCGCCTGGTCGTTCGAATCAAGGGCAGATGCGCCGTCAGATGCCTTGTTCGAATCCATGTAGGCGCGCAAGTGCCCGAGCGCATCATCGAACTCTTGCGCGGACTCGCCAAGGTGCATGCCGATGTCGTCCCAGCCGTCAGGACGTTCATTGCCAGCAGTGTCGCGCGCGCTAGCCGCGTATTTCTGGCCCTGCTCGAGAAACCGCGACGCGTCTGCCGTGTCGTTGTTCGCGAGCGACGCTTGCGCCATCGTGATCGTCTCGCTCGAGATGGCGAGCGCGGTGATTGCCTTCTCCCAATAGTCGTGCGCTTTCTGACGCTCGGCGTGGCGATCAGGCCTCGAGTTCGGCGCACGAGCCGGAGCACCCGTCGTTGCAGCGACCGCTCCGTCTTCTGGCGCCTGAGTATTTGAACCGAATGGGTCTGCAAAGATCATGATGATGAGCGATAGCGCGCGCCGCATTGAAAGACGACCACTCGATGTTGCCGGCCCGCCGGAGTCGCGCAGAAAAGAAATGCCGCGAGGACGCCCCACATAGCTCCGAAGAGAAGAACAGTGATCGCAGAACCGACCGCGCCTCCGAAGCCGTCTTCATGCACGTGCCGTACAATTTGTACCAATGCGGCTACAATGGCCGCCCACGCGACGATGCGTGTAACCCACATGCGGCCGTTTGTCCGCGATCGCGACCCTGCCGGCGTCTCTGCCCCTTGCTTGACGCTCGCGTCGAGATCGGCGTGAGGGGGAAGCTCTGCCGCGGCGCCGACGCGTGCTATTGTCGGTGCCGCGACAAGCGGCGAGCCGCAAGAGTTGCAGAACCTAGACGAACCAGGATTCTCGGTGCCGCACGCATCGCACGTTTTCACAGCTTTGCGCTCCGAGCTTCATCGCCCGGTGGCCTTCGCCTTTAGTGTCCGATGCCAGCGGTGTTCGGGCGCGGGAAGAGCGGTGACATCGGCACGGCCCCCGTCTGCCGAACGCCGTGCATCGAGACAGCTGCCGCAACCTTGCGCGCGATGTGATCGGCGGTCTCCTTTGTCGCTCCGGGCGCATTGACGTTGATCGTGATCGCAGGCCCGAATCCGCCGCCGGCGTTCGTCGCTTGAACAACGTGATGCCGCGACGGCGGGCTGAAGCCCCCGCCGTGCATCCCACGAGCGTTGGCTGGAATAGTTGGCGGCTTTCCGGGGTCTTCGATCGTCGGGAGATGCAGCACCTTATGGAGCCACGCGGCGTTACCGCTGATCTTACTGTTGATGAAATCCAAAACTCCGCCAACTTGATCCGCCGCCTTATAAATCGCGCCCAGCCCGGTCGCGATAGTCAGCAAGTCCGGCCCTAGCCTAACCGCCTGCTTGTAGACGTTCCCCAGGTCAGAGCCGAACTGTTTCCAGTCCGCGCGGTGGGCGACGAGATAACGCTCGATGCCGACAACGCCGGCCATCACGTCGCGCTGCACTTGCATTTCGACATTCCTGTGCTGATGGAGCCACGACTGCGCCGTATGCAGGGCATCGCCGAGATCCCTCAATCCCTTCGTAGCGCCGGGGAGTGCTTGACCGCCGACTTCAGTGAGTAGCGACTGGAAATTACTCCACGCTCGGACCGATTGGGAGTCGAAGTTTTGCATGAACAGCGCCTGGGCTTTATTGACACCGGGCAACAACTTGAGTTGCTTCATCATGTCGAGCAGCGACTGAATGCCCTGCGGGTCGGCCAGATACGCTGCACGCGCGCCTTGCATCCCGAGCAGCGCGTTGAACTTCTGCAAGTCGGCGCGTTCGATAGCGGCGGCAGCTCGGGCGGACCGGCCTTTCGTGTCTTTAACGATCGTGTCGTTCAGGCGCCCTAAGAGACCGAACATGTCCGTCGTCGGGTGTCCAGTCTTCGGATTGAACCCGAAGATCTTTGGGTCGTAGTTGCCCTTCGAATCGACGAGGCCGAAGTGTTGCGCCGCTTCCGCTCGACCGCGCTGAACGTGTCCCGTCAGGTTGAGCGGTCGCTGCGTCTGCAAGAGCAGGTCTTGCAGCCACGTGCCGCCTTTCGAGGAGGCGCCGGTGCGATCGAGCCAAGCGCCCAGAAGCAGCGTCTGATCTTGCGGAACGCCGAAACGCCCGAACAGTTTTGCATAGTAAGAACTCTGCCGGATATAACGCGCAAGCCCCCCGGGCTGCATGAACGAGACCTTCGTCACCTCGTCAAGGATCGGCATGATGGCTTTGGGCGTGTAAGCACCGTACTGGTGCGCGAGCTGAATTGCTTGCTTCGCCGCCTCGTCGAACGAGACACCGCCCTTCGTTTTCAAAAACTGCACGTCGGCAAATTTTGCGATGTCCGTGACGAACTCGGGTGTGAGTTTCTTCGGATCGTTGATGCCCGCAGAAGCAATCGTGGCGACGACGCTTGCGGACTGCGCAACGCTTTGAGCCGTTACGTTAGAGACGTCGTAAGAGAGTTCGCGAATGCGGTCGATCTGCGCGTTCGAAGCGCCGGTCGCGACCTGGACGCGTGTCAGCGTTTGCTGCAGCTTTCCGGCTTCGTACAACGCGTCGCCGATGGTCCCGATGCCCGCCTCGGTCGCCAGCTTGACGCTGCTAACGGCAGAGCGCACGGCCCAACCCGCAGCGCCGCCCGACGGCAACCCGCCTAAGAAGCCGCTGCCAGCACCACCTCCGCCGCCTCCAGCGATACCGCCGCCGCCTACTCCCATGCGTTCGCGACCGACGGCGAGCATGTCACGCTGCGCGGCAAGCTCCGACGTCGTGAGCCGGAGCGATTCAGCGCGAGCTGCGACGAGTACCTGAGACTGCTCGGCGACTTCAGAGGTGATCGCCGCGCGCGCCGTGGCCTCGCGTTGCGTCAAAAGCAGCGTCTCACGCTGCGCGCCGGCCAGCTCTCCCGTCAGGTCGGTCATCGCGCGCAGGCTGCCTGCGAGTTGGGCGACTGCGGCTTGCGTCTCGCGCAGTAGCGCGGCGAACCGCTGCAGCGGCGCCGTTGCGAGGTCGCGAACTCGCAGAATCGTTTCGACTTCGTACAACATGTCTTTACCGCTCCTCGAGCGCCGTTATAAATGCGCGTGCTATGGTGACGCCTGTCGCTTCGATCGTCTCTTCTAGCGCTGGTCGCAAGAACGGACGCGGCGGCACGTGACCGGTCCCAAATTCGTGCGCGCCGGCGATGACTGCCATGTCGCCCGAGACGCCGATGGCCGCTTCGTTGCCGGCGACGCGTACGGCGATGGCATCGCGCAGGGCGCCGGTGCGCAGCAGTGGATCGTTTGCCGTGTAGCCCTGACGAGCGCGTTCGGCTTGCGTTTCGGCGGTGAGTTCGGGCCAGCCGGCCTGGTAGTGCCCAAGGCGCGCCTGAGCGTTGAGCTTCACGATTTCGCCCGCTTCAGCGAGCGCCACGGGGAGCGCCGCATGAAACTTAGCGACGCCGGCTTCGATACGCGAAGCGAGTTCGGCAAACGAATCTGTCATTTTTTTATTTCCGCTGGAATCGCATAGACGGCTTTCAGGGGAATCGGCGTCGACCAGGTCATCTTGTCATAATCCCACTCGCCGCCTAAATGGGTTCCAATGGAGACGTACCACGCGAGCATCTCCCGCGGTGACTGCTCGAGCACCCATTCAGGAGAACCGACGAGCGCGATAAGTGCCGCCGCTAGGTCTCGCCCTCCGCCGGTACGTTTTTTAAGTCGTCGCCTTTCACGCCGAAGTTCTCGGTATACGCGCGCACGAGTTCATCTAACTCGCGACCCGAGACCCGATCCATGAGCGCAAGGAGATCGTTCTTCCCCGAGACCGACGCAAGTTGGTGGCCGTCGAGTTCTTCAAGCGCGCCAATGGCACGGTACGAGATCATCGACATGATAGCGCCATCGCCGGCGCATGAATCGAGATGCAGCTGCGCTCTGCCGGTCAACTCTTTGAGCGTCGCGCTGCGTCCTGTCGATAACACTACCTTAGCGGTACCGAGTTCAGGCGCCGGCGGAACGGAGTACGTGTCTTTGGACATGTCAGATCCTCTGTCGGTACGGAGGCGGCGTCGCGCCGCGGATGTAGCGCGTGATTGCCTCATGGCGCCGTGCTAGCTCGAGGCTTTTCTTGGCGAGGCGCAGCGATGGGGTATCGAATGCCAGCGTCGCGAGCGGGAGCGTCGGAAGTGGAGCTATGGTCCACATCGCCATATCGGAAGCCGCCCTCATTGTGCGATGCCTCGCCGGCGAGCCTCGATCTCCTCGATGTTGCGCAGCGCCTGCAATTTGCCGTCCCTTTCCATCTCAAGCAATCCGAGCCGACTGCTGACCGCCATCTGATCGTTTTGAAATTCGAACTGCTGACGTTGCAGCGCCGCGATATGCCTATAGTCTTTCGGCTCTTCGCGAGCCAGGTCGGCTACGCGGTCGGAGATTTCAGTGATTCGCTCCGTGTATGCATCCCGCCGGGAACGAAGCGCCTCGCCTTCGGTCTCGATGGTCGCCAAGCGCTTCTCGATGTGCTCACGTTCAGGGTGTTGCCACGCAGGGCGGGATGAGGCGGTTTCGGTCGTCTTTGAACTCATTGAAGTTGCGCTTTCTTTCGCTAGTGAGAAGGTAAGGGTGCCGCCGCGCGGTCCGCGCGCGACGGCTTTCGGCGCGACTTGGAGCCCGCGAGGCCGCCGCGACGAAAGAAAGAGGCACCGCATTAAGCGATGCCTTCGGCAAAAAAGAGATTTGCGTGTGCGCGCTTGATCTTTGCTCGCTGATCGCGAAGCTGCGCCGCTTCTTGGAGTAGCATGGTGCGACGTGCTAGCACTCCCATGCGTTCGATCTCAGCAAAATGCAACGCGTCCATCCGAGGGATGTCGCTGAGCTTAGCCTCCTCGCCGAGATCAATCTCGCCCCGCTCGATGGCGAGAAGCCGGGCGTCTAACGCCTCGGCTTCGGCGAGCAGCCCTTCAGAAGTTTTGTCCGCGTCGGAGGCGAGCTTTTCCAGCGCGTGATACCGCTCGACGATCCGCACGTCGCCGAGTCCGACGACGATGGCTTCAAGTTCACCGACTCGCGCGAGCGCGTCGGGAACGTCCGACGCCGTTGTTCCGCCGGCGACGATTGCCCGAGCTGCGGCGCGGGCTTGGGTGCGGAGCGTCGCCCGAGCGGCGGTCAGGTCGGCCTCGACGTTTGCGATCGTCGCGTCGATTAGCGCTACCTCGGCGAGTGAAGAAACGTCGTCTTCGCGCTCGACCTCAAGTGTCGTTATGGGGAGCATCATGCTGATCGTCTCCTCGGCGAGGTGCGGTACGCTCGGGAATTACGCGAAAATACCAAGCCACGAAGCAGTCCCGCGTGATGCTGCGCAGCACGCACCGGCATCGGAGCCTTCGAGGGTTCGAAAGCGGCGATCTCGGCACGCAGCAAAGCAATCTGGGTCTTCAGTTCGGCGTGGACCAGTTCTTGGAGCGCGATGTCAACGATGTCGTTCATGCTGCGCCTTCTCTTTTGTCGAAAAGGGCCTCAATAGCAGCGAGGCGCGCCTCAAGGGCCCCGTCAGCAACCATCCGGCTCGCGGCCGTGGCAATCGTCGCGAGTAAGCGCGCCCGTGTAGCGGGATCGATGACGCTGCTCCGAGCTTCAGCGACGGCCTCCTCGAGCAAAGCCTGCGCCCCGCGGACACTTCGGACGTCCACAGCGCGTCTCGACTTGAGCGGAACCACACCGGTTGCTTCAACCGGCGCTCCCAGAGAACCGTGCGTGGAACTCGTGGAACCAAACGGCTCGCCGAGCGTTATTGCCGCTGTACGAGCGCGCTTCTGTTGTGCCCAGTGACGCTTTGCGGCGCGTTGTTCAGCCGGATCAGCATATGGCATCAGCCCGCAGCCTCGCCGTCGAGATGGCCGTCTTCGCGCGCGACGTCGCGCGTCGTGTAGGTTTCCGGCGTTCCACTCATGCGGCCGTCCCGAAGATGGCGGCGAGAGCCCGCTGTGAAGCAGCCCGGGCGCAATCATCGAGCGGCTTCCCAAGCTCGACGTCGTGCTCTATCGCAGCGCCATCCCGCCCGCTTAACTCCATGCGCGCCGAAACACGATCGAGCCCGAATATCTCGCGTCGCAACTGTAACGCGGCAAGAGCGGCTCGCACGGCCTCCAAACCGCTGACATCGCCGTTCCTCAGCGCTGCGATCGCGACGGGGACGGTCCGGTCGACGAGTTCACGCACATGCCGGCGCTGTGTGTCTTCGATGCCCGCCGCTGCCTCGACGACCATCTGCGCGACGCCAAGGCGATAGCGCCGCGCGACGGATTCGCGAAAATCTCTACGTTGGCGGCCCCACGTTTTTACGTCGGAAGCTCGCTCCAGCGCACGATTTTCGACGGTTCGGCAGCTGAGGCTATGGCGTGCCGCGATTTGAGCAACGCTCTCGCTGCCGGTCACGTACTCTTCCCGAACTGCGGTCCAGTTTGTGCGTGCTGCGGCTGCGGCGCCCTCCGACCAAACCGCTGTCAAGCCGCCGTCTCCGCGGGAGGCGCCGAAGACTGCGGCGCGACAGCCGTGGGCGGACGGGAGCCGCGCGGCTCAGGTGTCGTTAAGACGCCGACGACAGCCGCAGTAAGACGGCCGGCAAGCGCTGCGTCGAGACGCCCATTTCGAGCGTTGATCTGCATGCTCACGGTCGGCGAGGCGCTCAAATGATTCATATTTCAAGCGTAGCATCGCCGCCGTCACGCTTTCGCCGCCCTGGGGCCTTAGGGAGTCGGGCGTCGTCCGCGAGGGCGGCGGCGATATCTGAGGGGCATTCGACGCCCCAAATCGACCCGCGTTCAACGCGCAGCGCGAGCACCGCGTCCTCGATGTCCACCTCGATCGTCACGTACTCGCGATGGCGCCGCTTCCGATTGCGATTGGAGCATCGTAAGGAGCAGAACGACGAGCGTTCCCGTTCCGCCGGCACCGGTTGCGCGCACTCAAAGCAGTCGCGGACGCGACGGGTGGCGTCGTCCGGTACGCCCGATAATCTCCGCGTATCGGCATCGCTCACGGGCGTGTAGAACCCTTAGAACCCCGGCGCGCGCAAGCGTGGGGGACCTCATAAAACTCAGGCTCGTCGCCGGTCATCATGCCGTCCGTCCTCGCGCGCGCGCACGCGCGCACGCGCGCACACACGGGTTGTCCCACTTTGTTCCGGTTTTGGGCTTCCAGTGCGGCCTGAAGCGCCTTCATCTTTCGCTGGTCGATGGCGTCCCAGACGGCCAGCAAAAGCCGCACGTCGGCGTCCAGCACAACGCGTTCCGGTCGAGCGAGATGGTAGGGGACGAATGTCCCGGCGAGTTCATTGGCGCGCCGGCGGCCCTCGTGGTAGAGGTCCGACAGAGTCGTGTTCTTCGAGCAGCCAAGCTGTCTCGCAACAGCCCTGATCGACGCGCCGACGACGACGTGCATTTGGAAAGCTCGGTACTGACGATGCTCCTGCCGTGCCGTGCGTGGATGGCGAATGAACGAGATGCTTTTTAGCACGTTCAGCAGCTCGGCTCGCGACGTTGGCTTTGGCGGTATGCTCTTGAGCCGTCTCACGCGGCGTCGCTGCGCCCGTTTCGGCTTCGGGCCACGCTGGCTCGTCCGACGTCGTCGCGTAGAGCCACGAGCTGCTCGACGCGCCGCCGTAACCGCTCATCGACAGGTTTGCGCCCGAACAGCACCGCTGTCCAAATCGCCGCGACCTCGACCTCGCTGAGGTCCAAGAAGACCGCCGCGTACCGCTCCGCGATCTCGGCGATGGTCACGAGCTGGCTCCGTCGCGAAGCGCGTCGAGTTCGACGATCCAGCGACGTAGATGTTCACACTCGCGCCGATCGAGCTTAAGAACGGCGCGTTGAACCTCGGCAAGGGTTAGCGCTGCGGATCGTTCGTTCGCCGACCCAGCTCCGTGCCTGAGCTGCGGCATCTCTTCGGTTCCCACGCGTGCCAAAGCGGTCACGGTCGGTGGCTCGTCGCCGTCGACGAGCTCTTCGAATATATGGTCGGGGATGTTGCTGACGCGGAGCGCGGTAATCATCTGACGACGCGACAGGCCGGCAGCCTTTGCCGCCTCCCATCGCGGCGACCTCGGCCTTGGAGTATCGCCGCCGGTACACTTCATCGCTTCCCTCCGCGGTCGAGCACGTCGATTGGCTGCACGAAAAGAGGGGCGGTATGGGGTGCGGCCCCGCGCAACGCGTTGAGCGCGTCGCCAAGCGTGGCCGTTCGGGACTGTGCACGTGCACGATTGGGTGCACGGGCAACCGAGGTTGGTGCTCGCGGTGACGGATTATCCGTCACCTGGACAACTTCACTAAACGCGCGCGCACGTGAGGGGTTTAGCGTAGTGACGGAATATGCGTCACTGATTCGGTGCGTCGGCTGCATCATACATGCGCTGCGGATGAAGCACGGCCGTTCATATCAGGGCTGACATCGCGGTCCTCCCGAAGGCGGAGACCATTCCAAATCGTCCCAGACTTGGTATGTGTCGGCGCAAATTCGAGCGTTGATAGCAGTCGGCCGAGGGCATTTGCGGAGACCGGCTCCTCGCCGTTTGGATGAGCCCAGTCGACATAGGCGGCGCGAAGTTCCGTTGCACTGACCTTGGCGTCGCCGTCACGTTCGCAACGCTCGCGAAGGAACGCGTCAAATATGTCAGTCTCGGCGCGATATGCTTTCGTAGCTATCCGAACCGCATCGACTTCGTCAAGGCCGTAGCGTTGCCACTCAAGGCACCCGCGGACACACCATGCTAGGATACCGCAGCGTTCAACCTGCAGCTTTTCGGCTAGCTCTTTGTCGACCGCCTTCCCCTCGAATCTCGCTTTGAATGGCACCGCGCGTACACGCCGCCAGATGCCAAAGTCACCGCCACGAATCTTCGGGAGATGATTGACCGCAAGTACCGGCTTGTAAACCGGCACGTACTCAAAGAACTCACCGTAGAGAAACCGGGCTGGTACCCGGTCGCCGCCCGTCATGGCTTTGACGAGTGCCTCAGCAAGCCGGCGCCCCGACTCGACCTCGATAGCAGAGACGAATCGTACGCCAGCCAGTCGCGCCAGATCGTTGGTCGCAGTGCCGGACTTTCGAGGAAGGAAGGTGTCTGCTGGCGTGGCTTGCCCGTATTCCCCCAGAACCCCATGCAACGCGTTGAGAAACGTCGACTTCCCGTTCGAGCCAACGCCGTAAAGAAGAGTGAAAATCTGCTCGCGCGTGTCACCAGTGAGCGAATAGCCGGCGAATCGTTGAATGTACGTTATGAGGTCGCGGTCGCCTAGGAACACTTCGTTGACGAATTGATCGAAGCGCGGGCACCTCGCATCAGGATCGTACTGCACATTGGAGATGCGCGTTATGAGGTCGCCGCGCTGGTGTTCGCGCAGCTCCCCAGTCCTTAGGTCTACGACGCCGTTCGCAACATTGAATAAGAAGGGGTTGACGTCAAAGTCGTTGAGGTTTCGGACGTGCTCCTGGCGGCCCGTTGCAAGCTGAAGCATCGCCCGATGGGTGCGCGCCGCTGCGCTGTGCCTCGCGAGATTGGCGAGGATTTGTCGACGAGAGGCGTCGCGTTCGGCAGCCGCTTTCGCGTAGATGCCGCGCACTAATCTTTGCATCAAGGCGGTCATACGGTCGCCGCCGAGGTCGATGATCCAGCGGCGGCCGTCCCATACGAACCACGCCTTGCGTTCACGCACGTAGCACGTGTCATCACCGAATCGGTCCATGAACAGATCCGTTGCAAGCGTATCGGTAGGCGCGACGTCGACGTCGATGTGATCTGTCAAGTTTGCTCCCCGAGAAGCAACGCCGTGAGGCTGGTGCCGCGCGGAATGCGAACGCGATAGTCGATCTTGCGACGCTGTACCTTAGCGGGTCCGAGGTTCATTTGGCCGAGTGGCTCATGAGGCGCATATCGGCTCGCTATGTCTTGCGCGATCGCGCGAATGCTTTCAGGCGACCCCGGCGGGTCGCACGATGCTTCGTTCAGAGCAAGCAACGCGAGTTCGAGTGCCCGTGCTGTGAAGCCAGCTCGACGCAGCGAACCGGCAACGCGTACGAGAACATCATGACGAGCACCAGCGGGAATGCGCTCATCGTTATGCACACCTGTAATAGGCAGCCGGCGCTGCGCCTGCGCTAGGCCGATCAGCCATTCCGGCACCGGAGCGGCGACTTTAGAGCACGACGCCTCCCAAGCGTACCGCCGCCCGCTGCGGTGCAACGACGGCGGGGCAACGATGTAACCACCGATTGCGCGCGTATCGACACCGGAATATTCGGGACCAAGCGCCGGTGCTCGCGTGGCTACGCGGTGTTCGCCAGCGGCAAAGAGGAAATGCTGTCCGCCTCCGCCTGTCAACGCGACGATGGTCTCATCGAGTCGTCCGTACTTAGCGACCAGTTCCGCTAAGGATTCCTCGCCCCCATGCGACGCGTCGATATCGAGAACAATGAGGCCCGAAGCTTCAGTAGCGATCCCCACATTTGCAGCCGGGAACCGCTCCCACCATCGACAGATTTCATTCTCATCGCGGGTAGCGTCGTTCAGCCCGTGCCAGGCGCCGGGCTGCGCCCACGGATGCTTGCCGATGTCGGCACATGCTTGCCGACCACAGGTGCACCTGCCGTCGCGTATGCTGTGAACCGGGAACACGTACCAGCCGTATCGCGAGTAAGCCAGCGCCGGTGGTCGACGACAATTATCTTGGCCGGTCGACGACAACTATCTTGGCCGGTTGAGGGCCTGAGCCGGAAGGTCTGGTAGCGGGGGCGCTAGCGATCGGCGTGAGCCGAAGCGAGCGCGATGCCCG
>JAABUQ010007561.1_pt1 | contig 14996 bp, 15 predicted proteins | sample 5560001 | NCBI WGS metagenome assembly JAABUQ01 (sample SAMN10711888, study PRJNA513371) | rock metagenome | isolation source: Antarctica rocks | place: Antarctica: Victoria Land, Finger Mt nord | collected 2015-12-18 | reverse complement strand
GGCCGGGCCATCTCCAGCTTGGCGCGGCGTGCCTCTTCCGCCTTGGCGCCGATGGCGGCCGAGGAAGCGCTGCGGCCCTCCTCTGTCTGCCCCCGCCGCCAGGACTCGTCGGCGTCGGCTAGCGCCTCCAGCAGCCCGGCATCCAGCGTAGCCGCGGCAAACATCAGGCCGGTATCGGCCAAGTGGACGTCCATGCCCCGGCGGCCGGCTGCGGCGAGAGTGCGAGCGATGTCGGCCATGTTCCAGCCCAAGCAGCGCAGCCCGGCGACATGGATCGTCGGCAGCGACGTGCCCGCGGCAGCATGGAGCAGCTGCGCGCGCTGCCGCAGGCTGCGGGGTTCGCGGCGCTTGAGCTGGGTTGCGTTCAGTCTGTCGCGATAGGCGCCTTCCAGGCTGACACCGGCCTGCCGCAGCACCGCTTCCTGCTCCGCCGTGGTCAGGCCGGGCACGCCATCACGGACGTAGGCCAAGGAAAGAGGGCCTAGCTGATCTTGCACGTATAGAACAAGTCGATCTTGCACATCAGACAGGGGCGTGCATAATGGCTGCGGTGGTGATGGAAAGGGCTAATGCCCACGATCATGGTCCAAGGTGCCGGGGCACGCCGCGTCGGTGCGGATGATGGCAAGGAAGAGCCGGGCGGCCCAAGCAGTCTGTGATTTCCCGAGTCGCGCCGTGCATGCCTAACTGGGAGTCGAGCGACATGAGCGGCAGCGACGACAAGGTGCCTATCATTACCGCGGGCGGCATCGTGGGCCTGGTCGTCGTGGTGGTGCTGACAGTGGGCTCCGGCATGGTGGGCTGTCCGGTGTACGAGGTTTGGCGGGCGCAGAAGGCGGGCGAGGCCGAGCTGGCGCAGGCCGACCAGAACCGGCAGATCGCGGTCGCGCAAGCCCGGGCCAAGGCGGAGAGCGCGCACTTCGAGGCGGATGCCGAGGTGACGCGTGCCACGGGGGTGGCCAAGGCGAATGAGATCATCGGCAAGAGCCTGCAGGGCAACGAGGCCTATCTGCGCTACCTGTGGATCAACGGCCTGGAGCAGAACAAGAACGCGGTGATCTACGTGCCGACGGAGACCAACCTGCCGATCCTGGAGGCCGGACGGCTGGGCCGGCCGCTGGCGGCGCCGTAGGGACTGGCCCAGGCCGGCCCGGCACTGTCGATGCCCAAGCTGTGGATCATGTCCGACCTGCACCTGGAGGCGGTGCCCCGCCCGGAAGCCTACCGGCCGCGGTGCGCGGGCTTTGACGTGCTGGTGGCGGCTGGCGATGTGCAGCACGGCAGCGCGCGGGCCATCGCCACCGTCGCGCGCCTGGCTCAGGGCAAGCCTGCCGTGTTCGTACTGGGCAACCACGAGCCGTGGCACCGCGAGTTGGGCGCGGAGCGGGCTGCTGCCCGGCGTGCAGCAGCCCGGCACGGGGTCGTGCTGCTGGACGACGCGGAGGTCACGCTGGCGGGCGTGCGCTTCGTCGGCGGCACCTTGTGGGCCGATGGCCGGCTGGGCGGGCAGGATGCCGTGCCAGGGCAGATCACGGGCGAGCTGGTGCATGTGGCGCAGGACGGGGGCGGCACGCGGCTGATCACGTCGGGCGACCAAGCGGCGATGCACGCCCGCACACGCGGGGTAATCGAGGCGGCGCTGGCCGGCCCGCGGGACAGCCGTCCGGTGGTGGTGGTGACGCACCATGCGCCGCACCTCTTGTGCGTGCCGGCGGCCTACCGGCAGCACTGGGTGGCGGGCAACTCGGCGTCCGACCTGTCGTACCTGACCGACACGGGCCGGGCTGCCTTGTGGGTGCATGGTCACCTGCATGAGACGGTGGACCTGGTGCGACCCGGGGGCACGCGCATCCTGTGCAACCCGGCCGGGCCACGGTTCGGCAACGCCGCGTTCAGGGACGACCTGGTGGTCGAGGTCTGATGACGGCGTGGCGGCCTGGCATCCGTCACGAGACCTACCCGGTCAGAGATGGTAGGCGACCCCCGCCGCCCAGTGGTCCTCGAAGCGTGCGTAAGCGGCCTCGACAACCGCGTGCCAGCTCGCGTCCGCCGATAGGCCGAGCCAGGCAAATGCCTTTGCCGGCCCGGGTTCCGGCCAAGTGTCCAGCCAGCGCAAGGAGTCCTCGACCGCACCAGGCGGCAAGGCGAGCGCCCCAGGGAAAGCATTCTCCCAGCCGGCCCGTGCGTCAGCCAGCAGGGTCGTCACGAGCTCGACGTTGCGGTTGCTGAGCACGTCGACCTCGGCCATGGGCGCTTGGCCTAGAGCCTCCTCCAGCTGGTCCTGAAGGTTGGCAAGGATCGAGCGTCCCCGGTTCTCCCCGGACGACAGCTGGGCGACGCTGCGCCCCATGCCGCGGTTCGGGTCGCCGATGATATGCCCGTCGAAGCATCCGCCCAGGTCCCACCAGTCCCAGCGACCGAGCGGGTTGAGCCAGCGCCCGTAGCCGCCCGTCACGGGATGGCGCTCTAAGCCTCTGCCGAAGCGGTCGTAGAACGCGTCCAGGTCCATCGTGTCGGCGAAGCGCACGCTCCAGCGCTCAAGGCCGCGCCGCCGCATCTCGTCGCGCACCATCGCGGTGTCGAGATGCCAGTGAGCATGGTCGCCGACTTCGACCTGCATCCCACCTTTGCCGCATTCGGTGAACGTGAACCGCGCCTCGTGCGCGCCCCGCAGCGCATCCGTCTCGTCGTCGAACGCGAGCCAGCTGTCCGGCAAGTCGCCGCGCCCGCCCCGCTGGAAGGGGGCCAACGACGCCCGGATCGCGTCTGCCGGTGTGACGTCGGTGAAGGGCAGGATCACGTAGGCAGCGGAGAACACGTCAGGCTCCTTCGCTGGCCATGAACGTCATCGGGCAAGCCTGGACGGGTTTGCCGCGAACGGCAAGCAAGCGGGCCATGCAGGACGCGGCCATACCTAGCCCGATGGTCAACACCCTTTGCCCTTACGCGACCTCGCTTTAGCCAGTCATGAAGCCGGACATGGCTTGGGACAACATGCAGATTATGCCAACGTCACAAGCACCTTAGATCAAGCCTGGGGCCGGTCATAAATGCGCAACGCCGGCCTTGTCTCCCTGACTCTGCTCCCGGAGAGCGACATCCCGCATGGCCGGACCTTCGGGACCTGGCGTTTGCCTTGGCGACAGAGGTGGCGGCGTTGACCGGTCGCCTGGCGCCAGGCACGGCCGCCGTCGTCGGCGACCTCGTCCGGGGCATGAATCTCCCGACCACGGAGCGGGTCTGGCGGCTGGCGAAGGAGCTTGCGGCCCGGGGCGACGCTGCCGACCCGATCGTGCAGGCGGCGATGGACCAGTGCTGGGATTTCCTCGGGTTCACCGGCAAGACGTGCCACTGAGCAGCAGGGTGCCGTGCGATCCAGCCGGGTCCAGGCCCACGGACTTAGGAGCTACGGCTAGGGGGCAATTCGGCCCCGCAGCACCCCGGTAACGCCCAGGACGGTGTCGGGGGTGTTCAGCACGACGCCCCCGCTGCCCGCCCGCTCCAGAAGGGACGCCTTGAACCCTCGGCGGGCATAGAGGACGAAGTGGCGCAGCTCCACGCCCTGTCCGTAAGCCGTCCGGCCCGCGCGCTCGACCAGGGTGTCGAGTACGCCCTCGCCCACCTCCTCGCGCTGCCACTTGCATTCGCCATACAGCATCGAGCCGTCAAGCAGGCGCCCGGCCACGTCGATGTCGTAGTCGGCCGCCCAGACCTGGCCGACCTCCTGGGCCGGCTCGGGCAGGGTCTCCTGCGCGTGCCGGCGGGCGTGCTCGCGGCAGATGTCCTCGAAGGCGCCGCCCATGAAGTCGTCTAGGCAGGGCGCAACCTTGAGCCGCCACACGTCCGCCCCGAAGCCCTGGGTGATGCTGGACATGTTGGGCCGGACGAACCGGTGCCAGAAGGCCATCAGCGGGTCCGCCACGAAGTAGCGGCGGTCGCGGGACTTGGGCTGCGCGTCCATGGAACGCACGGCGCGCACGAGCCGCATCCGCTCCAGGCGGTCCAGGTAGGGGCTGATCTTGGCGGTGCTGCCGCCGTCACCGGCCCGGCCGGCAATCTCGCCGAACTTGGTGCAGCCGTCGGCGATGGCCGCCAGCACGCTGGCATAGCGCTGGACCTCCCGCAGCTCCGACTGCAGCAGGACGGTGGGCTCGTCCACCAGGGCGCCCGCATGGGTCAGGAGCAGGTTGACCACGTTCGCCTCCACGCTAGCTGCCGGGTCGCACAGTCGCAGGTAGAACGGGATGCCGCCGAAGATGCCGCAGGTCAGCAGCTTGTCCTCGGACGAGTAGGCCGGAAAGAACTGCGCGGCGTCGCGGGCCGGCAGCGGTCCCACGTCCATGGCCAGCGTCTTGCGGCCGTAGAGCGGGTTCCGTTCGGCGAGCAGGTCCTCCATGTGCGCAATCATGGAGCCGCACAGCACTAGGTTCATGCGTCCGGGTGCGGCCGCGCCGTGGTCCCAGAACTTCTGGATGATGGAGGGGAGGCCCGGTTCGGCGTCGGCCAGGTAGGGGAACTCGTCCAGGACGACCGTGAGGCCGGGCAGGGCCTCCGCCTTGCGGGCCAGCCAAGCCAGGACGCCTAACCAGTCGCCCGCGCTGCGCAGGAGGTCATCGGCCCCAAGTGCCCGGTCGATCTCGGCCTTCAACGCCTCCAGGTTCAAGGCCGCCGTGACCCGTGTGGCTTGGTAGAGTACGCAGGGGATGCCCTTTGTTGCCTCCTTGATGAGTTCGGACTTGCCCACCCGCCGGCGCCCATAGATCACGAGCAGCGAGGGCCGGTCGGCAGCAAGCTCCCTGCGAAGGAGCGTCAGCTCCTGTGACCGGCCGACGAACACATCAGCACTCCTACTGTCTAATCAGGAATAGCATATTCTGGATTATGCAGATGGGGCAATGTGTGCTGCATCGCAGACCCGATGGCGGGCTGGGCCGCACGGCGCCGCACACGGGCTGCGGGATATAGATGGTTTGTGTGCCGCACGGAGAGGCCGGGCCTCGGCTCGGCAAGCCGTTCCCGCTGACGCCGCTAGAGACCTGGTATGTGCTGCAGGGCTGGGAGGTGGTGCCGGCGGCGGGGATGACGTTCGAACAGGCGGACGCGCTGCCCAGCAAGGTCGAGGCCGGGGCAGGGTGGGTCCGGCTCTGGCAGGCGTGACCGTGCCGCCACCTACTTAGGCATCTTGATGGTGTCGTCCTGGATGCCCTGGGCGATGCCGGTGAGCACTGTGGCGTAGTGCCGCAGGTCCAGCAGGCGTCCGGCGAGGGCGTCCATGCCGTCCGGCCCAGCAGCGTCCATGAGCGCCTTGAAGTCGGGCATGCGGTCAGCCATGGCGGCAAACAGGGCAATGCCGTCGAGGCCAGTCAGGCGCAGATAGCGGACGCGAGTGTCCAGCTCCCGGGCAAGGCGCCCCTGCTTGGCCGCGGTCATCGGGTGCGGCCGGTTGCCAGGTTAGGCGTCGTCATCGTCATCCCCGTCCGGATCGTCCACATCGTCGCCGTCCCCGTCGAGACTGTCGGGGCGCAAGGCCGTGAGGGTGCTGAGAGTGTCGTGGAGCCTGGTCACGGCTTCCAGCAGGTCGGCGGCCTCGTCCTCCAGTTCCAGGGCGAGGTCGAACATCTCCGCCGCTCGGTGCTGCGACCCATCGTTGACCACGGCCATCGCCAGCCCGTGTAGCTTGAGCAGGTGGGTGCGGAGTTCGGGCGGCTGTAGGCCGTCGTCGGCCAGTGCGCTGCGCAGGGTATCCACGTCGTCCACTGCGTCGAGGAGCTGGCGCGTGTCGAAGCCGTCCTGCAGCGCCTGCCACTCATCATCGGTCATCGCAGCCGCGCCCGCATCCTGGCTTCCGTCATCGCAGGCGTCATGCCGTGCCGCACATCAGTTCGGGTTGTAGAGGCGCAGGATGGTGGCGATCACGACGGCCTCCTCCCAGGATGAAGCGGTGCCGAGCAGGTGGTGGCCGTCCCCGCCCTTGGGGATGCCGATGATCCTGTCGCTGGCCGCCTCGACCGTTTGCAGGTTGCCCCGCTCGAACACCTCCCGGGCCGCCCTGTCCAGGCCCAGGCTCAGCCAGTACTCGACCTTCATCCCCGCATCATGCCCTGTCCCATCCGGGATAAGCCTACATGCTTCCGGCTGCCCGTCCTATGCAGCGGTGGCCGGCCTCGCCCATGGCCTGGGTGAGCTGGCGGGGAGCGCCCGCCAGGGGCCGGCCGCATGGCATTCGGCGGCGTCCCAAGCTGCCCTGCAGCGTTCCACCTCGCCGAGTTGCACTGGTCGGCCGCCTGCCTGGGCGCCAGCCTCGACCGGCCAGGCCAGGGGGTCCCCGGCCTGCTTGTCGTCCGGCACTGTCAGGCGTTCTTCGGCTTGGGGTCGGTCAGGCGGTCCAGCAGCCATGTGACGGCGAGGGTGACGGCCACGAACAGCGGGAAGCCCCACAGGAAGGTGAGGAGCATGTCGCCCAGGTCATAGGCGGGCGGGGGCGGGCTGGTGTGCGGCAGGCTTGTGCCGACATCGGCGACTGCTTCCAGCGCGGGCAGGACGCCACGGACGCTGCAGCCGAGTTCTGCGACGAGGTAGCGGGAGCGTTCCAGCTCGACGGCGTTCTGGGTGGTGAGCAGGGTGGCGACGGTGCGAGTGCAGGCCTGGGCGGTGCTGGCGTCGGTGCTGCGGGGCGCCATGACGGCGGCGCCGATGCCGAAGCCGACCAGGGCGGCCAGGCCGAGCGCCAGCAGGCCGATCCTGGTTCGGACGCGGCTGCCGAGGTTTCCGATCAGGTCAGTCATCTCTGCCTCCTCCGTGCTGATCGCCGCTGAGCTTACAATGAGGCGGGTTCGGGATGGGTGTGGAAAGTGGCCACAAGCCGAAGCATGGCACACCGTCCGGCAGACGTGCCGCCGGCTGCAGCGTGCCCGTCTTCCCTCGAGCGCGCCATATCGTTGCCTCCGGCCTGTCGCCGGACCCGGCCCTTTCGGCCGGCCGGGTCCAGCGGGTGCCATGGCCTATTGCGGAGGTGGAAGGGATGGCGCAGGCGGCGCGTCCAGGGGCTGGGAGTCCCAGGACACCCGCCTCCTCGCCGATGATCGGACCTCCTCGCCATTCGCGCCCCTGTCGTGCTTGACCACGCTCAAACCGCCAGCCGTTCTGGTTCGTCTCACCGGCTGTCGTCCGGCCCGAAGTTGACCATCCCTGGCGAGGGCACGGGGAGGAGCTTGAGGCCAAACCCCGACCCGAATGGCTGCGGCGGCACGGCTGAGCCGTGCTGCTGACGGTCAGGGGGCGGAGGTGGAAGCGGAAGCGGAACCTCCACCGTCACCGAGCCCTGTGACGTCGGTTCCGGGGTGGGCACCGTGGCGTCGGGCTCGGTCCAGAGCGGCACCCAGCAGGCTTTGCGCGGGGTTTTCAGCTTCATCAGGTTCGGGCCGCGGCAGGCGACGACCGCGGTTTCGATGTCGTTGGACTGCATCAGCACGGCCCAGATGCTGGCCCCGGTGCCACCATGGGCGAACGCCGCCTTCAGGTGCCATTCGGTTTGCCGGATGCTGCTGTCCGTATCGCCGTGACCCTTGCTGTAGCCGTCACCGTATCCGAGACGGTCGCCGGCAATGAACGAGCAGACGATGACGCCGGCCAAGACGCAGCCAAAGCTCAGCACCGCCGGCCAGGTCAGACCGACGGAGCGCGTTTGGGCATTCCCGCCGGCAGGCTGCTGCATGCGGTAGAACCGGTCGGCATAGGCATGCTCCAGTTCGACCCGCAGGCGCGTCACCTCCGCGTCGGTCATTTCCTTTCTGGCCTCGAGGGCGTCCAGCAGCTGGCCCATGTAGTGCCGCAGCATGCGGCCGATGAGCAGGCCGTTCTGGTTCAGGTTGCGCATAGCCAGGCGCAAGGCCGCCAGGGTGGGCGTCATCGGGCCGTCGTCGTCCAGCCCGTCCCGCCGCGCCGCCTCCTTCAGCTGCCGTTCGATGTCGGTGAACTCCTTTTGCTGTCGTTCGAGGGCCTCCCATAGCTCGACCCAGGGATCTGGCCGCGTATGCCGTGGCGACGAGATCGCCTTCGGCGTCGGGGGCGGCGAGATGACCTCGACCGGGAGGCTGTGCTTGCGCCGGCGGGGGCTGCCACCCCCGACCAGGTGTTTGATCCTTTCCCACACGGGCCGGGCGCTCACGGCAGCCACCCCAGCACGTCCTGGTGGATCGTCTCCATGGTTTGCCGCCAGGTGCGGATGAGGCTGCGGTTCCAGGGTCCGATGCGGGTGCCGTCCGGGCCTGGCTGCCCGGCCTCGGCGGCGATGAAGCCCAGGCGCTTGAGCTCGATCTCCCGGGCGACGTCCAGGCGCGGCATGAAGACCGGCACGGCGCCGCGCTCGACGGCCGCCTGGAAGACGGGATGGCTGATCAGTGGCTTGTAGCTCCGCTCGGGAGAGCTGCCCGGCGGCACGAGCGCCTCGTTGAGCACCAGGATGGTGGAACGGGGCGCGAACACGCCTTGCCGCTCGAGTTCGTCGCGGGCCTTGGGCTGCGGCTCCAGGTCTTTGAGGACGGCCAGGTCATCGAGCGAGGGCCCGAAGACGTGGACGGCGGTGCAGCCGACGCGGTTCTCTTCGAGGAAGCGCGCGAAGCCGCCGAGCTTGCGGGAGACCCGGCGCAGCGTGGTGTCGCCGGCCCCGAAATCGACGATGCCGGTCCTGGGCTGCTCCATAGCTGCCTCGGCGAGGTCGCGCAGGCCCTCCTCGACGTCGGCGTCCTCGGCGCCGGCCGGGACGGTGCAGCGCGCGTCGCCGTAGAGGGTGCGCAGGCTTTGGTTCTGCCGGTCGAAGTCACCGATGACGATGTCGCGCCCGGCGTTCAGCGCCCGGTCGATGGCCCAGCGCGCCCAGAAGCTCTTGCCGCGGGTGCCGCGACCGAAGGTGAAGACGAGGCGGGATAGGAGCTCGGGCGCGGTGAGCGGTCCTGCCGCCTGGGATCCTCGGCCAGGGACGGCTGCGGCCTGGATGCCGAGGATTTGGTTATTGGTGGTCTGGTCGAAGGATTGAGGGTGTTTGGGCACAACTGTGTCTCCTGGTTGCCCACCCAGGGGACCCCCTCCGTTTGCGAACGGGCGGGGTTATTTTCGGCGGCTTCGATTTTCCATGGACCGCACGGCACGGCCTGCTGCGAACGGCAACCCTGCCGTCGTGAAGGGAGGCAGGGCTCAGATGGTCTTGGGCAGCGGCACTTTGCCGGCCCGCATGGAGTTGAGAAGGTGCCGCATGCGATCGGCCTTGGTCCCGACATGTTCCGAACCAGCGGGAGCGGTGCCGAGGTCACTGCCATCCGCGGGCGCCTGAGCGGCGGCTTGCGGCACCAGGGGCCGGGAGGACGACGCGGATGAACCAGCCGGCTCGGTCAACCGGTCCCAGCCGCTGTCGCCGACGGCGCACACCCCCGGGGCGACCTCGCCGGGTGCGAGGGTAGGGGGCGGGGCACCCTGGCGCCTGGCCCGTGCGGCGGCGACATCCTCGCGCACGCGCTTCCAGGTGCGGATGGCGGTGTCCCGGGTGACTTGGTTGCCGCGGTCGTCCACGAGCTTCTGTTCGCCGATGACCTTCAGGGCACGGGTCCAGCGGTCGCGCACGCGGACGGCGGCCAACTCGGTGGCGAACTCGTCGTGGCGGTCGCGCAGCCAGTCGTAGAGCAGCCGCTCCTCTTGGCGGATGCGGGCGAAGGCTGCGCTGAGGGTCCGGGGCCGTGCCATGGCTGCCGCGCTCCAAGCTGGTCCGGGACCATAGCCGCCTGCCGGCGTCAAGGCGAGGGCAACGTGGGTGGATCGTGAGGCTGGCAGGTGTGGAGCGTGGGGGAGTCTGGGGCAGGAAGGTTCGCTACAGACCAAGGCACCTTTGGTGCTGCATTCCCATCGGATGCGCGCCTATGATGCCCGGCATCGGCGGCGGGAGCAACGGTGGTGGCACGGGACGCGGCGGGCAAGATGGAGGGGGCAGGCGGGGCTGCCGGACCAGACGACGCCGGCGTGGAAACCGCTGCGGGCGATGTGGCGCCTGCGGCACGGCCAGCCAAGCCGCGACGGCCGCGGAGCAAGGCGGCGGGCGCGGCCAAGGCGATGGCGAAGGCCGAGGCGCTGGGCGCCGCCGGCACAGCCGCCATGGCGGAACTGGCCGGGCTGCAGCGCCAGGTAGGCCAGCTGGGACAAGGGCTGACGGTGATGCTGGACGCGCAGGAGACGCACACCGAGCTGCTGCGCGCCATCCTGAAGGCGACGACCGCGGACACCAAGCCGGAGGCCAACCTCGCCGAGCTGCTCGCCAGGGTCGCCGTGCAGCTCGGCAAGCAGCACCATGCGCTGCGGGAGGTTGCCGGCCTGATGGCGGGCCTGCCCGCCAGCATCGGCCGCGAGGTAGGCGAGCAGGTGCGGTCGGCGCTGGCCACGGTGCGGTAGGGCTGGGATGGCAGGGCTGGGGCGGTGCTGACCTACCGCACGGGCGCGGCCGGGGCGCCCTCGGCGGCGATGGCGATGGCGGCGCACCTGCTGGAGCAGACCCTGCCGCGGGCGCAGGCGGAGCTGGCCGCCTACTACCAGCGCGGCCTGGCGCCGGCGCCGGCCGCCGATGGCGGCCCAGGCGGCCACGAGGTGACGACGGCCGAACCGCGGCGCGACATGGACCCGCGGCTGGCCGGGCTGCTGGGGCTGGACCCGGCCCGGGTGCCCACGGCGGCGGAGATCGCGCAGGTGCTGGCCGGCAACCGGGCGGACGGGCTGCCGATCCCCTGCAAGCAGGTGCAGCGCGAGACGCGCAGCCTGGGCGACGAGCTTGGCCTCGATGCGGCGCGGGCGCCGGACGCGGCGGAGATCGGGCGGGTGCTGGACGGGTACCGGGCCGACGACGGGGCGGCGCTGCCAGTGGTGCGGGCCGGCGCGCTCCGCTCCCGTTTCCTGGCGCTCTACGGCGTGGAGGACGGGGCGGCCGAGGGGGCGGATGGGGCAGGGCCGCCGCCTCCGGCCGAAGCTCTGGCGCACGTGCGTGCGGGCCGGCGGGGAGATGGCGGCGCGGTGCGGCTTGGCCCGCTGCTGGAGGGGCTGGGGGCGACCCGGTCGCGCATCGGCTACGTGGACCTGTGCTGGTCAGCCGACAAATCGGTGAGCCTGGCCTGGGCGATGGCGCCGACGGAGGCCGAGCGCAACCTGGTCGCCCAGGCGCACCGGGACGCCGTGGCTTCGGCGCTGCGCTACGTCGAGGCCGAGGTGGGCCGCGCCCGGCGGGGCAAGGCGGGCCGGGACGGGTTTGACCCCGGCCGCATCGGCTGGATCAGCTTCGACCACTATGCCAGCCGGCCCACGGTAGAGGTGGCGCGCACGGACCCCGCGACCGGGCAGGCCTACACGGAGCTGGTGACGCTCAAGGTGGCGGGCGACCCGCAGCTGCACACGCATGTCGCCATCCCCAATGTGGTGCTGACGGAGGACGGCCGGGTGGGGGCGCTCGACCTGCAGCGCCTGAAGGGCCGCGTGCATGAGTTCGGGGCGCTCTATCAGGCCTACCTCGCCACCAACCTGCGGCGGCTAGGGGTGGAGGTGGCGCTGGACGAGGCGACCGGCGCGGCGCGGGTGGTGGCGATCCCGGAGCGGGTGCGCGACGCCTACAGCAAGCGCACCCGGCACGGCACCGACGCGGCGCGGGCCTACGCCCGCAGCGCCGGGCTGGACTGGGACACGCTGGACCCGGCGCGCAAGGTGGGCCTGGCCAAGCAGGGCGTGCAGGGCGACCCGCGGGGGGCCAAGCAGGACGACCTGGGCGACTGGGCCAGCTGGCGGCGGCAGGCCGCCGCCCTGGGCTGGCGGCACCGGGGCGTGCTCGACCCCGCCAAGGTCCAGGCCCCGCAGCCCCTGCCGGACCGGGCGGCGCGGCTGGAGCACGCCTACCAGGTGGCGCTCGGGCTGTTCGACAAGTCCCTGCAGCGTCGGGCGGTGGCGGACGGGGCGGATGCCCGGGTGGCTGCGGCGCGCGGGCTGGTGGCGGCCGGCGTCGCAGGGCCGGAGGACATCGATGCGGTGACGCGGGCCTTTGCCACGCGCGGGGTGCGGCAGGACGGGCAGGCGACCGGGCTGGTGTGGGGCCTGGTGGCGGACGCGCAGGGGCAGGAGGCGGTGCGGCTCACCACCACCCTGCAAGCCGACCGGGAAGCCGAGCTGGTCCGGCTGGCGCAGGCCGCCGCGGCTGACCGCAGTGGTGCGCTCAGCCCGGCGGCGCTGGATGCGGCGGTGGCGCGGGTCGAGACGCGGACAGGGGTGGACTTCGCCGCAACGGAGCATGGGCGGGCGCAGCGGGCGGTGCTGGACCAGTTGGGGCAGGGCGGCCGGCTGGCGGTGGCGGTGGGCGTCGCCGGCGCGGGCAAGAGCACCCTGCTGGCGCCGCTGGTGGACGCCTGGCACGCCGGGGGCCGGACGGTGTACGGCGCGGCGCTGGCCTGGCGGCAGACGGACGACCTGGCCGCGGCCGGCATCCCGGAGGCGCGGCGGGCGGCGGTGTCGGTGTTCCTGGACCGGGTGGCCGCCGGCACGCTGGCGCCGGACCGGGACAGCGTGGTCGTGGTGGACGAGCTGGCGCTGCTGGGCACGCGGCAGCTGCTGGACCTGCTGCGGCTGCAGGAGCGGCACGGCTTTGGGCTGGTGGCGGTGGGCGACCCCCGGCAGTGCCAGTCGGTCGAGGCCGGGCCGGTGGTGGACCTGCTGCGTCGGGCGCTCGGTCCCGACGCCATCCCCGAGATCCTGACCACCGTGCGGCAGGGGACCGAGCGCGAGCGGGCCACCAGCCTGCTGTTCCGGGACGGCCAGGCGGCGGAGGCGCTGGCGCGCAAGCGCGAGGACGGCACGGCGCGGCTGCTCCCCGGCGACTACCGTCAGGTGGTGGCCGGCATCGCAGCACTCTGGCAGGAGCGTCGCACTGCTAACGCGCACGACCCCGGCTACACCCTGAGCGTGAGCGCCCCGACGAACCGCGATGCGCGCGAGCTCGGCGGCGCCATCCGCCTGCACCGGCGGGCAGCGGGCGAGTTGGGGCCGGACCAGGTAGTGCTGGAGGCCTGCGACCAGGCCGGCGACGCCTACGAGCTGCCGCTGGCGGTGGGCGACCGGGTGCGGCTGTTCGCCCGCACGAATGCGTCCCATGCCGACCGCAGCCGGGGCATTCTGGGCAACAACGGGTCGGTGCTGGAGGTGCGGACGGTCGGCGCCGCCGGCGTCACCCTGCGCAACGCCGGGGGTCGCGAGGGGCTGGTGGCGTGGGACACGCTGCGGGACGGGCGGAGCGGGCGCATCCGGCTGGCCTATGGCGACGTGCTGACGATCGACGCGACGCAGGGGCTGACCAGCACCGAGCACATCGAGGCGATGCCGGCGGGCACGGCGGCGGTGAACGCCTACAAGGCCTACACGGCGGCGAGCCGACACCGTCGGGCAACCTACCTAGTCACGGCCGAGGGGGCGGAGCGGCGCGAGGTCGCCGGGCGGCGTCCCCTGGGCGACGCGCGGCCGATCCGGGAGGGCGACGTTTGGGCCAACATGGGGCGCAACCTGTCGCGGCAGCCCGCGCCGGAGGGCGCGCTGGCCTTCCTGGAGCGGGCGCATGGGGTGCGCCGGGGGGCCAGGGCGGCGTTGCAGGCCGGGCTGCAGCCGGCCGAGCAGCGCCAGGCGGACGGGCTCGCGCCGGCGACGGTGGCGGCGATCTTTCAGCGCCGGCGCGTGGTGGCCCGGGTCGGGGCGATGGCGGAGCAGCTGGGCGCCTGGGCGGGTCAGCAAGGGGCGGTGCTGGGCGGGCTGGCCCGGCTGGGGCCGGCGGTGCAGGCCGGGGTGGCGCAGGCGGTGGAGGAGCTGCGGCCCGCCGTGCAGCAGGCGGCTGAGCGCATCCGGCAGCGGCCGGATCGGGTAGCGGCGCGGCAGCGCGAGGCGGAGGTGGCGGCGATGCGGGGCGAGCTACTGGCGGCGCGCATGGGCCGGTTCCGGGCGGAGCAGCGCTGGGGGTGGACAATGGGGGACGCCGGGCTGGAGCAGTTCCATGCCAAGGAGGCAAAGGCGGAGCAGGAGCGGCAGACGCAGGGCATCGCCACCCTGGGCGAGGCGGATCTGCGCACGGCCGTGCGCCTCGAACGCATCGGGCAGCGGCGCCGGGCCAAGCAGGAGCAGAGGGCCGCCGCCCGGCCGACGAAGGGACCAAGCCCAGGGATGTAGCCGCGGCGGCTTGCACTCACTAAGCCTGGCGCACGCTGGCTGGGACTGGCGGCTGCCGGGCCGGGTCGCTGGACAGGGAAACGGCTCCAGTGCTCACGCGCGTGCAACATGCCGAAGCTGCCATGGCGAGATGCAAGCACCTGATCGGCCCCAAGCTGCGTTCTCGCGGCCTTCTGGGCCAGCAAGGTGAGGTCGTCATAGCCGTCGCGGTGCCGAACACAATGATGGGGTCTGGGGAGCAAGCGAACGGAAAACCTATGTAAGGCCGTGTCGCGCAACTTGTCGCGGTGCCTTGCCCTTCTGCGACATACATTTGCAACAGGAAAACACCCGGCCTGCTTGGGGTCCGGCCGCAGTCGCGGAACTTAGGAGTTCCGCGACCGCCGTCACGCCCCAGGCAGGCCGGGCACTTTCTTGTTGCAAATGTATGTCGCAAAACCACAGGATACCGCGACAACTTTTGCGACGGTCCCATGCTCCTCGGCTACGCCCGCGTCAGCACTGACGACCAGGACCTTGCGCTCCAGCGCCGGGCGCTGCGCGAGGCGGGCTGCCGGCGGCTGTACGAGGAGAAGCTGTCCGGCGCCCAGCGCAACCGACCCGAACTGGCCCGGCTGCTCGACCAGGTGCGGGACGACGACGTGCTTGTGGTCACCCGGCTGGACCGCCTGGCCCGCTCCACGCGCGACCTGCTGGACGTCGCCGAACGGCTGCGCGAGGCCGGTGCTGGCCTGCGTAGCCTCGCCGAACCTTGGGCCGACACCACCAGCCCCGCA
>JAABUQ010008010.1_pt1 | contig 14999 bp, 17 predicted proteins | sample 5560001 | NCBI WGS metagenome assembly JAABUQ01 (sample SAMN10711888, study PRJNA513371) | rock metagenome | isolation source: Antarctica rocks | place: Antarctica: Victoria Land, Finger Mt nord | collected 2015-12-18 | reverse complement strand
ACCGCTTTCAGCACCACTGCCAGGGCATCCTGGATAAAGCGGGACTGAGCCGGGCAAAGCCTAGCTTCACTCAACAGGTCAGTAATCTCCTGGCGCAACGCAGAGGGAGCTGTCAGCAAGTCTTCAACTGACTGGCGATCGCTGGGGGAAAGTCCCGTTCCACTGAGTTCTAGCGTAGCCATGTACTGATTCTTTAAAGACATACTTCAAGGTTAACTAAGTTGTACAACTTTGACAACTCGCGGTTGGGGATGGGTCGTGTTCTCGCACTACAGTTGTAAAGTTGCCTTCTGTTGCTTCTACTCAGTTGTCTTCATCCCCTGCTTCAAAGAGACCGCACCAAACCGAATTTGGACCTGTGGTCCAGAGCAAGCGAGGCGAAAGATTGCCCCATCCACAACCAGCAACTGGGAGATCCGCTTACCATCCAAATAAGTGCCATTGGCACTGAGATTCACAATTTCCCAATCGCTGCCGATTCCCCGCAATTCAACATGGCGACGTGAAACCACGGCACTATATAAAACAACTTGGTTATCCGTTGCACGTCCAATCCGGATAACTGGTTCGTCTTTAAAGACCCAACTTTGAATCAGGGTAGGCTGAGACGGATGCAGAAGTATTACTGTAATCACATCGGCAGTGTCGAGTTTGAGATAGAACTAGCTAAGAGATTTGAAATAGGAACGTTACTAGGTCTCCCTTACCAAGGGCTATCCGATCTCCTGGTCTAAGACGGTGCCGATTGCCGGGTAAAAGTGGCAGATTGTTAATATAAGTGCCATTGGAACTCCTCATATCTTCAATATAGTAAGCATCTCCCTCCACTCGAATATCAGCATGCATCCGCGAGACAACCTCCGAATTTGGAAATCCAGCAACATCAACATCTGGTGGAACCCGGTCGTTTGCCTTGCCTATATGGATCACAGATAGATTTGGTGGCAACTCAATGAGTGTGTCGGTTTGGATGTGTAAAAGCCGTGTCGTCTGCTGCTGTAGTTGAGTTTTGGCGCTCGTGGTTTCCTGTGGCTGCTGCAATGGCTGAACGGGCGGTGTAGAACTAGTTGCCTCGGAAGTTACTGGGGTGCTGACTCCCCCAGTAGTTACTGGTTCGCTGGGAGCTGACACCGTCGTTGGTGGAAAAGGTGTCGGGTCATGTGAAGGGCTATTGCCTGCACCCATGACTTCAGGGCTAGCAACCGTTGGTAATGGGTCCAGACTAGAAGACTCGGAATCCGGCATCCCAGCTTGAACAGTGGGCGGGACACGTGATTCCGCTGCCGTCGCCGCAGCAGGTTGCAGGTGAGAGCCACACTGCCCGCAGAAGCCAGCATCTGTCTGCACGGGTGCGCCACAGTTCGGGCAACTGGTAGTGGCTGGTAAGGGGGTATAGCAAGCCTCACACGCTTGCGCACCCTCTGGATTAGGGTGACTACAGTTAGGGCAGACAATCATCGAGTTGCTCCTTTTATCGAGATCAGCTGAGATGAATCCTGGTAAAATGCCAGCAATTTCGGATCACAACATTCTAATCCTTAATTATCATTGAGCAGTAATTTCAGGTTTCAAATCTTGACCTGCCGCTCGATCGAGCAGCCACCAAAGTTCCCCTTGGGGTTGGATTAACCGAGCTGGGTAGGTAACGTCATCGGCTATAGGTGCGAACACATGCTCTAAAGCCGAGCGTTTATTAGCACCGGCAACCAGAAAGATCACACAGTGAGCTTGGTTGATTAGTGGAACTGTGAAGGTGAGGCGGGGCTGAGCGTTTTTAGTACCCACTGTAATCAGGCGATCGCGAACTTTTACCGCCTCGGTGTGGGGAAACAAAGAGGCTGTATGTCCATCATCCCCCGTTCCCAGCAAAACGAGATCGAAAGCTGGAAACTCCCCAGCCGGAACCTGAAAAAACTCCCTGAGATCTTCTTCGTACTTATGAGCGGCAACTGCTGGATCTGGTTCATTAGTCGGCATCGGGTGGATATTGGCCGCTGGGACATCAACCCGATCTAGCCAAGCATGACGAGCCATCCCCTCATTACTATCGGGATGATCGGGTGGGACATAGCGTTCATCGCCCCAAAACACATGAATTTTGTCCCAAGGGAGCTGGTGCGTGGCGATCGCTTCATATAAAGGCTTGGGGGTGCTGCCACCAGCCAAGACAATTGTACATCGCCCTCGATCTTGAATTGCCGTTTGAATTCTGGCGAGCGTGAGTTCGAGCGCTCGCGCCACCAGCGCTGTCTGATCCGGTAAAACTTCAACTTTTCTGTTCATAGCTTTAAATGAATCCTGTCTCATTCCCTATGCTCATTCAACAGCGATAACAAGGAGTTGGCAAGGATGGCTGCTTGGGTCCGATCGCGGAGATTGAGCCGTCGGAGAATGTTTGTCACATGATTCTTAACCGTTCCCTCTGAAATGTAGAGCGAATCGGCGATTTCCTGGTTGCTAGCTCCAGAGGCAATTAACCGTAAGACTTCCCACTCCCTTGGAGTCAGTTCAGTAAAACCGGGCGGCAGGCTGGCTGAGACGGCTGGACTTGGAGCCGGAACTCTAGACATGACTTTCTGCACTAGCCCCGGTCCCAACTGGGCGTACCCTCGATGAACAGCTCGAATCGCCGCTGCCAGCTCTTCGGAAGGCATGTCCTTGAGCAAATAGCCGTAAGCGCCCACCTGGAGTGCCTCTGCTACATAATCATCATCATCAAAAGTTGTTAAGACCAGCACTTTAGTCCCTGCAAACCGCTGATGAATGGCTCTAGTTGCTGCAATTCCATCCACAACTGGCATCCGAATATCCATCAAAACCACATCGGGCTGAAGGACTTCAACCTGCCGAATCGCGTTTTGCCCATTGTCAGCATCACCTACCACCTGCAAGTCTGGCTCCAACTCTAGCAACGCCTTCAGCCCCTGACGGATAATACTCTGATCGTCTACTAACAACACCCGAATCATTCTGATAACCTCATCAAGGGAAAATGAGCTGTAATCCGGCAACCAGCTGCCGGTTCGCTATCAATGTCAAAGCTACCCCCAAGCGCCACCGCTCGCTCTCGCATGCCTTGCAGCCCGAATCCAGTCGTGTTCTGCTCTAACCTGAAGCCTCTGCCATTATCCTGGATGACTAGGCTCACATCTTTTGTCGTTGCACTCAAGTGAATTTGGACTTCGGTTGCTGCTGCATGCTTGCAAATATTAGTGATTCCTTCTTGAATAATGCGATAGACGGCGGTGCTGACCTCAATCGGTAAAGGACACCAGAGGTTAATGCTGTAATTTGGCAGGACGCCAGTTGCACGCTCAGCATCCTCAACCAAAGCAGCGATCGCCTCTTCTAGGGTGCGACCTTGCAGGGGGTCAGACCTGAGAGTGGAGACAGATTGACGGACTTCTTGCAAGGCTGTCGAGCCAAGCCGCTTAGCCTCCGCTAAAAACGTCTGGGCTTTTTTGGGATTGGCTTGCCACAGCTTTAGGGCCCCTTCTAACTGAATATTCAGTGCTGTCAGTGAGTGTCCCAAAGAGTCATGAATATCACGAGCAATGCGATTGCGCTCTTGGAGTGTTACCTGGTCTTTAAGTCGCAGAGCGTACTGCTGCAGTTGCTCATTGGCAAGCGTTAGTTTCTCTCGACTCTGGCGCTCCGCTAGCAAGGCGTTGATTAACAGCAAGACAAATACCAGAATCAGTCCAAAAAACAACGCGAAGTTCAACTTCAGTAGCAAGAAAGTAAAACTGAGTTGCTCTTGCACTATTGGCCTTGCAACTGGTTCAGGGCTCTCAGCTCTAAGAAACAGCGCTAGCAGGAATGACATAAAAGCCAAACCTGCTACTATTAAGCGACCCCGTGGTTTAAAAATTAGGCAACTGCGAATGACCACAACAAGACAGAGCAACGGGAAAAAACGGATACCTGCCCGACTGTCTAGAAGTGTTGGCAACAGCACTAGTCCAAATTCGAGAGCTGTGTAAAGGACTTTAGAGACTGGCCTAACCGTTGGTAATCTGAGACCTATTAGCCCAAATCCAGCAATGTCCAAGATTGTGAGTACCGGAAACTGTGAGGAGGGATGGTGCGAATCGCGTATAATTGTTGCAAGTACACTCATACCTAGCAAGATCCACTCAAGGTAGAGCAGCAAGCGAAAGGAATTGCTCTGGATTTGAATCGGGCGCTTCACAGGAATGGGTTACAACTTTCCTTTACTTTATTGCACTGTAGTTCGCGCTGCCAGAATACCAGGTCATGTTCGTCAAAAGCAGACCATGACAAAAGTCCTAAATCACTTCATGACTTTTGTCATAGCAGGAGGTGACTTTCTCCTCATGTAACTATCGATTGCAATTTCTACGATTGAAAGCGAGTCGACAAATCATTAGTGCCTCCGGAGTCAGTGCGACTCCTGATGTTGTCTTAGGTACTGCGGATTAATCTGGAATAAGCGCCAAGGGAGATGGAAGATGAAGAAACAAGTATGTGGCAAAATATTTATCAAGATCCCAACGCAACTAAAATCGTCACTCAAACTGAAGTTCTTTCTGTTGCTAGCCAAGGCAGTTACTACTACAGATGACTCGGAGTCAGCCAATTGGCAGGTGTTCAGAGATTACGATGGCATTTACGCGATCGCTCCTAATGGTAAGTATTATAAGATTAGACCGAAGCTGATTCTGTTGCTAGCTAAAGCGATCGCGATCGCCAACGAATCGGAGTCAGTCGACTGGCGAGTCTTCAGAGGTCCCGACGGCATTTATGCAATTCAACCTGATGGCAAATACTACAAAATTAGTATTAATGTAAATGGTGATCTCAAACTTTACCGAGGTAAAAACCGCATCTATCTGGGTAAGCACCTGAATCAGGGCTACTTTGAGGCGAGCAAGTCATCAAGCTGTTGTTCAGATTGGAACTGAGATCGCTGCGGCAACGGAATCATTATTAAGTCAGGCAAGGCTCAAGGGAATATGCTAAAAGGTAAACAGCAAACGGAGGATCAGGTAAGCGACAAGATATTTGCCATCCCACAAGACGATACATCCCACTCGCTCACTGGGTTCAAGTTTGTGAAAGACCTTGGCAAAAACCGGATTATTAGGTTGCTTCTGGGGCTAATCATCTTGTGCCTGATGGCAGGAGGGGGCTTGGCAACTTATCGCCAATTCATTCTCATCCCCCGCCAAGAAGCAAGACGTAGAGCTGAGACGGTGCCTGTAGAAAGGGTGAGCTTACCTATAACTGTATCGGCTAATGGGACTATCCAACCAGCACGTTCGTCCAATATCAGCCCAAAAACTTCAGGTTTGCTAAAAAGTCGGCTAGTTGATGCAGGGGAACAGGTCAAACAAGGACAAATTCTGGCTTATATGGATGACTCCAATCTTTTGGGGCAACTGACTCAGGCTCAGGGACAACTGGCGTCAGCCCAGGCGAATCTGCAAAAATTAATCAATGGCAACCGGCCTGAGGACATTGCCCAAGCTGAAGCTCACTTAAGGGATCTCCAAGCCACCCTGCGGCAAAATCAAGCAAACCTTGACCAAAACCTAAAGCTCTATCACACAGGAGCCCTTGCCTTCCGGGATTACAATAACTCCCTGGCGGCACGCGACAGTGCCCAAGCTCAGGTACTCCAGGCACAGCAAGCATTAGCTGAGGAGAGGAAGGGGTCACGCGTCGAAGATATTGCCCAAGCCCGAGCCCAAGTCCTCCAAGCTCAAGGTCAGGTCCAAACTATCCAAACGCAGATTAACGATACGGTGCTGCGAGCTCCTTTCACTGGCGTCGTGACCGCGAAGTACGCAGATCCAGGTTCCTTTGTCACCCCAACGACCTCAGGCAGTTCTGTCTCCTCAGCGACTTCCTCTTCGATCGTGTCTATTGCTGCCAATAACCAGGTAGTGGCGGAAGTAGCAGAAAGCAACATTGCCCAAATCCACCTGGGACAGGCGGCTACCATTCGAGCTGATGCCTACCCAGGAAAAACGTTTAGGGGAAAAGTGATTCAAGTTGCACCCCAGTCAACTGTGACTCAGAACGTTACCAGTTTTCAGGTAAAGTTGGAAATTCTCGATGACCCCCATAACCTCCTGCGCTCTGGGATGAATGCGGATGTAGAGTTCGATGCAGGTCAACTACAAAGTGCTTTGGTCGTGCCCACAGTCGCGGTCGTGCGGCAGGATAATGGCACGGGTGTATTGGTAAATAGAAAGCATCAACCGCCCGGATTCACTCCGATCACGACTGGAGTGACTGTAAATGACAAAACCCAGGTGTTGTCTGGGTTGACGGGAACTGAAAGAGTGTTTGTTACCTTCCCTCAAGGGGCTAGACCTGAAACCAAAGGTCCGTCCTTCTTTCCCGGTGCGCCCACAGGTCGTCATTAATTTATCAAGTAAGGTCGAAATGAGGTCACCTGCTCGTCATCGCACCAGCACTATGTCAACAGTTGAAGTCATAACCATGGCAGTAGAGGCCCTGTGGAGCAACAAGCTACGCACCGGGCTAACTATGTTGGGTGTCGTTATCGGGATCGCCTCGGTGATTGCTATCACTTCTGTTGGACAGGGAATTCAAAAGGCAACTGAGCAGCAGATACAGGCTTTAGGGACAAATCTGATCTTGGTTTTAGCTGGTGCCTCAACTAGTAATGGAATCAATCAGGGAATTGGTTCGGCGACAACCCTGACCTGGGCAGATGCTAAAGCTGTCGCCAAGCAAGCTCCAGCCGCCCAAGCAGTTAGTGCCTTCTTGCAGCGCCAGACGCAAGTTGTGTACTCAGGGCAGAATACATTGACTGCTGTTATCGGGACAGATTTGAAGTATCCAGATGTCAAGAACATTCATCCCCAAGAGGGAAGGTTTTTTACTCAGGAAGAATTAGATGGCGCTCAGTCAGTGGTTGTCTTGGGTAGCAAGGTGCGGGATGAACTGTTCGGCATCAATGGCAAATCTCTAGGTGCAGATGTCAGGATTCAGGGAGGACGTTACCGCGTCATCGGGGTGATGGAGTCTAAGGGCTCTGTGGGTGGACAGGACCAAGATGACCGAGTTTATATTCCCCTCAAAAATGCAGCGGCTCGGATTGTCGGCAAAAATGCTGTAGCTGGGGTGGCGATCACCGGGTTTTATATAGAAGCCCGCGATCAGACTCAGTTGGACGCGGCTCAATTTCAAATGACTAACCTCTTGCGCTTACGCCATAACATCTACCCACCGCAAGCGGATGATTTCCGAATCATTAACCAAGTGGACATCATCAACACCTTCACCAATGTGGTGGGTTTATTTACAGTCATGGTGGTGGCGATCGCTGGGATTTCGCTGGTGGTTGGGGGGATTGGGATTGGTAATATTATGTTAGTTTCGGTCGTGGAGCGGACGCGAGAAATCGGGATTCGCAAAGCCGTCGGAGCCACCAACACTGCCATCTTGAGCCAATTTCTAACGGAAGCAGTCGTGGTTTCCCTGGTTGGGGGAGGGATTGGCATTGGCTTTGGGATTGCGATCGCCTTGGGAGCGGCAACTATCTTCAAATTCCCGTTTGTCGTTTCTCTCTGGTCTGTGGTCGTTGGTTTCGGACTCTCTTTTATTGTCGGGCTATTAGCTGGGGTCATCCCGGCATGTAATGCGGCCAAATTAGACCCAATCGCTGCTTTACGGAGTGATTAGCATGGGAACAATGATTCAGATGCAGGCGATTACCAAGACCTACCGTCTTGGGGAAGTCATCGTACCAGTACTCAAGCGAATTGACCTATCCATTGATCAGGGAGAGTATGTAGCCATTATGGGGGTGTCTGGCTCTGGCAAGTCCACCCTGATGAATATTATTGGTTGTCTAGATCGTCCAACGACAGGACTCTATCTACTCGAAGGCAGAAACCTCACCACCTTGGATAACGACGAGCTAGCTTATATCCGCAATCAGCGGATTGGCTTTGTGTTTCAGCAATTCAATCTCCTGCCACGCTTAAGTGCGCTGGAGAATGTCATGCTACCGATGGTCTACGCCAATGTACCAAGGCAGAAACGGCGCCAACGGGCAGCGCAAGCCCTGACAAAAGTTGGTCTGGCAGACCGTCTAGCCAACCGTCCCAGCCAGCTCTCTGGCGGACAACAACAACGAGTCGCCATTGCTCGGGCTCTGGTCAATCGACCTGCCTTGGTATTAGCGGATGAACCAACAGGAGCCCTGGACACGAGGACTTCCCAGGAAGTGATAGATCTGCTGACAGAATTAAACTATCAAGGCATTACGATTGTGATAGTGACTCACGAGCCTGATGTAGCTGCTCAGACGAGACGGATTATTCAGGTACAGGATGGTTTAGTAGTAGATGTGATTACTAACACCTTGGGCTAGATGCTATAGGCTATGGAAATTAACAATACAAAGGCGAGCTTCAGCAGACCGAGAGGTTAATCGAGAAGGCAATCACCCCTTCAGCCATATGACTGAGGATTAATGATGCAAAGGATAAAACTGAAACGGCGATCGCTACTCCTGGTGCTGGGAGTAACCAGTGCATCGTTCCTAACCCAATGGGATGGAAGGGATACCTTTCTGGCGATCGTTGGCAAAGGTGCGGATAGACCGTTCAAGCCTCCAGTCCAGGCGAAGCTAAATAGCGCCCTGTCTCAAGTGATGTCAGCCAACAAGATTCCAGGTGTCGTCCTGGGACTATAGGTTCCCGGCGAAGGTACCTGGATCATCACCAGAGGCAACAGCAATCTGGCGACAAACGCCCCAATGCAGGTTGACAATCACTTCCGCGTCGGCAGCATTACAAAAACCTTCACTGTCACCGCGATCTTGCAATTGGCGGATGCCAAGAAACTCCGGTTGGATGACGCCGTATCCAAGTACCTCCCATTTGTACCAAATGGAGAGACCATCACCTTGCGGATGCTGGCAAATATGACGAGTGGGCTGTACCCCTATACCTTCGACAAGGCTTGGGTGCAGGAACTACTCAAAAATCCCGATCGGGTATGGAAACCTCGCGAACTTGTTGATGTGGCATTCAAGCATCCGATGGACTTCAAGCCTGGAACGCAATGGGAATACTGCAATACAAACACTGTTCTGCTCAGCATGGTGATTGAGCAGGTGACAGGCCAAAAGGCAGCGGAGGTCTTCAAACAGCTTATATTTAAACCACTTGGGCTGTCTAACACAAGCTGGCCCACGACATCTGGTATGCCGAAGCCCTATGCTCACGGGTACTCGGAGCAAACGTTGAACGGCAAGCAGGCTGACGTGACCTTCCTCAATCCCAGTTGGGCTTGGGGGGTGGGGAATTTAATCTCCACCCTAGCAGATTTGAAGATCTACGCAAAGGCGATCGCGACGGGCGAAAAGCTCATTTCCAAGGAAATGCAAAAGCAACGGCTGACCTGGGTGACACTCCCCCCAAACACGGCAACGAAAAAATATGGTCTGGGAATTGGCTCTGGCTTCGGGTGGTTAGGACATACTGGCGAATTGCCAGGCTATAACGTCACAATGTATACCTGCCCAGCAAGGATGCCACGATCGTGGTGATGGCTAATTCCGACATTGCGACCAATGACGTGGGTCCCGCCTCTGCCATAATGAATACCTTAATAAAGGTCGTCACACCGGAAAATGCGCCTGAGGGCAACAACGAATGAGTCAATCCCCATCGGTCGCTGCCAGTCTGTCTGGAGCAGGTACGATCGACCAGCAACAAATCAGACGGAGCAGCATTTATTATGGTGGAATGGAACGCAAGTGAATATCAGTCCGTCTCCAGTCTTCAGGAGGCGATGGCTAGCGAGCAATTATCCCGGCTCAAACTGGAAGGCAATGAACGCATCTTGGACATCGGTTGCGGCAATGGCAAGATCACCTCTGCGATCGCGGCAAGAGTTCCCCAGGGTGCAGTTCTGGGTGTCGATGCCTCGCAGAACATGATCGCCTTTGCCCAGAGCCATTATGGCCCGATTCAACCCAACCTTCGCTTTGAGGTTGCCGACGTCCGCAACCTGACTTACCAAAATGCGTTTAATCTGATCGTTTCCTTTAACGCCCTCCACTGGGTGCCGGAACAGGACGCCGCCCTGCGCTCAATCCACAGCGCCCTTGAGACAAACGAACAGGCGCTCCTGCGATTGGTACCACAAGGCTCTCGCAAATGTCTTGAGGACGCGATCGAAGATATCTGCCATGCGCCCCAATGGGTTCAATACTTTTTAAACCGTCAAAAACCCTACATCCATTTCACACCCGAAGAGTACCGTGCCCTGGCGGAACACAATGGGCTGTGTGTCCTCCGAACCATTGTGGAAGATAAATCCTGGGACTTCAAATCCCGCGAGGCGTTCTTCGCCTTCTGCCAGGTGACGTTTGTTGAATGGACGCAGTTTCTGCCAGAGAGTGAGTGGGCGGCTTTCATCACCGATGTCCTTAACTCTTATCAGTCCATCGCCGCTGACACCCCTGCCGAGGCTAACACCTTCAAATTCTACCAGATGGAAGTTTTGCTCACCCCAGCACAACAGTCCAATTCCTCTAAAACAGACTGAAGCAGCTAACCATGAGAAAGCTAATCATCAGGCTTGTATTAGTAGTAATGCTGTTCGGTGCGCTAACCCGCTATAGCCTCGCGGCTCGCCCAAGCAACATCTCAACCTGCACCATAGCAACCCACTCTGCCAGTATCAGTGGCGGCACTCTATCCTACAACACAGTCGGCAACGGTCCAGCCATCGTTTTGCTCCACGGTTTATTTGCTGATAAGGAACAGTGGAATAGCATGATGTGTCAGCTCTCCGAGGCTGGTTACAGGACAATCGCCCCGGATTTACCCGGCTATGGAAACAGTAATGGTTTTACTCTGGTGCAGTATGCTCTTGAGAATCAGGTGAAACTCATCCACAAGTTGATAAATGACCTGCGAATCAGCACCTTCGATCTTGCTGGCAGCTCGATGGGAGGTGCGATCGCGGCCCTTTACACGCAACATTATCCCCAACAAGTGCGTAGCCTTGCCTTCATCGGGTCGCCTTTGGGTGTCATCGATTGGACAAAAAGTGTAAGAGAAGCTATCTACCAGGGCATCAATCCCTTTATACCGATTACCAAGGAACAGTTTGACCTGGAGATCGGCCTGCTTTTCGTGAATCATCCAAAAATTCCCGGTTCTGTGAAAGCAGAGAAAGTCAAAGATTACATTGCTCGCAACCGCCACTATCAACAGGTTTGGGATATCGTGAATCTTTACGATGACTCCATGTGCCAAAGCCCGTCTATTCAAGCTCCAACTCTGATTATTTGGGGTGAAGATGACAAGATCTTCGACGTCAGTGGAGCCAGCAGACTGCAATGCTGTATCCCCAATAGCAAAATGCTCAAACTTCCCAAAGCAGGTCATCTGCTGTTAATGGAGAATGCCGAAGCTGCGGCTTCAACTTACGTTAACTTTTTGCAAAGCAATAAGAGGGTACCTCAAAAAAATCTCTAATATCAGCAACTCAAGCCAGAAGATTTCAAACGACCATGTAGGGTCCAGAATCAAGAAAGTAAGAGAAAGCCAACCAACAAAAAGTTGCAAATAACAAAAGTGAGAGGTATCAAGAACGAAACTTTTTCTTGCAACTTTAAGGCAAGTTTTCCCCTTTCTGTTTCGATTAGGTGATGGATTATTAGTATAGTGAGTAAAGAAATGAAAACAAAGGTATAAGAAAGGAATATAAATCCATCTACAAAAATTAAGTAGGCAACTCTTGGTAAACCTGCTTTAACAACAAAACCGAAAGTGGTTAAGAAAAGTATAGACGAAATGCCAATTGACACTTGGCTACTAAATTCCTTCTGAGGATTAATCCAAAAAGCACCTCAAGCAATTATGTTAAAGAAAATGATCGGTATAAAAAAGTTCCAAATATAAAAACCAAACTGACGCTGAATCTCAAGCTCAACTGTTAGACGAGAATAAGTATCTCTTTCAGGAGGAAACAAAATAGATTCTACCTTCTGCTTTATTGCTTTGAAGCGCCATGCTGAACGCATAGAGTAAGCTTCTCGGCTGAGTCCTGTTGAGATACTATCGGGCTCGAGAATAACCTGGTCTGTAGGATAATCCCAAGACGCAACAAGGAGCAGGAGTGACTGAGAATCAAATGGAAAAAACTTTAAGAAGAACGGTGACGATAACTTAGCCTCGAATGTTTAACATGTTGAACAGTACCATCATTATTAATATTGAGGTAATCATAAATAACGTTAAAACTTTGGGAGTTGAGAAACTTCAACTTTGGTGTCCAGACATCTCCGGCTTTATAAGATTTTAGTTGTTGCAAGCCTTTTTCTTTAGCATCAAATGACAATTTTAGGTCTTTCCAACTTGAGTATAGGTAACCCATTACTTCAAAAGTCTCATTAGTTTGATCGAGATCGATTAAGTTACTAATGTAAACTCCTGTAGTGACTTTAATGGGTTTACTCTGATGCTCGGGAGGTTCAAGTAACTTTCGCTGGTTTGAAAATTCAAGTATCTGCTGCTGACTCGTTAATGCCTTTTCTAGTTGAACTGTCTTCGGCTGTAGAGTGGGTGTAATTCTAAAATTTCGACTGGGTGATTGGGCAATTACAGGAGCAGTGACGATAACTAGGGTAGCAATCACACCAACTAGGCTTAAGAACTTCAATATTTTACTGTATTTCACAACGAAGTACTGATTGAAATAGAGATTGAGCAATCAAAAATGGCTTAACTGGGATTCCAGGGATCTAAGGAAAACCAGCGGACAGACAGGCTATAGTTTTGAAGATGTCTTTTAGTCCTTCTCCTAGAGGGGGGGCAATGAGTGCGAAAAGAATCGTCGTCCTTGGAGGCGGGTTCGCCGGACTCTGGAGCGCTGTCGGCGCAGCCCGCGAGCTGGATCGACTTGGTCTCGGCTCAAATGAGGTGACCATAACGCTTGTCAATCGGGATGCCTACCATAATATCCGAGTCCGGAACTATGAGGCGGATCTGAGCCACGTTCGGGTTCAATTGGATGATGTCCTGAGACCCGTCGGTATCCATCGAATCGCGGGGGACGTGGTTGATATCGATCTCCACAAGCAGGAGGTCCACATCAAGATGACATGGCCCAATGACCTACGACCACTTGGCTACGACCGCCTGGTCTTTGCCCTTGGTAGTCAGCTCAACCGCTCAAGCATCCTTGGTCTGGTGGAACATGGCTTTGACGTAGACACCTATGAAGGGGCCGCACGGCTCAATACCCACCTCCAGACACTGCCAACACAACCCGAATTGCCCGGACAGTACACGGTCTTGGTCGTAGGAGCAGGTCTGACCGGTATTGAGGCGGCCACGGAGATCCCTGGAAAGTTACGGACAGCTCTGGCGGAGGCTCAAGTCCAGCCTTCTTTTCAGGTGATTCTCGCTGACCATAACCCATGGGTTGGCTCGGACATGGGAGACGGCGCCCGCCCAGCGATCGAACAGGCCTTATGCGACCTGGATATTAAAACGCGAACCGGAGTATCTATCACCGCCGTTAACGACTCCGGGGTGACGCTTGCTTCGGGCGAGGTCATCCCGGCAGCTACGGTAGTCTGGTGTACCGGCATGCGTGCCAACCCGCTCACCCGCTTGTTCCCAGTTGAAAGAGATTGCTTTGGCCGTATACCTGTCGATGAATTCATGAAAGTGAAAGGCGTGTCAAACGTTTTTGCTGCGGGGGATGTGGCTTGGGCCCTGATGGATGACACCCACATCTCCGTCATGTCCTGTCAGCAAGCACGCCCGATGGGCCGATTTGCAGGCCACAATGTCGTCTGCGACTTGCTCGGACAGCCCATGCTGCCGCTTCGCATCAAGTGGTATGTCACCGTTCTGGATCTGGGCCCCCAGCGGGCCTTGTACACTGAGGGATGGGACCGAGCCATCGCTGCGGTTGGTGAAGCGGCCAAGAGGACCAAGCAAACGATCAACTGTCAGCGGATTTATCCGCCCCTTTCCAAGAATCGACGAGAAATCCTCGATGCCGCAGCCCCAGTCGTGCAGAATCCTCCAGAACAGTATCATTAGAAGCTGTTGATAAACTACTGTTCACTTCGCTGACAACAATTGTTAGTCAGGCGGCGTAGCATCAGGCGAATCTTGGCGACGTAAACGAAATCCTCATGATGCTCGGGCAACTGTTTTTGGGTTTCGAGCGGTTTCAACGCGCCTAATTTTTCACGCCAAAAGTTATTTTTCGACTGTTCGATAGTGCTGACAAGCTAGCTACCTAAAGTAGATAGCTTTCGCCTACTTTGTGACCTAAAAAAGGCTGTTTTTAAACCATGTCATTTTATGACTTCCTCCCTAACTCTATACTTGTGTAATTAAATCTATTGATTAGATGAGTGCAGTAGTCTACCAAGCTTAGAGAGAACTAATCAGTAGTTTAACAAATCTTAATTTCATTTTTTAGAGTAATATTTAGAATTTAATCATCGGCATTTTTGTAAATTTTTATGCACAATTCTGCTTGCTTTGTTGATTTATAATCCTAAGATTATCTTCATCATTAACTTCTAGTCTTCTTTTACTTTCGCTAAGAAAGATGCAACTAAAAGCTAGGGGTTATCGATTCTCATCAGTATTCTTAGATCTACTTGTCGCGTCCATCCTGGATAGGTAGGATTGAGGCTGAAGGTGTGGTAGGGACAATCGAGGTTTGAAGAGCGATAGCGTTGTTTTCCCTGGTTGCGCGACCTGTCCTCTGGTTGTAAACAATGCGAGAGAAAAGAATCCGAAAAAGGAGTTAAGTTATGAGCGTCCAAGTCAACCCAGGCTTAGAGGCAGACCTCACCGCTGCACAAGAGCTGCTGCAGAATCTGGTAGTGATATGGAAGTAGTGGTGAGACAGAACCCTTACCCCGTTGAGATCGCGTATAATATTATCTAATACAATTAACCCTCAAATAATTACCAAGAAATCAGTATTTTTGATGACAACTATTT
>JAABUQ010008008.1_pt1 | contig 15002 bp, 13 predicted proteins | sample 5560001 | NCBI WGS metagenome assembly JAABUQ01 (sample SAMN10711888, study PRJNA513371) | rock metagenome | isolation source: Antarctica rocks | place: Antarctica: Victoria Land, Finger Mt nord | collected 2015-12-18 | reverse complement strand
CCTGACGCTCGATGCCCGCTACCAAACGGATGCCGCCAAGTACGATGAGGACTGCAAGCAGATGATCGAGCTGTTCGTGCCGCAGACCCCGCTGATCATGCTGTGGCAGCCGAACCAGGACGCGGTGATGTCGAAGACCGTGGACGGCTACACCTACCAGTTCTACCGCCAAGCGGATTTCCGCGACCTTCGGCGGGTCTGACGCCGTGCTCGCCGGCATCCTCCGGCGCGTCGGCCGGCGCCTGCTCGCCTCCATCCCGGCCCTGCTCGGCGTGGTCGTCGTCACCTTCACGCTGATGCGCGTGCTGCCCGGAGACCCCGCAGTGTTCTTCTCCTCCGGCCCCAGCTCCGGACAGGAGGAGATCGAGGCGCTGCGGCACAGCATGGGGCTGGACCGGCCGATCCCGGTGCAGTTGGTCCGCTACCTCGGCCAGGTCGCGACCGGGGATCTCGGGCAATCGCTCACCACCGGGCAGCCGGTCGTGCGCGACATGCGGAGCCGCCTGCCTGCCTCGCTGGAGCTGACCTGCACGGCGCTGCTCATCGCGTTGCTGCTGTCCGTGCCGCTCGGCGTGCTGGCGGCGCTGCGGCCGGGGTCGGCGGTGGACCATGCGGTGCGGATGCTCTGCACCTTGGGCGTCTGCGTGCCGACCTTCGTCTCCGGGCTGCTGCTGATCTATGCGTTCTACTACCTGCTCGGCTGGGCGCCGGACCCCACGGCGCGCATCGACATCTTCGCCTCCGCCCCGCCCGACATCACCGGCTTCTACCTCGTGGACTTTGCGTTGGCGGGCGATTGGGACGGCTGGCGGGCCGCCTTCGCCCAACTCATGCTGCCGGCCTTCACCATGGCGCTGTTCGTGCTGGCGCCGCTGGCCCGCATGACCCGCGCCTCGATGCTGGCGGTGCTCAGCAGCGACTTCATCCGCACCGCGCACGCGATGGGCCTGCCGCGGCGGCGGATCATCATCGGCTACGCGCTGCGCAACGCGCTGCTGCCGGTCATCACCATCACCGGCATCGTCTTCTCGACCATGCTCGGCGCCAACGTGCTGGTCGAGAAGGTGTTCTCCTGGCCCGGCGTCGCGTCCTACGCGCTCGACGCGCTGCTCGCCTCCGACTACGCCCCCGTGCAGGCGTTCGTGCTGTTGATGGCCCTGATCTTCGTGCTGGTGAACGTGGCGATCGACGTCCTGTACGGCATCGCCGACCCACGAGTGTCCGTCGCGTGAGCGGGGCGGCGCTCGTCCAGGCCGGCACGAGGCCGCACGGCACGGCCCGGCACATCGCCTATGTGCTGCGCTCCAACCCGGTCACGGCGCTCGCGGCGGCCGGCGCGGCGCTGCTGGCGCTGGTCGGCCTGTTCGCCCCGCTGCTGTCGCCCTACGACCCCATCGTCTCGAACGTGCCGCACGCGCTGGAGCCGCCGAGCCTTCTGCACTGGGCCGGAACGGACCAGCTCGGCCGCGACATCCTCAGCCGGATCATCACCGCCACCCGGCTCGACCTGCTCATCGCTGCCTCGGCGGTCAGCATCTCCTTTACCGCGGGGGCGGTGATCGGCGGGTTCTGCGGCTACCGCGGCGGCCGGCTGGACCGCTGGGTCGGGCGCTTCGTGGACGTGCTGATGGCCTTCCCGCTGTTCGTCCTGGCCATGGCGCTGGTCGCCGCCCTTGGCAACCGGGTCGAGAACATCGTCATCGCCACCGCCGTCATCAACCTGCCCTTCTACATCCGCTTCGCCCGGGCGGAGGTGAACGTGCGGCGCAACGCCGGCTGGGTGGAGGCCGCGCGCGCCTGCGGCGAAGGGCACCTGTCGGTCGTGTTGCGCGTGCTGCTGCCGAACGTGCTGCCGGCGATGGCGGTGCAGATCTCGCTCAACCTGGGATGGGCGATACTGAATGCCGCCGGGCTGTCGTTCATCGGCCTGGGCGTGCAGGCGCCGACGCCGGAGTGGGGGATCATGGTCGCCGAGGGCGCCCGGTTCATCACGACGGGCAAGTGGTGGCTGGTGGCGCTGCCGGGCCTCGCTTTGATGCTGACGGTGCTCTGCTTCAACCTGCTCGGCGACGGGCTGCGCGACATCCTCGACCCCCGCATGCGGACGTGACCGGCCCCTTGCTGCAGATCGAGGGCCTGCGGGTCAGCTTCTCGACCCGGCACGGCCCCGTGGCCGCCCTGCACGGCGTCGATGTCGCGGTCGCGGCGCGGGAAACGCTCGGCATCGTGGGGGAGAGCGGGTCCGGCAAGTCCGTCACCGCGCTTGCGGCCATGCGGCTGCTGGACCGGGCCGGCAAGATCGCCGGCGGGCGCGTCATGTTCGACGGCCGCGACATCACCCAGGCTGGCCGCGCCGACCTGCGCCGCCTGCGCGGCTCCGCGATGTCGATGATCTTCCAGAACCCGCGCGCCGCGCTGAACCCCATCCACACCGTCGAGCGGCAGATCGCCGATGTCCTCGCCGCGCATGGCCGCCCCAGGGACCGCGCCCAGGTGCTGGGCCTGTTGCGCGCCGTGCTGATCCGCGATCCCGAGCGCCGCCTCCATGCCTATCCGCACGAGCTGTCGGGCGGCATGTGCCAGCGGGTCATGATCGCCATGGCCATCGCCTGCGAGCCCGCCCTGCTGATTGCCGACGAGCTCACCACCGGCCTCGACGTCACCACGCAGCAGACGGTCATGGAGCTGCTCGCCCGCATCCAGCGCGAGCGCGGGATGGCGCTGATCCTGATCACCCACGACCTCGGCCTCGCCGCCCGCTGGTGCGACCGCATCGCCGTCATGGAATGCGGCCGCGTCGTCGAGCACGGCCCGACGGAGGCGCTGTTCGAGGCGCCGGCCCACCCTTACACCCGACGCCTGGTCGCCGCCTCGCCGACCCGGCGATCCACGCTTGCCGATCTGGCGCGGGGCGCCCCTCCCGCGGTTGCACAAGCAACGCCGCCAGCACCGGGCGCACCGCCGCTGCTCGAACTGCGGCGCATCGTGAAAACGTTTGACGGCGACGTGCGGGCGGTCGACGACGTTTCGTTCCGCATCGCCCAGGGCGGCAGCCTGGGGCTGGTCGGCGAGTCCGGCTCGGGCAAGAGCACGTTGTCCCGCCTGGTCTGCCGACTGCTGGACCCGAACGCCGGCGACATCGTCTTCGAGGGTGAGTCGATCTCGGCGGTCCCGGCGCGCGACTTCCACCACGCGCCGCAACGGAAAAAAATCCAGATCGTGTTCCAGGACCCGCACGACAGCCTCAACCCGCGCCACACCGCGTTCGACAGCATCGCCCACCCGCTGCGCCGGCTCGAACGCATGCGCGACGGCGCGGCGCTGGACGACCGGGTGCGCGACGCGGCGGCCCGCGTCGGACTGCCGGCGGAGCTGCTGGAGCGCTACCCGCACCAGCTTTCCGGCGGCCAGAAGGCGCGCGTCGGCATCGCCCGCGCCATCGCCCCCCGCCCGCGCCTGCTGGTCCTGGACGAGCCGACCGCGGCGCTGGACGTTTCGGTGCAGGCGGTGATCCTGCAGCTCCTGGACCGCTTGCGGCGGGAGGACGGCATCAGCCTGCTGTTCGTCAGCCACGACCTGAACGTCGTGCGCATGCTGTGCGACGACTTGGTTGTGCTTGAGGCCGGGCGCGTCGTGGAGGCCGGACCGAGCCAGGCGGTGTTCGCCGATCCGCAGGCGCCCTATACCCGCGCCCTGCTGGACGCCATCCCCTACTTCGACCCGCAGCGGCGCATCGCCCAGGGCGCGGACCTCACGGCCGTCGCCGAATGACCAGCCCTTGCGACGCTGGCCTCGGCTGGGACGTGGGCGCCGACATCGGCGGCACCTTCACCGACATCGTCGCCGCCCATGCCGGCACCGGCGAGACCCGCACCGCCAAGGTGCCCTCCCGCCCGGACGCCCCGGTTGACGCCATGCTGGAGGCGATCGCCGCCATTGGCCTGCAGCCCGGCCAAATCCGCCGTTTCGTGCACGGCACCACCCGCATCACCAACGCCATCGTGCAGGAGCGCCTGCCGCCCATCGCCCTGATCGCGACGGCCGGGTTCGAGGACGTGCTGGAGATCGGCCGCTACCGGCGCCAGGACCTGTACCGCCTCGACATCCCGCCCAAGGCCCCGCCCCTGGTCCCGCATGAACGCTGCTACCCTTTGGCCGAACGCCTGGACCACAACGGTGCGGTGCTGGAGCCGTTGGGTGAGGCCGAGCTGGCGCGGATGGCCGAATGGGTCCGGGCGGCCGGGGTCGAAAGCGTTGCCGTCTGCCTGCTGCACGCCTACGCGAACCCTGCGCATGAACGCCTGGTCGGCGAGCGGCTGCGCGGCGTGGTGCCCCACGTCTCGCTCTCGCACGAGGTGAACCCGGAGGCACGGGAGTACGAGCGCGCCTCCTCCACCGCCTACAACGCCGCCGCCCTGCCGATCGCCGCGGAGTACCTCGCCGAGCTGGAGCGCCGGATGCCGCGGAGCGCCAGCCTGCACGTGTTCCACTCGGCGGGCGGGATGGTGCCGGTCGCCACCGCGCGGCAGCGCCCGATCGTGATGGCCATGTCCGGCCCGGCCGCCGGCGTCGCGGCCTCCGTGCAGGTCGCCCGCGCCCTGGACCTGCCGCGGGTGCTCACCTTCGACATGGGCGGCACCACCACGGACGTGTGCCTCATCGTCGACGGCACGGCCGAGATGACCGACACCCGCATGACCGGCGACCGCCCGCTGCGGCAGGCGATGCTGGCCGTGCAGTCGATCGGCGCGGGCGGCGGCTCCATCGTGCGCCTTGGCGCCGGCGGCCTCAGCGTCGGGCCGGAGAGCGCCGGCGTTGACCCCGGCCCGGCCTGCTACGGCCGCGGCGGCCGGCTGCCCACCATCACCGACGCCAACGCCTTGCTGGGCACCCTGGACCCGGACGCGAAACTCGGCGACCGCATCGGCATCGACCTTGGCCGTGCCCGCGCCGCCATCGCGCCGATTGCCGCGGCGTTGGGGCTGGACGTGACGGACGCGGCGCTGGGCATCGTCCAGGTGGCCAATGCCACCATGGCGCGGGCGCTGCGCCGGGTCACGGTCGAGCGCGGCATCGACGGGCGGGACTGCGCGCTGCTGGCCTTCGGCGGCGGCGGGCCGATGCACGCGGCCGGCCTGGCCGAGATGCATGGCTTGGCGGAGGTCATCGTGCCGGCCGCATCCAGCGCCTTCTCCGCCCTCGGCTGCCTGACCGCGGAGCTCTGTTTCACGCAGCAGCAGACCGTGCGCCTGCCGTTGGCGGGGCTGTCCGACGACGCGCTCGCCGCCCGGCTCGACCCGTTGCGCGCCCGCGCCATGGAGCCGCTGCTGGCCGTCGGCACGCCGCAGGAGCGCATCGTCGTCTCGCATGTCGCCCTGATGCGCTACGCGGCGCAGAGCGACACGACGCCCGTGCCGTTCAGCCTTCCGCTCGATCTCCCTGCGCTGCACCGTGGTTTCCAGGCCCGCCACCGCCAGGTGTTCGGCTATTCGACCGAGGAGCCGTGCGTGATCGAGGCGCTGCGCGTGGAGGCCCGCGAACCCACCCGCGCCCGTGCGGCGGCGCCGCCCCGCGGGCCTCGCCGCGGCGCGCCTCCATCGCACCGCCGCCGGTGCAGCTTTCCGGGCGCCCGCGACGTGTCCACCGCCATTCTTGACCGCGACGGGCTGGCGGCCCCGGCGCCGGGACCCGCGATCATCGTCGATCGCTGGTCCACGGTCGTCGTCCCGCCGGGCTGGCAGGCGGCGCCCGACGCCCACAGCAACCTGTTCCTCACCCGGACCGCCGCATGACCGCGCCGCTCGACCCCTTCGTCGTCGAGGTCGTCCGCCACGGCCTTTCCGCAGCGGCCGAGGAGATGAGCCTCGTGCTGACCCGCTCCGCCCGCTCCCCCTTGCTGCGGGAGGCTGGCGACCTGTCGTCCACCATCACCGACGCTGCGGGCGGCCTGGTCGCGCAGGGGCGGGATATCCCCGTGCATCTCGGCGCCATGGCCTTCACGGTCCGGGAGCTGCTGAAGGTCTACCCGCTCGATCGTTTCCAGCCCGGCGATGCGCTGATCTACAACCTCGGCGCGTTGGGCGGGAACCACCTGAACGACGTCAAGGTCGTCCGCCCCGTGTTCGTGGACGGCGGGGTCGTCGCCTTCACCCTCAGCCTCGCCCATTGGCCGGACGTGGGCGGCACCTGGCCCGGCAGCTACTACGCCGCCGCCTCAGACACCTTCCAGGAGGCGATCCGCATCCCGCCTGTCCCCATTGCCACCGCATCGGGCCTGAACCGGGCGGTGCTGGAGATGATCAAGGTCAACGTCCGCGACCCCGTCTCCTGCGAGGGCGACCTGCTCGGCCAGATCGCCGCCACCGCCGCGGCCGAGCGGCGCATCCAGGAGCTGTGCGCGACCCATGGGCGCGAGACGTTCCTGCGCTGCATCGCCCGCCTGCACGACCTGTCGGAAGCCGAGATGCGCGAGGCGATCAGCGGCTTGCCGGACGGCGGCTATGCGGGCGAGGACCATCTGGACGACAGCGGCCCGAACGGCGAGCCGGCCCGCATCCACGTCCGCATCACCATCGCCGGCGACCAGGCCACCTTCGACCTGTCCGGCAGTTGCGACCGCGTCGCCAACTTCTGCAACACCACCCCGTTCATCGCCGCATCCGCGGTGATCTACGCCGCCCGCCTGCTGAGCGGCCGGGACATGCAGCAGAACGCCGGCGCCCTCCGCCCGCTCACCATCATCACCCGCCCCGGCTCCATCCTGGACCCCGGATGGGACGCCGCCGTCGCCGCCGGCAACCACGAGACCTCGATGCGCATCGTCGATGCAGTGATCCGCGCGATGGAGCCGGTGATCCCGCACCGCTTGTCGGCCGGCGGCCCGACCACCTCGGGCCTGCTCGCCTTTGCGGAACCCCGGCACGGCGGCGGCTGGCGCCTGTTCTACGAGGTGCATGGCGGCGGCGAGGGCGCACGGCACGACCGCCCCGGCAGCCCGGCCACCCGCGTCCACATGACCAACACCTCCAACACCCCAGCGGAAATGCTCGAAGCCACCTACGCCCTGCGCGTCGAACGCCAGTCGATCCGCCGGGGCGCCGGAGGGGACGGGCTGCACCGCGGCGGCGATGGCGTCATCCGCGCCTATCGCGTGCTGGCGCCGCGCATGCTGCTGACCACCTGCGTCGAACGCATCCGCGTGCCGCCCTACGGCCTGTGCGGCGGCGCACCCGGCCTGCCGTTCCGCATCACGCTGCAGCGGGACGGCGCGTTGTCGGAGCTGCCCGGCAAGGCGAACCTGGAGCTGCGCGCGGGCGACCTGGTCACGATCGAGAGCTGCGGCGGCGGCGGCTACGGCCCGGCGGCCACGGCATGACCGGCCTGGAAACGCTGGAGGCGCAGGTCCGCCGCGACCTTGAACGCATCGACCACCCGAGCATGGACTGGCTCGTCCCCTGGGCGGCGCCGGACGGGTCGCAGGCGCTCGATGTCCTGATCGTGGGCGCCGGGCAGTCCGGGGTCGCGACGGCGTTCGGGCTGCGGCGCGCGAAGGTCGGCAACATCCTGGTGCTGGACCAGGCGCCCCGCGGCCAGGAGGGTCCATGGCGCAGCTTCGCCCGCATGCCCACCCTGCGCAGCCCCAAGGACTACACCGGCCCGGACCTCGACATCCCGAGCCTCACCTACCGCTCCTGGCACGAGGCGCGGTTCGGCGCCGCGGATTGGGACGCGCTGGGAATGATCTTGCGGGAGCATTGGGCCGACTACCTGCTGTGGGTGCGCGACATGACCGGCGTGCCCGTGCGCAACGGGTGCCAAGTGACCGACATCCAGCCAGCCGGGCCGGGCCTGCTCGCCGTCGCGGCGCAATCGGGCGACGCCGTCGAAACGCTGTTTTGCCGGAAGCTGGTGCTGGCGACCGGGCAGGACGGGACGGGACGCTGGTGGATGCCCGGCTTTGTGGCCGCCCTGCCGAGGGAGGCCCGTGCCCACACGGCCGATCCGATCGACTTCGCGCCGCTGCGGGGCAAGGTGGTCGCGGTGATGGGCGCGGGCGCGTCGGCGCTGGACAACGCCGCGTGCGCGCTGGAGCACGGGGCGGCCGAGGTCCACCTGTTCTGCCGCCGCGACCGGCCGCAACTGATCCAGTCCTACCGGTGGCTGACCTTCGCCGGGTTCCTGCGCCATCTGTCGGACCTCGACGACGCCTGGCGCTGGCGCTTCATGAGCACGATCCTGGGGCGGCGGGAGGGCTTTCCGCAGGCGACCTGGGACCGCTGCGCGCGGTGGCCGAACTTCACGCTGCACAACGGCGCGCCCTGGCGCGATGCGGCGGCCGAGGGCGGCCGGGTGCGGATCGACACGCCGCAGGGTCCGTTCACGGCGGATTTCCTGATCTGCGGCACCGGCATGGACGTGGATTTCGCCGCGCGCCCGGAGTTCGGGCGGCTTGCCGGCAACATCGCCAGTTGGGGCGACCGCTACGTGCCGCCGGAGGCGCTGCGGGACGACCGGCTGGCCCGCTACCCGTACCTGTCCGCCGACTACGCCCTGACCGAGCGGTGCCCCGGCGCGACGCCGTGGATCACGGACATCCACCTGTTCAGCATCGCCTCGACGATGAGCTTCGGTCCCTCCGGCTCGTCCATCAACGCCATGACGACCGCCGTGCCCAAGCTGGTGGCCGGCCTCACGCGGGGCTTGTTCACGGCGGACATCGACCGCCATTGGGCCGAGTTCAGCGCCTACGACGCCGTGCAGACGGTGCTGTGACGCGCGGCGCAGGGAGCCGCCGGACGCATCTCAGTCAAGGAGGCGGCATTGGGCGGATTCCGTGCGACAACGCCGCGCCAGGCGGCCAAGGATTGGAACGGGCGTCAGACATGCAGGTGCGCCTCCCTGACCGCGGGCGCATCGCGCAGCGCCTGGGCGCTGCCGGACCAGACCGTGCGGCCCTTCTCGACGATGACGGCATGGTCGGCCAGGCGCAGCACGGCGGCCAGGTTCTTGTCGATCAGCAGGATGGACAAGCCCTCCGCCTTCAGCGCCGCCAGCACGGACCAGATCTCGGCGCGGATGACCGGCGCCAGACCCTCGGTCGCCTCGTCCAGGATCAGCAGCGTCGGGTTGGTCATCAGCGCACGGCCGATGGCCAGCATCTGCTGCTCCCCGCCAGACAGGCGGGTGCCGGGGCTGCCGCGGCGCTCGTGCAGGCGGGGAAACAGGGACCAGACCCGGTCCAGCGTCCAGCGCGGGCCGCCGCGGGCCGTCGCGACCAGGTTCTCCTCCACGCTCAATGCCGGGAAGATCAGCCGGCCCTCTGGCACCAGGCCCAAGCCGCGCTGCGCGACGCGGTAGGGCGCAAGGCCCCCGATCGGCTGCCCGCCATAGGCCAGCGCCCCGCCCCACGGCCGGACCAGGCCCATGATGGCGGACACCGTCGTGGTCTTGCCCATGCCGTTGCGGCCCAGCAGCGCCAGCACCTCCCCCGCGCCGACCGCCAGCGACACGTCGAACAGCACCTGGCTGCCGCCGTACCCGGCCGCGAGGCCCTGCACCCGCAGCGTCACGCCAGCGCGTCCTCGCCCAGGTAGGCCTGCAGCACCTCGGGGTGCCGGCGCACCTCCTCCGCACTGCCCGTCACGATGATGCGGCCATACACCAGGACGCTGATCCGGTCGGAGAGAGCGAACACGGCGTCCATGTCATGCTCGACCAGCAGGACGCCGAACTCGCCGCGCAGGCTGCGGAGCAGGGCGACCAGCCGCGCCGCGTCCTCCTGCCCGGCGCCGGCCAGCGGCTCGTCCAGCAGCAGCAGGCGGGGGCGGGCGGCCAGCGCCACGGCCAGCTCAAGCTGCCGCCGCTCGCCATGGGACAGGGTGCCGGCGCCCGCCGCGGCGCGGTGGCCCAGCCCAACGCGGTCCAGCGCCGCCTGCGCGGCCCGGTTCACCTCCCGGTCCCAGGCCGCCGGGCGGACGAAGCGGAACGACGACCCGGCCGCGGCCTGGGCCGCAAGCGCCGCGTTCTCCAGCGCCGAGAAGCCGGGGATGACCTGGGTGACCTGGAACGACCGGGCCAGGCCGATCCGTGCCCGGCGCGGCATCGGCCAGCCCGTCACGTCCTGGCCACTGATGAGCACCGCGCCGCGGTTCGGGCGCAGAGTGCCGCTGACCTGGTGGATCAGCGTGGTCTTGCCGGCGCCGTTCGGGCCGATCAGGGCATGGATCTCGCCGGGCAGGACGGTCAGGGACACCTCGTCGGTGACGGTCAGGCCGCCGAACCGCTTGCACAAGCCGCGCAGCTCCAGCAGTGGCTCAGGCATCGGCCCGCCGCCGGACCGGGCGCGGGGCGCCGCGCAGCCGCGCCGGGCCGTCCACCAGCCCGGTCAGCCCGTCGCGCAGGAACAGCACGGACAGGACCAGCAGCGGGCCGAACGCCAGGCGCCAGTAGGTCATCCACTCCGACAGCCACTCCTCCAGCAGCACGATGGCCAGCGCGCCCAGGATTGCGCCATGCAGCCGGCCGGCGCCGCCGAGGATGACCATGAACAGCAGCTCCCCCGACCGCCCCCAGGACAGCGTGGCCGGCGACACGAAGCGGACGGCGTTGGCCATCAGCGCCCCTGCCAGCCCGCTGATGGCGCCAGCCAGGACATAGGCCGCCAGGCGATACGGGTAGGGGGAGAAGCCGAGCGCCTGCACCCGCAGCGGGTTCTCCCGCGCCGCCCGCAGCACCCGGCCGAACCGGCTGTCCCACACCATCGAGCACCCGAGCCAGACCAGCGCCAGCAGCCCCAGGCAGACGAAATGGAACGCGAGCCGGTTGTCCAGCAGGGCCGTGCCGAACACCTCCGTCCGGGCATACAGCGTCACCCCGTCGTCGCCCCCCAGCACCGACAGGGACGACGCGGTAAAGAACGCCATCTGCGCGAAGGCCAGCGTGATCATGATGAAATGGACGCCGCTGGTCCGCAGCGACACCGCGCCCGTCAGCAGCGCCACGCCCCCGGCCAGCAAGGCCGCGGCAGGGAACACCACCCCCGCCCCGGTGATGCCCGCCAGGTCCAGCGCCACCACCGCATAGGCGCCGACGCCGAACATCGCGGCATGGCCCAGGCTGACCAGCCCGGCGCCGCCCACCAGCAGGGCCAGGCTGACGGCGGCCATGCCCAGGATCATGCCACGCGCCAGCAAGGTCAACGCGAAGCCGCTGCCGAACCCCGCGAACGGCGCCACCGCCAGCGCCGCCAGCTCCAGCACGGGCAGCGCCAGCACGGGCAGCGCCAGCCGGCGCACCGGGCCCGCCATGCCCGGCATCAAGCGCGCCGCGCCGGGAACAGCCCGACCGGGCGCACCGCCAGGATCGCCGCCATGACGACATAGACCAGCATGGACGCCAGCGCTGCCCCAACCTGCCGCGCCGTCGAGGCGTCCGTCACCAGCCGCAGCAGGTCCGGCAGCAGCGCACGGCCCACCGTGTCCAGCACCCCCACGCCCAACGCCGCGATGAATGCGCCGCGCACGGAGCCGATGCCGCCGGCCACGATCACCACGAATGCCAGGATGAGCACCCCGTCGCCCATTCCCGGCGCCACCGCGAACACCGGCCCGGCCAGCGCGCCGGCGAACCCGGCCAGCATCGCGCCGAAGCCGAACACCACCATGAACAGCCGCCTGATGTCCACGCCCAGCGCCGACACCATCGCCGGATGCGTCGCCCCGGCCCGCACCAGCATCCCAACCCGCGTCCGCTCCACCAGCAGCCACAGCAGCAGCGCGACCGCCAGTCCGGCGCCGATGATGACCAGGCGGTAGGCCGGGTAGGTGAAGCCCTGCATCAGCTCGATCCCCCCGCCAAGGCCGCCCGGCTGCAGGACGTTCAGGGGCGCCGCGCCCCAGATGGCGCGGACGGCCTCGTCAACCGTCAGGATCACGCCAAAGGTCGCCAGCACCTGGCTCAGGTGGTCACGGCCATACAGGTGGCGGAACACCAGCGCCTCGAACACCAGTCCCAGCGCCAGCGACAGCGGCAGGGCCAGTGCCAGCCCGGCCCAGAAGCTGCCGGTCCAGGCGCCGAGCGTCGCGGCGATGTAGGCGCCCAGCATGTACTGCACGCCGTGGGCGAGGTTGATGAAGTCCATCACCCCGAACACCAGCGTCAGCCCCGCCGCGACCAGGAACAGCAGCACGCCAAACTGCAAACCGTTCAGCACCTGGATCAGCAGCAGGGCGGTGGACATGCCGGGTCAGCGCATCCGGCACTCGGCGGCATAGGAATCGACGTCGGCCGTCAGCACCTTGCGCACGGTCTCCGTCGCATACTTGCTGTCCGCGCGCCTCACCACCTTGTTCAGCCAGAAGTCCGGCACGGGGAAGTGGTTCTGGCCGAAGCGGAACGGGCCGCGGACCGACGCGAAGTCGGCCTTCTCCATCGCCGCCCGCAGCCCGGCCTTGTCGGACAGCTTGCCGCCCACCGCGCGCACGGCGGAGTCCAGCAGGAACGCGGCGTCGTAACTTTGGGCGGCGTAGGTGGCTGGGACGTAGCCGTATGCGGCCTCGAACGCCTTGACGAACGCTTCGCTGCGCGGGTTCGGGAAGTTGGGCGCCCAGTTGGCGGCGGTGAAGAAGCCCAGCGCGGCGTCGCCCTGAGCGGGCAGCGTCGCCTCGTCCACCGTGAAGGTGGACAGGAAGGGGATCGCCGCCAGCCCGGCCTGCCGGTACTGCCGGACCAGGTTCACCCCCAACGCGCCCGGCATGAAGGTGAACAGGGCGTCGGGCTTGGCGGCTGCGATCTTCGCCACCTCGGCCGAGAAGTCGAGCTGGGTGAGCGGCACGTAGATCTCGTCCACGACCTCTCCCTTGAAGCGGCTGCGGAAGCCGCGCACGGCGTCCTTGCCCGCCTGGTAGTTGGGCACCATCACCATCACCCGCTTATAGCCCTCGTCCTGCGCCACCTGGCCCATGGTCGCGTGCGGCTGGTCGTTCTGGTAGGCCGTCGTGTAGAAGAACGGGCTGCAGCCCTTGCCCGCAAAGGTCGAGGTCCCGGCGTTGGCGCTGACCAGGATGGTGCCGCTCTCGGTGACGGGGCGGAAGATCGCTTGCAGGATGTTGCTGAACACGACGCCGACGACGAAGTCCGCCTTGTCCCGCTCGATGGCCGCCGGCACCTTGGTCACGGCCACGTCCGGCTTCAGCTCGTCGTCGATCACCAAGGTCTCGACTGGCAAGGCGCCCAGCTTGCCCCCCAGCTCCTTCACCCCCAGCAGCCAGCCGTCGCGGAGCTGCGTGCCGATGGCCGCGCCTGGGCCGGACAAGGTGGCGACGAAGGCGACCCTCACGCCCGCGGATTGGGCGCGCACGCCCAGGGCCGACCCGGCGAACGTGGCGGCGGCGGCGGCGAGCAAGGTGCGTCTGCGCATGGGGCGGTGTCCTGGAGGATGTCTAGGGGGAAGCCAGTCAGGGGATGCAAGAACGGGTCCGGGCGAGTCGGCGCGGCCTTTGTCAGACTTCCACTTGCACCCGTCCGTCCACGACCCGGGCCGGGTAGCTTTGGACAGCTACGCTGACCGGCGCGGCGCGGGGGGCGCCGGTGCGTATGTCCACCAAGCCCTGGTGCAGCGGGCACTCGACGCAGCCGTCCTCGACGTAGCCCTCCGACAGGCGGGCGTGACCGTGGCTGCATAAGTCGTGCAGCGCGAACACCTCGCCATCCAGCCGGAACAGCGCGATGGGGAGGCCGGCGACGGAAACGCCGACGGTCGCCTCCTCGGCCACGGCGTCCGCCGGGCCGGCGTCGTGCCACTCAGCCATCGTCAAACCCCCGCCATCAGGCCCCGCCACCAGATGCCCGCCATCAGACGGGGAACGCCAGCAGGGTTTGCACCCGCAGCGTGTCGTAGATGCAGCGCTTGGACCGGAAGCGCAGGCCGTCCGCCGTGCGGACGATGCGGTCCAGGTAGCGCCCGGCCTGGTAGAGCATCGAGGTCCCCTCCTGCGAGGTGTTCACCACGACGTAGCTGGTCGTGGCGGCGATGATGCCGTCCGCCTCCGTCTGCCAGTCCAGGCCGGACAGGCAGTGCCGATACTGCGGCTTCTCGTAGATGTTGGCGTGGCGCAGCGCCACGATGCGGTCGCGCAGCATCCGGATGCCGTCGCAGTGCATCACGGGGGCCGGCAGGCCCTGGTCCTCGTTCTCCTTGGACACGATCTCATACAGGCAGTCGTCGGTGAACAGGCCAGGCCATTCCTCGATCCGGTCGTTGTCGAGGACGGCGACGTAGCGGTCCTGCAAGGCGGCCAGCTCCAGCCGCAGCATCAGGTCCTGCACGACTCTACTCCGCTGCCGCATGTGAAAGGCTGGGGGGAACCGAGTCGAAGCCCATCAGCTTCTGGTAGCCGACCCAGAAGCGGCGGATCAGGCTTTCGGTGATGAGCGTCGCCTGCTCGTCCGGCGCTGCGCGGGACATCTCGATGACGGACGACGCCTCGCCGTCGCGCGCGGTGCCGCGCTGCACCAGTTCGGTCGCCTCGGTGTCCTCCATGCTGATGTAGCCGGCGGGGCCGACCAGGTTGGCCTGCTTGATCCGCAGCTTCCGCATCTCCGGCGTGTCGTCCTCGTAGCCGAAGAAGTGGAACACCAGCTCGAAGTGGTCCGGCCCCTTCGGCAGCAGTTGGCGGCAGACCAGGGTGTTGTGGATCTGCTGGATCACAAGCTGCGGGAAGATCGGCTGGATGTGGTTGGTGGCGACCTCCTCGTACTCCGGCACCAGCGCCAGGATGCTGTCGTCCTCCAGCTTGAAGCCCTCGTCGTAGGACCTGATCTGTTGCGCCTTGTAGGCGTCCGACGATTGACCCTCCTCCGTGCGGAAGGCGAGGATGACCGAGTGCAGGCCGTGGGCGGCGTCCGGCAGGCACTTGGCGCGCATCCCCACGCGGAAGATGTTGAACGTGGTGTGGAACAGGTGCAGCAGGCTGGCGTGGTAGGGGTCCTTCACGTTCTCCAGG
>JAABUQ010008007.1_pt1 | contig 15002 bp, 14 predicted proteins | sample 5560001 | NCBI WGS metagenome assembly JAABUQ01 (sample SAMN10711888, study PRJNA513371) | rock metagenome | isolation source: Antarctica rocks | place: Antarctica: Victoria Land, Finger Mt nord | collected 2015-12-18 | reverse complement strand
GGAGTGGGTTTTTCCACAGGCGGGCGGGGGCGTGGCCCTGAGTCAATTGCCCGACCCGCTTCACAAAGTCCTGTTCTACGCCCTGGCACCGGCGGCGTAGATCTCAACCTGCTGCATCAGTCGAGCTGGAGGCGCTGTCGCTGAACTTCAACGGCCATCTCCTCTTCCAGTGGCTCGTCCCGCTGGCGACGATGGCGGTGGTCCTGTGGTGCAGCCGGTCGGACCGGGTTGTCCGCTGGTCCTATCGGGGATTGCTGGCCGTGGCCCTGGGCACGACCTTTCACGGCTGGTATCTCATGCGCCGCGATTATACGACCCGCCCGAGGCTCCCCTATCACGCGGTCGCGGCCGAATGGCACACGCCGCTGACCCGGCTGGCCAGGATCGTCCGCTGACCGTTGTGCCATGACAACCTCCGGGCCGAGTCTCAGCGGAGGGGGTTGAGCACCAGGCCGCTCAGGAGCTTCGGGTAGAAGTAGGTGCTCTTGGGCGGCATCTTCTCCAGGCCCGAGGCGATCGACTCGACGTGCCCCATCCCCGCGGGGGGGACCAGGCAGGCGAGGTCGCACTTCCGGTGCGTCGTGGCGTCGGTCACCTCGTCGAGCAGGTGGACGTAGGTGCAAGATGCCGTGCCGATCGGGCCGAGCAGGGCCTTGAGGACCAGCTCGTGGAGGATGCTGACGCCCAGGGACCGCCACTCGGGGGAGTAGTCGGGGGCGAGCGCGTCCATCTTGGCGTCGGAGCGGAGCCGGGCCTTGAGCCAACGGCCGTCGGCGACGGTGCCGAAGCCGAGGACGTCCTGCTCGCCGCCGGCCTCGATGTCCTCCCACGCCGCGCGGGCCGCGGCGGTCCCCTCGCCGACGTGCTCGACCTCGAACTCGGGCGCGAGCCGGGCGGCCAGCTCGTCGGCGGTGATCCCGGGGAAGCCCGAGGCGAGCCGGTGGGTCGGCAGGATGATCAGGCCCGGGTCGCTCATCCCGACGAGCATCATCATCGTGAAGTTCGCCGGGTCGTCGGGGCCGGAGAGCTCGCCCGTGGCCTCGAGTTCGTCGCGGTACGTCAGGCCGGTCTCGTAGCGATGGTGGCCATCGGCGATGAAGATCGGCCGGGCGGCCATCAGGCCCTGGATGGCGGTGTGGGTCGCCTGGTCGAGCACCGGCCAGAGCCGGTTGACGACGCCGAGGTGGTCGGTCGCCTCCAGCGGCGTCCGGTCGCGGAGGCCCGCCTCGACGGCGCGGAGGACCTCCTCGGTCGGGTCGGGATAGAGGCCGAAGAGCGGGCTGAGGTTCGTCCCGGTCGCCTGGAAGAGGGCGAGGCGGTCGGCCTTCGGGCCGGAGAGGGTCTGCTCGTGCGGGTAGATCTTCCCCGCGCCGAAGGGTTCGAGCCGGACCCGGGCGAGGAACCCCTTGCGGGTGTAGGTCGTCCCCTCGACGTCGAAGGTCTGGTGGTAGACGTAGAACGAGGGGTGGGGGTCCTCGGCCAGGATGCCCTGGCGGGTCCAGTCCTTGAGGAACCGGGCGGCCCGGGCATAACGGTCGGTGCCGGGGGCGTCGCCGGGCTCTTCCTTGTTGAGCTCGAGCCGGATGATGTTGTACGGGCTGGCCGCGTAGAGGCGGTCCTGGAGGTCGTGGCCGATCACGTCGTAGGGGGGCGCGACCACGTCGGAGAGGGCCCCGACGGTGGCCAGGTCGTAGCGGACGCCACGGAGAGGGCGGATGTCGGGCATGATAGTTCTAGCTTCTGTTAAGGGCGACGATTGAATAAATTTTGGATTTGATTGTCGAGAAGTAGCCAAACGTGACGGTAAGCGCTGAAATTAGATCATTAAGACAATGAACAAGGCGATTTGTAGAATCACGTACAATCGTACTACATGGAGGAAAACTGGACAACATAACAACGCAAGTGTCCACGGACTTTCGAAACTCAAGAAGCTGCTCCTCCGTAAACCGAATTTGGGTTGCTATATCAAGCAGAATAGAAAGGTCAATAATTGGCATTCGAGAAATTATTAATAACAATTGGCACTGATGTTCATAGAAATCTTTAGAAGTAATGTGGAAAAAATTGACTTCTACTAACAATAGATCAGACATACGATCGAATGTAAATGCGAATTCATTAAATATTAAAATTATTTTCTCATAATTAATTTTCTCTTCTTTACCCAACTCCTGTGTGAACGACTCGGCTAGAGGTGTAATGCGTTCTTGGCTCGCCTGAATAATTGAACCAATCCTGAGTAATGACTCAGACATTTGGTTGGACGAATTTGTGCCCAGTTGAATGAGATCGAACAAGCCGAGTTCAATCTTAGTCGACGCCAAGGTTGCAACTGTTTGGTCCACTGAAACCGAGGACGTGTGCCCCGCTGGTTCAAGACCTGCACGACGATGTAAATCCAGTATAGCTTCTACCAACTGGTTACTGGCAAGTTTCGTGAATTCTTTGCGTGTCTTAAAGGTTGAATATAAGACACCCTTTTCAATGGAAATCTTGTCTTTGAAGTTTTTGACAGCCTCAATTTGATGAGCAATGATCTGCGAATAGTCGACTGGTGCTTCTTTAAAGAAAAATAAGACTCGCAAAGTATCAGGACTGGACAAGTATGTATTATATGCATCCTCAAATTCTTCGGCTGTACCAGACTCCGCGTTTGGAGTCTTAGTACCAAAGCGAGACCACATCAACCCAATGAAAACATCATATTTGCCTTCGGTGTATTTATTAATTACGTCTTGTGGATATAATCCAATCCCTGACGGAACATCTTCCCAACCTAAAACTTCCGCAATAATCCCTAAACGCGCGAAGTATATCTTATTTGCATCGTCCACTATGCGTCGCAAGGCGTTGCGTTCTGCTTGTACATCTGAAGGAGAGGCAACAAAAATTGTGTAGCGTGTTAGAGTACTGCTTACGATAGAGGACCTGTATTCGAGTTGAGGAAGGACCATTACAAATGGTCCTTCCTCAAGGATAGACTAACTGGCCATCCTATCCACTAAACTACCGGGTGTCAAGAGGTTGACGGACGTTTCAGGTGCCCATCTCCCAGCTCTGGAGGTACTTGGCCTGCTCGGCGGTGAGGGTGTCGATGGCGATGCCCATCGTCTGGAGCTTGAGGTTGGCGACCCACTGGTCGACTTCCTTGGGCACGTTATACACCTTGTTCTCGAGCTTCCCGCGCATCTGGAGCGACCACTCGGTGGCGAGGGCCTGGGCGGCGAAGCTCATGTCCATGACGCTGGCCGGGTGGCCGTGGGCGGCGGCGAGGTTGATCAGCCGGCCCTCGCCGAGGACGTAGAGGCGGCGGCCGTCGGAGAGGGTGTACTCGTCGACGAACTCGCGGGGCGAGGTCTTGTTCGACCCGGCGAGCTTGTCGAGCTGGTCCAGCGCGAGCTCGACGTTGAAGTGGCCCGAGTTGCAGATGATCGCGCCGTCCTTCATGGCGGCGAAGTGCTCGGACCGGATCACGTGGATGTTGCCCGTGACCGTGATGAACAGGTCGCCGACCCGGGCGGCCGACTCCATCGTCATCACCTCGAAGCCGTCCATCGCGGCCTCGAGGGCGCGGATCGGCTCGACCTCGGTGACGATCACGTGGGCGCCCAGGCCCTTGGCCCGCATGGCGACGCCCTTGCCGCACCAGCCGTAGCCGGCGACGACGACCCGCTTGCCCGCGATCAGCATGTCGGTGGCGCGGATCACGCCGTCGAGGGTGCTCTGGCCGGTCCCGTACCGGTTGTCGAAGAAGTGCTTCGTCATCGCGTCGTTGACGGCGATGACCGGCAGGCGGAGGACGTTGTCCTTCTCCATCGCGCGGAGCCGGATGACGCCGGTGGTCGTCTCCTCCATGCTCGCCACGACGTCGCCGACGAGGCCCTTCCGCTCGGTCGCGCTGAGGCCCTGGGCCCAGCCGCGGACCTCGTGGTGGATGTCGTCGAGCCGGTCCAGCGCGATGAAGATCATGGCGCTGACGAGGTCGGCGCCGTCGTCCATCGTCACGTGCGGCCGGTGCTTCAGCGCAGCGGCGATGTGGCGGTAGTACGACGACTCGTCCTCGCCCTTGATCGCGTGGACGGCGATCCCGAAGTCGTTGACGAGGCTGGCGGCCACGTCGTCCTGGGTCGAGAGCGGGTTGGACGCGACCAGGACGAGGTCGGCCCCGCCGGCGACGAGCGTCCGGGCGAGGTTGGCGGTCTCGGCCGTCACGTGCAGGCAGGCCGACATCCGCAGCCCGGCCAGCGGCTTCTCGACCTCGAACCGCTCGCGGATCGCCCGGAGGACCGGCATGTCGCGCTCGGCCCAGAGGATGCGCTGGTGGCCGAGCGTGGCCAGGCCCAGATCTTTCACGTCACCGACGACGGCGGTTGCCAAGGGGAGGACTCCTGAAGGGGAAACGGGGAGGCTCGTCGGCCGCGGCTCGCGGCCCCGGGCCGACTTCGGCCCGGACGGCTCGTCGACGGGCCGGGAGGCCCGCCGCGACACCGCGACTCGGGGGAGGGAAAGACAGGGGCCCGTCTCGCCGGGGCTCCGATCGACCCGATCGACCTCGGCGGACGGATCAGACGGCGTAGCGGAGGAGCCGGAGCGTCTTCTGACGCTCCCAGTCCATCCAGTTCCGCATCCCGGGTGCGGACTGCTCGGCGTGTTGCATCAGGCTGGTCAGCGCCCGGCCATAGGCGCGGGCCTGGGTCGTCGAGGCCTCGACCGACGCCCAGAGGCCCGCCAGGGCCTCGAACCGCGCCCAGTCGGCCTCGGACATCGCGACCCGGATCGCCCGGCTCGTCCACTCGGCCGGCAGGGCCGGGTGGAGCGGACGGAGCCCGCGCCCCTGGTCGGGGGATCGGCGGCGTCCCAGGCGATCCGCGTCCATCGGGCCATCTCCGGCCGGGTGACTGACTGTCCCTTCGCGACCTCGCGAGACCATCGCGGGCCGACGGAGGGAGTCTAGCCACGTGCGTACGCACGTGTCAAGCGTGTTTTCCCGGTTTTCCGTCAAGCCAACATAGCACTGGCGCCGGCCGCGATCGGCGACGACCGGATTTCCTGCCGCCGTCGCGCAGCGTCCACGTCGGCCGGGCTGCCCGCGTGGCCCCTCGATTCAGCGAGCGTGGGGCGGGAGGATCCGGACGTGCCGGCCGCAGACGTCGAGGCGGCCCTCGGCGAAGAGGGAGACCGCCTCGGCCAGCGCCTCGCACTCGGCGGCGAAGACCCGGGCGGCGAGGCTCCTCGCGTCGTCGTCGTCGAGGACCGGCACGGCGCGCTGGAGGATGATCGGGCCGGTGTCGTAGGTGGCGTCGGCGAAGTGCACGGTGCAGCCGGAGACCTTCACGCCGTAGTCGATCGCGGCCTGGTGGACGGCCATCCCGTGGTAGCCCTTGCCGGAGAAGGCCGGGATCAGGGCCGGGTGGATGTTCAGGACCCGGGCGTGGTAGTCGTCGGGGATATCCAGCAGCGAGAGGAAGCCCGCGAGGATGACCAGCTCCGCCGACCGCTCGCGGATCGGCTCGAAGACCGCGGTGCTGAACGCCTCGAGCGACCGCCCGGCCCGCTCGACCACGACCGCCGGCACGCCCGCGGCCTCGGCCCGCGCGATCGCCTTGATCCGGGGCCGGCTGGCCACGACCTGGACGACCTCGGCTTTGAGCCTGCCGTCGGCGATCCGGTCGAGCAGGCTCTGCAAGGTCGTCCCCCCGCCCGAGACGCAGATCCCCAGGCGGAGCGGCTTCAGGTGGACCGGGGTGGTGCTCATGAGAAGAATCGCCGGACGGGGACGCGGAAGTCGCCGAGGATGTCGGGGGCCGTGAACTCATCATCGGGGCCGAGCGTCCGGTCGTCGCCGTCTGGCCGGACGAGCCGGAGCGATTCCGGGCCCGGCCGGAGGACGCAGACGAGCCGGACTCCGGCATCGAGATATTCGGAGACCTTGGCTAGCACCGCGGACCATCGATCGCTCGGCGAGACGACCTCGAAGACCAGCTCCGGCGCGACGTCCGGGTAGCCGTCCGGCAGGGGCCCCCTCGGGAGCCGCTCGTAGCTGTAAAAGGCGACGTCCGCGCCCCGGACCGAGTCGGGCCCGCGCTCGGTGATGACGCCCGAGTCGTTGGTGAGGACATGCCCGATATCGGCCGCCTCGGCGTGGTTCCCCAGGAGCCGGCCGACCTTGCTGCAGATCTGCCCGTGACGAGACCCGGGCGGCGGCATGTCGACGACCCTCCCGCGTTTGAGTTCGGTCGGATGGCCCGGGTCGGGCATCGCGGCGAACTCCTCGGCCGTCAGGAGCTTCTCGGCGACGGTCGCCATCGGCGGGGCCTCCTCGGGCTTCGCTCGGGGGTCAGGACGCGTGCCACTCGCGGACAACCCCGGCGCACCGGGCGCAGAGCGTCGGGTGCTGGGGGTCCTGGCCCACGTCGGCGCGGAGGTTCCAGCACCGCTCGCACTTGGGGCGGGCCGACCTGGTCCCGGCCGCCTTCCATGCCGGGCCCGGGACGACCTCGACCTCGGAGACGATGCAGAGCTCGGCGAGGAGCCCGGCGTGCGGGGCGAGCCGGTCGGCGTCCTCGGCCGGGGCCTCGAGCCGGACGGCCGCCTCCTGGTTGCTGCCGATCGCCTTGGCCCGCCGCATCGGCTCGGTCGCGTCGCGGAAGATCAACTCGCGGGCCCGGAGCAGCTCGGCGAACAGGGCGTCCGACGCGTCGTCATCCCAGGCCGGGTCGGCGGCCGGCCAGGCCGCCAGGTGGACGCTCGCGGCCTTCTCCGGGCCCTCGGGCAGGACGTCCCAGACCTCCTCGGCCGTGTGCGGGAGGATCGGGGCCAGCAGCCGGGCGAGCGCCGAGTGCAGCCGCGCCAGGACGTACTGCGCGGCGCGGCGGTCGGGGCCCTCGGGGGCCTCGGCGTAGAGCCGGTCCTTCAGGACGTCGAGGTAGACGCTCGACAGGTCGACCGCGCAGAACTGGTAGATCCGCTGGTAGGCCTTGTAGAACTCGAACCGCTCGAACGCGGAAGTCACATCGCGGATCACCGCGTTGAGCCCGCCGAGGGCCCAGCGGTCGATCGGCCGGAGCGTGGCCGGGTCGACCGACTCCGGGTCGAACCGGGCGTAGTCTTCGAGGTTGCCCAGGAGGTATCGGAACGTGTTGCGGATCTTCCGGTAGGCCTCCGACGCCTCCTTGATCCCGCGCTCGGACATCCGGACGTCGTCGGCGTAGTCGAGGCTGGCGACGTAGAGCCGGAGGACGTCGGCCCCGTACTGCTCGGTCATCTTCACGGCCGAGATGACGTTGCCCTCGGACTTCGACATCTTCCGCCCCGCCTCGTCGACGGCGAACCCGTGGGTCAGCACATTCGCGAACGGGGCCCGGCCGGTCGTGCCGACGGCGGTGAGGATCGACGACTGGAACCAGCCCCGGTGCTGGTCCGACCCTTCGAGGTAGAGATAGGCGGGGTAGGGGCCCGAGCCGTAGCTCGGCTCGCGGACGACCGACCGGTGGCTCGACCCCGACTCGAACCAGACATCCAGGATGTCCGTCCCCTTCCGCAGGGTCTCGACCGGATACCTGACGGTGTCGAGGTCGGGCGGGATCAGGTCGGCGACGGGCCGGCGGAACCAGGCGTCGGCCCCCTCGTCGCGGAAGAGGTCGCGGAAGAATCGGACCGACTCGGCCGTCAGGTGGTGATAGTTGGCCGGCTCGGACGAGATCACCGGGATCGGCACGCCCCAGGCGCGCTGGCGGCTGATGCACCAGTCGGGCCGGTTCGAGACCATCGCGTCGATCCGCGACCGCCCCCAGGCCGGGAGCCAGGTCACCCCCGCGATCGCCTCCAGGGTCCGTCGCCGCAGCTCGTTGCGCTCGACGCCGACGAACCACTGGTCGGTCGCGCGGAAGATGACCGGCTTCTTGCTCCGCCAGCCGTGCGGGTAGCTGTGCCGGACCGGGGCCTCGTGGAAGAGCGCCCCCGACTCCTTGAGCATCGCCACGACCTCGGGGTTGGCCGCGAAGACGTGCTTGCCGCGGAGCCGCTCGGGGGCCTCGTCGGTGAATCGGCCCGCCTCGTCGACCGGGCTGATCGTCGGCAGGCCGTACCGGCGGCCCGTCTGGTAGTCCTCGGTCCCGTGGCCGGGGGCCGTGTGCACGAGGCCCGTCCCGTCCTCGGCGCTCACGTAGTCGGCGAGGACGAATTGACCTTCGCGATGGAGGAACACGTGGCGATACTTGATCCCTTCGAGGGCCCGCCCCGGGAACCGGGCGACCTCGCGGAGGCCGGCCACGCCCCGGGCGCCGAGGACCTTGTGGACGAGGTCGACGGCGAGGATCGTGTGCACGGCGCGGCCGGTCGAGGGGTCGTCGTACCGGACGGCCGCGTAGTCGAGGTCGGGGTGGGCGGCGATCGCGACGTTGGCCGGCAGGGTCCACGGCGTCGTCGTCCAGATCATCGCGTGCCAGGTCGGGTTGCCCAGCCCGTCGGCCTCGGACACCAGAGCGTCGGGCAGGCCCGAGGAGAGCGGGAAGTTCACGAAGACCGTGGGCGAGGTGACGTCCTGGTACTCCAGCTCCGCCTCGGCCAGCGCCGTCCGGTCGTGCATGTCCCAGTGGATCGGCTTGAGCTGGCGGAAGACGGAGCCCCCGTCGACCAGGTCGGCCAGGACGTCCATGACCCCGGCCTCGTAGCGCGGGTCGAGGGTCAGGTACGGGTTGCCCCAGTCCCCCTCGATCCCGAGGCGGCGGAACTGGTCGCGCTGGACGTCGACCCACTTCATCGCCTCGGCGTGGCAGAGCCCCCGGACCTCGGCCTGCGTGAGCGTCGCGGCCTTCGACCCCAGGTCCTTGACGACCTTGTGCTCGATCGGCAGGCCGTGGCAGTCCCAGCCGGGGACGTACGGGCTGTCATACCCGCGCATCGTCAGCGACCGGACGACGAAGTCCTTGAGCACCTTGTTGAGCAGGTGCCCCATGTGGATCTCGCCGTTGGCATACGGCGGGCCGTCGTGCAGGACCCGCCGCTCGCCCCCCGCGCGGGCCTTGCGGATCCGGCCGTACAGGTCCTGCTCCCTCCAGCGGGCCTGCGTCCTCGGCTCGCGGACGGTCAGGTTCGCCTTCATCTCGAAGGCGGTCGCGGGCAGGTTGAGCGTCTCTTTGTACGGCTTGGCGTTGGTGGACATCGGGCTCACGATGGGTCGCATGGCAGGGGGAAGGGTCGGGATGGATTCCAGCCCGCCCCGACGGTCAAGCTCGGGGAGCAATCCGGCAGGCCGGCCTGACGTCGCCGCGAGGCGAGACGGCCGTCGTCGGCCTCCGAAGGATGGAGCACTCGGGCCGGACGATGGTTCACGCGGGGCGCAGGCCCGGCGGCGAGCGGGATGAGGTCGGTCCCGTCGCGGGAGGGGGCAGAGGCCCGGGACCGGCGTGCGAACAAGCTTGGCCCCCCCCGCCGGGCCGGCTCAGCCGTCGAGGCGTTCCAGGACGAGGCGGACGACGGACCGGAGCTTCCCCTCGGCCTCGTGGGCGACGGCGAGGATCTCCTCGATCCGCGCCGGCTCCAGCGCGTCGGGCAGGCAGAGGTCCGTCACGATCGAGAACCCGAGAACCTTCAGGCCGGCGTGGACGGCGACGAGCACCTCGGGCACGGTCGACATCCCCACCACGTCGGCCCCGATCGCCCGGAGGAACCGATACTCGGCGCGGGTCTCCAGGTTGGGCCCGATGACGCCGACGTAGACCCCCCGATGCGCCACGACCTTCATCTCGAGGGCGGCCCCGAGGGCGATGTCCTGCAACCGGCGGTCGAACGGCGCGACCATGTCGGGGAACCGGGGGCCGAGCTTCTCGTCGTTCGGGCCGAGCAGGGGGTTCACCCCCATCAGGTTGATCTGGTCGTCGATGACGACGATGTCCCCCTTGGCGAACAGCGGGTTCATCCCGCCCGCGGCGTTGGAGACGATCAGGGTCGAGCAGCCGAGTTCCTTGAGGACCCGGATCGGGAAGGTCACCTGCGCGGGGGTGTACCCCTCGTAGATGTGGAACCGGCCCTCCATCGCCACGACCGTCCGGCCGGCGAGGGTCCCGCAGACGAGCTGGCCCTTGTGGCTCTCGACGGTCGAGCGGGGGAAATGGGGCAGGTCGGCGTAGGGGATGACCGCCTCGGCCTCGATCTCGCGGGCGAGGGCGCCGAGGCCGGTCCCCAGGACGATCCCGACGGCGGGGCGGCCGGCCCATCGGGCGCGGACGACGCGGGCGGCCTCGTCCACGTCGGGCCAGCGGTGAGCATCCATGACAGGGCCTCGGCTCGCGGCGGGACGGAACGGATGGGGACGGGGACCGGCCGGCCCGGCAGGATCGATCGGTCAGTACCGACGCAGGAGCCGGACGAATCGGGGGTCGCGACGGAGCGACTTCAGGTCCGGGTCGCGGCGGAGGTGGGCGACGGGGGCATAGCCGAGCCGGAGCGCCCGCTCGAGCGCGGCGAACGCCTTGTCGGCCATCCCGAGCAGGGCGTAGCTGCACGCGAGGTTGTACCAGGGGACCGGCCGCTCGCCCCGGAGCCGGACGAGCTGGAGGTCGGCCTGGAGCGCCCGGTGGAGGAGGCCGCGGGCCGACAGGTTCTCGGCGTGGACCGTCAGGACGTCGGCGTTGAGCGGGTCGCGGGCGAGGACGCGGCCGAGGAAGTCGAGCTCGAAGTCGAGCTGGCTGACCTCGCGGAGCCGGCGGGTCGAGGTCTCGGGCGCCGGCCCTTCGGGAAAGGGATCGTCGGGTCGTTGAGGTGCGGCCATGGCTGTGACGCTCCCTTCCCCGCCGAATCCGGAGCGGCGAATCCCTGAGGGTGCCCGAGGCGCGACGGCCCTCGGCCCAGCCCACCCTATCACCTTAGCCGAAAACGCCGCCGGACTCCAACCCTCCGGCGGCTTTTTTCGAGGGGGGCCGGCGACATCGGGGCGCCGTCGCGGGGCCGCCGAGCCGGGGCGGGCGGCCGATGGCAGAGGGGGCGCCGGGCCGTGCCGGGGGAGGTCCGGCGCGGGGCGGATCACTCGATCTCTTCGAGGTCTTCCTCTTCGTCCTCGTCGTCCAGGTCGTCGAGGTCGTCGTCCTCGAGGTCGTCCTCCTCGTCGTCGATGTCGATCTCGTCGATCTCGTCGAGGTCCTCGTCGATGTCGTCCTCGTCGTCCAGGTCGTCGAGGTCGTCGTCCTCGTCGTCCTCGTCGTCGTCCAGGTCGTCGAGGTCGTCGTCCTCGCCCTCGACCTCCTCCTCCAGCTCCTCCTCGTCGCCGGGATGACGGTCGAGCACGGGTCGGGAGGGGCGGTCGAATCCGGCGAGGTGGCCGGCCCGGGGTTCCTCGAGAATCACGGGCATCTCCAGTCGGTCCCACATAACAGTCGATCCTCGGTCGGGTCAGGTCGGGATCGGGGATTGCACCCCCGGCCCCACGGGTCCGGACGGCCGGCGGTCGGTACGCGCAAGGCTCCACCTTCCCCGGAAGGCGGAGCCTAATTGGTAGAAAAGGGATACGCAATTGTCAAGCAGCGAAACGGGCCGAATCCGAACCCGTCGCGGCGCCGGGCGTCAGCCGAGCCGGACGACCTGCCCGGTCGCGGCCGATCGGGCGATCGCCTCGAGGAGCCGGACGGTGTCGAGCGCCTCCTCGGCGGGGCAGCAGAGGGGGGCGTCGCCGCGGATCGCCGCCGCGAAATTGCCCTCGATGCTTTCGATCGGAGCCGGCAGGGGGAGAACTTCACCCGCCGACCGGCCCGACTCGTGAATCAGGCGAGCCTCGGTCGCGAGCAGCCGCCCGGACTCGCCGAAGAAGCCCAGCTCGAAGAGCGAGCCGGGGGAGGTCCCGGAGAGCCCGACGGTCGCCGGGGTCCCGTCGGCCAGGCGGACCGCGGCGGCCGTCACCAGGTCGATCCCCGTGTCGAGCCGGCTCTGGATCGCGGCCGCCTCGACGGCGACGGTCCGGAGGGTCCAGAGCAGGGCGTCGAGCAGGTGATCCCCCTCGTCGGCCAGGAGCCCGCCGCCGGCGACCTTGGGGTCGAACCGCCACGAGTCCTTGGCCTCGCGGTGCGACGCCAGCCAGGGCTGGGCCAGGGTCGCCTGCACCAGCCGGACCGGGCCGATCGCCCCCTCGGCGAGCAGCCTCCGGGCCTCGAGCAGGCTCGGCATCAGCCGGTACTGGTGGCCGACGCCGACCTTGCGGCCGCGCGCCCGGGCGACCGACACGATGTCGACGGCCTCCTGCGGGTTCGTCGAGAGCGGCTTCTCGACGAAGACATGGCAGCCCGCCTGCAGCGCGTCCATCGTGGGACGATAGTGGACCAGGTGGGGGGTGAAGATCGCCACGGCCTCGGGCGCGGCCTGGCGGAGCATCTCGGCGTAGTCGGCGAACGTGGCGGCCGGGCCCCCCTCGCCCCGACTCGGGGTGGACGCCGCCAGGGCCCGCGCCGCCTCGGCGTCCGGGTCGGCGTAGCCGACGATCTCGACCCCCGGGGCCGCCGCGAGCGGCCCCAGGTGCGCCCTCGCGGCGCGGCCGCAGCCGATGATCCCGATCCGGATGTCCCGCATGGCCGATCTCTCCCGAGGGCGGCCGACCCCACTCGGCCCGCGCGAGCCGGCTTCATCCCATCACCGCCCCCCTCCCGCGTCAAGGGGCTTTCCGGCGCGGCCGCCGCGAAATCCCGGCGACGATCCGACATCCGGCCCGTCCACCCCTGCTTGACGCGAACCGGGCGGGGAATTATCCTGTCAACTGGACAGACGGTGGCTGTGGCCTAGCGGTTAAGGCGCCAGATTGTGGATCTGGATATCGCGGGTTCGAATCCCGTCAGCCACCCTTCCTCGAACCCGTTTGCCGAACACCAGTTGAGTGTACCCGTCGGCGGTCGGCGGTGCGGCCTGGAGATCCTCGCAGGGTGGTAGTACTACCACCTCGGGTCTCTCATCCGGTCGTACCATGCCCACCAAGCCCCGCAAGGTCCCCTCCTACCGGCTTCACAAGCCCACCGGCCAGGCCGTCGTCCGGATCGACGGCCGCGATTACTACCTCGGGCGGCACGGCACCGAGGCCAGCCACGAGGCGTACCGCCGGGCGATCGCCGAGTGGCTGACCCTCGCTCCGTCTCCGACCGCCCTCCGGCCCGGGCCGTCCGGCGCCCCCAACGTGAGCGTCAACGAATTGATCCTGGCGTTCTTGGACCGATTCGCCGACCGTCACTACCGCCGCCCCGACGGCTCGCCGAGTGGCGAGATGGACAACTACCGCGATTCGTTGCGGCCCCTCCGGCATCTCTACGGGCACACCGCCGCCCGCGATTTCGGCCCACTCGCCCTGAAGGCCGTCCGCCAGGCGATGATCGACGCGGGGCTGGCGCGACGAACCATCAATCAGCGGGTCGGCAGGATCGTCCGGCTCTTCAAATGGGCCGTCGAGAACGAGCTGGTGCCGCCGGCCGTCTACCAGGGACTCGACGCCGTCCGTGGGCTCCAGAAGGGCAGGTCCGAGGCGAGGGAGACCGAGCCGATCCGGCCCGTATCCGACGCGTCCGTCGAGGCGATCCTCCCGTTCGTCGCCCGGCAGGTCCGGGCGATGGTCGAGTTGCAACGCCTGACCGGCATGCGGCCCGGCGAGGTAACGATCATGCGCACGGGGGATTTGGACACCTCGGGTGAGGTCTGGGTCTACTCGCCCGGGAGCCACAAGACGGCCCACCACGGCCGTACCCGGAGGATCTTCCTCGGGCCGGAGGCCCGGGCCGTGCTCGGGCCGTGGCTCCGGTCGGACCCGGCCGCCTACCTCTTCAGCCCCAGGGAGGCGGTCGAGGAGCGGATGGCCGAGCGGCGGCGGAGACGCGTGACCCCGATGGCGCCTTCCCAGATGGCCCGATCGCGGAAGGGATATCCGGGTCGTCCCCCGGGCGAACGGTACACGGCCCAGACGTATCACCATGCCGTGGCGTATGGTTGTCGGCGGGCCGGCGTCCCGACCTGGCACCCGAATCAGCTGCGGCACACCGCCGCGACCGCGATCCGGGCCCGGTACGGCCTGGAGGCCGCCCAGGTGGTCCTGGGGCACGCGAAGGCTAACACTACGGAGATCTACGCCGAGAAGGACGTCGATCTGGCCCGTCGGGTCGCTTCCGAAGTCGGATGACTTCCGCCTCCGCGACATGATCTCATCATGTTATATGACTTTACATTAGCGTCCGTCGGGATGGCGGCAGGCCGTCCTCCCCTCTGACCGACCGGGCCGGGCGGCTCCGTCTCGCTCAGCACGTCCGGCCAGACCACTCCGAATAAGCTCCCGGGTGCGCGAATGGCCGAGACGAAGCCCCCTACGCATGCGGTCGCGACCGGCGACATTCTTCCCGCCGTGTCGGGAACCGGTGCCATCGCGCCGGCCCCGTTGCCTGGCGTCGGGGTCGAAGTCGGGGGGGAAGGGAACCGAGTCCCCTCCCATATGTTCCCCCTGGTCGCGGCGTTCGATGCGGGTCGACTCTGGAACCGCGAGCGGTTCCACCTGGAGCAGGCGTGGTTCGGCTATGGCAACCATCGGCGGGTTGCGAGGCGCGTCCTGGAGGAATTGGGTCTGACCGTGAGGAATCTCGTCCTTGCTGCCGTGCGTCGGGGCTTTAGGGAGGCGGTGACGCGGCCGGTCGAGGCACTGTTGGAGCGGACCGAATCCAAAGCCCATCACGAGACCTACGAAGACTTTAAGGGGGAGTTCGCCGACGAGGACCTGACCGATGACGATTACCGCCGGGCCCTGGAGCCTGCCTTTGAGGCGCTGGCGGCCGTCCGGCGTTCGATCGAAGCGAAGCTCGACGGTCCGGCCCAGCTCGCGTTCGAGCTGGGCGAGCTGCTCGATCGCGGGACCTGTCCGTTGGCTTTCAATTACCCACATCTCCAGGTGGCCCGCACGGGACCCCCGCGATAAAGTCGCGCCCTGAGGAACGACTGTGCGACAACATCGCTCCTGAACGGGGCCGCCGACATGGACGCCTGGGTGGATC
>JAABUQ010008006.1_pt1 | contig 15003 bp, 16 predicted proteins | sample 5560001 | NCBI WGS metagenome assembly JAABUQ01 (sample SAMN10711888, study PRJNA513371) | rock metagenome | isolation source: Antarctica rocks | place: Antarctica: Victoria Land, Finger Mt nord | collected 2015-12-18 | reverse complement strand
TCGGAGCGCAGCCCGGTGAGAAGGGCGGCGGGGATCACGGAACCGGCCTGGACGACGTTGCGGCTCGCGGGTGCCTGCACCCGGTCGGGGCTGGTCGTTTTGCGGTCAACCGGCGCGGTCAGAAAGGCGAGCTTGCGGTCGGCTTCGCTCGGCTGCGTCGTGCTCCCTTCGCCATTATCTCCAGCCAGCGTTGCTCGGGGGAACCTCAAGCCGGCTCCGCCCCCATTCGGCCCGAACGCGCTCCGATCGAGCAAGGGCGTCGGTGCGACGGGCACCGCATCGGTCGACGCCGAAGCGGGCTGCACCGCCGCGCGCGCCTCGCTGGCGAACAACCGACTGGTGCGCGCCGCCTCCATCTCCTGGGCGAGCCGCTGGCGCTCCTGCGCCAGGCGCTGGGCTTCCGGATCGGGCACGGCAGGTTGCGGCATTCCGGGCGCCAACGCCCCCGCATTCAGCAGCGGCTTGCCGAGATCGCCGGGCAGCGGCGGCCCGAGCTGCGGGACAGGGCGGGGCACGCCGGCGTAGTCACGCGGCAGGCCGTTCAACCCGTCCGCGACGTTGCGATTGTCGGTATTGAGCAGCTCCTCGCCTTCGCGCTTGGGTCCGTGCGGCCATAGCGCGAACATCAGGGCGGCCGCGATGGCGATGGCGGACGCCGCACCCAACCCCATCAGCACACGCCGGGACAACCGCGTCACACGCGGCCGCTCGGGCCGCAACCGCAGCTCGGCCGCGAGCTCTTGGGTTGTGCGCACTGCGTCCAACCGTCCGGAGCCGGACGGCCCAGTGGCTCCGCCTTCCTCCTCGTCCCGGCCGCTCACGTCGTCGGCCTCCCGTCCGTCCGCACGATCCTGACCATCTTCTGGTGCTCGCCGCCGAGGCGAAGCTCGGCGGCGGCGAAGAGCCGGTCGACGATCATGAAGTGGCCGCGCACGCGGTAGTTGACGAGTTCGGCCCCTCCTTCGGGTCCTATCACCCAGAGCGGTGGCATTTCGCCCTGCGCAATGCCACGCGGGAATTCGATGAACACCTGCCGCCCGTCGTCGTAGGCGCGGGAGGGCCGCCACGGAGGCGTGTCGCCCTCGATCTCGTAGCGAAAGTTCAGCGCCTCGAGGTCCACGCCGCCCGCGATCGGCTGTACCGCCTCGGCCTGGGCGTTCTGCTGGCGCAGGGCGATGAGCTGGTCGCCCGCATAGGCCCAGGACAGGCTCGCCATATAGGTGCGCTCCGAGGAGCGCATCTCCAAATGATAGGTGCGCCGGTCGGTGTTGATCACAAGATTGGTCAGGAGATCGGGGCGGGAGGGCTTGACCAGGATGTGGACACGCTTGGTCGCGCCCGATCCGCTCTCGGTGTCGCCGATGATCCAGCGCACGGTATCTCCGGCCGCGACTGGACCGGAGCCGACGAGCTGCTCGCCGGCTTCGAGGGCGATGTCGGTGACCTGGCCGGGTGCTGCGTAAAGCTGGTAGAGGGCGCCGTCCGAGAAGGGATAGACCTGAACGGCGTTGAGATAGCCGGAGCGTGTCGGCTGCATGCGAGCGGCGCGGTTGGCGAGGTCGACACGGGCGCGAGGGTCGGCGGGTTCGGGCAACGCCATTCGGCCGCCCGGCAACGGCTTGAGCTGGCCGGGTAAAGGCAACAGCTTCGGCAAGGTCACGATCTGCACGGGTTTGGGCGGATCTGAGGCGAGCACGGCCGGTTTCAGCGTGTCGTCGTAGCTGATCTCGGGCGGCGTGTAATGGGCGCAGCCGCCGAGCGACGCCGATCCGAGCAGCGCCGCGAGAGTGAAGTTGCAGCGCATCAGCCGAGCTCCTTGGACCAGTTGAGGGCGGTGACGTAGACCCCGAGCGGGTTTTTCTTCAGCGTCTCGGCGTCGCGCGGGGTCTGGATCGCGATCGTCACGATGGCGGTCCATCGCTCGGTCGCAGCGAGGGAGCCATCCGTGTAGCGGCGCTCGGTCCAGGCAACGCGGAAGCTCGACGGGGTGGCGCGGATAACGCTCGAGACATCGACCGAAACCTGGTTTTTACCGAGCTTGCCGAAGGGGTCGTTGCTGCGGGCATAGTCGTTCAGTGCCGCGGCACCCGAGGTCGCCGTGTAATCGTAAGCCCTCAGCCAGTTCTGGCGCAGGATGATCGGGTCGGCGGGGATCGAGCGGACCTCTTCGATGAAGCGGGCCAGGTGCCAGGCGATCTGCGGATCGGTGGCCTCATAGGCGGCTTCGGCTGGCGCGACCGCCTGTGCCTGGCCGACCCGGTCGACCTGGACGACCCAGGGCACGATGCGGCCGGTGGCGGACTGCCAGACCAGCGCCGAGGCGAGCCCGGCGGAGAGGAGCAGCGACCCGAACGCCATCAGCCGCCAGTTTCTGGCCTGGACCCGGGCGGAGCCGATGCGCTCGTCCCAGGCCTGGGCGGCCCGCTGGTAAGGTGTCTCGGGTTCGGGGGTGCGCCCGTAGCGCACGCCTTGCCGCTTGAACAGCATCACTCGGCCTCGGACAGGTTGACGGAGGATCCGGACCCGCCGCCGTCGCCCGAGCGCACGGCGTGGGCGGCGGTGGAGACACCTTGATGGGCGGCCTGCCGCCGCCGCATGGCGCGCGCCCAGCCGGGCTCGCCGGAGGTCCCGCCGGTGGAAGCGTCAACGGCCGGCGCGCCTGCGACGGAGTCGGTTGCGCCGCCGGTGGACGCGCTGCCCGTGGCGGTGAAGGCCTGGCGCGCGCCGGACCTGTAGCTCTCGCCCATGCTGGCAGCGGCGCGGCGGAGCGGGCTGGTGGCGGCCTGCGCGGCGGCCGAGCCACCCGCGCGCGACACACCGCCCATCCCGGCCGCGACCGAAGCCGCGCCACTTTCTCCGGCAGAGGCAGTGCGGTAGGCCGTGGTGGCGGCGCCCGCGATACTGGCGCCACCGCGCGCCGCGCCGGCCGCCGCGGAACTGGCGGCTCCAAGCGCTCCGAGGCCGCCCGTGGCCAGGCCAGCACCGGCTGCGACGAGGCCGCCCGCGGCGAGACCCGAGCCGACCGCGGCACCGGCGCCGAGCTGTGGTCCTCCGGAGACGATGCCGTTGGCGATCCCCGGCCCGAAGATGCTGAGGCCGAGCAGCGACAGAGCCGCGAGCACGAGGCCCATGGCGTCCTCGATCGTGGGCTGGCCGGTGATGCCGCTCGTGAACTGCGAGAACAGCGTCGAGCCGATGCCGACCACGACGGCCAGCACCAGCACCTTGATGCCGGAGCCCATGACGTTGCCGAGCACGCGCTCGGCTGCGAACGCCGTCTTGTTGAACAGGCCGAACGGAATGAGCACGAAGCCGGCGAGGGTGGTCAGCTTGAACTCGATCAGGCTGACGAAGAGCTGGATCGCCATGATGAAGAAGGCGAGCAGCACCACCATCCAGGCGAACAGCAGCACCGCGATCTGGATGAAGTTCTCGAAGAAGGACACGTAGCCCATCAGGCCGGAGATGGAGTCGAGGATAGGTTTGCCCGCGTCGAGCCCGACCTGGGCAACGCGACCGGGGCGCAGGAAGTCGGCTTCCGTCATGCCGGTGCCGGACGCCTTGAGGCCGAGGCCGGCAAAACTCTCGAAGAGGATGCGGGCGAGATTGGACCAGTTGTTGATGATGTAGGCGAAGACGCCGATGAACAGCGTCTTCTTGACGAGCCGGGCAATCACGTCCTCGTCGGGCGCCAGGGCCCAGAACAGGGCGGCGAGCACGAGGTCGATGGCGATCAGCACGCCGGCCAGCCACTTCACTTCGCCCTGGAGCAGGCCGAAGCCAGAGTCGATGTATTGGGTGAAGACCCCGAGGAAGCGATCGATGACGCCCGTGCCGCCCATGGCTCACCGACTCCCGGGCTGGCCGGCCTCGAGCCGGGGTGGCAGGACAGGAGCCGCCGTTGCGGATGCACCCGCGTGCGTCTTCACGGATTGCGCGGGAGCTCCGAGGAAGCGCTGGCGGCTTTCCGCCCAGGCGGCCCGACAGGACGCGTCGTCCGCCGCCGCCGTGCCGAGGCCGTTGCAGCGCGCGAACTCGGCCGCGAGCGGGTCAGCGCTGGCGGCTGGCGCGAGGGACCGGACGCTGATGAGAAACCCGTCCTCGTCCGTTTCGGCCATCATGACAGCAGCCGCGATCACCGCAGCGCCGATGCCGGCCAGCACGAGGGCGCGGCGGATCGCTTTCATGTGCAAGGCCGCGTAGGCGCGCGAGCGCCGGGGATCGGGCGCGCTCATCAATGGAACATCGTCACATCGGTGGGCTGGTAGCCTGCTCCGGGCGTCAGGAAGCGGCGGAGCTGCTCCTGCCCCTGGCTTTGGGCGGCAGCACGCTGGGCCATGTCGAGGTCCTGCGCCCGGCCCTGCGCCGCGACCGCGGCCGTGAGATCGGCGATCTGCTGCGACTGCAGCGCCAGGAGCTGGTTGCCGGCCTGCGTGGCCTGGAGCGCTCCGGTGGCCGACTGGCTGGAAGTCACCAGCGCCGCCATCTGCGCGCTGTTGGTCGGCTGGTTCCCCAGCACGGTGGCCTGGGTGCGCATGGCGTCCTGGAACGCCTGCACCGACTGCTGCCAGCGCTGTTGGGCGCCCTGGATCAGTGCTTGGTCCGACATGGAGGCGGTCGCCGGGGCGTAGCTGGTGCGGAACGCCCGATCGATGTTCTCGACGTTGTAGGCGATGCCCTGCGCCGTGCTGATCAGCTGCTGCGTGCGGGCAATGTCCTGCTGGATCGGCGCCAGCGCCGTAAAGGGCAGGCTCGTCAGGTTACGGGCCTGGTTCAGCAGCATCTGCGCTTGGTTCTGCAGCGAGGTGATCTCGTTGTTGACCTGCTGCAACTCGCGCGTCGCCGTCAGCACGTTCTGGGCGTAGTTGGTCGGATCGAACACGACCCATTGGGCGCGGGCAGGCGGGCCGGTCAGGGTAAAGGCCAGGACGGCGGCGGCGAAGGCGCGGTCGCGATGATGGCGAACCGTCATAGGCGAGGCTCCAGGGCGAAGGTGGCGAGGAGGTCGGCGGCCCAGCCGACGCCACGGGCCTGCAGCCAGGCGCGTGCGAAACCGGCGCGGCCGTGCTTGGCGTAGAGCTCGCCGATGAGCGCCTGGTCGGTCTTGGATGAGGCGGCCGCGAAGGCGAGCGCGACGTCGCCGAGGCCGAGCTCGAAGAGCCGATTGCCGCGCCGGCTCTGGCAGTAGTAGTCGCGCTTCGGCGTCGCCCGGCTTAGGATCTCGATCTGCCGGTCGGAGAGGCCAAAACGGCGATAGGTCGTGGCGATCTGCGGCTCGAGCGCGCGTTCGTTGGCCAGGAACACGCGTGTGGGGCAGCTCTCGATGATGGCGGGCGCGATCGGGCTGTTGTCGATGTCGGCGAGCGACTGGGTGGAAAATATGACGCTGGCGTTCTTCTTCCGCAGCGTCTTCAGCCATTCCCGGAGCTGGCCCGAGAAGCCTTCGTCGTCGAGCGCGAGCCAGCCCTCGTCGACGATGAGCAGAGTCGGCCGGCCGTCGAGCCGATCCCCGATCCGGTGGAACAGGTAGGCTAGCACGGCGGGTGCCGCGCCCGTGCCGATCAGGCCTTCGGTCTCGACTGCCTGCACGTCGGCTTCGCCGAGCCGCTCGGCATCGGCGTCGAGCAGCCGTCCCCACGGGCCGTTCAGGCAGTAGGGTTGCAGCGCGCGCTTCAGCGCCTGGCTCTGCAGCAGCACGGTCAAACCCGTCAACGTCCGCTCGTTCACGGGTGCGGAGGCGAGCGAGCCCAGCGCCGACCACAGGTGCTCCTTGACCTCGGGTGTGACCGCGACCTTTTCGCGGGTGAGGATGGCGGCGATCCATTCGGCCGCCCAACCGCGCTCTTCGGGCAGGTGAATGCGCGCCAGCGGCTGGAGTGCGACGGGCTCGGTCACATCCTCGGCGAGCGAACCGCCGAGGTCGTGCCAGTCGCCGCCCATGGCGAGTGCCGCTGCGCGGATCGAGCCGCCGAAGTCGAAGGCGAACACCTGGGCGCGGGCGTAGCGGCGAAACTGCATTGCCATGACGGCCAGGAGCACGCTCTTGCCGGCGCCCGTGGGCCCAACCACGAGGGTGTGGCCGACGTCGCCGACGTGCAGCGAGAAGCGGAACGGGGTCGAGCCCTCCGTCTTGGCCACGAAGAGCGGCGGGGCATCGAAGTGCTCGTCGCGTGCGGGCCCTGCCCACACGGCTGAGAACGGCATCATGTGGGCGAGGTTGAGCGTGGAGATCGGCGGCTGGCGGACGTTGGCGTAGAGCTGGCCGGGCAGGCTGCCGAGCCAGGCCTCGACCGCGTTGACGCTCTCGCGGATGCAGGTGAAGTCGCGGCCCTGGATCGTCTTCTCGACGAGCCGCAGCCGCTCGTCGGCAACCCTCGCGTCCTCGTCCCAGACCGTGATGGTCGCGGTGACGTAGGTCTCGCCGATAAGGTCCGAGCCGAGCTCTTGCAGCGCCATGTCGGCGTCGGCGGCCTTGTTGGCGGCATCGGAGTCCATCAGCACCGAGGATTCGTTGGTCATCACCTCCTTGACGATCGCGGCGATCGACTTGCGCTTGGCGAACCATTGCCGCCGTATCCTCGTGAGGACCTTGGCGGCGTCGGTCTTGTCCATGGCAACGGCACGCACGCACCAGCGGTATGGGAAGGCAAGCCGGTTCAGGTCGTCGAGAAGCCCCGGCCAGGTCCGGGACGGGAAGCCCAGAACGGTGAGCGTGCGCAGGTGCGCGTTGCCGAGCCGCGGCTCCAGTCCGCCAGCGAGGGGCTCGTCGACCAGAATGGCGTCGAGGTGCATCGGCGTCTCGGGCACCCGCACGCTGTGGCGGCGGGTCGAGACGGTCGAGTGCAGATAGGTGAGCGTCTCCTCGTCGTCGAGCCAGGCCACCTCGGGCATGAAGCCGTCGAGCAGGGCCAGCACGCGGTCGGTCCGGTCGATGAAGCCGGAGAGCGCCGCGCGCCCATCGGCGCCCACCTCCTTGTCGCCACCTTCGTAGAGCCAGCCCTCGGCGCGGTCGGCAGCGTCGACGGGCGCCAGCCAGCAGAGTGTGAGGAAGTAGGCGGACTCGAAGTGCGCACCCGCTTCCTCGAACTGGGCGCGTCGCTCGAGTTCGACCAACGCCGAGGCGGGATCGGGGAAGGTGCTGCGCGGGTAGCGGTTGGCGGGCACACGCTGCGCCTCGATGAACACCGCCCATCCCGAGCCGAGTCGACGCAGAGCGCTGTTCAGGCGCGCCGTGGTGGAAACGAGCTCCGACGGGGTCGCCGAGTCGAGGTCCGGCCCGCGAAAGCGCGCCGTGCGCTGGAAAGAGCCGTCCTTGTTGGCGACCACGCCCGACGCGATGAGCGCGGCCCAGGGCAGGAAGTCGGCGAGGCCCTGCGGCTTTTTCCGGTATTCGGCAAGATTCAGCATGCGCGTGCCTCAACAGCCAAGATGGGCGGGATAGCGGAGGTGGCGGCGGACAACGTCGACAAAGGCCGAGTCGCGGCGCGCGGCCCAGACCGCGGCCATGTGGCCGATCGCCCAGAGCACGGCGCCGACGATCCACAGCCGCAGACCGAGGCCCACCGCGGCCGCGAGCGTGCCGTTGATGATGGCCACGGCGCGCGGCGCGCCCGCCATGAGGATCGGCTCGGTCAGGCTCCGGCGCACCGGTGCGTAGAACCCGACCGCGGGGTCTTCGGTCTCGTTCATCAGACGAGCGCTCCGCCCGAGAAGGAGAAGAAGCTCAGGAAGAAGGAGCTGGCCGCGAAGGCGATGGACAGGCCGAAGACGATCTGGATGAGCCGACGGAAACCGCCCGAGGTGTCGCCGAAGGCGAGCGTCAGGCCGGTCATCACGATGACGATGACCGACAAGATCTTGGCGACCGGACCCTGGATCGAGTCCAGGATCTGCTGCAGCGGCTGCTCCCACGGCATGTTGGAGCCGGCCGCGTAGGCGGGCGCGGTCAGCAGCGCGGCGCTCGCGAGTACGACGGCGCCGCCGATGCCGCGTTGAAGGGAACGGATCATAGGTGCTCTCCTGCGGGGGTGAGGCGGTAGTCACCGTCCGGGCCGAGGCCGTCTTGGACACGGGCGAGCTCGGCAAGCCGGCGATTGGAGCCGCGGCCGGCCAGCACCGCGATGACGTCGATGGTTTCGGCGATGAGCGCGCGGGGCACGGTGACCACCGCCTCCTGCACGAGCTGTTCGAGGCGGCGGAGTGCGCCAATGGCCGAGCCCGCGTGCAGCGTGCCGATCCCGCCGGGATGGCCGGTGCCCCACGCCTTGATCAGGTCGAGCGCCTCGCCGCCACGCACCTCGCCGATGGGGATACGGTCGGGGCGCAGCCGCAGCGCCGAGCGCACGAGGTCGGTGAGCGTCGCCGCGCCGTCCTTGGTGCGGAGCGCCACCAGGTTGGGCGCCGCGCACTGCAGCTCGCGCGTGTCCTCGATCAGCACCACGCGGTCGTCGGTCTTCGCGACCTCGGCGAGCAGCGCGTTGACCAGCGTGGTCTTGCCAGTGGAGGTGCCGCCCGCGACCAGTACGTTGCGGCGCTCGCTGACGGCCACGCGGAGCGTCTCGGCCTCGCTGGCCGACATGATGCCCGCCTCGACATAATCGCCGAGCGTGAACACCGCCACGGCCGGGCGCCGGATCGCGAAGGCCGGGCCGGCCACCACCGGCGGCAGTAGGCCTTCGAAGCGCTCCCCCGTCCCGGGCAGTTCGGCCGAGACACGGGGGCTGCCGGGGTGGACCTCGGCCCCGACATGATGGGCGACGAGCCGGATAATACGCTCGCCGTCGGGGGCCGAGAGCTGCTCGCCGGTGTCCTCCAGCCCGCCCGCGAGGCGGTCGATCCAGAGCCGGCCATCGGGATTGAGCATCACCTCGCCGACGGATGGGTCATCGAGCCAGCCGGCGATGGCAGAGCCGAGCGCCGTGCGCAGCATGCGGGCGCCGCGGGCGTGGGCTTCGGGCCGGAACGCGATGGTGGTCACAATATTGCTACCCCGCATGGGCGCGCCGCGGCGCGGATCACTGATGGGGTGGATAAGAAGCGCCTGAAGCCCGGCGGCTCAACAAGCGCGTCGGAAGTGTCGCGCCCTGGCGTAGAAAGAGAAACCCGCGGGCGGGTGCGCTCAGGATTCGGGTGCGGAACCTTCGGGGGTCACGTCGCGCGAGACCTCGTCAGCGAGGGTCTTCCCCTTCGCGAGTCGGCGCCCCAGCGCCTCGACGAAGCCTTCGTAGCGCTCGCGGCCCTTGGCCTGGGCTGCGGGCTGCGCACTGTCGGGCAGCGGCGGCACGCTGGTCAGCCAGAAGCGCACGAAAAGCGCCACCGCCTCATTGCCGATCGTGCCGTGCCGTTCGAGGCGCTCGATGGCCCGCGTTATCCGGTCGAGGCGGCGAGCCAGCGCGGCCTCGAGCCGGTCCGCACCGTCGGGGGACAGGTGCGAGGCGAGCGCCGCCTCGACGACTTGCGCTTGCGGCACGCGCCGTCGGGCGGAATAATCGGCGAGCTGCGCCGCGAGGTCGGTCGAGAGCCTGAAGGTGTACTTGCCGCGCGCCGCCATCGCTCAGAGCGCCATACCGTCGCCCGGGTCGAGCGCGACCTGACGGGCGATGGTGCGCGAGGACCGCGCCTGCAGCACGTGCGTCTTGACCGCTTCCGCCTCGGCCTCGGATTCGTCGTCCTGGTCTTCGAATTCTAAAAATGGATGCGGCGGCGTCTTGGGTGCGATCGCCTCGTGCTCGGGCAACTCGGGCTCGCGGCGGATGCCGGCGTTGGCCGGGTCCTCGCTACCAGCCGACTCTTGTAGCGGCCGAGCCGCCCCGATCGAGACCGGGGCGGGAGCGGCGAGCGGCTTCAGCCCGCTCCAGTCATCGCCGGGTGCAGGAACCGTCCCCCTTGCCGATCTGCGGTCCGGAGGCGGCAGCACGCGCTTTGCGAGTTGCCTGTCGGCATAGTAGCGAGCCTTCTTGGCGCGGATCGGAGCCAGCCCCGACACCAGCACCAGTTCGTCCGTTGGCGGCAGCTGCATGATCTCGCCGGGAGTGAGCAGCGGGCGCGCCGTCTCCTGTCGCGACACCATCAAGTGCCCGAGCCAGGGCGAGAGCCGGTGTCCGGCATAGTTCCTGGCGTCGCGGATCTCTGTCGCGGTGCCCAGCGCGTCGCTGACCCGTTTGGCGGTCCGCTCATCGTTGGCCGCGAACGAGACCCGGACGTGGCAATTGTCGAGGATGGCGTTGTTGACGCCGTAGGCCTTCTCGATCTGGTTCAGCGACTGGGCGATCAGGAAGGAGCGAATGCCGTAGCCGGCCATGAAGGCCAGCGCCGATTCGAAAAAGTCGAGGCGGCCGAGCGCCGGAAACTCGTCCAGCATCAGGAGTAGCTTGTGACGCTTGCGCTTGTCGTCCAGCTCTTCGGTCAGCCGCCGCCCGACCTGGTTCAGGATCAGGCGCACGAGCGGCTTGGTCCTTGAGATGTCGGACGGGGGTACGACGAGGTATAGGCTGACGGGCTGCGCGCCATCGACGAGGTCGCGGATGCGCCAGGCGCAACGGCGTGTGACCTGCGCCACCACGGGGTCGCGGTACAATCCCAGAAACGACATGGCGGTCGACAGCACGCCCGAGCGCTCGTTCTCGGACTTGTTCAGGAGCTCGCGCGCGGCGCTGGCGATCACCGGATGCACTCCGGCGTCGCCCAGGTGCGCGGTGGTCATCATGGCTCGCAGCGTCGTCTCGATCGGGCGCTTGGGATCGGAGAGAAAATTTGCAACGCCGGCCAGCGTCTTGTCGGCCTCGGCGTAGAGCACGTGCAAGATGGCGCCGACCAGCAGCGCGTGGCTGGTCTTCTCCCAGTGGTTGCGCTTTTCCAGGGCGCCTTCGGGGTCGACGAGGATGTCGGCGACGTTCTGGACGTCGCGTACCTCGTTCGGCCCGCGGCGCACCTCCAGCAACGGGTTGTAGGCGTCGCTGTCCGGGTTCGTGGGATCGAACAGGACGACGCGGCTGAACCGCGCCCGCCATGCGGCCGTCAGCGCGTAGTTCTCGCCCTTGATGTCGTGGACGATGACCGAGCCGGCCCAGGTGAGCAGCGTGGGCACGACGAGGCCGACGCCCTTGCCGCTGCGAGTGGGGGCGAAACACAGCACGTGTTCGGGCCCGTCATGGCGAACGTAAGCCTTGCCGAGCTGGCCCAGCACCGTGCCGTCAGGCCCGAGCAGCCCCGCGGCGCGCACCTCCCTCTCGGTCGCCCAACGAGCCGAACCATACGTGTCGGCGTGCTTGGTCTCTCGCGCCCGCCATACCGACATGGCGATCGCCACGACCACGGAGGCGAACCCGCCCGCGGCGGCGATGTAAGCGCCATGCTCGAAGACGTGCGGCGCGTAGGCGTCATAGGCAAACCACCACCAGAAGAAGGCGGGCGGGTGATAGACGGGGTAGTGCCCGGCCATGAACCAGGGATGGCCGAGCTGCGCCTGGTAGCCCAGCTGCGCCGCCGTCCACTGCGTCGCGATCCACAGGAAGGCGAGCGCGATCGAGCAGACAGTGAGGACTTGGCCCCAGAGGATGCGGGTGGCGTTCACGTGTGACCCCGCTGCAGAACGGGGCGTGACCAAGAACACCTCTTACAAGCGATGCAATGGCGAAACCGAGGTGGTCGCACGCTGGCGAACATTGGCGTGCAATGACCGGAGTGGGGTGGGGAGCGGACCGGCCGCTTTCGGGGCAAGGTGGGCCAAGAGCGGCCGGTCGCAGAGCCTCAAAGGGGCTGTGAACTCCGACGCCGGGCCGAGCGATCTGCCGCCGGCTCGTTTTGGGTACACTCCAAGCGAACCGAGGAGCGACCTACCTTCATTGCTTCTCCTTGGGTTGCACCAAAGGTAGGTCGCTCTCGTCTTGCAGTCGATGATAGGCTCTGAACTTTTATTCGCTCTGGAGAGAGCCGCCGTGGAACGTATTGTCATCTTGGCGGATATCCACGGCCATGCACCGGCCCTCGACGCTGTGCTGGCCGAGCCCGACGTCGCTTCTGCCGATCTCGTCGTGCTCAACGGTGATCTCGCTGATGGCCCTTTCCCGTCCGAGACATTGGATCGCCTCGAAGCGCTCGGCTCGCGGGCGCTTTGGTTGCGTGGGAACGGAGACCGCTGGCTCGCCGAGGTGAGCGCGGATCGATTCCGTCATCCTGACCCCTCCACCCATGCTCTTATGCGTTGGGCGGCGGGCCAACTGTCCGACGCGCGCCTGGCTCGCTTGGCCGCGCTTCCCCTGGTGGCGACCCTCGACGTCGCAGGCGTGGGACCGTTCGCGGTCTGCCACGCGACGGCCCGAAGCGACAACGAGATGCTGCTTGTCGACAGCTCGATGGCGCAGGCCCGTGCGGCTTTCGCCGAACTGAACGAGCAAGTGATAATCGTCGGCCATTCCCACATGCCTTTCGATCGGCTGTTTAACAGACGGCGGGTGGTCAATGCGGGATCGGTGGGTCTACCCTATGGGCACGCTGGCGCGTCCTGGATGCTCCTCGGCCCCGATGTCGTGCTGCGGCGTACCTCGTTCGATGCGCAGGCTGCCGCCGATGTCATTCTTGCGACCGACATGCCGGGCGCTCAGGACTTCGTCACGTCCTGCGTGCTGACAACCGAAAGTGATGCTGAGGCAATCGATGCTTTTCGCGTCACACTGGAACGCCAGCAGCAGACTGGTGACTTCGGTTGATCAAGCCAACGGACAGCGGACGGTCCAATATGGACATACCCCAATGGAACCGGCCGATCTGTCGAATTGGCGTATGATGTATGACGTACCTCGCTCAAGCCGCTACATGGAGCGGCTTTGCCGTGGAGGCCGTTGCATGCTGATCGCGCACCTGTCAGACCCGCATCTCCGGCCGCCCAGTCAGCTCTACCAGGGCCTTGTAGCTTCAAACGAGATGTTCGAGCAGGCTATCCAGCACCTCAACGCGCTTAATCCCGCACCAGATGTGGTGCTGCTGAGCGGTGATCTCACGGACACCGGCAGCGCGAGCGAGTACGCCACTGCGCGTGAGATGCTGGCCGCGATCAGGCAACCGCTTCTCGCCATTCCTGGCAACCATGACGAGCGGGACGCGTTCCGGGCCTGCTTCGCGGATCGCTTGCAACTTCCCCCTTCCGGAGCGCTCCATCTCGACAGGGGGGACCTTGGGCCGGTTCGTATCATCGGGCTCGATGTGACGGTGCCTGGCAAACACCATGGCGACATGGACGATGCAGCCTGCTTGTGGTTGGAGCAGCACCTGTCCGACGAGCCTGGTCGACCAACCATCGTCATGTTGCATCACCCGCCGTTCGCGAGCGGCATTGCCTTCATCGATGCCTATAACTGCCGTCAAGGAGATCGGCTCGCGACGATCATCGCCCGGCACGCAGTGTGGAGCGCATCCTTTGCGGCCACATCCACCGCTTCATGCAGCTTCGGTTCGGCGGCTCAATGCTCCTCACCGCGCCCAGCACAACCACCGCTATCGCGCTTCGCCTATACAAAGATGCGGAGCCCGCCTCGTTTGTCGAGCCGCCGGCGTTCCTGCTCCACCATTGGCGCCCCCAGATTGGCCTTATCACCCACTTGGTCCCGATTGGTGAGTTCAGGGGGCCGCTTCCGTTTTTCTAGGTCGGCCTTTCGGAACCCGTCAGCGTCTCGGTGTGGTTTGGGGTGTACCCAAAACGAACTGGACAGGCTGGTTCGTCATGGATCTCAGGTCGGGTATCCAAAACGCACCTTTTTAATCTAACCATCCAAACCGAACCGGTCGTCGGGTAGTGGGTCCGTTTGAAATTCAGCCGGGTTGACGCCGCCGTGCGAGACGCCATAGTCCCTGGCATGAGCGAAGAACCTACCCTGAAACAGCGGGATTTGATGCGCATCTTACATCGCACGCTTGGCGGCGATGAAAGGGCCGTGTGTGAAGCCTACGCGAAGGCCGAGCGACTTGGTCAGGTACCCCGCGCCAGCAACGAGTATAGCATTCCTGCCGATCGGTATGCCAAGGCGCTTTGGCGCGATGGGGTCTCAAAGGGATGGCTCGCATGATGACCCGCCCTAAGCGCCTGCCGAGGCGCCTGCAAAGAAGCGCGGACCGTACAAGAACCGCGAGCACAAAAGACCCTTACTGTAATGCGCGAGCGACCTCTTTCAGTCCAAACATCGCTTGTTTTAGATCCTTAACGTAGGAGATCTTGGAATCACAGCTTGTTCGAGAGTAGGTTGTGATGGCGAACCAAATCATCGCCAAAACAAAGAGGTGGTTCAGAAAGGAGGAAGCCGTCCATTTAAGCATGAGCGTTTCTCACATTGGTTCGGTGAGCTGAGCAACACGCCTAGCCAGTGTATCGCGATCCACTTCAAGCTTCTTGATGCGACGGGCAGTCTCGATCGAAATGATCTTGCCTGCATCATCATCGCAGAAGGTCACGCCAATCTCCTTTTCATTGCGCCAAATCATGCGTGCGCGACGGCTTTCCCCTCGTTGCTGAACCACAAGATCGAACTCGCGCGGGATCGCGACGGTGCTTTCGATCGCAACCATTGCTCCTTTCTGAGACATGTTACGGACGATGCAATCCATGACGGAACACCGGCCGTTGAAGGCGACCTGGCCTCCCAAGTATGTCCGACCACGAGGGAACGAGCGGCGCTCTTGCATTGTAAATCCTCCTTTGGCACAGCGGACGACCGCTACGGTCAAGGGAGCAAGCGAGATGCCAACGCGCGTCCGCTTACAGCGAATCGGGGATTACGAATTTCAAACGGACCCACTACTGGTCGTCGGCCATCGTTGCGAGCCGTGATGCGCTGCCTTAACGACCGCTTCCGGGCGGAGAGTATCGGCAGCGCTACGCCCGCGCAGGTGAAGGTTTACGGACGCCGGCCGACGCAGGTCGAGCGTCTGGGCGGAGGGCCGGCGTCCGTAAGCCGCCCATGGACGAACGCGCGGGGGTCGTCCCGCGCTATGGGGATTTGGCGGAACGGTCGA
>JAABUQ010008004.1_pt1 | contig 15005 bp, 12 predicted proteins | sample 5560001 | NCBI WGS metagenome assembly JAABUQ01 (sample SAMN10711888, study PRJNA513371) | rock metagenome | isolation source: Antarctica rocks | place: Antarctica: Victoria Land, Finger Mt nord | collected 2015-12-18 | reverse complement strand
TTCGCCGCCGTCGAGGACCCGTCGCCACCCCAACGCTCACATCAACGTCAACCATCCAAACATCATCACGGTTCAACAGCACCATGTACACGCGGCCAACACAGGACGCTTACGCTATGAACGACGAGGAACTCCGTAGGAACCTGATGGAAAGAATATGCAGAGTCAGCGCGCAAGGGACGAAGAGGCCTGCCATGAACGTGAACGGGAAGCGGCCGATTGCTGTGTTGGCGACACTCGTGTGCAGAAGACGCAATGGCCCGGGCGAGGTCAGAATTGACCGGATGACCACGTTGGCAAGTGCAGCGAGGCCAAGCCAATTCCATCCCAGAGCGATGCGCCTGCCGACCCTGCCTTGCGTAGATATCCAAGCGACGAACGGGGCGGACATACCGATGAGGATGTCGACATTGGCGCCTCGATACGTGAGCATCTTTGGCACCAGCCCCTCGACCCAGAGCCGATGAAGAAAGAGCTCCACCACAACCCGGAAACTCTGTAATCCCAGCAACAGCCATCCGGGAGCAGCCATGGCAAGAGTCAGAGCCGTTCTGCTGCGAACAACCCAGGCGAAAACATAGATGAGCAAGGGCGCGACGATGAAGACGATTCCAGGAGGACGGAGGGCCGGATTGCGAACGACACCATGCCAGCTCAGATAGCCGACATATCCGAGCCAGGCGAGGAAAATGCCGGCCAAAGGCAAGGCTTGCCTAATTGAAAGGTATTTGAGTAAGACAGTCAGTATAGTGGCCGAAGTCAGCGCCACAAACAGCAGAAAGAGCTCAGCCGTCATGCTTTCACCAACCACGAGTTCGCAGTGCAGCATCCACGACCCTGCCAAGAAGCTGGCATGAAATGTTTTGCTGGAGTTTTTACGAATGTACCGTCCATCGCTTTCTCACCTCATTGCATAGATTACATGCAAGCTCTAAAGGTGCAGAAAGTTAAAACCCTTTCTAATGAGCTTCTCGTGATGCGAAAACTTCTAAGTGGTGTTCGCGCGCAAGCTGGAGGGCTCCTTCCCGCATTCCGGCGTCCCCTAGTGAGCGAATCAGGGCGATCGCTCCGACCATTCCAGAAAACAGGAGAAAGAAATTCTTCCGCTGTTCCTGCGCGCTGGAGCCAGGCATGTACTTTGACATTCTCTCCATGTACAGCTGGGTCGCAGAGTCGATGCGCTTGCGCACCGCTACGGGCATCCTCCCAATCTCCGGCGCTAGCGAAGCCAAAGCACACCAAGTCTCCGGATGGCTGAGGTGGTCTTTACTCAAATAAGCGTCGACGATTGCTTCAACACGATGTCCCGGTTCAGCGGCTTCTGCAGCCTTTTCCAATCGATCCCCAACCTCAGCAAAGCTGATCGCCACCGCGTCGATGAACATATCGTCTTTGCTATTGAAATGACGGTAGAAGCCGCCCTGGGTGAGGCCCAGTTCCTTCATCACGTCCGCGATGCCAACAGCGCTTCCGCGAGCACGGAACTCTCGCGAAGCATGACGAAGAATCTGCTGATGCGTCTTCTCCTTTTCCGCTGCGGAGCGTCTCGCCATCTTTCTCCTCCCGGTACCTTCGCATAAGTACTCAAGCAGATTGAAGCTCGGCTTGACATCTTTGAGTATACCTGTCATATATGTATGAGGTCGTGGGTAATCTAAAGCGACCTCGGGCGGGAGGCAACATGGAGACAAAACCGAAGATTCTTGTCACCGGGGCGACCGGTAAAACGGGGACCGCCGTGATAGACCAACTCGTGAAGCATGGGTGGCCTGTACGCGCGATCGTGCGCTCGATTGATAGGCGCAGCGGACGCCTTGAGGCACTCGGAGTTGAAACCGTCATGACGGACATATTCGATCCTGAGCAGCTACTTAAAGCGATGGATGGCGTCCAGCGCGCATATTACTGCAGCTTCATCGACCCGTACATGATTCAGAGTGTGGCGGCTTTCGCTGTGGCCGCGCAGGCCGCGAGGCTGGAAGCGATTGTGAGTCTCGGACAATGGCTCAGTAGCCCAAACCATCCGTCGTTGCAGACACGGCACAACTGGCATATGGAGGAGACCTTCAGCGCTATTCCGGGGATTGCTCATGTTCGGGTCAATCCGGGCTGGTTCGCTGACAACAACCTCCGCCTCATCGCTTTTGCGGTTCATCTGGGCATCTTTCCGATACTGACAGGTCAAAGCAAGAACGCGCCGCCTGCGACAGAGGACATTGCTCGCGTTGCGGTCGCGGCCCTTATGGACCCAGTGCGCCATACGGGGCGTACCTATCGCCCGACGGGGCCGGAACTTTTGTCAGGGGACGATATCGTTCGCATTCTGTCTGAAGTCTTGCATCGCAAGGTGCGCCGCGTCGACTTACCCTGGTGGATGTTCGAGCGAGCGGCTCGTATGCAGAAGGTGTCTCCGTTCCAGATTCTGAGTGTGCGCCACTACGTTCGCGATCATCGCGAGGGAGCCTTTGCGTTGAGCGCTCCAACAAACCATGTCCTGGAAGTCACAGGCGAGCCAGCAGAATCGTTCGCGACGACTGTCTTACGCTATGCGGCTTTGCCAGAGAACCAAGATACGACCCGCAACCGGGTGAAAACTCTCTTCGACTTTCTCAGGAATCCCATGAGCCCGGGCTACGACCTTGCCAAGGTTGAAAGACAAATAGGGGCACCCGCTCCCCCAAATCCGCAGTATGCGATGGAGAATCCCACATGGCTGGCGAGCCACGGTGCTCAGTTCATGAGTGCCCAAGCGCAGCCTTTGGCCCAACAGGTTGCGGGACTGCTCGATAGTGCTCCGTTGCATCAGCGTTTCAGCTAAGAACAAACGAAATAGGCCGATTCAGACAGATACGGAGAAAACATGCCAAACGCCACCTTCAGATGAGCGAGCTTTCACAAAAACACAAGAGCCGTGGGAGAGCCCTTTATGACGAAACCAAAGATTCTCGTGACAGGAAGCACTGGCAAGACAGGGGGCGTCGTCAGGGAACTCCTCGCCGAAGGGTTCCAGTTCGAGCTGTGGTCCGCTCTCGCATGGACCGACCCTTCGCAGGGCTTCCCGGTGTAGCGCACATGATCATCAACCCAGGCATGTTCGCTGACAACTTCCTGCAACCATGGACTTTGCGAGCCGTTCGTAGAGGCGGGTCGTCATATCACCCCTCGCATATCCGGCTATAAATAACTACTGGGATGGTGCCAGCTTCCACGTCTGATTCGCCAGTCCCAGCCAAGGCCACTGGTCAACGTTTCCGGGCGTAGCTTGAGTCTGTCCATACACTTCCAGCGTATCGCCGCTGTTCCGGTTGATAATCTGATAAAGAGCATTGCCCAGCGGCACCATGAGCCATTGCTGGTTGGTGCTGCCATACCACTGGTATTGGTCTACGTTGGCGCCCGGCTGCACGGACAAACCGTAGACATCCAGAACTTCTGTCCCCGAAGTACCTGCGTTGACGTCGGAGATCTGGTAGAAGCCGTCGTGAACGTTGGTGAAGCGCCACTGTTGGGCGGGATCTCCGTTCAGACAGGTGTACTGGTCGACGTTGCCGCCGTTGGATCGGTCTCCAGCATAAACGTCCAGGCATTGTCCACTGTGCTGTGCGGTCAGCGTGTAGTTGGTGTTCGGTTCGATGGTGTTGGACGGTGTCCAGTCCGACAGGTTCAGCCCAGAGAAGCCGGTCGCGACGCCGATCTGCGACCATGAGTTGCTGCTGTAGTCGCCATAGCAGTTGTTGCGTGCGTTGCTGGAAACGCCCGAGCCGGCACCGGCGTTGGTTCCAGCTGCCTCATACCAAAGAAAGTACTGGCCGTTGATCTTCTGTAACGAGCCGGACCAGACAGCGGCTTCATCCCAGCCGCCAGCAGGACCTCGTAGCAGGACGGGGTTGTTGGGGTAGCGCTCCCAGCTATACAAATCCTGCGACCGCGCCAGCCCAATGCCCTCGGGGTAATCGGAGCAGGTTGGCGAGCCGCCATAGGTCATGTAGTAGTAGGGGCTTTCATACCAGATCCGGCCGGTGATGGTGCTCTGCTGATCGAAAGAGCCGGCTGCACTACTCGGTGAGAACGCACGCTGGCCCGGCCCGAAATGGACACCATCGCTGCTGCTGGTAACCCAGTACTCCCAACCGCCGTTGCTGGTTCCTTGGGTGTAGAAGAGGTAAACCTTACCATCTTGCGCGCTGACTACCGGCATGGGTGTGCCGCCATTTCCCCAGACCTGGCCTTGCTTGGTGAAATTCAGGCCGTCTGATGAGGTCGCGAGACCGATGCTGCTGCTTCCGCTTGCGGTGCCCATGTAGTACATGTACACCTGCCCGTTGAAGACGACCGCGGACGGATCGTATGTGCCGGTCGCATCGAAGCCGGAGCCATCCGGAGTGAGAATGGGATTGTTCGCCGGCGTCTGATTCCAGTCAACGCCATTGAAGCCGGAAGCGCTCGCCGTCCACACACCTATGGTGCTCGGCTGGCCGTTGCTGATGCCGCGGAAATACATAAAGTACGTGCCGTTGAAGTTGAGCACCGTAGGGTTGGCGGCGTGTTGCGCATGCCAGGTTGAATTGCTATTGGCTGCAGTCACGACAGGTCCGCCGGTGGAATGGATGAAGCCGATCTGCGCCTTCGCGCTGAACGGCAAGGCCGTGCTCGAAAGCAGGACTACGGTGAACGGGATGCGCGATCGAGACAAGGCTGAGCAGGCGGTGAGATTCATGATGTCTCCAATCGATTGCACTCGGTGTTCAGGACGCGTTGCCAGTACACCTTGTAAGCACAGAACTTGTACGCTTCGAATGAAGCACGCCGCCATAGGCCAATCGTCCCATACGCTTACAGGCACATCGCGACGCACATATGCATCTAGGCGCTTCCGCCATTGTGGCTCGAGGCGCGTGCTACCGTCCCAGTCTCACGCGATCTACCCCGGGGCACTGCTTTCTGCAGTGCGTTTGCCACTCATGGTCGTGCTTTGGAAAGGTCCAGGTAGGTCTACCTATTGCCCAAGTTTTCTTCGAGAGCATAGGTTGTTGCGCGGGGCCGAATGGCAAATGGCGCGACGTAGCCGATCCGACTAGAGAAGAGACAAAGATGAAGGAAGAACTTTTTGTGAGGGCATGTTTCCATAAACGGGCTTCGAGGCTTGCGTCCATGCTCCTGTGGCAGGGCGCGATTGCCGCGCGATTGAGACACGGGCGACTCATTGTGCCGATGTCGGTATGCACCATCCTAATGCTCGCCAGTGTTGCAAATGCACAGTTCACGAGCGGCGTGGAGGGCACAGTGACCGACGTCACCGGTGCTGTGGTGCCGAACGCGACAGTGACTCTAACCAATCCAGCAACCGGCGCTGTGTTCACGACACACACTAGCGACTCAGGCTATTACCGCTTTCCTTCGCTTTCGACTTCAGTCTTCACGCTCACCGTTGCCGCACCCGGCTTTGACACGTTGAAGCAGGAGAACATCCAGACTGAGGTCGCTCAGACGTCAACGGTGAACCCGAAGCTGCAGGCAGGGTCCACGACGGCAGAGATAACGGTGACGGATACGCCGGCACAGTTGCAGCTTGCTGACGCCAACATATCCGGCACCATCGGGCAGCGCGAGGTGCAGGAGCTGCCTTTACCCAACCGTAATTTCTACAGTCTGGTGGTGCTCACGCCAGGCGTCACAGGTCTGCCGAGCGGCGGCAGCGGCGCTTATGCGCAGTCGCAAGCAGATATCTTCAACGTCGAGCTTGGGGTGAACCTGAACGCTGGCGGCATGCGGACCGAGTCCAACAGCTTCCTGATCGACTCGGCACCGGTCAACTCCGGGCCGAGGCGCGGCGTGGTCAACATCAATCCGAATGCCGAGTCCGTGCAGGAACTTCGGGTGCAGGTCAACAATTACACGGCTGAGTACGGTGGAAACGCGGGCGCCACTGTTAACGTGATCACGCGGCAGGGCTCGAACAAGTTCCACGGGTCGCTGGACGAGTTCCACACCGACAATGCGCTGGTGACACGCTCGTTCTTCTCCGGGCCAACGGTTCCGGTATTTCGCCGGAACGAGTTTGGCGGCAGCATTGGCGGTCCAATTTATCGCGATCACACCTTCTTCTTTGGGTCGGTCGATGCCCTGCGCGCCAGCTTCCCGAGCGCCTCGTCGCAATCGGCATACACGCCAGACTTCATACAGTTTCTGAAGACCAACGATCCAAATCGGATCGCAACGAAAATCCTCACGACCTACCCGAGCTCGATTGCGACGAACCTGAACCAGCAGACCGCAGGAGCCATTGCCGGTGTGGACTGCACCAAGCTCGCATCACCCTCAAAACCGATCCCAACCGCGGCGGGCAATGTGCCCTGCAATCTGGCTGTCACGGGCTCCGGCAACTTCTCAACGAGTCTGCCGCGCAACGGATTACAGTGGAACGCGCGCGTCGACCAGAGTTTCCGTGGCGGTGGCGACCGCATCTATGCCAACTTCTTCCGCACCACGCTGGATACATCCAATCCGTCGGTCTACAACGCATTTACCACGGACAGCCCGTCGCATACTTTTTACGGCAACGTGTCTGAGGTCCATGTGTTCTCGCCGAACATCCTCAACCAGGCACGCTACTCGTACACTCGCGTCTACGGTATTGTGCAGTGTGTGCACTGTGACATACCGCAGATCGGAATCGGTGGAACGAACGGATTCGGCGGATTTGGGCCGTTCCCGTTTGTCCAGAACAACTATGAGGGGGCTGACAGCATCACCTTGACACGCGGCGCGCACAACGTACGTTTCGGCGGCTCGCTCACCCGCGTACAGAGCAACGCGAACGGTATTGACGCGTTCAAGCGGCCGTACTTTGGCTTCGATAACGCCCTGACCTTTGCCGGGGACGCTGCTTCGTACGAGGGCAACCTGGCGGCAAGCTTGACCACCGGGCAGATTACCGGAGCGATTTACAATGACCGGCGGCAGTTCTTCAGCTTCTTCGCGCAGGATGACTGGAAAGTTCGACCGAATCTGACCATCAACCTTGGCCTGCGGTATGAGTCGTTCGGCAACTTTAACGAGGTGAACCCGGATACAACCAACATTGTCTTCCAGGGTGGCTCCACCTTTCAGCAGCAGATCGCGAATGCGAAGGTGGCCGTGCTGAGCAAAGTGCTGCAGCATAACCTGAAGAACAACTTCGGACCGAAGTTTGGCTTCGCATACGATCCGATTGGCAACGGCAAGGTCGCCATTCGTGGTGGCTTTGGCGTGAACTACGACGTGCCCTCCGACCAGATCTTTCCTCCTGGCCCATCGAATCCTCCAGTCATCGCGTTCGTCAGCCTGTCGAACCAGACCGCACCGTACGTACCCGTGTATGGGCTTGGGGCAAGCCCGAACGCACCGTACGGCTTCCCGACCCCTATCGTGCAAACCGGTCTTGACAGCAAGAATGCACCCACCTTCACCAAGGCCTCACTCACCGTCATGGACCCGAACCTAAAGACGGAGTACAGCGAGAACTATTCGCTTGGAGTTCAGGGCACCGTGGGCGATGGTTGGGTCGCAGAGCTGGACTACATCGGTGCGGTGGCCCGGCATCAATACGCACAATATGAGGTAAACCGCTTCAACGGCGATCTGATCCAGAACAAGGGTACTCTGACGCGGTTGAACACCAGCTTCAGTAGCATTCAGTACGCACAGTCCAATCTGAGTGCGAACTACAACGGCATGACGGCGGCGGTGCGGAATCGTGGAACGCATGGCCTCAGCACACAGATCGCGTATACGCTGGGTAAGTCCCTGGATCAGGCGAGCAGTGCCGGCGGGGGCTTGAACGTGGTAGATCCACTCAACCTGCGTGCAGAGTACGGGCCCGCCGACTTCGATGTGCGCAACCGCTTGTCGATCAGCCTGCTGTATGAGCTGCCGGGAGCGAAGCTGAGCAACCGCTTCGAGAGAGCTGCACTGGGTGGATGGGAGATCGGCGATATTACTATCCTGCAGGCAGGAACGCCGTTCAGCGTCTTCTGTTCACGGCAGTTCCAGTTCGGCACGTTGGCAGACGGCAAGTCGCCGGACTACACGAGGAATGTGGGCTGCGACTACAACGCCGATGGCTTCAACTACGACCGGCCGAACGCGCCCACAAGCGGCAACACCCTTCGCGGCGCGGCGCGCAAGCAGTATCGGGCGGGACTCTTTGCGTGTGATCCGGCAGTGGCGCTGTGCGGGAATATCTTCTCGGCGCCCGCTGTTGGTCGGGAGGGTGATCTGGGGCGGAACACGTACCGCAATCCGGGCTTTGCAGAGAGCGATCTTTCCCTTTTAAAAAATACGCGGTTCAAAGCGCTTGGCAGAGAGGACCTGAACTTTCAGTTCCGCGCGGAAGCGCAGAACATCTTCAATCGCACCAACCTTACCGGGGTGACGGGCGACCTCAACAGCGGTCAGTTTGGGCAGGCGACCAGTTCGTATACTCCCAGGCAGTTCCAGTTCGGAGCCCGCCTTATCTTTTAAAATTGGGCCCGCGAGAAACGGGTTTCTCGCGGGCTCCCAGATGCTTCTACGAAGGACCCATGAATCGTCGTCACTTCCTTAGCAGCACTGCCATCGCTGGTGGTGCGTCTTTCTTGTCGCGTGCATCGGTTGCACAGACGCTACAGGACTGCCCGGCCGGGGCAAAGCTTTCGCCTGTGCCGCGAACGCAGGATCACCTATATCGGCCCAAGCCTCAGTTCTGGAGTTTCGACAACGCGGATCCGGTGCTGCGAGTCGGACCCTTTCACGTGAGCTTTCAGGTGTTCACTGTGGGCGAGGACGAGAACAGCTACGGCCTGTCGCGCGACCACGTCCGGGTGCAGCAAGAGGGGCAGCGGTGGACCGTAGAGGCCACCCAGCTTGCGTCCGCGGGCCAGCAGATGCAGCACGAGGGCAGCCTGCAGGCTGTGTTCTCGCAGGAGCGGGACGGCTCTTTCCGATGCCTAGTGCGTGCGTCGGCGCCGGAGAAGCTGCGAGCCGTGAAGATGCGTTTGCATGCGCTCCCGCCTGCACAGGTATTTCAGACGGGGTGGAACATCGACCCGAATGGCCTGCCGGTGACGGCCGATGGCATGAATTTCATCTACCCGGAGTACCAGGGCGGCATGCCCGCATGGCAGCTTGCGTATGCGCAGGGCAGCCTCGGGATCGTCTCCGATGACGTGGAGCCACGGCCGAAGCGGCTGACCGCCTATCTTCAGAGCGGTCAGGTGACGATCGACTTGGTGCACGAGGAGGATGCGCGGCGCTTCGCGAACAGCATGGAGGTGCCTGCGTGGGAGCTGCACCCGAATGCGTCGTTGCTTGAGGTGATTGCGCGGCGGCAGCAGATTCTGGAGCAACGTGCCGGGCTTGTCGTTTGGGAAAAGCGTAATGATGTGCCGGCCTGGGCACGGCATGTGAAGCTCGTCGTGACGCTGCATGGCATGCACTGGAGCGGTTATATCTTCAATGACTATCGGCGCATGCAGCAGGCAGTGAAATGGGTGTGCAAGCGCATCCCCGGCAACGAAGTGGTCTTTCACCTGGCCGGGTGGGAGGGCCGCTATTATCGCAAGTATGGGGACAGCAAGGCTGATGAGCGTATGGGCGGGGCTGCGGGATTGCACACGTTGGTACGGGCGGCACAGGCCAACGGCGCGCATGTACTGCCGTTCTATAGCGGCAACTACCCCACACCGGGGCTGCCGGGTTACGAGACGTATGGTCCGTCCTCGGTGTTCGAGTCGACGAACGGATTCCGCTGGGACCCGATGCGCGGCTACGTGGTGGACTGGGGACAGCTGCGTGGAACGGGCATGTCTGGCGGCGGGCCGGCATTGAATCCGGGAGCACCCGCTTGGCGCGATCACCTGATCGAGCAGATTGCGAAGCTGAATGAGGAGTTCGGTTTCGATGGTGCGTACTTCGACACACAGCCCAGCGCGGATAATGACGGCCGCTACTCCGCGCTGGATGGCTTTCGCACGATTGCGGAGCAACTACGAGCACGCCGACCGGAGTTCCTGATCGCCTCGGAGTCGTGGTTCGATCTTTCACTGCCCTTTGTGCCCTGGTCGCAAACGCCGGACGGCCCGATGCGATGGACGCGAAAGTACCAACGCAGGTTCGCGCATCTTTCGATGGGAGAGCCGAGCCGCGGTTCGACGGGTGTGCATGAGCTTGGGCATGTTCCGTATGATCGCGGGGAGTTGGATCGTATGTTCGACATCGCCACGATCTCCCTGGTAGACGGTACTCTGGATCAGGCCGCTGATGAGGTCGACCGCGTGGTCCGCAAGGCGCATGTGGCCAAGGTATAGCAGCGTGTCGGATCACAGGGGTTATTCGAGTGAAGCAGAGACGTAAGCGGGAGCGGCTTTGGCGTCAACGGCGTTGCATCCTTTCACTCCTTGCTCTTCCGCTGTGTTTGTTGCAGAACTGCCGAAGCTACCGCTCGCAGAAGAGGGTGGCAGTCATTGGCCCGACTGGCGGTCTTGTTTATTGGCAAGTCTACGATCATGCCGTCGCGGCGGGCGATCGCACGATTCAGTTCTCATATTCCTCCCCACAGGCCATTAATGATTCGCCGGAACAGGCCCACATGGTGTCGGCTGCAATAGAGCGCAAAGTGGACGGAATTATCATCGTTCCTGCCCACCAGTTGGTGCTGGTCTCTGTCGTCCGGGAAGCCCTGCGATCCGACATTCCGGTGGTAGTGGTAGGCGCGCCTATCGCATTGCCAAAGAACGAGAGGCTGACAATGGTGACTCAGGATGATGCCGCTATCGGGCGTATGGCTGCCGAACGTCTGCTCCAATTAATGCACCGTGCAGGTCGCGTAGGCATCGTGAGCAGTTCCCCCACGCTGGAGAGCTCCGTCACGCGAGAGCAGGCCTTCACCAATCGCATACGCGAGGAGCGGGGCATGTCCATCGCAGACGTGCGCTATGCGCTTTCAGACTGGGCAAGGGCCCGTCAGGGCGCGCTTGACCTGACATCACAAGATTCGATGAAGGTGGGCGGCATTTTCTCGGTCGATGAGTTCTGCACGCACGGTGTCATCTCGGCATTCGAAGGGCAACCTGACTCCCGGCCATTCCTGGTAGGGGTTGGGCAGGAGAGCGACCAGCTGGATTCGCTGCGCGAGCACCGGATCGATGCACTCATCACGACGGATCCCAAAGAGCTGGCGTCTGAAAGTGTTCAGGCACTCCGCTTACTTCTCGCCCGCCAAGTGGCATTTCCGCAGACCGTTACGGTTCACCTTGTGGATACCGCAAACCTGAACGATGCAAGTGTGCGGAATATGCGTGAGGCACCGTAATCCAAGTGCGCTAACGAAGGAGGTCGATGTGAAAATTGCGCCAGGACGACTGTGTGTAGAAGGAGCGCAGGCCGATCGAACCGGAGCGAAGGCAGTTCGCGTCTGTGTACTGCAAGCGGGTAACAGCGGCGCTGCCACTCTCATTCGCGGAGACGTGAAAGTCGCAATCGCGAACGGAAACGCTCAGGTGAAACCAGGTGCCAGGCCGGATGGGCTCGGGCATCCTCACGGTCGCAAGCGCCTTCCAGTCATAATTCGCTTTGCCCAGCAGCAGCGTCTGATCGTCGGCGCGCAGGCCGACGTAGTAGCCGCGGTACGAATCTACACCAGGCGTAACCTCTGTCGTGCGCACAGTCACACCCGCGTCTCCATAGTGCGTTTCAGGAAACAGCAGATCGTACCGAAGATCGGCCTGAAGGGTATAGTTCTGCCACGCAGGATCGCCAGCCATGGAAAGGTCACCGCGGCCATAGGTCAGCACCGAGATGCTTCCGTCGCGGTACCGCCATTTTCCGCTTACGGAACGCCACTGCAGTTCTGGATCATGGACACGATCTCGGCAGCCCACGATGGCTATGCAGGCGAGCATAACAGAAGCTAACATGAAGCCATTGACACGTTGGAACGACATAGAAGATAAGTGCGGAAATATCGGAAGATCTGCGGTCCGCAGGTCGCCGCCCTCTTTCTACCGCATCGCCATATTACTCGCTGCAATAGGCCTGCTGCCAACAGGTGGGTACGCGGCTACGACAGCGTTGGTGTCGATAGCCGAACTCCAGACCAGGCGAGAGATCAGCAGCCACGCGGTGTCCGTTCGCGGTTCGGTCACGCTCCTGGGTGAACAAGTAATGATCCAGGATCGGACGGGTGCATTGCAGCTTCGTCTCCCAAAGGGCGAGTCGCCATTTGCGCTGGGCGACGAGGTGGAAGCGTCGGGAACACTGGTTCACCTGTCTCCTGCAGTGTTCGAGGCAAGCTCCGTCCGGCGGCTTTGGGGCGATTCGATGCCGTTGCCCATGGCGCTCAACCCCGACCACGCGGCAAGCAGCGACCTGAACGGAACACTCGTGCAAATGGATGGTCGTTTGCTAAGTGCCACACCCAGTGCGGACCACGGTCTACACCTTACGATGCAAGGAGCAAACCAGACCTTCGACGCAGTTTTTCTGCCCGGCCGCGTTCCGGAGCTTTCCGTCACGCGGCGCTGGGAGCGCGATTCGGAGCTGCGGCTTATTGGCGTCCTTGCGGTACAGCAGGGCAAGCAGGAGATGCTGACCGGAGCACCGTTCCAACTCATCCTGCGTTCGGATGAAGACGTCGAAGTGTTGCGTCCCGCACCTTGGTGGACCGGGGAACACATCGCCTGGCTGGCCTTGGCGCTTTTTGGATGCGTATTCCTGCTTTACATGCGTACGCAGCGTGACCGAGCCGCGCGGTTGAGGGCAGTTCTGGATGAACGGAGCCGGATCGCCCGCGACATTCATGACACGCTGGCACAAGGCTTTGCCGGTATCACGCTGCAATTGGAAAGTGCACTCGTGCTATTGCCGAAGAAGCCGGACGCCGCCACATGTGCGCTGCAACTCGGTCTGCAAATGGTCCGGCATAGCCGGGCCGAATCGCACAGTGCCATTCGTGTGCTGCGGTCGATGTCGCGCAACGAGTCGCTCGATCATCTCTTCTCCAAGGCCGTTGAGGAATTCGGTAGCAACCTTCCCACCGTCGTGCAGCAGAAGACCACCGGCGCACCATTTTCCCTATCATATCAATTGACCAGTCACCTTTACCACATCGGGGTGGAGGCGATGGCGAATTCGCTCCAGCATGCGGCGGCGAAGTCGGTTTGTTTGTCGGTCGAGTACTGCGAGGAGCATGTGCGGTTATGCGTTCTGGATGATGGACATGGTTTCAACCCCGCAGCAGTACGCGGCATGGGGCAGGGGCATTTCGGCCTGACTGGCATGCGGGAGCGGGCTGCGGCGATCTCTGCAGAACTAAAGATCGAATCAGATGCAAACTGCGGGACCACTGTTCTGGTGATTGTGCCGAGGCGACCCTGATGGAAACGGAGACCAGCCCGAAGCTGCGCATCCTGATAGCGGACGATCATCTAATCTACCGCCTTGGCATGCGCACCATGCTTTCGACGGAAAGCGTCTACGACATTGTTGGTGAAGCCGCTACGACGACGGAGGCCGTTTCCCTTTTTGTTGAGCACCGGCCCGATGTCGTCCTGCTCGATCTCAGAATGCCACCGGACGGCGGGACCGAGGTTGTCCGCGCGGTCTTACGACATAATCCGGAGGCACGCATCCTGATCGTGACAAGTTATCAGGTCGAGGAGGAAATCTTCCAAGTATTGCGTGCAGGCGCACGTGGATATCTTCTGAAAGATCTGGGACGGGAAGCACTTTTTAAAGCCATGAACGCGGTGGTCGGCGGTGAACTCTGGGTGCCTCCCAATATTGCGGCGCACTTAAATGATCGCAGCACACGTAGAAATCTCACCCCGCGAGAGGTGGATATCGCGGGCTTCATTGTCCGCGGGCTCACTAATGCCGAGATCGCATCGGTACTGGCGATCTCTGAGAGCACCGTTAAAAACCACATCTACAGTCTTTTGAACAAACTCCAGGTGGCCGATCGAACCGAGGCGGCGAGCTTTTGCCTGGTCCGTGGGATCGTCGATATCAACACCCTCTGATATCACGCTCGCCACTATTTGGCATCCTGTACGCACCGGAAGTCGACTGTGCCGGAGCGATCGTAGCTCGGTGCCATCAAGAGCAGCTTGCTGTGCTGATCGTTGCGGGATGCCTGAGGGAGGTGTCCCGTCAGAAAACGGACTATAGAGCACGTTATGGGTTTGTGGAGGCTGGAACCCACCTATAAAGCGTCGGAATGGACACGCCGAGATTGCTGGCCACGTCTCGGGGCGGAACGCCGCTGGCGAGCAGCTTCTTTGCTGATTTGATCTTGCTTTCGGTCATCTGACGTTTGCGGCCGCCTGTACGGCCAAGCTGGCGGGCGACTTCGAGGCCCGCGCGCGTGCGTTCGACGGTAAATTCCCGCTCCATCTCCGCGAGGCTGGCCATGACGTGGAAGAAGAAGCGTCCGGATGCCGTGCCGGTGTCGATCGCATCGGTGAGACTTCTGAACTGGATTCCCTGCCTGTGCAGCTCGCCGACCAGGTCCACCAGATTCTTTATACTGCGGCCGAGCCGATCGAGCTTCCAGACGACCAGGGTGTCGCCTTCGCGCAGGGATTGCTGTGCTTCGGTGAGGCCACGCCGCTCGGCTCGGCTGCCGCTGATCTTGTCCTCGAAGATCTTCCTGCAGCCGGCCTTAGTGAGAGCTTCGATCTGCAGCTCGAGATTCTGGTCCTGGGTCGAGACGCGGGCGTAGCCGATGAGCGTGGTGCGGTCTTTGGGCGCGATGCTCTTGAGCGGCTTCTTTGGAGTAGAGCTTTTTTCTCGGAACTGGTGGGCATGGCGGTTGATCGAGAATAGCATTTGAGAACTGTCTGCGAGAACGCGAAACCTTGGACTTTTCGCGATTCTGCGTCTCTCGACCGAGAGTTCTCAGAAACCAGCGATGCTGTTGAAAAACTCACAATCGCATCATTCACGAACGATATGGGCTCGTCTTTAGGTTCAACTTATCCCTGCTTGTC
>JAABUQ010008003.1_pt1 | contig 15006 bp, 11 predicted proteins | sample 5560001 | NCBI WGS metagenome assembly JAABUQ01 (sample SAMN10711888, study PRJNA513371) | rock metagenome | isolation source: Antarctica rocks | place: Antarctica: Victoria Land, Finger Mt nord | collected 2015-12-18 | reverse complement strand
CGATGGCCCTCTTCAACCTGTGCGTCGGCTGGGACGGCCTGCCAGCAGATGAGAACGGCTTCGTGCCGCTCGCGATGGCGCAGTTCAGCTTGTAGAGACTCAGAAAACTAGCACCATTGGTTAGTTATACCACAAACGCCTCCCCTGAGTTCCCCGCGGGAGTACAGAAGCCCCTTGCATCGCTTGAGGATCGCGGGTATAATAGGATCAACACTGACGGTCGGCGTCTCTCGGTCATGCTATGGCGAGCGTAGTTCAGTTGGTTAGAACGCTAGTTTGTGGCACTAGAGGTCGTGGGTTCAAGTCCCATCGTTCGCCCTTCCCCACCCCCGCCGGTCACTGAATCAACCGGGTTGCTAATAACAGCAGCCGGGTTGATTTTTTGGCCTAAATAGGTCAGCCCCTTCGGTTTTCTGTTCGTCTCTGAGTCCGGCCCTCAGCTCCACCGCGAGTCCTGGGGCCATCAGTTCCAGCGCTACCTCAAGTTCGCCCGCAGCCAGGGCCACGCCCTGCCGCGCATCACCCTGCACTCACTGCGGCACCTGGCAGCGACAGCGATGGCCGAACAGGACCTCTACTACGCAAGCTTGATGCATGGGTACAGCTCCGTTGACCGCACAATCAACCCAGGAACGATTGAAGGCGGCTTCAACGTCGGTGTTCAGGCCGGGCGGATCATGCGTGTTGGTGTAGGTCACTGTAGGGCCGCCGGCGCGACGCTACAGAATGGACGTTCAAACCACTGCCCGCACCGCCTGGGCGACGAGCAGCACCCCCTCCCCTCGCTTCTGGGCCATGCCCGTCTCATCCTCCAGCGTCAGGACACGTCCGTCGCGCGTAGTAGCAGGACACGTCCGTCACCGAAAATGGGAAGCCCATGGAGAGCTGAGGCCCGTAGCTTTGCGTCCCGAGGTTTGCCCCGGTTTGCCCTGTTCGCTTGCGAAGGATGTTCGGTCGTGGTTCCTGCCCGACGCGGAAAGAGAAGGTGTCTGCGAAAGAGACGGAGAGAGCTTCTCGGCGTTCGCCCATTCGGCGGCCCGGCTGTCTCGGCTCTGAGGCGGCGTTGTTCGCGGCGCAGTGGCGGAGACCCGTGGCTTTGCGTCCCTCCGTTGCCGGAGGTTTGCCCTTGTCGGGGGCGGAGACCAACGATCTCATTGTGGCGGCAAGGGAGAGGGCGCATACTGCCAAAGGTACGGGAAGGCGGGGGCCGGACCCCAGAACAGGGAGAAGTGCCGGGTAAGGGAACGGGGAGAGGTGCTGGGCGGGGGTAGCGAGCGGCGGGGTTGAGTGTTAGTCTTCGTTTACGGGCTGTAGGCAGGGAGGAGGAGCAATTGAGAACAGCCGCCCGGTCCTTTGATGATAAGGATCAGGCGGCCGTTGAGATTTCCAGGATACGACAGGTCACGTCGGTCTTAAAGCTTCTCGTCGCCTTTTGTCTTGGTCATCGTGCAGCAGGATAAAGAGCAGCGGAGTCATGCGGCCCGGCAGGTCTTCCCAGTTGAGTAGGCGGCCGTGTCCACGGTCGGTAGAGAGTTCTGGAAATAGTGCGGCAGGTTCATGGGCTTTCTGTGGCGCTCGGGCTTTAAGTAGATCTGATTGAGCGAATTATTTTGTGAGGCAACACAGTTTAGGTCAACCACTCGGTAGTGGCACATATGGTGTTGTGGTAGACTCTGCCTGTGGTCATCGAGCTGTGCGAGATTGTCCTGTGTCACCCCTGCCAGAGCCAGAACGCCATCAAACACGTGCCGGAACTCGATGAACCCTGGCCGTTCGTCGGGCAGCACGGGAACAAGACAGGGAACAAGATGTGGGTTATTGTGGGTGTGGCTTGCCCTCTGTGTCCAACCGCGTTAGCGCCCTGCTGTGCTTCACCGACTTCTGCTGTGCTTCACCGACGTGCCACGTCGAGCGCTGGAACAGCACGCTGCGGCTGCGCCCGGCGCGGTTTGTCCATGACTACAACCGCTTACACAAGATCAACAACGCTGAGTATAATACTACCGGCTGCTGCAAGTACAGCCAGCCGAAGGCTCACAGGGACAACAAAATGTGGCACTCCTGGGCATTGGCGCTCCGCACCTATGCCCACTCCACGCCACAGCACTGCTTCAACTGACGGTGGCAGCTCTCGACACTTCGCGGGGGGGCGGCTGCGACGGGCCAGGGCAAAAAGCGGCTGTCAAGAAAAATTCAGAGGAGATCAATGGCGAATCGTCTCACCATTACGAATTGTCTTGCTGCTATTTGCTGCACCGCCCCTTGCTGCATAGCCGGGCCGACCCCTTCAGCCGCAACTTCAGCCGCAGCACCAACCGGGAAGCCGCAGGACAAGTCGCTGGCACTGGGCCAGGCGGCCATCGCCTTGAACGCGGGGGACGCGCTGGCCCACGAGAACGTGGCCGAAGCCTACGTCGGGGCAGGCCGCACGGCGCAGGCGGAGTGGAGGAAGGTGCTGACGCTGGAAGACGACCGCCTCAAGGCGATGGCAAAAGATTACCTCAGGAAATACCCCTGAGACGCTGAGGCCTGTAGGGCAGGTCGGCCGGCGGGGGCCTGGACTGACTCGTCAAAGGTTTCCTGTTCGCCCTCGGGCACCGCCACTGGAGCCGCCTGTCTTTAGACCAAGATTGACCCCAGAATGCCGCTCCGCGGGCCAGACGCATTGCAGGCCTGGCTTGTTTCCGCCGCTCATGAGCCGTTGTCCGGTGGCTGCTTCCCGGTGGTCCTACCACCATAAAGGGCCACGTCGCAGCCGTCGTAGACGACATAGAAGCGGACACGGCCAGGGCGGCAGACGTCTCGCAGAAGCGTGAAGGCGGCGCGGCACAGCAACACGAGGTTGCCGGCCAGGCGGGAAAATCCATCCGTCCTTCCCACGTCGAAGCCTTCCATCGCCGCACTCCTCCACTTCGCTTCCTTTGGACCATTCCGGGCAGGTGGGACAGGTCGTCCGCGCTGCTCCTGCTCCGTCGTCCGCCTGCTCCAGCCCCACATTATCCCCCTGCCACATTAAAGCCGGATGAGAATGGGGTTAGGATTCTCTCACGAAAGCCCTCACCTTGAAAGGTCACTGGTATACTGGTCCCCGTGACGGGTCCACTCGGACGCCACCCTGCAACCCGCACTTGTCGAAGGAGCCTTACGCATGAACCGCCTCAGTCCTCTTGCATTGCTGGGGGCTATACCGCTGTCCCTCCTCGCGCTGCCGGCCCCTGCCGCCCCGGCGGCTCCCCTGATACCACGCCCGCCCGTCGTCGTCCCCGGCGGCCCCGGCGGCTTCGACTGGATGCTCGTGGACCGCGCCCGGAACCGCCTGTACGCCACCCACGGCGGTACCAAGACGCTGGCCGTCCTTGACCTGAAGACCGGGGCGCTCAGGCAGATCGCCGCCGGCGACGTCGCGGGTATCGCGGTGGACGCTGGGGACGATCAGGTCTTCACCGGGGGCGGGGACAACAAAGTCGTCGTCCTCGACGACAAGACGCTGACGAAGATCGGTGAGATCCCCGTCACCGGCCCCGTGGACGACATCAAGTACGACCCCAAGAACGGCCTGGTCTACGCCGACCACGACGACGGGGCCGAGGTCTGGGTCATCGACGCCAAGGCAGGAAAGCTCGTCGGGACCATCACCACTCCTGGTGCGCCGGAGGCGCTGGCCTACGACACAGGGACCGACCGGATCTACCAGAACGTCAAGCCCGCCGACTGCGTGGATGTGATCGACCCGGCGACGAACAGGGTAGTCGCCGTCTGGCCCACCGCTCCGGCGAAGTCGCCGCACGGGCTGGTGATCGACCCGACCAGCGCCCGCCTCTTCTCGGCGGGCGGGAACGGGGTGCTGGCCGTCCTCGACCTGAAGACCGGCAAAGCGGTCGGGTCGGTCGCCATCGCGCTGGGGACGGACCAGATCGCCTTCGACCCCAAGCGGCGGCGGGTCTACTGCGCGTCGCGGGGCTTCGTGTCGGTGGTGCAGGAGACGGCGGGCGGCGTTCGTTTCCTGGGCGACGTGCCCTCCCCCAGGGGGGCGCGCACGCCGGCCGTGGACCCGGCGACCGGTGACGTCTGGGTCTCCTACAAGGACGCGGCGGGGAGCTACCTCCAGAGGTTCACGGCGGCAAAATAGTCCGCCTCAGAAACGGGTCACCCTGCCAAAGGGTCGGGCTGATCGTCGCCGCCGCTGCCCACTTCAGGTTCAGGCTCAACGGATTCCCGGCCTTTTGGATCGCCCACGTCCTGACCCGCCCCCTCGGGGCGTGCCTGGGCGATTGCCTGTCGCAGTCGCGCGGGGACGGTAGCCTGGGCCTGGGCACGGTCGGGACCAGCGCCCTCTTCCTTTCCCTGATCCTCGTCCTGGTGGTTTACTTCACCCTGACAAAGACGCTACCAAAGACACGGCGGTGTCTGAGGCTGTCTAAAGCGGGGACTGAGGCGAGAGGGAATTCCTAGTCCGTTCTTCGGAAGAATGCTCGGCAGTATGAACGGGGGCAGAATCAGGAGAGACCAGATGGCAGCGCAGGCGGCGCTTGGTTCAGCCGCTGTTAATCTATTTGAGCAGGTTAATCAGCTCCTCTTTTCCATAACGAGCGGCCCAATGCTTGGGTGTTTGGCCTGTATGGTCTTTGATGTTCATGTCTGCACCATTGCGCAGCAGTAGCTCGACGAGACCTTTGTGAGCGTGTATATGGCTTCTTTTTTGGTAGATTACCGGGTGCGCTATGTTGGGGACTAGGCTCCAGAGCGGCTTTGGATGTGTCTTAGTCAGACCGTCTACAGGAGCGATGGAGCAGCGAGGCGATTATGTGGCTTAATTTGGTATGATAGGCTTAACCTGTGCGACTGCTGAACCATTCCGGTCTGCCGGTACCCCCGATTGCATCTTGAGCTAACCCTATGGCAGCCGACCCGTCAGAACTCATAACTTCATCCGCTCAAACAGCCCGGCGGCCAGCCTCGGAGCGCGTGGCCGGTATCCTTGCTGAGCGCATCCGCTCGGGATTATACAGCACCGGGCATCTGCTCCCCACAGAGAGAGTGCTGGCCGCTGATCTGGGGGTACATCGGCGCTCGGTGCGGACGGCGATCGATCACTTGGTCCGGGACGGCCTCGTCTCCCATCGCCCCAATTGCCGCCCGACAGTAGACTGGTCGCCTCTCGAAACGCCCAAGAACACGGAAAAGCCCGATAACACTCAGGGCGACGACCGCCGCAACAAGCCCTCCCGTATCTCGGCCTCAAACCTCATCGCTCTGATCATGTGGCACGGGGGCGGGCCGCTGGAGCACGCCGGCACCTCGCAGCAGCGAATTTTTTGGGGCATGAACCAGTCGTTGATGAAGGCGGGCTGCCATGCCGTGTTTCTGGACTTGGTTGACGTCCTCCGCCCGGAAAATGGGATTGCGGCACAAGAGGCCGAGCACCTGCGTTACATCCGTGACCAGGGGTTCGGCGGGGCGCTGTTCTATCCCTACGCCTATCGCCATAACCGCGAACTGGTTGAGGAAGTCAGCCGCAGCGTTCCGCTGGTCCTGCTTGACCGGAAGATCCCTGGGGCCGACGTTGATTTTGTCGGGATCGAGAACCGCGGGGCGCTGTTTGAGGTCACGCGGCACTTAACCGCGCAGGGGCATCGCAGGATCGCCTACGTCACGCGCCATGAGCCAATCCAGTCCGTCCAGGACCGGATCCAGGGTTACCTCGACGCCATGCGCGGAGGGGACGCCCCGGACCTGACGGAGATGATCCTTACCATTCCGCCTTACCACGATGACCGCGCCTGGGCCGTTGTGGATGCCGTTTTCCGGCTGCCGGAAGGACAGCGTCCGACAGCGGCGGCGTGCTTCACGGACTACGTCGCGGTCAGCTTGGCGGAACGCCTCGGGCATCTCGGCCTCTCGATCCCCCAGGATGTGGCACTGACGGGATTCGACGGCATCGTTCCTGCCCTCCCGAACGGCCTGGGCCTGACGACGGTGGCACAGCCCTACGAGGAGATCGGGATCACCGCCGTGGACCTGCTGATGCGGCGCATGAAGGACCCGCTGTTGCCGCCGAAGTCGGTGGAACTCCCAGCACGTCTTGTCGTGAGCGCGAGCAGCACATCCCGAGCGGCGGGGTAGGTCAACAACCGTGGTACAGACCCGTTTGGTACCAAGTCCGGCCGTTTATGGTACCAAAAGAATGCGTCGTTAATTATTTTACCGTTGCGGTTCAGAACCACTTGACAAAGGCTCCAAATAATGATATATTCAGTGGTGCCTTGCAAACAAAGCCTTTGGCACCGTGAGGCTACAGCCAGCAGGATCCGCTGAGGCCAACAGGGTCCCAGGTGGTTGTTCCCGAAACCAGTCTACTCAAGGAGAACGAAATGTCACTCGCACCGCCGCCGAAACGTCAGCACCACGGCTTCACGCTGATCGAGCTGCTCGTTGTCATCGCCATCATCGCCATTCTCGCGGCGATCCTCTTCCCCGTCTTCCAGAAGGTCCGCGAGAACGCCCGCCGCGCCGCCTGCCAGTCCAACCTCAAGCAGCTCGGCCTCGCCTTTGTCCAGTACAGCCAGGATGCGGATGAGAAATTCCCCGGAGGTACGGCTCCAACTGGCGACGCCAACTACGGACAAGGAACCGGCTGGGCCGGTCAGATCTATCCCTTCGTTAAGAGCAATGGGGTTTACGTTTGCCCGGACGACTCCTACAAAACGATCAGCTACGGTTACAACCAGAATGTTGCAACCGGGGGAACAGGCGTCGTGCCGGGAAATCCGGCAAGTCTCGCCGATTTCAGTGCCTCGACGCAGACTATCCTGCTGGACGAGATGAGCTGCTTCGATGCCCATTATTCCCTTCCGTCGGTGCCCGCAGAAATTACTTCACCGGTTAGCGACGGGTTGGCCTACAACGGGACGGCAAACAAAGCCGTCAACCTTGGAGCCAGTGGCATCGGCACGGAGGCTGCCATGGGGGTGCTGGCCGGCAATCCTAACCCTGGCGCGACTGATAGATCGCGCCACACCGACAATGCCAACTACCTGATGTCTGACGGGCATGTCAAATGGCTGCGCGGCACAACCGTCTCGGCGGGCCTCAATGCACCCACTCCCAACACGGATCAGTCTGCTCCCGCAAACAACTCAACTGCGGCCGGCACCGCCGTCAGCAGCGGTGCGTATGGCAATTACGTGGCCACGTTTAGCGTCAAGTAAGCAAAACTGTTTTTGCTGCCTGGAGCTATCGCAGGGCCGGAGGGGAGCGCCCCTCCGGCCCTTTTCCTGGCACGACAGGTATCTTGTCTGAGGACGACTACCAGCGCCGATCCCGGAGTAAAGTCCAGGCCTGTAGAAGTGCGTTATCAGGTGCGACTGTCCACCGGCACGAACTCGTTTGGTCCTATAATCAGGTGGCTGTGGGGCCAAATTAGCGTGTCATCATTTATTTTTTGCTGTGGTATCAAACCGCTTGACAGCGGCTCCAAATGATGATATACTGGTGATGTCTTGCAAGCAAAGCCTTGGGTACTGTAAAGATTTCGAGCCGAACAGGGTTCAAAGGCTGCTCCCGAAGGCATCATCGAAAGAGAGGGTCTAGATCATGCTACGTCGTGGTAAACTCAAAGGCTTCACGCTGATCGAGCTGCTCGTTGTCATCGCCATAATCGCCATTCTCGCGGCGATCCTCTTCCCCGTCTTCCAGAAGGTCCGCGAGAACGCCCGCCGCGCCTCCTGCGAGTCCAACCTGAAACAGCTTGGCCTAGCATTCATCCAGTACAGCCAGGATTCCGATGAGGAGTATCCAGGCCGAAACACTGGCGGCACAGACACGAAACCTAACTGGGAGTACGCGATTTATCCCTTTGTTAAATCGTTAGGCGTTTACAATTGCCCCGATGCGCCTACGCCGTTGTCATCCTACGAGTACAACTACTTCATGGCGAACGGTCTTAACGGGCAGGACACCGGAATCTCGATCTCGCAGTTCAGTGCCGTCTCCAACACGGTCCTGCTTTTCGAGTCTCAGGGGGGCTTTACGCCTGGCGACCTCGTGACGGATCCCGGTACAGGCAAGCAGGTTGGGCGCAATCCTTCCACCGATATGAAAGCCGGACATGTCGGCAATAACGGGTGGGAGATCGGTACGAACTGTAATGCCGGAGGCTGTCAGGTCGGGCATTCCTGGCACGACAACGCCACCGCCGAGAACTCGGACTTGAATCCGCTGAACTACCTTGCGGCGGACGGGCACGTCAAATTTCTGAAGGTGGGGTCTGTCTCCTACAGCAACGGCGGCACCTTGCCACATCGCGAGTCTCCGGCGACCCTCGTTTCCCCCGCGGTCATGACGATGAACATTCACGATCCCAACTTCTGAGTCCTGTCCCCTCATGGACTCACCTTTAGAGCCATCTGACGTTTCATGTAAAGTGGCAATGCGTCTCTGATGGGGCCGGGTCGTTTACGACCCGGCCCTTGCTTAAAGGCTGTGGAAGTCAGCGGGGGCGAAATCACGCTTTCTTCAAGTAGGGAACCGGCTCCGTAGTGCCGACTTTCTTTTTTGGTAACACGCAGTACCCCGGATGGGGTTGGTCGTCGCTCCTGATGGGAGTTTACCCGCCTCGCGTTCCTTGACTGAAATGCGAGGCGGGTTTTACGTTTCACCTTCTTTCACGTTGTTTCACCAGGCAGGCGATTATCGCTCCAGGCCTCCGTCTGCTGGGGCCGACGATGCTCGACGGCAGCATCTTCGGTTGGGATCCGCTGGCCGCCACCGTAGAGCAGCCTGACACTAGGCCGGCACGAGGCTTTTTGTCCGATGCTGGAACTCCAGCAGCACTACGGCCCCCCTGTCGGAATCGAATCAATGGGAGATTCATGACCATGAAGGAACTCAAGTTCTCGCTGAAAGCAAAGATCGCGGCCTATACAGGGCTAATCGCTTTGCTCGTCGTCCTGGGCTGCGGCTTGCCGCAGCAAGCCTCGGCCATCGGATCGGGCGACGCCGATACGGTGTTCAACGGCTACAACAACGCTTTTTTGGTGAACGGCAACTATTACCAGACTTACGATTCGAACACCAGAAGCATGGTCTTTGACGGCGGCTGGACCGGAGCTCTGGATATCATGGTGGCGGAGGACGCCTACGAGCGCACCGGCAGCAGCGGGCATAAGGCTCTGGTCAACGCCCTCTGCACCACTTTCCTACAGAAATTCCCGCCTGGATACACCTGGGACGGCTACAACGACGACGTCGGTTGGATCGGCGCAATGCTGGCCCGCGGTTACCTGATCACCGGCAACGCCAACCTGCTCCTCCAGGCTCGAACGGCCTGCTTCGACATGGCATGGTCGCGCGGTTGGGACACCCAGTACAACGGCGGCGGAATCTGGGAGCAGCAGCCCAATATGACCCCGCAGGGTCAGGCGATCAATAAAACCCCCTTGTCCAATGACAGCCTGGGCAAGACGGCCTGCCTGATCTACCAGGGCAACCACGACCAATGGTATCTGGACCGGGCGACCCAGATCTACGACTGGGTCTGGCACAACCTTTACAACAATAGCACCGGGCAGGTGTATTCGTGGATCGACCGCAGCGGCAATGTCGATAGGAACACGGCCGATGCGACTGCGTACAACCAGGGCACGTTCGCCGATTACGCAAATTACCTGTACCAGATCACCGGAAACGTCAACTACTACAACGACGCCCAAAAGGCGCTCGACTATGTCAAGAACACCATGTATAACGGCGGCGTCATCACCGGCGGCGGCACCAACACTTGGTCGGACGAGTACGCTCGGGGACTGGGACACTTCTGCCGAGACAACCGCCAGTGGGGCACGTACTACAACTGGATGGTGCTCAACGCGAACGCCATCATGAGCCACCGCCGCACGGACTACAACATCTGCTGGGGGAACTTCAGCCAGCAAACACCGAACAATAATACGACCACCACGAATAGGTATGACGACGCCGCGGCGTGGCTGCAGTATACTCCCGTCACGATGCCTAACAACATCTGGGGCCGGCACGCCATCGTCGGCATGAACAACATGGCGATTGACAACGGCGGCGGCTTTACCACGTCCAGCAGCAACATCGCCAATGTCGAGCTCTGGGGGCTGAGCTACAACCAGAACCAGCTCTGGAACTTCACGCAGAACGCGGATACGTCCTGGAACATCGTCAGCGAGTCCAGCTGGCAGGCGCTGGATGTCCCCGGCGGCAACACGGGGAACAACACACAGATGGTCCAATGGCTTCTGAGCCGCGACTCCAACCAGCGCTGGTGGGTGGACCAGCAGTCGGACGGCAGCTACAAGATCTGGAACCAGTCGAGTAGCCTGGCGCTGGACACCTCCAGCACCTCCACGAACGGGTTCCCGCTGACCCAATGGCCCTGGGGCGGCGGACCTCAGCAGCGCTGGCAGCTTCGGTAAATCCTTGCGGGGGAGCTGGCTTGAAAAAGCCAGCTCTGCTGCAAGGGCGACAACCCGGCTGAACGTATTAATCTTCAGGCCAGTCTTCGGGAGGCTACAATGGTTATATCCACTCGAAAAAACATCGCCGTCTCTCTAGTCACGGCGCTCTTGGGAATCCTGCTGATGCAGGCGGGGATGACAGCGTACGCGCAAAGCGCCACTTTGAGGTTGATGCCGATAGGTGACTCGATCACGTCCGGCTACAAAAGCTCCACCAACAACGGCTATCGGGGGCCATTATACAGTGAGCTGATCAACCAGGGAGACGCTTTGGACATGGTCGGTCCCAACAGAGATGGAGTGATGTTCGACCCCGATCACGCAGGGTACTCCGGCAAGCGTATTGATGAGGTCGCTGGCCTGATTAACGGCCCCTTGGCTACCTACCAGCCGAATCTCATCACGTTGCATATCGGCACCAACGATATGGGTCAGAACTACTATGTGTCTACCGCGCCGAGCCGGCTTGCTTCCCTGATCGACCAGATCATCGCCGCTGCCCCTAATGCAACCGTGCTGGTGGCACAATTGATTTGTAGCTCAGATGCGACGATTCAGTCCCGCATCAACGCCTACAACAGCCAGATCCCTGGCATCGTGCAGGCGCGGGCCAACGCAGGCAAGCACGTCTACATGGTCAGTATGAGCTCCCTCAACACTGGTGACCTGACAGCGGGAGACCCGCTGCATCCCAACGACGGCGGCTATCAGAAGATGGCCGACAACTGGAATGCTGGGATCAAGCAGGTCATCTCCATGGGGTGGGTCGCGCACATCGACTTCGCCGGTAAATTCGAGATCCAATCCGTCTCCTGCGGTCAGGTGCTGGATGTGTCCGGCGGCTCGACCACAAATGGCGCGGCCGTTGTTCAGTGGCCTTACGGCGGCGGCTCCAACCAGTTGTGGAACTTCATCCCGACCAGCTCCGGTTACTACCAGATCAAGAACGCGTACAGCGCCCTGGACCTGAATGTCTCCGGAGTGCGCACCGACAACGGCGCCCCTATCGTCCAGTGGCAGTTCGGCTCCCAGGGCAACGACCAGTGGCTCCCGGCGCGGCAGAGCGACGGCTCTTACGTGTTCTACAACCGCAACAGTGGTTCGGTTCTTGACAGCCCCGGCGTCACGACGCAAAATGCCGATGGCACGACGACGACTGTGCAGCTCGACCAGTGGGGGGCGAACCCCGGATCCAATCAAAGGTTCTACGTGATCGGGAGATAGCCCTCCCGCCTCCTCTCGCAGCCTCACCTGATCTCCGAGTCGGCTGCCTCGCTCCGACTTCGAGATCAGGCGGGCGCTATGCTTGCCCGTGTGGGATCTGCCGGAAGTCCTGCGGAGTTCCACCTAGGGGCTGGCTTCTCAGACGAATTCACCCTTGTCAGTGAAGCCGGAACGCGCGTACAGGATTTACCACTCAGCGCCGGTGCTGTCCCGCTGGCGGAGGCCCGCAATATCGGGCTGTACGCAGGGACAGTTCTATTGTCAGAGATGCAGAGCAACATGAGACGACGCCCGCATGAGGCTTTCTGTCCGGTGCTGGGATTTCAGCGGCGTCACAGCCCACTTGTCAGAGTCGACTACTTAGGAGACAATGAACATGAAAATCAAGGGCTTGACGCGCATCAAGATTGCGGCCCAAACGGGACTGCTGGCTTTGCTCGTTGTTCTCTGTTTCGGTTTGACGCAGTCGGCATCGGCCATCGGAGCGGGAGATGCCGATGCGGCCATCAGCTCGTTTAACAGCGCCTTTCTGGTGACATCTGGGAACAGCGCCTATTACAAGAAATCGCTGAGTGATGGGGCCGCCGATGGCACCTGGGTGGCGTCTTTGGACATCATGGGAGAGGAAGACGCCTACGAGCGCACCGGGAGCGCCGCGCAAAAGGCAGTGGTGAACAACTTGTGTGCCACCTGGCTTCAGCAGACCCCGCCGGGGAGCGCGGACCAGCCCTGGAAATGGGACGGCTGGAACGACGACATCGGGTGGTTCACGATGGCTCTGGCACGAGGCTATCAGATCACGGGCAATGCCGATTTTCTGACTCAGGCCAAAAGTGGTTTCAACTACGCCTTCAACCGCGGGTGGGACGCTAAGTGGAACAACGGCGGCATCTGGGAGCAGCAGATCGAGTACTGTAAGAACGGTGCCGGTATCAACAAAGAAACCTTGGCGAACGACAGCCTGGGGATCGTGGCCTGTATGCTCTATCAGAGCACCCATGATGTTTCTTACCTGAACAAAGCGCAGCAAATTTATGGCTGGGAATGGAACCATCTCTACAATTCAAGCACCGGCCAGGTCGATACAGGCGTTGCCCAAGACGGAACCGTTGATCATGGCACGGTTGTCTACAACCAGGGAACGTTCGTCGAGTACGCAAATTTGCTCTACCAAATCACAGGCAATGTGAACTATTACAACGATGCCAAAAGGGCGATTGATTTCACCAAGAACAACCTGACGACCGGCGGTGTCATCAGCAACAACGCGGGTTATTTGAACACCTGGGCGGACACGTTCGCACGCGGGCTGGGGCACTTCGTCCGGGATAACCGCCAGTGGGGCGCTTATTACCCGTGGATGGTGCAGAACGCCAACGCCGCTTGGGGCTGCCGGCGGACCGATTACAATGTTGCCTGGAACGGATGGACCCAGCAGACGCCCAGTGACAACACCCTTGTCACTTCCAAGTTTGTCAGTGCGGTCGCCTGGCTGCAATTCACCCCGGCCACGCCGCCGAACAACATTGCCGGCGTTCACGCGATTGTCAGCAAGCAGAACGGAGTCGCGATTGATAACGGCGGCGGCTTTACCACATCAGGCAGCCACATCGCGGGCGTCGTTCAATGGGGCTTGGACCCTAGCCAGAACCAGAAGTGGAACTTCACGCAGAACGCAGACACTTCTTGGAACATCATCAGCGAGTCCAGCGGGCAGGCCCTGGATGTCCCCGGCGGCTCCACGGCAAACGGCACACAGGTGATTCAATGGCCGCTGAACCGCGATTCAAACCAGCGCTGGCGGGTGGATCAGCAGCCGGACGGCAGCTACAAGATCTGGAACCAGGCGAGCGGTTTAGCGCTGGATAATTCCAGCTCCGCCGCGAACGGGCGGGCGCTTGTCCAATGGGGCTGGAACGGCCAACCCCAGCAGCGCTGGCTGCTTCACTAGACACCGCCCATGCAGCAGAGCTTGGAAAAGCAGAGCTTGGGGAGCAGAACGAGGGAGGCGGATTTCACCGTGCGGAAACACAAATTCAGTCTGATGGGGACGGCGCTCGCGGGCGTCCTCCTGTTGCTGACAGGGACATCCACGCGCGCTCAGAGCGCCGGTTTAAGATTGATGCCGCTCGGCGACTCGATCACAGCCGGCTATCGAAGCACTACGGGCAACGGCTATCGGGGGCCGTTATCGGATGAGCTGACCAAGCAAGGCGACGCTTTAGATTTCGTCGGCTCACAGCGGAGCGGCGTGATGTTTGACCCCGATGACGAAGGCTACTACGGTGCCCGGATCGATCAAGTTGCCGGCTTGGTCACGAAAGAATTGGCCCTTTACCAGCCGAATGTGATCACACTGCACATCGGCTCTAATGATCTGAACGGCAACTACCAGGTGTCCACCGCGCCGGCTCGACTGGCTTCTCTGATTGACCAGATCATCGCTGCCGATCCAAAAGCGACCATTCTCGTGGCGCAGTTGGTCTGCAACTCGGACGCGACCGTCCAGTCCCGCATCAATGCCTACAACGCGCAAATCCCCGAAATCGTGCGGACGCGGGCGAACGCCGGCAAGCATGTCTTCCTGGTCAGCATGGGTGCGCTCACGACTGCCGACCTGAACGACGGGCTGCATCCCAACGACAGTGGTTACCAAAAGATGGCCGATGCGTGGGACGCCGGCATCAAGCAGGTCATCGCCGCCGGCTGGGTCGCCCACATCGACTTTGCCGGCAAATTCGAGATTCAATCCGTCTCCAACGGTTTGGCGCTGGATGTCTCCGGCGGTTCCACCGCCAACGACGCGACCGTCATTGGGTGGCCTTTCGGCGGCAACTCCAACCAATTGTGGAACTTCATCCCGACCAGCTCCGGCTTCTACCAGATCAAGAACGCGTACAGCGGCCTGGACGTGAACGTGACCGGCGCTTCGAAGGCGAGCGGAGCAAAAGTCGTTCAATGGCAGTTCGGCTCGCAGGGTAACGACCAGTGGCTGCCGGTGCGGAATGCCGATGGCTCTTACGTGTTCTCCAACCGTAACAGTGGTCTGCTTCTTGACAATCCCGGCGGCACGACGCAGGGGGTGCAGTTCGATCAACAGGCGGCGAACGGCAGGACCAACCAAAGGTTCCATGTGATTGGGAAATAGCCCTCCCGCGTCTGGCACGACTTGTTATGAGCGCCCGCCTCGGAAGGGCGAACACGGGAGGCGGGCGAACACAATTTGGGGAGGGCGAACACGAGGTTCGCCCCTACGGGGGAGGGGCAACGTGTAGGGGCGAACCTTGTGTTCGCCCTC
>JAABUQ010008002.1_pt1 | contig 15007 bp, 10 predicted proteins | sample 5560001 | NCBI WGS metagenome assembly JAABUQ01 (sample SAMN10711888, study PRJNA513371) | rock metagenome | isolation source: Antarctica rocks | place: Antarctica: Victoria Land, Finger Mt nord | collected 2015-12-18 | reverse complement strand
GGCCGGGGCGAGGCGGGGGCCGCCTCCTTCTCCGCCTGACCCAAGGCAGGCGGACCCGAGGCCATCGCGGCGACCAGGACCACCCAAGCCCCGAGCTTCATCCGTCACGCTCCCTCGGCCGGTCCGATCAATAAAACCCGCCGTAGCCGCCGCCGAAGCCCAGGCTCAGGCCGAAGCCCCCGCCATAGCCACCGTAGCCGCCATACCCACCATATCCGCCGTAGCCGCCACCGAACCCGCCATAGCCGCCACCGAACCCGCCATAGAACGGGTAGCCGAATCCGCCGTAGCCCAGGCCGTAGCCGCCGAAGCCGCCATAACCCAGACCCAAGCCGAATCCGCCAAACCCGCCATAGCCGCCGAAGCCGCCATAGCCGCCATAGCCGCCGAATCCGCCGTAGCCCCGGCCATATCCATAGCCGCCGAACCCCCGGCCATAGCCGGCATAGCCGCCGAACCCTCGACCGTAGCCACCATAGCCGCCGAAACCGTGGCCATAGCCACCATAGCCGCCGAAACCGTGGCCATAGCCACCATAGCCGCCGAAACCGTGGCCATAGCCACCGTGGCCGCCGTGGTAGGACTGCGTGAAGGACTCGCGATCGAGCTCGCTGCCCGTGTGGCCGACGACGAGGCCGGACTCGGCCTTGATCGGGGCCAACGCCGGCTTCTTGCCGCCGAAGTCCCGATCCAGCTCCCCTTCGCCCGCCCGAGCGGTCGGGCCTGCCAGGAGGGCCACCGCCAGCAAACCAACGCCGAAACGCATCATTGAAGTGCCTCCTTATCGAAGGTCGAGATCGAGCCCGCGGCCCCTCCATCCATCATTCTACAAGGCGTCGGAGCGGCCCGAAAAGGCCCGGCCGAAATCCTCGATCCCGGCCACCTCCGCCCATCAATCTCCGTCGCAACCGCCGGGCCAAGGGCCGATCGGAACCCGCCGGTCGCGAAGCCCCGCGCGGCTTTACCCGCCCCGACAATCCTGCTACGCTCGACCTGGCCGGACTGTTCTCGAAGGCGGCGGCGACCCGGGAGGACCACCCTTTGAGCAGCCAGGTCGATGTCCGATCGGTCGAGGCGATCAAGGATTTTCGGGTCGCCCTGGCACTCTACGCCGAGGAGGCGCTCGGGGCCTTGGGGGCGGTCCACATGGAGGCCCGGCGGACCGTCCACTGGGTCCAGCACGACCGCCGGAACTACTGGATTGACCAGGTCAAGCGGCGCCGGGAGCGGGTGGCCTCGGCCCGATCGGAGGTCGCCCGCCGCCGCCTGATGAAGACGGCCGACTCGACCCCGGCGATCTCCGAGCAGAAGGAGATCCTCCGCCAGGCCGAGGCCAGCCTCCGCGAGGCCGAGTCGAAAATCGTCCTCCTGCGGAAGTGGGAGCCCATCCTCCAGCAGGCCGTCTTAGAATATCGGGCGGGAACCCGGCGGATCGCCGACCTCGCCGGCGGCGGGGTGCCCCGGGCGCTCCACCTGCTGACCCGATTGGTCGACGCCCTCGAAGGCTACCTCCGCGAGGATCCGCCCAGCCTCGCCGGGACCATCGCCGGCGCCGCCTTCGACGCCGTCGCCGGCTCGATCCTGGCCGAAGACGTCGAAGTCGAGGAACTGGCCCAAGCCGATCCCGAGCCCGATCCCGGGCCCGACGAGCCCTCCTGATCCCGGACCGAGAAGCATCATGGCCAACGCGAACGTCCTGGCGGGCTCGAACCGGCTCAAGCACTCCCTCAAGGCGCTCGGGGATCATTGGCGGATCGTCGAGCCGACCTGGGGCGACGCCGGCCGCCGCCACTTCGAGGACCGGCACCTCAAGCCGCTCGACTCGGCGACCGACGCCGCCGTCAACGCCCTCGGGAAGCTCGCCGAGATCCTCGGCCGGGTCCGGGCCGACCTGTCCGACCGGAGCGAGTTGTCGTGAGCACCCTCCGGGTCCCCCCCGCCGACCTCCCCGAGCCGTCGACCTCGGCACCGGCCCCCGAACTCGGTCTGATCCGGGCCGAGCGCGAGACCGTCCGCGCCCTGCTCCGCCTCGTCGCCGAGCGGGCCGACGCCGAGGCCGACGCCGACGCCACCCGCTCCGACCACGACGGGTCGGCCGACCACGACCACCGCGAGAAGCGGGGGACGCTCGAAGCCCGGTACGCCAGCATGACCGAGGCCGCCCGGAAGGCCGACGAGGACCGCCGCCGGTCGATCGCCGACGAGTCGATCCAGGGCGAAGCCGCCGCCAAGCTCGAGTTCGCCCGGGCAAGCCGCAAGATCGCCTCCGAGTTCGACGCCGCCCGCGAGCTGGCCAGGTCGAACCACGCCCGCGCCAAGTCCAAGGCCGCCGCCGACTTCGAGGCGGGCGAGCGCGCCGCCAACGGCGAGGCTTACGCCGCCCGCCGCCCAATCGAGGAGGCTCGCAAGCTCATCGAGCGGATCCGAGGCCGCCTGGCCGCCCTCCACGCGGACTACCGCCACTTCGGCCTGCCCGACCCCTCCGACGAGCCCTCCCGGGGGGCCTACCGCCCCGACGACCCGGTCGACCGGATCTTCGACCGGCTCCACAAGCTCGAGCCCGACCTCGCCTACCTCGAAAAGCTCGCCATCCCCAAGGCCATGAAAGGCCGGCGGAACCTCTGGATCTACATCACCTTGGCGGTCCTCCTCGGCGGCCCGCTCGTCTGGCTGCAAGGGGTCGCCGTCGGCCTGCCGGCGGCCCTGGTCGCGGCCGGGGTCGGCGGCTTTTTGCTCCGGGGGCGGCTGTACAAGTTGTCGGCCGGGCAGGTCGGCCGCTGGTTCTACCCCCTGGCCCAGGCGGTGGTCGACGCCGAGGCCCTGGCCTCGGACCGGCGGAAGGAGGTCGATGCCAGGCTCGAAGCCGAGCGGGCCAAGCTCGACCAAGGCCGCGAGGACGCCTTGCTCCGGGCCAAGCTCGACCAGGGCAAGGCCGTCGCCGCCGCCGAAACCTCCCGGGACGAGCGGCTCCGCCTGATCAACGAGGTCTACGCCTCGCGCAAGGTCGAGATCCAGACCAAGCTCGCCCACGAGATGGCCGACGCCGTCGACGCCCACCGCAAGCGCCAGGCCGAATTGCCCGGCCTCTACGAAGGGGGCACGACCCGGCTCTCGGAGAAATACCGGGCCCTCAAGGAGCGGATCCGCGACGACCACGAGAAGGCGAACGCCGACCTCGCCCGGCGCTGGCGCGAGGGGATGGCCGCCGCCCGTGCCGCGCTCGACGAGGTCGACCGCGCCGTCGACGCGATCGGCCCGGCCTGGGACGACCCGGCCTGGCTCGACCGCGCCTCGCCGGAGAAGGCCCCGGCGGCGATCCGCCTCGGCGAAATCCGGCTCGACCTCGACCGGATCCCCCGAGGGACCTCGGCCGACCCCAGTTTGATGAAGGGGATCCACCCCCGGTTCGCCTTCCCCGCCCTCGCCCCGTTCCCCGACCGGGCCAACCTCCTGGTCGAAGCCCCCGCCGCCGGCCGAGGCCAGGCGATCGGCGCGGTCCAGTCGGCCATGTTCCGCCTGCTCACCAGCCTGCCGCCGGGCCTGGTCCGGTTCACCCTGATCGACCCGGTCGGGATCGGCCGGAGCTTCGGGGCGTTCATGCACCTGGCCGACTTCGACGAGGCCCTGGTCTCCGGCCAGGTCTGGACCGACGCCCGAGCGATCGAGGAGCGGCTGGCCGAGCTGGCGGCCCACATGGAGAAGGTCACCCAGAAGTACCTCCGCGACGAATACGCATCCATCGACGAGTACAACGCCGTGGCCGGCGAGGTGGCCGAGCCCTACCGGGTCCTCGTCGTGGCCGACTATCCGGCCGCGTTCGACGAGAAGTCCGCCGCCAGGCTCGCCGCGATCGTCGCCGCCGGCCCCCCCTGCGGGGTCCTGACCCTGATCGCCCGCGACCTCGACCGCCCCCTGCCCTCCGGCTGCTCGGCCGACGACCTCCGGGCCCATGCCCTCGCCCTCGCCTGGAACCCCGCCCTGCCCGGCTTCGCCTGGCCCGACCCCGACCTCGGCCGTTTCCCCCTGGCCCTCGACCCGCCCCCATCCGGCGACCTCGCCGCCCGCCTGATCCAGCAAGCCGGCGCGGCGGCCGTCGCCGCCAAGCGGGTCGAGGTCCCCTTCGAGTTCATCGCCCCGAGCCCTGATGCCTGGTGGACCAAGGACAGCCGAGGGGGGATCGACATCCCCCTGGGCAAGTCCGGCGCGACCAAGCGGCAGCACCTCGCCCTGGGCCGGGGGACCTCGCAGCACGTCCTCGTCGCCGGCCGGACCGGCTCGGGCAAGTCGACGCTCCTGCATGCCTTGATCGTCAACGTCGCCTTGAACTACTCGCCCGACGAGGTCGAGCTCTACCTGATCGACTTCAAGAAGGGGGTCGAGTTCAAGGTCTACGCGACCGAGGCCCTGCCCCACGCGGCCGTCGTGGCGATCGAGAGCGAGCGCGAGTTCGGCATCAGCGTCCTCCAGCGCCTCGATGCCGAGATCAAGGCCCGCGCCGACCGGTTCCGCGACGCCGGCGTGGCCGACCTCGCCGGCTACCGGAACGCCCCGGGCACCCCGCCGATGCCCCGGATCCTCCTGATCGTCGACGAGTTCCAGGAGTTCTTCGTCGAGGAAGACAAGCTCGCCCAGGAGGCCGCCCTGGTCCTCGACCGCCTGGTCCGCCAGGGGCGGGCCTTCGGCGTCCACGTCCACCTCGGCTCGCAGTCGCTAGGGGGTGCTTATGCGTTGGCCCGGACCACCCTCGGCCAGATGGCCATCCGGGTCGCCCTCCAGTGCGCCGAGGGCGACGCCCACCTGATCCTCTCGGAGCACAATCCGGCCGCCAAGCTCCTGTCGAGGCCCGGCGAGGCGATCTACAACGACGCCAACGGGGCGCCCGAGGGGAACCACTTCTTCCAGGTCGTCTGGCTCGGCGACGACCGCCGGGCCTCGTATTTGAGGCAACTTCGCGAGCTGGCCGAGGCCCGCCCTCCCATCCACAAGCGCACGGCCATCGTCTTCGAGGGGGACGCCACGGCCGACCTCGCCCGCAATCCCCTCCTGGCCGGCTTCCTCGAAGTCTCGACCTGGGCCCGATCCCCCCGCGCCGCGCAGGCTTGGCTCGGCGACCCGGTCGCGATCAAGGACCCGACCTCCACCACCTTCCGCCACCAGGGGGGGAGCCACCTCCTCGTCGTCGGCCAGAAGCCCGAAGGCGCCCTCGGCGTCTTGTCCGCCGCCTTGATCGGCCTGGCCGCCCAGTTCCCCCCGCCCAAAGGCGAGGCGACCCGCCACGGCGCCCGGTTCGCGATCCTCGACGGCACGCCCGAGGACGACCCGCTCGAAGGGACCTTGGCCCGGGTCGCCGCCGCCCTGCCCCAGCCGGTCGACCTCGGGACCTGGCGCGACTCGACTCGGGTCGTCGCCGACCTGGCCGGGGAGGTCGCCCGGAGGCAGTCGCCCGACGCCGACGACGGCCCCGAAATCTTCCTCGTGATCCACGATCTCGGCCGGTTCCGCGACCTCCGCCGCCGCGAGAACGACTTCGGCTTCGGCTCGCCCGAGGGCGCCCCCGAGCCCACCGACCACCTCCACGCCATCCTCCGCGAAGGCCCCGCCGTCGGCGTCCACCTGCTGCTCTGGGCCGACAACCTCAACAACCTCAACCGATCCTTCGACACCCAGGCCATCCGCGAATTCGAAGCCCGCGTCCTCTTCCAGATGTCCGCCAACGACTCCGCCCACCTCCTCGACGCCCCCGCCGCCAGCAAGCTCGGGCCCAACCGGGCCTTGTTCTCCGGCCTCGAACAGGACCGCCTCGAGAAGTTCCGGCCCTACGCCGTCCCGGCCGAAGGCTGGCTCGCCGATGTCGGCCGGCGGTTGCACGAGCGGCCGAGCTGACCGGATATCAGGATCGTCCGATGCGATCCCGGCCCCGCCCTCGGCGACCGGCGCGATGGAGTCCGGCCAGGCCCAACGCCCCCTCGATCAGCAGCGTCGCCCCGGAGGGCTCGGGGACGGCCCCGGTCGGCGGCGCGAACAGGGGCGAGCCGTCCCCGAACGGTTGATCCGCGAAATCCGACGCCGTCGCCGACAACCGGCCGGCGATCAAGGTCCCATGCTCGGCGAAACCCCGGGTCGTCACGTCCGCCAGAGGCGCCAGGATGGTCCCCCAGATGTTGTCGGAATACAACACCAGATCCGTGGTGTTGGGGAAGTTGAACAACACATGCGTCGGTTCATACGAGCCGGGCTGCCCCGGCAGGCCGTTCAGGTTGACCAAATTCAGGAAAACCGAGGGGTCGTCGAGGTTGATCAGGGCCGTCGAGCCGGCGGGGACGACGAGATTCACCGAGGCGTTGAAGGTCGGGGTCGGGATGTGGAAGACGTTCAGGCCCGGGTCGGTCCCCGTCAGGGTGAGGTTGCCGAAGGGGTCCGCGGCGACGGTCCCGTTGGCGGCCAGGCTCCCGTAGAAGGTCGAGGCGGCTTCGAGGCTTCGCGCCGTCGCGGCGAAATCGAGCGGGCAAGCCTCGACGCGGCGGACCGAGCCGATGTTGCCGGCGGCACTCGTCAACGAGCCGCCGAAGCTGACCCCGCCCCCGATGTTCGCCGCGGTGACGTTCAGGTCTCCTTGGGTGGAGACGCCGCCGATGTTGCCGCCCCGGACGGTGCCGTTGCCTCCCGCGGTCAACGAGCCCGCGATGTTGCTGGCCAGGATATCCGCATCGCCGAGGGCGAACACGTTCGACGACGTTGGCGGGACCAGGCCGGCGGGACTCGATCCCGCCGCGCCGGCGCAGAACAGGAAGACTTTGATCAACGTATTCTTATAAGATCGGATCGTGGCGGTGATGCCTCGAATGAGGTCCTGGGCCTCGCGCCGGGAGATCGGGCGTGCCACCCGCCCGGCCCCGCCGACTTGGGTCCACGGATCAAGGGGGACGATCTTCGGGCGGGGCGCGGCCGGCTGGCGGCCCCATCGGCCCGGGAGGCGGGGTCGGCCCACGCCGGGAGGCGTGGGCCGGAGGGCGTCGGGGCGATTCGGGGGCCGGCGGCTCGGGCCGGCCCGGGAGCCGGATCAGGGGGTGTAGCCGATGAAGCCGGTGATGGCCCAGGTCGGGAAGTTGCCGCCGAGGTCGTAGTAGTTGTTCAGGCCGCTCGACCCGCCGTAGATCACCCCGTAGTCGGCGGCGGTGTTCTGGACGTAGACCGTGTTGATGCCGGCCCCTCCGGTGACGAACAGGCCGTTGGAGACGTCCATGCCGATCAGCTCGGCGATGTTGTTGCCGTCGCCGAAGGTGAGCGTCATCCCGTTGGTGACGACGTCGTTGACCAGGGCATACACGGTGGCCGCGGCGGCCCCGGCGTTGCCGGCCCCGCCGGTGACGGAGAGGGCCGCCGAGGACGTGTTCATGACCTCGACATACGCCGCGTCGTCGCCGACGGTGACGTTGACGTCGCCCGAGGACTTGACCCCGCCGATCACGACCGAGGCGTTGGCGCCGGCGGTGACGGTCTCGGAGCCCACGGTGGGCGAGGTCACGTTGACGGCGGTGTTGTCGCCGACGGCGACGCTCTCGGCCTGCGCGACCGGGCCGGAGATGTTGAGCGTGGCCGGGGCGGCGGCGGAGGCGCCGCCGAGCTTGACGGTCAGGTTGTTGCTCACCGCCGAGGAGATGTTGACGGTGCTGGCGTTGATCCCGACGGTGAGGTTCTCATTGCGGCCGGCCGAGCCGGACACGTTGATCGGCCCGGCGTTGTCGCCGACCGCGATGCTCTCGTCGAGGAGGACACCGCTGGAGACGTTGATCGACCCGGCGTTGTTGCCGACGGTGATGCTCTCGAAGTAGCCGACCGAGCCGGACACGTTGATCGCCGCCGCGTTGTTGCCGACGGTGATCGTGTCGGTGCTGGTGGTGCCGCCGGGGCCGGTCACGGTGAGGCCGCCGGTGTTGTTGAGCAGGCTGACGCTGGTGCTGCCGGCGGTCGATCGCGCGATCGTCGAGCCGCCGGCGTTGCCATTGCCGATGACGACGGTCTCGTTGCCGCCGACGCTCGCCGCCTGCGAGACGGTCGAGGCGTTGTCGCCGACGGTGAGGCCCAGCGAGCCGGCGGTCCCGGCCAGGCTGAAGCGGGGCGCGGGCACCGGCCGGTTCGGGTAGGTCTCGAAGTTGCCAGCGGTGACGGTCTCGGCGCCCGCGACCCGGGTATTGAGGGTGACGAGGTCCTCGTTGCCGCCCACCGTCAGCCTCAGCGACGCGGCGGACACGGGGTTCGTCGCGTTGTCCGAGCCGATCGTGACGGTGCGGAAATTGGCCCCGACCCCGATGTTGGCCGCCTTGCCCACCGCGTCCTTGCTCAGGATCAGGCTGGAGCCGGGCAGCAGGGTGCCGATCGGCGAGGGCGAGGGGGAATAATAGGCGGGACCATCGCCCAGGGAGACGGCCAGGTTTCCGTTGGGGATCGAGTCGCCGCTCACCGTGACGGCCTGGATGCTGGAGCCGCCGAGGCCGGCGGTGATGGACAGGCCGCCTCCGCCGTTGACCGTGTCGCCGCTCGCGTCGATGGTGTTGGTGCCCGAGCCGGCCCTGAGGGAGACCTGGCCGGCGACCAGGTTATCGGCCGCGATCGAGGTGTTGCCATCGCCGGCGAGGATGCTCAGCAGGCCGATGCCCGGCTTGGTCGGGGAGCTCGGGAAGTTCTGGACGCTGATGCTGCCGCTCGCCTTGCTCGCGGCGGTGGTGATCAACGCCGTGCCGATCACCCCGCCGTTGAGCGCGACGGCGTCGACCCCCGTGCCGCCCGCGATGTTGAGGGATCCGGCCTTGGTGTTGGTCAAGCTGATCGCGTCGGCCCCCGGGCCGGCGGCCGAGACGGAGACCTGATTGGCGACGATCGACCGGGTCGTGACGGTATCGGTGCCGGCGCCGAGCACGATCGTCAAGTTGCCGCCGATGGTCAGGGCCGCCGTGCCCGAGGGGTTCACCAGGACGGTATCGTTGCCGTCTTTCATGTTGACGTTGATGCTGGTGATGGAGCTGGCCACGAAGTCGGTATAGGCCACCCCGTTGACGCTCGTGACGTCGGGGAGGGTGGGCGGCACGGTCGGGGGCAAGCTCAACTTCACATTGCCGGAGACGCGGATATCGCCGGGGATCGGGCTGGCGCCGATGGTGATGCTGTTGTTGGCCTTGTCCCCCACGATCGAGAGGACCCCCGTCGTCGGGGCGAGCACGGCGGTGACCTGGCCCGACATGAGCCGGCGGCCTTCGAGGACGTCGAGGCTCAGGTTTCGGCGAAGCTGACGGGCACGGTTAAGGCGCTTCATGGTGCTTAATCTCGGTGGCGGGAGGGTCGTTGAGGCCCGCGCCCACATCGGGCGCGAGTCGGGGGATTCGGACCTTACGCCCGCGCGGGGTCGCGACGTCGCGGCGGGTTCGCCCCGGCGATGGGGCCCGGCCCGGCCGTCGGTGCTCGACGACCTCGCCGGACGAAAAAGCGGATCGAGCTTCGCCCCGCCCGCTCCGGGCGCGGGTCGCTCGGCATCGACACGACACAAGGTGCCCATCCCTCACCCGACGGTGAAGGCGCACCAGACGCCCTTCGGCGGCCACGACACAGGAGGCGACGGCACGCGGGCCCGGGGGCGGCGAGGCCGCCCGACCGGACGCCGGGATGTCACTTTTCGCTCTTCGCCCTCGCCCGGGTGCCGGGCGAGGGCCATTTCCGCGAGCACGGGGATCGGTCGACCGACCCGGGGACGACCGACGCCCGGTCGTCCCGCCGCCGGCCGCACGGCCCGGGAGAGTGTCACTCATCCCGCGATCATGTTTGACGATCTCGAGGAACAAGTCAAGTCCATCTTTTGGAATATTTTAAAGGTATCTGCTTCTTCGGGATCTCCACGTCATGACCCGGATGATTTATGGCATGATTGCGGGCGGGCTCGCTCGCCGGCGCGCGACGCGGCCCGACGGCGGCGGTCGGGCCGCGCGTCGGGCCTTCATCGTTGGCCCCAAGATCAGCAGGCCGGCATCGGTCGGGGCGCCGCGGGCGCGGGCCGCGGGGGCGTCATTCCGAACCGCGGGGGGCGACCTGGACCGGGTGCATCAGGTAGGCGATCAGGTCGCGGGCCCCGTCGGGCCCGAGGGCGTCGAGGAGCCCTTCGGGCATGAGGGATTGGGCCGAGGGGTCGATCCGCTCGACGTCGCGGCGGTCGAGGACGACGGCCTCCTGCTGGGTCCGGATCGTGACGGTCCGCTCGGTGGGATTTCGGACCAGGCCGTTGAGGACCCGGCCGTCGTGGAGCGAGACGACGGCCATCCGGAAGTCGGCGGTGACGGTCGCCGATGGGTCGAGGATGTTTTCGAGGAGGTAGTCGAGGTTGGACCGGCCCGAGCCGGTGAGGTCGGGGCCGATGTCGCCCCCCTGGCCGTACATCCGGTGGCAGGACGCGCAGGCCTTGTCGAAGAGGGTCCGCCCCCGGCCGAGGTCGGCCTTGGCCAGGGCGGCGGGGGTCAGGCGGGCCTTGGTCCGGGCGATGGCGTCGCGGCGGTCGCCCGGCGAGTCGCGCTGCTCGCCCCAGACGTCGGCGAGCCTGCGGGACAGGTCGGCGTCGCCCAGGCTGCGGACCTGGCGGGCATGGAAGGCGGAGATGTCGGATCGGGGGATCGAGCCTTCGGCGACCTTGGCGAGCAGGACTCGGGCGAAGGCGGGTCGGGCCGAGAGCAGGCCGATCACGGCGGGTCGCTCGGACGGGTGGAAGGCCCGGTAGCTCCCGGCCAGGGCCGCGGCGATGCTCGGGTCGTCGAAGAGGGCCAGCCCCCGGGCGGCGGTGGCGTTGAGGAAGCGGACCTTGAGCAGCCGCTCGCAGGTGCCCCGGAGGTCGTCCGGCCGGGCCTCGATCAGCGCGAGCAGGGCCGAGCGGCGGACCTCCAGGTCAGCCTTGTCGTCGAGGGCCAGCCGCCTGATTTCATCGAGGGCCCGGCCGTCGCCGAAGAGGACGTTGAGGTCGCGGACCCGGTCCAGCGAAGCCCGGTCGTCGGACCCGGCGAAGGTCGCCGCGAGGCGGTCCCAGGCCGGGGGCTTGGCCGCCTTCCGCCACCCCCGGACCCCTTCGGCCAGGCCGAGCAAAACATCGGTGCGCAAGCCTTTGTCCTCCTTCGAGGCGACGAGGCCGAGCAGCTCGCCGATCGGCTTGGGGTCGCGCGCCAGGTCTTCGGCCAGCCTCCGGGCGATCAGGCGGCGGGTGGTGGGCAAGGCGGCCTCGGCGCCGAGCTTGGCGAGGGCCGAGGGGTTGGAGTCGGCCAGGGGGATCAAGGCGTACCAGATCATCAGGGGGAGGTCGTGATCGGCCGCGTCCTCGGAGTGGCCGAGGAGTGGCCCGGCGAGGTCGGGCCGTTGCCGGACCGGCAGGCGCTGGAGGGTGGAGGCGAGGGTCAGGCGGACCAGGGCCGAGGGGTCGGAGCCGGCCATCCGGACGAATTCGGCCAGGAGGTCGTCGGCCAGGGGTTCGTCGGGCGAGGGACGACGGCTCGCCACCGTGTCGAGCGGCAGGCCGTCGGTCAGGAGCCGGATCGCCCAGGCCCGGACGGCCTCGTGGTCGGCGCGGAGCAAGGGGCGGAGCAGGCTCGCGTCGGCCCGGCCGATCGCGTTGAGGGCCCAGAGGGCCCGGACTTTCTGGACCGGGTCGGGGTCATCGGCCAGGGCCGAGCGGAGCGGCTCGACGGCCGATGTGACATCCACGCCCCGGGCGGCCCGGTCGGCGAGCTGGCGGCGGGCCATCCGCTCGTGCCAGGCGTTGGGGTGGCGGATCAGGCCGGCCAGGGCCTCGGCGTCGAGCTTGGCCAGGTCGCCGACGGTCGGACTCTTCGGTTCACCATGAGTGATCTTGTAGATCCGGCCCGAGGAGCGGAGCACGCCGTTGTTCTCGTGGCATTCGCCCGAGTCGTTCCAGTCGAGGACGTGGACGCCGCCGTCGGGGCCGGTGGACAGGTCGATCCCGCGGAACTTGGGGTCGGCGGCGAAGAAGCGGTCGGGCTCGTGGCGGCCGACGAAGCCGCCGCCGGCCCGTTCGAGGCGCTCGACGTTGGTCCGCCGGCCGTGGAAGTTGAGGGTGAACAGCTTGCCCCGGTCGCTCGCCGGCCATTGATCCCCTTGATAGATCATCATCCCGCTATGGGCGTGGCCGCCGCCGCGGACGTCGTGCTCGGCGGTGGGCTTGCGGGAGTCGTCCCAGGTCTTGGCGATGTCCCAATGCCAGTGGTCGGCGTGCTGGTCGATCGGCAGATAAACGCGCGGGTTGGGGTCGACGGTGTGGGGCCGGACGAAGTGGGCGCCCGGGATCGCGTGCCAGAGGTGGCCGTTGACGGTGTTGATGAAGAAGGGCTCGCCAAGGGCGTCCCAGTCGTGGCCCCAGGGGTTGGTCGTGCCGTGGTTGAGGACCTCGACCCGGCCGTCCTCGGGCCGGAATCGCCAGAGCCCGCCGGTGATCGGGATCCGCTCGTCGGCCGGGGTTCCGGGCCTGCCGAGCTTGCCGGGGGCCGACGCCCCGCACCGGCCGTAAAGCCAGTTGTCCGGCCCCCAGCGCAGGCCGTTGGCGAAGTTGTGGTAGTTCTCCGCCGGCACGTCGAAGCCGTCGAGGACGGCCTGGGGCGGCGAGTCGGGCCGGTCGTCGCCGTCGGCGTCGGGGACGAAGAGGAGTCGGGGCGGGCAGAGCAGGTAGACGCCCCCTCGGCCGACCTCGATGCTCGTCAAGACCTGGACGTCGTCGAGGAAGACGGTCCGGCGGTCGAAATGGCCGTCGTCGTCGGCGTCCTCGAAGATCAGGACCCGGTCGCGCTGGCGGAGGTCGAAGCGGGTCTGGCGCTCGGCGTAGGTGTAATTCTCGGCGACCCAGAGCCGCCCCCGGGCGTCCCAGGCCATCGCGATCGGGTTGCGGACGTCGGGCTCGGCGGCGAAGACGGAGACCCGGAACCCCTCGGGCACCCGGAACCCCGCGGCGGCCCGGTCGGCGGGCATCGTCGGGCTCTTGTCGGGCTCGGTGTCGCGAGGGGCCGGGAAGTCGTCCGCCGCCGGGGCGCCGGCCGCCAGGGACAACGCCAGCGCGATCGATCGGGCGATGGGCCGATTCATGGGTCGTTGGCCATCCATAACGGGTTTCGAGGGCGGGGATGCTCCCAGCTTAACGACCGCCCCGGGCCCCGTCACCGGGCCAGCCTTCAGGATCCAGGGTCGATCGGTTCGCCCAGCCGGGTCGCTTCGACCTCCCCCATCGGCGCCGAGCGGAGCGAGGCCCACCAGCCGACCGGCCGGGGGCCCAGCATCACCCCCATCCCTGCTCTCATCAAAAGATTTCGCGCCGCCTCATTGCAATCGGGAATTGATCCGCATAATCTGGCATCCGAGGGAGAAGCAAGGCATCGGCGGGCCCGTCGCAGGATGGGACCGTCCCTGCCGGGATCGATCAACATCCCGAGGAATCCCGACGATGGACCAGGCCAGATCCTCGCCGAAGCAAGCCATCTCGCCATCTCGCCATCTCGCCATCTCGCCATCTCGCCATCTCGCCATCTCGCCATCTCGCCATCTCGCCATCTCCGCCGTGACCGCTGGGTCCGCCGGCCGTCGGCGGAGCCGCTGGACTCTCGCCGCCTGCTCTCCGGCGGCGTGACCTCGCCCGATCCGGGCGTGGTGATCCTGATCATCGAGTCGAGCCCGAGCGGATCGACCGGCGGGACCGGCGGCGTCGCCTCTCTGGGGTGGATCGTCAACATCCCCGGCCCGGCCGGGGGCGTCACGAACCCCGGGCCGATCACGATCACGATCCCGAACACCGGGAACACCCAGTCGAACTCCGGCACCGGACCCGAGACGACCCTGGGCTCGATCACCTTCTCGCCGGGCTCGCCGAACCCCTTCAGCGGCGCGATCGTCCTGGGGCCGGGCATCTCGATCTCCCGGGACCTCTTCGGCAACCCCGCCCCGCCCGACCCCGGGGCCGGCGGCAACGCCGGGGCCGGCAACAACGGCGGCGCGGATGGCGGCGATGAAGGCGACGACGGCAACGGCGATGGCGGCGACGGAGGCGGCAACGCCAACACGCCGGCCTTCCCGGACTCGCCCTCGTTCATCTTCTCCATCGACTACGGTGGCGATGGTGGTGGCGGCGGCAACGGAGGCACCGGCGGCGGGAATAATGGCGGAGGCGGTGATGGCGGTGGCACGTCCCCCGGCAACACCGGAGGCACGTTCTTCGGCGGGACCGGCGGCGGAACGTCCTCCCTCGGTGGCGGTGGCGACACCGGCACCATCACGATCGGGGGCGTCCCCATCACACCGATCGCCACGCCATCGCCCGTGGCCAATCCGGTCAGCGGCCTTCCGCCCTACGGCACGCTTGGCGGGACCAACGACGGCGGCTCGGGTGGTTTGTCCGGGGTGTCCGATCCCGACCCGAGCAATGCGACCACCTCTGGCGGTACGAACTCCAATCCCACCGGCTCGGTGCCGGGTCCGAGTTCGCTCGACAACATGACCTTTGGGCTCCCAAAGTTCATTCAATGGTTGGTGCAATGACGTTCGGGGGTTTGGGTCATGGAAGACCCTGAATCGCCCGGCCCGACTTACCGATTACCTGATCTGGTCAATCTCATCCGCGATATAGTGTAGGTTATTGTGAGATGTTCATTAGCCCACGACCAGGAACCCTTGGCGACCGCCGCCAACCCTCAGACAGAGGCTGCGGCGGTCAAATTTGCCTTGACGGATTTTTTCTTCTGGAGGACGAGATGGAGACGAACGAGGCCGGCCTCCTTGAGCGGCTGGAGCAGCAAAACCTCGAGCTGGCCGAGCGGCTCGCGGCCCAGGCCAAGTCGGCCCTCTCGTGGCGCGCGGGGCTGCTGACGCTGGGGCTGACGGCCCTCTTCACGCCGTTCGCGGCGGGGATCGCGATCCCCAGCCTGCTCCCCGAGGCCAGGGTCGTCAACATCACCGCGCGGTCTTTCGAGCTGCGCGACGCCGAGGG
>JAABUQ010008000.1_pt1 | contig 15007 bp, 14 predicted proteins | sample 5560001 | NCBI WGS metagenome assembly JAABUQ01 (sample SAMN10711888, study PRJNA513371) | rock metagenome | isolation source: Antarctica rocks | place: Antarctica: Victoria Land, Finger Mt nord | collected 2015-12-18 | reverse complement strand
CATTGCCGATGGCACTTGCTCTTTCACTTACGTTGCTCCTGTCGAGACTGACGTAAAACTGACTCAGTGCCTATATTCTAAGTCAATTTTGATGTCATTTGCTACAAAGTCCCACTAACTGCGTGTAACCCTTGTGAACAGCTCGAATTGCGGCGGCTAATTCTTCCGATGGCGTATCCTTGAGCAAATACCCCATTGCCCCATACCGTAACGCAGTTGCTACATATTCATCGTTATCAAAAGTCGTTAGCATCAAGACTTTCGTCCCGGCAAAGCGCTCTCCAATTTCTCGCGTCGCCGCCACCCCATCCATAACAGGCATTCGAACATCCATTAGCACCACATCCGGCTTTAGCGCTTCGACCAGCCCAATTGCTGTTTTCCCATTTTCAGCCTCTCCCACCACCTGCAAATCTGGCTCTAACTCTAGTAAAGCCTTCAACCCCTGACGAATGAGACTTTGATCATCTACCAGCAATACGCGAATCATTGTGACTATCTCGATAAGGGGAATTTAGCTGTGTTCCAAGAATAGTTCGTAAGCGACAGTAATTGACGAAAGTTGGGGAATTTCTAAGATTGAGATAACATACCTCAATCAAGTTTAAGAGGCAATATGAAACTTAAAGTTATGCCGATATTGGCTGGATCTGTAGCGATCGCGCTTGCTGCGACACCCCTTGCAGTCATAGCTCTACCCTCCCAATCTAGCCCGCCGTCTCCTAGCCAGACACAAAATCAGTCTCCACTAACAAATGTCAAACTTACTCAGCAACAACAAGACAAGCTAGCACAGATCCGCAATGATACTCGCACTCAGCTCGATAAGATCCTGACAGTAAAGCAAAAAGATCAGTTTAGAGCCGCTTTACAAGCAGGTCAGGATCGGCGTTCTGCCTTTGCAGCTATGAATCTTTCTGAACAGCAGAAAACTCAACTGCGGACGCTCATGCAGTCGGCTAAATCTCGGGCAGAAGCCGTCTTGACTCCAGAACAGCGGCAGCAAATTCAGAAAAATATGCAATCGCGGCAGCGGCAGCAGAACCAGTAACGGTACTTCTAGACTAGGCTAAATCAGCTAAGATAACTAGGCACAAGTGAAACGTAACAGAATAGGGAAACACTGGTGCAAATTCAAAGCTGTGTCGCGGCTGTAAATGAGACTGCATGAATTGCACGGCAATAAAGCGAAGGACAAACCAAGCCTCTTGCTCCAGTTCTGTGGGGGATGCCCCCCCCGCAGACAGGAACGCTTTTTGCCTCCTCTATTGCAGTTGTCGTCAGCCAGAAGGCCTACCTGTTACTTGCCCATTTTTTCTGGGGCGTTGCAATAGTCAAAGGGCCAATCCAATGCCACCGTAGACCCTGATGCGGGTGTAGAGAGTTACTATCAAAAATATTTGGCAACCGTAGCAGAAGGTGTAAAGATGTCTAAAGAATTTGCTATTGGTGAGAGGGTCCGCGTAGTCGCACTGCCGCCCTACGTCAAAACAGCTGAACCGATGCCGATGCTTCGTCCTCCCGATGTGATTCACGTTGGCGAAGAGGGTGTGGTGATTGACCGGCGTCCCGGCGGTTATTGGGGTGTCCGCTTTACCAAGGGAGCCTTTTTGATAGATAGCCAGTACATTGAGGCAATAGCAGTACGCGAAGCGCAGAGCGTTGGCCTACTCGCCTCAGAAACTGAGCAGCCTGCTGCAGAACATATAGTGTTACCACAAAAGGGGTTAGAGATCCATGACTAACCCTTACGACTTGCACTAAGATTCTGGCTTGAAATAATCTAACAAGCGATCGCCTGAATCAGCGCGTACCAATGCTACCACCACAACCGGCAGTGCAGCTAAACGGGGATATACTAGATAGCGAGGCTTCCACTCGGGATTGAACTTTTCTTTGAAGCTGTGTAGTCCCTTAAAGTTGTAAAACTGATTCAAGTGTTCATACAGATAATGCAATACCCTCTCCAGACGCGCAGATTGCCGAGTTTTGCCAACACCAGAGAGCGCCGATAGGCCCAGATTGAAGCCTTCGTAACCCAGCTGTTGAAAGTGCTGCAGCATTGAGGCAAACAAAAATTCCATTGTTCCATTCTCAACCTCAGTTCGCCGCCGCATCAAATCAACGGTGACTTCGTTGATCTGATACCCCGGGACCAAATTGGCAAAAGCGCTAATCTGACCTTCTGGTGTATACACAACCGCCACTCGGCTCTCACGCACATAGGCATCGTAAAACCAACCCACAGAAAACTTTTTTTCTGCCCCATTCATCAGATGGAGCCATTCATCACTAACTGCCCTTAACTGCCGCAGCAACTCATCCGGAATCGGTGGCTCATAAAAATTGATTTGATGCCCCGATTTGGTGAGGCGATTTATGGCGGTCCTTAAGTTCTGGTTTGCTTTACCCTTGAGGGTAAAGGTCTGAAGATCTACGACCGCTTCCTCGCCAATTTGCAGCGCCCGGAAGCCTAGAGAGCGATAGAGGTCGATATCATCTGGCAATGTTTGGTAAAAAGCTGGATACCAATCATTGCGATCGCAGAAATGTTGGAAGCCCAAAATTGCCTCGGTTCGATCATCTGGAGGACCAATTGGATCACCCAGTGAGATCGCGCCCCGCCCCTTAGGTACATAAGCAATTACACTACGACTTGACGGGCTGAAATAGTAAGATTTATCCTCTAGAAGGGCAAGACTTGCCAAAGAAGACCGCCCATACTTTTCGACAATTTCTTCCGCCCGTTTTAGCTCGGCTAGGGCAGCTGAGTTACGCAGCAACACCGGTCGCAAGAGCATCAATAGGGCATAAGTTAGTGTGATAATACCAACAGCATAAATCGAATTCGCAAAAAACTTACCAAACCGATTTTTGGGTTCTAGACCATCATTATCGACTGTGAAAAACATTGCCAGGGTTTGGAGCAGCGAGTCCTTCAGAGTAAAGTGAACCGTGTGATGGTCAACCGTGAACAGGTGGTCTAGGAAGAAAAAGCCTGCAGTCCCATAGGCAAGCGTAAACAGCAACGCTCCAAATAATACTCGAATGCCTTGGGCAATCGAAGGACGATCTGACTGAGCGGTAAATACGTGGCGCATCAGGATTAACTGGAGTAGCAGCACTGCCGCTAACAGACTTTCCTCATAGTCCAATCCCTTCACCAAGTGGCTGATAATCGACACAATTAACAAGCCAACTGTCAGCAACCAAGCAACCCGTTTGCGTCTTAATAGATTAGTTGCCAGGGTTAGCAGCACAAAGCCAGTAATTGCAGCAAACAGGTGTCCGCCTGCCCGAATATAGAAGGGGAAAAATTGCTTCAGCAACGCTGTCCGTTCTGGAAAGCTAGGTGTCACCGCCGACAGCAAATTAACTACACCTACCAATCCGGTTAAGATTGACGCCGTCCATAACCCAATTCGAGTGCGTTGCGTCAGCACAGTACCTCCTAACCTATCGACAATCACAACTAAAGACCGCCTGCCAGTCATATCGTCTGCGGTTAATACCGATTCACCATCAGCACACGGTATGATTTCAAGAACGTAGCGAAGCAGATACTGATGACTTCCTTTCAGGTGTTGAAACAAGCGCTATTTTAAACTGCTCTCCAACATAACTCAATGAGTCTGCCAAATGCTTGTGAAAGTAGTTCCATCCTACATCTGGCCCAGAAATTCCATGGCCTCCTGGAAAGACACGGAACTCATTGGCAATGCCCAACCCGTCTAACGTCTGATGAAACTGCTCAGTAGAAGCAAGAAATCTAGGATCCCCTTGCCCAACATCTAAATAAGCACGCAAGTGCCGACGTTCCTGTACTGGCAGTTGTTGAACCAGGTACTGTGGGCTATTAGCAGGACCACTAGAGTCAGTAAAGTAACCGCCATGGCTAAACAGAACATTAAAATTATCTAAGTAGCGCAACCCAATATTAAAAGCTCCCCAACCGCCTGAAGAGAGCCCCCCGATTGCCCAAAACTCAGGTGAATCTAGCGTTCGGTAACGCGATTTAACTACTTTAACCAACTCAGAGCCAATCATCGTACCCACCTTACCATTGGGACCGTCATAGTATTGAGGATCCCAGAGTGGACTGGAACCTCGGTTATCGTTACCGTCTGGTGTAATGATAATCGATGGAGGGAGTTTATCCTTCGTGTAGAGAGAATGTAGTACAGACGAAGCAGCAATCTTCTCCTCCCAGGCGCGAGCATCATCATGCCCCCCATGCAGCAGGAAAATTACTGGATAGCGTTTTTTGGGGTGTTGAGCATAGCTAGGCGGTAAAATCACGCCGTAAGTACGGGCTTCGCCCATAGCAGCACTATTGAATGTTTCCAGCTGAAACTTCATTTTTTTATCTTTCGTTAACTGGGGACGATCTAACTGAGGAGCACCTTCAATAAATACGTACCAGTATCCGATTGCTACTATCAAGGCGACTGTACTCGCCGCACCAAGCCCCAAAAGTCTTTTAAGTCGCAACTTCATGCCAATAAAAAGAGTCAGGCTAAATAAGCACAGTATTTCCCTAAACTATAAACAACACAAGATGCACTTCGCACCAACTTTGCTTGCCGCCAGTTAGGGCCTGTCACGATCTGCTCTGAATCAAATTCCAACAATTTTACATGAATTGATAAAACTTAACTGATTTTTGCAGCCTTGTGAAGTCTTGATGAAGAAAGGGGTGTGGGGGAGCCAGGTTGCTCGTTTGCTCTGCGCCGTTAGCAGAACTGATACTGTAGGGTGTGGGGTGTGGAAAAAAAGAGGTAGAAACCTCAGCATAAAGTATGGATATTTTGATTGTTGAGGATGAACCGGAAATCGCTCGGCTGATCCAGCTAGCTTTAGAAACAGAAGGATTTTCCTGCCACAGCTGCCGTGATGGACTAAGTGCGTTACGGGTTTTTCAAGAACAACAACCGGATTTAATCATCCTCGACTTGATGCTCCCTGGGTTGGATGGCCTAGAAGTGTGTGCCCGAATCCGACAGAAACCGGGTGCAAAAGACCCTTATATTTTGATGCTGACGGCTAGGGGTGAGGAAATAGACCGCGTTATTGGTTTGTCTACTGGAGCCGATGATTACCTTGTCAAACCCTTTAGTCCCAGGGAGTTGGTTGCCAGAGTCCGGGCGCTATTGCGACGTAGCCTGCGGCAAGCAGGTGCTCATCAGATCTATCGTACTAAGCATTTTATAGTTGATGTGGAGCAACGCTCTGCCAGTCGCCAGATGAGCCCCGAGCAATCTGAAACCCTAGACTTAACAACCTTGGAATTTAACCTGCTAACTACATTTGTCAGCAATCCTAGTCGAGTGTGGAACCGTACCCAGCTAATTGACAAACTTTGGGGTAGCGACTTTTTCGGTGATGAGCGGGTAGTGGATACTCATGTCGCTCGGTTGCGGAAAAAAATTGAGCCTGATCCTGCCAATCCAACGTTCATCAAAACCGTTGTTGGCGTCGGCTATAAGTTCGAAGATCCAGCTGTTTAGTGATGCTAAAGACTAGAGTAGACTTGCGATCGCGGCTATTTCTTTCCCACTTACTTGTAATGATGGTGGGAGTAGGCAGCTTCGTCGTTATTAGCAAATTGTCTTCACCCCGCTTTTTTGTCCTGCACCTCGAACAGCTAGAAGTAAAGAGGTTCATCAATATACGCTATGCCCATGCCGAACTGGTGAAAGGGTTCGATCTTGCCTGGAGGCGTAGCACTTTGTGCTCAGTTATTGTCGGCGCAACAGCAGCTGGGGGATTAAGTTACTTGGTGTCTAAACGGATTATGCAGCATTTGACCGATATGGAACAAATTACCCAAAAGTTTGCTTCAGGCCAACTAGATGAGCGGTTGCCGGCAAGTGACATTCCAGAACTTAACCGACTCGGTGCAAGTTTTAACCGCATGGCTGCCAGTCTTGAAGGAGTGGAACAGCGGCGTCGGGAACTGATTGGAGATCTGACCCATGAGCTGCGAACGCCGCTGACGGTGGTGCGAGGCTATCTGGAAGAACTTGCTGACGGGAGGATTGAGCCTTCTCCAGAGGTTTATCTGCGGTTGACAAGAGAAACCAAGCGGCTAGAGCGGTTGGTCAATGATTTGCAAGAACTGTCGAAGGCAGAGGCTGGTTATTTGCCGATTAATCTGCAGCCGGTCAACCTACGTCCCCTATTAGAGTCATTAATGCAAAAGTTTTCCGACCAACTGCTCGAAGATGGCCCAGTTCTGCGATTAGAATGTTCACCCCAATTACCTCTTGTCTTGGCTGATATTGATCGCACAGAGCAGGTGCTGGTCAACCTGCTTGGTAATGCCCTACGTTACACATCTAATGGTTCGATTACCATTCGAGCTGTGACTGAATCCAGAAAGCTCTGGATCGCAGTCATTGATACAGGCATCGGTATTTCCCCAAAGAATTTGCCTCATGTATTTGAGCGCTTCTGGCGGGCTGACCAATCTCGGGCTCGGCATTCTGGGGGAACCGGCATTGGTTTAGCCATCTCTCGCCGATTGGTTGAGCTTCAAGGTGGTCAGATTTCGGTTGAGAGCAAACTTGGCAAGGGCAGCACCTTTCGTTTTTTCCTACCCTTGGCTTAACAGAGCAGAGGAAAAATTGACACACATTCATCATAGCTCTGTCATATCCGGCTGTTAGCTTAGAAGATGTCTAGCTTTTAGACTGTGCCAATGTACAGCACTTTATCTTAAAGTATTTGAATCTCGCGTTCAAGTGATGCTTCCTGTTCTTTTAGCTATGTTCTTGGTAAGTCTACTTACTCTGTCTGGGTTGGCTGCCCTTGACTACCTGTTCCCTAACAATCGTCCCCAAGATTAAGAAACAGCAACAATCCGATTTGAGTTGTGAACTTGTAAGCGCCGGCGACATGATCTGCAAGGGTAGCAGGCTTGGAAAGCCTGCACTACGAAACGTTTTACGGATTAGTTAGGATTGTTGTAGTAATGTGGAAAATACTGAGCTCAAATTATTGCCTACGACATTAGAATAAATTATCGCTGCGATCAGTCCAGCTGAGCCGAACAGTTAGACCTCGGAGTTGGACCTACTGACTACGCTAGTATAATGTATTTTTTATTAATAAACGAATTTATTCTGGATAACAAAAGATGGTTTAAAACACTCTCGTAACTCATATTTTATATTATTAAGTAAGCATTTCGGTCAAGCTTTGAACAAATGTAATTGTATAGAGGTTATTGAGGGATAATTAACGTGAAGATATTTTTATGCGCTTTAGTATTTGATTACCTGCTTATGGCTTCCTGCTTTTTCAACAAATGGCTAAAATTATTTAATCAAGATTCTACTATGTCTTCAGAGGATAGGCTTTTATCTAAGTGGATTCTAGTTATAGCAACCATCTTGTGGCCTATTGTTGTTCCTATCGCTTACATAGAACTATTGAAAACACAAGAAATTAATGTTACGGATGTCCCTGTGAGTGAGCGCCCAAGTAACTTGCGTCCTCTTCTCGTCTCTATATTTCTAAGTAGTTTGATCTCTATGTCTGGGGTAGCTGCGATCGCCTACATGTTTGCGTACCATAATTCCTAAGAAATGAAAGAGGGGAGGGGCCCCTCCCCTCTTCAGGGCTACTGCTCTACCTCGGCCGCCTCAGTGGGAAAAGCGCTGGGTTGCACGACTAAGCTAAGGTTCTGTCCGTTGCGACGCAGATCTACTCGCACGTTTCCACCAACAGAGCTATCTTCTACTGCCTGTTGTATGGTGCTAGCATTTGTAACTGGCTGACCATTGAGCTTTTGGATCACATCCCCAGAACGTAGCCCAGCTTTAGCGGCAGGGGAATCTGGCACTACTTTAACGACTAAGACACCTCGCTCTTCATTAACACTCAAACCAATATTAGGATCGCTGTTTATCTCTTTTTTGAGTTCAGGCGTCAGCGTTGCCATCTGAATTCCCAGATAAGGATGATCCACCTTGCCTTTGGCAACCAACTGAGTAGCAATGCGTTGAGCAGTATTGATGGGAATGGCAAAGCCTAGTCCTTGGGCACCTTGGATAATGGCTGTGTTCATGCCGACCACCTCGCCTCGAGCATTCAGCAGTGGCCCACCAGAGTTACCGGGATTAATCGCCGCATCGGTTTGAATAAACTGAACTCGCTCACTATTGCCAGCACCGATAGCACTACTGTCGCGCCCAGTCGCACTAATGATACCGCTGGTCACAGTATTATCAAAACCGAGGGGATTACCGATCGCGATCGCCCATTGCCCAGGCTTCACCTGGTTTGAGTTGCCCAAAGGAATTGTGGGAAGGTTGTTAGCCTGAATTTTGACGACGGCGACATCCGTTACTGGATCGGCACCCAATACCTTACCTTTAAAGCTACGACCATCCTTAAGAATTACGTTTACAGTATCAGCCCCATTCACCACGTGGGCATTGGTGAGAATGCGCCCATCAGCACCGATGATGAAGCCAGAGCCCACCCCTCGTTGAACCCGTTTCTGCTGTGAATTTGGCAATTGAGACCCTCCAAAGAATTGGCGGAAAAAGGGGTCATTGAAGATATCTGGTGCGCGACTGGTTACTGTTTGGGTAGTGACAATTCGCACTACAGCTGGTCCGATTTTTTCAACCACAGTAGTAACAAAGTTAGGATCTGCAGCCATTGGTAAACCCGCAGCTACCGTCTGAGCGACCGGCAGGGTAGACGCTTGAGCGGTAGACGATTGAGGCGACTGCTGATTGGTTGAAGCGAGATAGCTACCTGAAAAGGCGGCACCGGCTCCTAGCAGCACCAGAGACAAATAGCCCCCTACCTTTTGCCAAGGGGCAGCGCTATGGGGTTTAGGGGCTGAAGCGTTGAAGGCAATGCTGTTAAGTTTCCCTGACGGGTTGTCTCGATCTCGCGGTTGGGTTTGCATAGAAAGGATAAAGGCGGAAGAATGAAGGCAGAATTAACTCATTATTCTGACTTCTATATTCTGAATTTAGCCACCCTTTATGACATTGTTGTTACAGCAATGTTGCGCTATGATGAAAAGTTTTGTTGCTAGGTGGCTGAAGGAGGCAATGTCGATTTTTGTCATTGGGTGTCCAACTGAAGGCGATATTAGTCTAAGGTTAGTTCCTGAACAAATTGAGGTCGTGCCAACTGAGTTGATTTTAACTTTTGCTCCAGGGTAGTCCAATCTTCTTGCTCGATATAGTGAGTTAACGCTTCAAGGTGGTGACGATAGTGTTGAAGCGCTCTTAGCAATTCCTGCCGGTTGTAACGCGCCATCATCAGCCCCAACTCAGGATTACCGCCCCCCACACGGCTAGTATCCCGAAACCCAGAACTTGCCAACTGTTGCGCTAATGCCAAAACATCGGGGTTGGTCTCACTCATACAGGAAGCAATCAACCCAGCACTAACCATGACTGGCAAATGAGATATCCAGCTTACTGCCCGATCATGCTCATCCGGGCGACAACGATAGACACTAGCTCTGAGTTGAAGTGCAATTGTCTCCACGGTTCTCACTGCCTGAGGTGGTGTCGTTGCTACTGGTGTCAGCACATAAGGCTTCAACGCAAATAAATTAAGCTGGGCGGCTTCAATGCCACTATCTGTTTTCCCAGCCATTGGGTGTCCACCGACAAAATTAGGCCAAAGGGGAGCTACTGCCTCAACTACTGGTGCTTTGACGGAACCCACATCAGTTAAAACTGTACTGGGAGAAAGATGGGGAATAATTTGCTCTACGGTAGGAACGATTGCCGCTAGGGGCGTACAAATAAACACCACTTCTGTCGCTGCCAGTAGGCCAGGGTTAACACTGGCATCATCCACAACTCCCCTTGCGATCGCCCGTTCACATGTTGATTCACGCCGACTGAACCCTAAAACTTGGTGTCCCTGCGAGCGTAAATCTAGCCCCAAGGAGCCGCCAATTAGTCCAAGTCCGACAATTCCAATATTCACTTTTGTTATTGCCCCGTTAGAAACTGCATCTCCTCAGTCTCCCATCAGAGGGGCAGGGCTCAGCCCTCCAGGGAGTTTTCTAGAATGAACCGAGCACCCAGACTATCTCTGCCACCACCAAAGGAGAAAGCTTGAGTGTTACCGAAAAATTGGGTCTAAAGCCCCGTCCTTCGCTTGACGGCTTTTTATTAGACTCCTCCGACCATTTTATGATGGATGTGCTACTATAAAAGTAGGAGGAAACACCATGCTAGTGTTCGAGTTCAAAACCTACGGCAAAGCTAACCAATTTCAAGCAATCGACCAAGCGATCCGAACGACTCAGTTCATTCGGAATAAGGCGATTAGATTGTGGATGGATGGGCAAGCTAAGTCTTGGATTGAACTCTCACGCCACTGCACTCTACTGGCTCATGAGTTTCCGTTTGCCAATAATTTGAACTCAATGGCACGTCAAGCAGCGGCAGAACGTGCATGGGCTGCCATAACTCGCTTCTATGATAATTGCAAGAAGCAGGTTCCGGGCAAAAAAGGCTACCCAACTTTTCAGCAGGATTGCCGTTCAGCCGAGTACAAGACATCGGGGTGGAAGTTATCCTCCGACCGTAAATCAATCACGTTCACAGATAAGAATGGGATTGGTAAACTCAAACTGAAAGGTACACGCGATCTACACTTCGTTCAGCCAGAACAAATTAAGCGAGTTAGGTTGGTGAGACGTGCAGATGGATACTACGTTCAGTTTTGCGTATCGGTAGAGCGAGATGATTGCGTCGAGCCTTCTGGCAGAGCTATTGGGTTAGATGTGGGCCTAAATGATTTCTACACGGATTCAAATGGTCAAACTGTTGATAATCCAAGATTTCTTCGCTTGGGAGAGGAGAGGTTAAAGAAGGCTCAAAAACGTGTGTCAAAGCGCGTTAAGGGGTCAAACAACAGACAGAAAGCAAGAATTGTTCTAGGCAAGCGCCATCTCAAGATAAGTAGGCAGCGTAAAGACCATGCCGTAAAATTGGCACGGTGCGTAATCACATCAAACGATGTAGTCGCCTACGAAGACTTGAGAATCAAGAATATGGTGAAGAATCAAAGGCTAGCTAAGTCGATTAACGATGCATCCTGGTATCAGTTCCGCGTATGGCTTGAGTACTATGGCAAAGTCTTCGGAAAGATAACTATTGCTGTAAACCCTGCTGGAACAAGCCAGGAATGCTCTAGATGTGGAGCTGTGGTTAAGAAAACGCTATCTACAAGAACACACGTTTGTCGGTGCGGGTGCATTTTAGATCGAGACCATAACTCAGGTAAAATCATCCTAAGTCGAGGATTGGCTACCGTAGGGCATACGGGAAGCTACGGACTAGATCCGTGCAACGCTTGGGGAGAGGTGACCGCTACTAAAGCTGGAGTAATCCTGCCTTAGCAAGTTGCCTCGCTGAACCAAGAATCCCCATGCCTTCAGGCTGGGGAGTGTCAAAGAGTCATTGCTATTCAGGATCTCAACAGCAAAATTGATGATTTTTTCGTCACTGAGCTGAGCTGATTCATCAAGCTCAGGTTCAGCGAGTCGAAAGCGCTCACCATCTTTTTGCAAAGCCAGACGAGCAGCCTGATAATCCTGCTCTAAGAGGGCGTAACTTTTGGCTAGGGTATGAAGTTTAGAAACATTTGAGGGGAAAGTCTGACCAATTTCGTTTAGCTGCTTCTGCAAATCAGCAGGTAAGGAATTGTCCAACCGCATTAGGGCTGCGAGGAAGGCGAGGAGGGTAATTGTATCTAGGGAGTCCATTTAGCAGAGTCTGCCTGTAATGGTGAAGGCTGCCCAGTAGTAGGGGTGGTCATAAAGCTTTTCATCTGGTCTCATTGTACTGATTTTATCAAGCTCTGTTTCTAAGAAAGGTCTAATTCTTCCTTCATCAGGCGGCAGTTGAGTGAGGAACATTTTATACCATTCCTTGAGTTGCTCAACAGTCAGTTCCTTCAACCATTCGGTTGCTTCTGCCAGGGCAGTTGCCTCGGATTTGCCTGTCTGCCGCCGTCTGTAAAACTCGATCATCACTAAGGCAGTGGCAGCTGATTCTACTGTCCACAGGGTACTTACTACACGGGCAACTCCCCTGCTCATAAAGCCACTAACTAAACCCACATACTCAGTGGTGATAGTTTGGTTACCAGTGATGGCAGTTTCGCAGGCAGAGAGGCTAACGAGGTTGTAACTTATGAGATTCTTTTGGCAGATTTTTTCTAAGGTCAGTTTGTCCCCATCTGCCAAGGCTAATTCTGATTTTTTAGGATTACTAAAATGGTGGGTTCCATGCCCAGTAAAGTGAAAGACACTGTAGTTAGTAGATAAAGCATCTTCGACCTGCCTTTTGGTAGCATGTATCGATTGAATGCGTTTAGAATTGTCGAACATCTGGCTAATAGCCTCTGATTCAATTTGTGCAAATCCCAGTGAGGTATCTGCTTTTTTTCTAGGAGGAGCTTCTACGCTAAGAAGGTGATTGATAGTATTCAGTTGCCTTTTCTCTAGTTTGATACCAATCTGGGTACTGGGCAGATAGGCAATTGAGAAACAAAAATTGTTAGTAAACAGAGCATGTAGGGGAAATCTATGCAAGTCGCGGTGAGGAATTAAAAGTAGCTGGTTGATGCTTTTTAGTTCCTGTTCAATTGCAGTAATGTTAAGAATGTTTTTGAGCTTTTCCAGCCTTTCTTCCATGTCTACTCGCCAGGAATGGTTGCTTTGGCTTTGTTCGTCTTTTGCTTGGCTGCGATAGTCTGTGTATTTTTTAGTCCAATCTTCAACCAAATTTTCAAACTCGCGCAGGCGTTGTACGTGTGTTGGTAGTCCTTCCTCATCCATCAATGTAGGCGTAGTGATGACGATGGGTGATGAGGCGTTGTATTTTAGGACAAAAGTGGTGAGGGCAACTGGGCTAAGGTGCCAATAAACAATAGCTGTTGTGGGGTTGAGCAGCTGTTTGATCTCGTTCCAAGTGGGTGAATAAATCTCATCGCTACCAGCATAAAGTAGCCAAGACAAGCAGGCATTTTTGCCCTGCTCTGCGGTTTCTAGGGCGGCGCACCAGTTTCCTGACTGGACTGCTAAATCAACAGTCAACTGGTTAAACCCAGCAAATTTGAAATTCAGCTGTTTCTTCTTACCAAGACTTTTTGCATCATCCAGCAAGCGCCGCAACAAATCGGTACCGCGCCGTCCTAATTCTTTAGCTTCGGTAGTTTCTCTCAAACCCAGATGGGCTTCGAGCAAGTCTTGGAAAACCTCTAGACACGCCTCTGGAAACGCTTGATTTGTGAGAATTTCCAGAGCCTCATTGTACTCTGCTACAGCTTGGTACCAATAGGAAAAGGGTTTTGAATCTTGATGCCCTCGAATATAGTGAGCATTGCCAATTGCCTGATGCAATCTGCCCCAGCCTTCTGGGTGAGTGCCTGGATGAACATACTTCAAACCTTCCTCATAGCTTGCCAATCTCCCATCATAGCCGCGCTGGTTCAGGACAGGATTTTTCTGGGCAATGCCACTCCGGGTAATATTACTTAAGGAAGTCAGTCGAAGGTCAAAATAAACTAAATTACCAGATGCAAGCCCTCGACCAAGCCAGGATTCCCAGTTGTCAGGTTTGATTTGCAGGGCGCGATCAAAGTTACTGATTGCCTCCTCATAAAGGAATAATTTACTGAACACCTCGCCCCGATTGTTCCAAGCTTGGTGAAAAGCGGGTTTGATTTTAATAGCGTTGTCGTAGCTAGCGATTGCTTCTTCTAAAAGTCCTAAGTCCTTCAACGCCACACCCCGGTTACTCCAAGCTTCGTAGTCGTAGGGTTTGGTTTTAAGGATATTGTCGTAGCTAGCGATTGCTTCTTCTAAAAGTCCTAAATCTTTCAGTGCCAAGCCTCGGTTATTCCAAGCTTCGTCAAAGTCAGGTTTGATTTGAGTAGCTTTGTCATAACTAGCAATCGCTTTTTCCCAGCGCCCTAACTTATACAGCGCAATGCCTCGGCTGAACCAAGCTTCGTGCTTGTCCGGTTTTATTCCAATAGCTTTGTCGAAGCTAGTGATCGCGTCTTCATAGCGACCTAAGTCCTGTAGCGCCATGCCTCGGTTGCACCAAGCTTGGTGGTCGTCGGGTTTGATGTCAATAGCTTGCTCATAACTATCGATTGACTCTTTCAATCGTCCTAAGTTAGAGAGTGCATTGCCCCGGTTGTTCCAAGCTTCGTGAAAGTCGGGTTTAACTTCAATTGCTTTATCATAGCCAGCAAGCGCCTCTTCCAATCTTCCTAAGTTAAAGAGCGCAATGCCTCGGTTGAACCAAGCTTGGTGGAAGTCAGGTTTTGATTCAATTGTTTTATCATAGCTAGCGATCGCGTCTTCGTAGCGACCTAAGCCAAAAAGCGCATTGCCCCGCTCAAACCAGGCTTCATGGAAGTTGGGTTTGATTTGAGTGGCTCTTTCCCAACTGGCAATAGCTTGCAACCAATTCCCTGCGTCGTACTGCTGAACGCCTTGGCTGTAGCAAGCTACTGCCTCCTCTGGAGCCGATTGACCAACTGCATCGAATTGATTAATCACCGCCTCTGCCTGAGAATCATTCTCCCTTTGCTCCCCACTATTAACGGGGGTGTTTGCCCAATGTGCTTCAGCTGGCTTTATCAGCAGTTGCATTCCAATTTCATAGGCAACCTCTGTGATTTCTCCGCAGCCCAACTCACCTAGCTGCACCATCCGCGCTGCTAACTCATTATTCGATACGGGTGAAGCTAGCAATCTTTCTCCAAATCGCCGCAGCCACGCTACCCATAACTCTTGCTTACCCCTCTCGGACAGCACCTCAAAAAACCGCAAAACTCGCGACTGCTGCCAACCATGAGCTACCCCTTCTAATAGTAACCGTTCAGGGGGAGTCAGAGTGGGGATGAGTAATCGGGAAGAGAGTCTGATAAACTGACAGGCATGAAGGATGAGCAGAAACCCGCTAGAAAGCCAGAGATTCCCAAACAGGATTGGGAA
>JAABUQ010007999.1_pt1 | contig 15008 bp, 14 predicted proteins | sample 5560001 | NCBI WGS metagenome assembly JAABUQ01 (sample SAMN10711888, study PRJNA513371) | rock metagenome | isolation source: Antarctica rocks | place: Antarctica: Victoria Land, Finger Mt nord | collected 2015-12-18 | reverse complement strand
TCAAGTTGTCCGGTCTGCGCGGGCGCGGCGGCGCCGGGTTCCCGACGGGGATCAAGTGGAACACCGTCCGGCTGGCGGAGGCGGACCGCAAGTACGTCGTCTGCAACGCCGACGAGGGAGACAGCGGTACCTTTGCCGACCGCATGCTGATGGAGGGCGACCCGCTCAGCCTGGTGGAAGGCATGACGATTGCCGCCGTCGCGGTGGGAGCGACCAAGGGCTACATCTACACCCGGTCCGAGTACCCGCACGCGATCCGCACCATGCGCCGGGCGATCGAGGCCGCGCGCCGGGCGGGGATGCTGGGCGAGGACATCATGGGGTCCGGCCACGCGTTCGACATCGAGGTGCGGATGGGCGCCGGGGCCTACATCTGCGGGGAGGAAACCTCACTGCTGGAAAGCCTGGAGGGCAAGCGCGGCACCGTGCGCGCCAAGCCGCCGCTGCCGGCCATCGAGGGGCTATTCGGCCGTCCGACCGTGGTGAACAACGTCCTGTCGCTCGCCAGCGTGCCCTGGATCATGGCGAACGGCGCCGCCGCCTACGCCGGGTTCGGCACCGGGCGGTCGCTCGGCACGCTGCCGGTGCAGCTTGCCGGCAACGTGGCGCGCGGCGGGCTGGTCGAAATCCCGTTCGGCGCGACCATCCGCAGCCTGGTCGAGGATTGGGGCGGGGGCACGGCGAGCGGCCGTCCGTTCCGCGCCGTGCAGATCGGCGGGCCGCTCGGCGCATACTTCCCGGAGGCGCTGCTGGACACGCCGCTCGACTACGAGGCGATGGCCCGGGCCAACGGCTTGCTGGGGCACGGCGGCGTCGTGCTGTTCGACGACACGGTGGACCTGGCGAAGCAGGCGCGCTTCGCCTTCGAGTTCTGCGCCGCCGAAAGCTGCGGCAAGTGCACGCCCTGCCGCATCGGCGCGGTGCGCGGCATGGAGGTCATCGACCGCATCGTGGCCGGCATCGAGCCGGCGAAGAACTTCGCCGTGCTGGACGATCTGTGCGAGACGATGACCGACGCCTCGCTCTGCGCCATGGGCGGGTTAACGCCCGTGCCGGTGAACAGCGCGCTGACCCACTTCCCCGAGGATTTCGACCGCGCCGGGCGCCTGCCCATGGCCGCGGAATAGGAGACACGGCATGACCCTAATCCGCGAGCTAGACACCGGCACGCCCATCCGCGTGGCGGACACGACGGTGACGCTGACCATCGACGGGCAGTCGGTGACGGTGCCGAAGGGCACTTCCATCATGGCGGCGGCGGCCAGCATGGGCACGCAGGTGCCGAAGCTATGCGCGACCGACAGCCTGGAGCCGTTCGGCTCCTGCCGCCTGTGCATCGTGCAGATCGAGGGCCGCCGGGGATATCCGGCCTCCTGCACCACCCCGGCGGAAGAAGGCCTCGTGGTGCACACGGAAAACAGCGCCATCGCCAAGCGGCGGCGCGGGGTGATGGAGCTGTACATCTCCGACCACCCGTTGAACTGTTTGACCTGCTCGGCCAACGGCGACTGCGAGCTGCAGGACATGGCGGGCAAGGTCGGCTTGCGTGAGGTGCGCTACGGCTACGACGGCGCCAACCACCTGGCGGCGCCGACGGACGAGAGCAACCCTTACTTCACCTTCGAGGCCAGCAAGTGCATCGCCTGCTCCCGCTGCGTGCGGGCGTGCGAGGAAACCCAGGGCACCTTCGCGCTGACCATGGAGGGCCGCGGCTTCGCCTCCAAGATCTCCGCCGGCGGCACGGATTTCATGGGGTCCGAGTGCGTGTCCTGCGGCGCCTGCGTGCAGGCCTGCCCCACCGCGACGCTGAACGAGAAGTCCGTCATCGCCCTCGGCACGCCCGAGCATTCGGTCGTCACCACCTGCGCCTATTGCGGCGTCGGCTGCTCCTTCAAGGCGGAAATGAAGGGTGAGACCGTCGTGCGAATGGTGCCCTACAAGGACGGCAAGGCCAACGCGGGCCATTCCTGCGTCAAGGGGCGCTTCGCCTTCGGCTACGCGACGCATAAGGACCGCAAGACCAAGCCGATGATCCGCGCGGCGATCACCGACCCGTGGCAGGAAGTGTCTTGGGAAGAGGCCATCGCCCACGCGGCGAGCGAGTTCAAGCGCATCCAGGCGCAGTACGGCCGGGACAGCGTCGGCGGCATCACCTCCTCGCGCTGCACCAACGAAGAAACCTTCCTGGTGCAGAAGCTGATCCGCGGGGCGTTCGGCAACAACAATGTCGATACCTGCGCCCGGGTCTGCCACTCGCCGACCGGCTACGGCCTCAGCGCCACGCTGGGCACCTCGGCGGGCACCCAGGACTTCGCCTCGGTCGATCATTCCGACATGATCCTGGTGATCGGCGCCAACCCGACCGATGGGCACCCGGTGTTCGCGTCGCGCATGAAGCGGCGGCTGCGCGCCGGCGCCAAGCTGATCGTCGCCGACCCGCGGCGGATCGACCTCGTGCGCTCCCCGCACATCGAGGCGCAGCACCACCTGCCGCTGCTGCCCGGCACCAACGTCGCCCTGCTGAACGCGATGGCCCACGTGGTCGTCACCGAGGGCCTGATCGCCGAGGACTACGTGCGGGAGCGGTGCGACCTGGCGGAGTTCGAGAACTGGGCGCGCTTCATCGCGTTGGAAAAGAACTCGCCGGAGGCGAGCGAGGCGCTGACCGGCGTGCCGGCCGCCGAGGTCCGCTCGGCGGCGCGGCTATTCGCCACCGGGGGCAATGCCGCCATCTACTACGGGCTGGGCGTCACCGAGCACAGCCAGGGCACCACCACGGTGATGGCGATGGCGAACCTTTCCATGGCGACGGGCAACATCGGCAAGCTTGGCGCCGGGGTGAACCCGCTGCGCGGCCAGAACAACGTGCAGGGCGCCTGCGACATGGGCAGCTTCCCGCACGAGCTGACGGGCTACCGCCACATCTCGGACGACGCGGCGCGGGAGATGTTCGAGAGCTTCTGGGGCGTGCCGATCTCCGCCGACCCCGGCCTGCGCATTCCCAACATGCTGGACGACGCGGTGGAGGGCACCTTCAAGGCGCTGTACATCCAGGGCGAGGACATCGCGCAGTCCGACCCTGACACCCAGCACGTCACCGCCGGGCTGCAGGCAATGGAGTGCATCGTCGTGCAGGACCTGTTCCTGAACGAGACGGCGAAATATGCCCATGTCTTCCTGCCGGGGTCGTCGTTCCTGGAGAAGGACGGCACCTTCACCAACGCGGAGCGGCGGATCAACCGGGTGCGCAAGGTGATGTCGCCGCTGGGCGGCCTGGCCGATTGGGAGGCGACGGCCGCTTTGTCCAACGCGCTCGGCTTCCCCATGAACTACAGCCACCCCGGCGAGATCATGGACGAGATCGCCAGCCTCACCCCGAGCTTCGCAGGCGTGTCCTATGCCAAGCTGGACGCGGAGGGGTCGCTGCAATGGCCGTGTAACGAGACGGCGCCGCTGGGCACGCCGATGATGCATGTGGACCGCTTCGTGCGCGGCAAGGGCCGGTTCATGCTGACCGAGTTCGTGCCGACGGAAGAGCGCACCGGCGCGCTGTTCCCGCTGATCCTCACCACCGGGCGCATCCTGAGCCAGTACAACGTCGGCGCGCAGACCCGGCGCACCGAGAACAGCCGCTGGCACGAGGAGGACGTGCTGGAAATCCACCCCTTCGACGCGGAAAGCCGCGGCGTGCAGGACGGGGACTTGGTGGCGCTGGAAAGCCGCTCCGGCGACATCGCGTTGCGCGCCCGCGTCAGCGAGCGGATGCAGCCCGGCGTCGTTTACACCACCTTCCACCACGCCAAGACCGGCGCCAACGTCATCACGACCGACTTCTCCGACTGGGCCACCAACTGCCCGGAGTACAAGGTGACGGCTGTCCAGGTTCGGCGGACCAACCGGCCCTCGGAGTGGCAGGCGCGCTTCTTTGACGAGGACGTGTCGCTCACCCGGATCGCCGCCCCCCTCGATGCCGCGGAGTAGTGGGCGATGACCCCGGAGAAGCTGGCGCGGATGGCCAACGAGATCGCGGGCTTCTTCCGCGCCTACCCGGAGGAGCAGGCCTGCGCCGGCATCCGCGACCACCTGCTGGCGTTCTGGACGCCGAAGATGCGCTCGGGGTTCCTGGCGTTTGCCAGGGCAGGCGGGGCCGGCCTCGATCCGCTGGTGGCGAAGGCGCTGCGAAGCTGGCCGGACGCCGAAAGCCCGGTCGCCCGGGCCACCGCGCCGGCGGAGGCGGTCGGCCAGGGCGCCAGCGACGCCGGCTGACCCTGCCGGCATGGTGCGGTTGAACGAGATCAGGGCGGGGGAAACCGCCGCGGCGCTGCCGCCGGTGCCGGATGCCGGGGTGTTCTTTATCGGGCGCATCCATACGCCCTGGACCGACCGCCTCCTCTGCCCGCGCCAGGGCCGGCTTGATGGCCCGACCTGCCGGATCGAGGTGTTCGCGCCCTGGGCGCCGGTCGGGCTGGAGGGCGTGGGGCAATACGAGCGCCTGGAAGTGCTGTATTGGCTGCACCAGTCCCGGCGCGACCTGCTGCGGCAAAGCCCAGCGAATGACGGCTCCGCCCGCGGCACCTTCTCGCTCCGCTCCCCCGTGCGGCCCAATCCGATCGGCACCAGCCTGGTGCGCCTGCTCGGCATCGAGGGGAACAGCCTCCTGGTCCGCGGCCTCGATTGCCTGGACGGCACGCCGCTGATCGACCTCAAGCCGGACCGCTGCGCCTTCACGCCCGTTGCGCCGCGCCAGGCAGGAGATGATGAGGTGGCGACCTAGCAGCGTTCGGTCAGGCTAGTTCCGCATTGCTCACCGCAAGCAAGCGTTTTCATCGAGATGTTTCCGGATAGACCTTAAAGGATCAAGCATAAAAGATTTCGGATCCAACCAGGGCAGTATAAACCTTGTCAAGATCGAAAACGTTGGACGAACGAACTACATTCTTCAGGAGAGCCACCACAAAGCGTACTCACGTCTATGCGATATCGTTCGCCAGATTTTACCACTTCACGACAGACAATCACTGGTGTAGCGTCGCCTAATTTGCCGATCAACCAGAATCGTTGCCGTGTCACTTCCTTGATCGAAATTAGCTCAGGCGTCGCAAGGACGATTTCCCCCCGCGCGCTCATTGATATGGGCACCTACATATGGGTGTGACCTAGTTCGATTCACAAGTGCATGGTCCTCGCTGGGGTAGAAGCCTAGACTCCAGTTTATGGATCAGACCTACAACCTCAATGGCAGCTTCAAACCCATTACGAAGCGGATCGCCGATCTTGATGGCCCCGACTTCTACCCGACGCCGCGCTGGGCAACCTTTGCGCTGATTGAGAACGAACGGTTTCAGGGCGACATATGGGAGTGCGCCTGCGGCGATGGCGCTATGTCGGACGTGCTTTCCGAGACGGGCAGGACGGTTGCGAGTTCCGATCTTTATGATCGCGGCTTCGGCGGGGTCGGCCACAATTTCCTGACAACCAAGCGGACAGCGCCCAACATCGTCACCAACCCGCCTTTCCACAGCGCGGAGAACTTCATGAAGATGGCGGCGCAGCAGGCGCAGGGCAAATTTGCCCTGCTGCTCCGGTTGGCGTTCTTGGAAGGCGCAAACCGTGCCAACACGATCTTCCACCGCACACCCCCGAGCCGGGTGTGGGTCTTTAGTGAGCGCATCACCTTCTATCCGAAAAACGCGAAGGTCGCAGGAAGCGGAACTACGGCTTATGCGTGGTTCGTTTGGGACAAGGACCATGCTGGCCCGACCGAACTCGCGTGGTTTAAGCCGGGCTTTAAGGCTCGCCATCGCGCTCCATGATGCCCATGACGGCGGCCTTGTTCGCGCCGCCCTGGCTGCCCGGCGTCTTCTTGTGAGCGTGCTTGTTCTTTTCCTTGCCGCCAACATAGGTCTCGTCGGCTTCGACCATGCTCTCAAGCGGTTTGTTGAAGGATTTGGTTGGGGCCGCGTGCCGCAGGCGGTGCAGCAAAAACCAAGCGGATTTCTGCGTGATCTTGAGGTCTTTCGCAAGCTGGGTGGACGCGATGCCCTTGGTGTGGCTTGTCACCATCCAGATCGCCATGAACCACTTGCGGAGCGGCAGCTTGGTGTCCTCGAAGATCGTCCCGACCTTGATGGAGAACCGCTGGCGGCAGTCGCCGCACTTGTGGGTGCGGTTGTCCGCGAAGTGGTAAACCTTGGCACTGCCGCAGTAGGGGCAGAACGCGCCGTCCTTCCAGCGGATGGCCCGGAGATGGTCGATGCAGACCTGCTCGTCGCTGAACACTTCCATCATCTGCATCAGGCTGTCGAACTGCTGGATCATGATTGCACCCTACCGATGCAGCCGATCTAGTGTCCTGATCCAGAAGTTCGCTGCATTATGATGTGATCTCGGTGTGCGCGGTCCGGGCGCAGAAGCGTTCGACGCTGGCGAGGATGTCGGAGGCCGACTTGGTCCAACGGAACGGCTTTGGGTTCGCGTTGTGTTGGTCGATGAAGCCCGTGACGGCTGCCTTGAGCTGGACGACGCTCTGGTGGACGCCGCGCCGTATCTGCTTTTCGGTGATCAGGGCGAAGAAGCGCTCGGCCTGGTTCAGCCACGACGCGCTGGCCGGCGTCAGGTGGACGTGCCAGCGCGGGCGCTTGGCCATCCAGTCCCGGATCAGTTGCGTCTTGTGCGTGGCGTGGTTGTCCATCACGAGGTGAACGTCGAGGTCAGCCGGCACGGCTTCCTCGATCCGGTCGAGGAAGCGGCGGAACTCGGATGCGCGATGGCGCGGGCAGCATTCGCCGACGACGCGGCCCGTCGCCGCATCGAGTGCCGCGAACAGACTGGTCGTGCCGTGGCGCGTAGAGCCGTGGGTGCGCCGCGCCGCCTGGCCTGGGCGCATGGGCAGCATCGGCTGGCTGCGGTCGAGCGCCTGGATTTGGCTTTTCTCGTCCACACACAGCACCAGCGCCCGGCCAGGTGGGGCCATGTAAAGGCCGACCACGCCTCGCACTTTGGCCACGAAGTCAGGGTCGGTCGAGAGCTTGAACGTTTCCAGCCGGTGCGGCTGCAAGCCGAACGCGCGCCAGATGCGCTGCACGGTGGACACCGACAGCCCGCTTGCCCGCGCCATGCCGCGCGAACTCCAGCGCGTCGCGTCCTTGGGCACGCTTTCCAGGGTGGCCGTGACCAACGCCTCGATCCGCTCGTCCTCCACAGTGCGGGGCGCACCGGGCCTGGGCTCGTCGCGCAGGCCGTCCACCTGCTGCGCCGCGAAGCGCCGCCGCCACTTGCCGACTGTGGGCTGGCACACGTCCAGACTGGCCGCCGCGTCTTTGTTCTGCGCGCCGTCCGCGCAGGCCAACACGATCCGCGCCCGCAGCGCCATCGCCTGCGCCGTCGAGCGCCGGGCGGCCAGGCGTTGCAACTCTGCCCGCTCCGCCTCTGTCAGAACCAGCTCAACCGCATGACGACCTGCCATCCCCGCCTCCCATCCAAACCACAGGGAAAACCTGCCAGACCGCACCAAAGCCGTACAAGCAAAAAAATGCAGCGAACTTCTGGATCAGGACACTAGCCTGGATTTTAGGTTGGGTCAAGCACGTATATAACTGCCAAAATAATCTATAAGTTGCTGACCGATATCAAAGCTGATTGTTTGATTTAGAACGCTTGGCATGTATAAATTCGGAGCGCGGTACGAAGCTACAAAGTATTGATTATCATGAGCAGCAACAGATATGATAGCCTGTGCTTGAGCACAAAAGCTGTGCTGCTGTCCCGTCAGCAATATCATGAACGCCGCTCTTATCAAGCGCGCGTAACTGAGTGACGGGTGAAACTCGCCCGTTAACTTTGTCAGCAGCATCGGTTGGGGTGGCAACACCCGGTCCGCTTGTGTAAGAACTGCTGCCGCCACCAATGTCCCATAGATTATAGCTGGTCGGCCCTTGATTAGTTCCACCGTAGTTGCCAAAATAACCATCAGAACTGCCGCCATAGACGGTGCCAATGAAACTATCGCTCATGATGCTTAAACCAAATTTTGTTTCAACAAAGATTAGATCAAAACTCCTGAAAATTCAAACATTAAACGCAACTAATCGCCGAGGATTCCATTTTTTGACGTTAAGATACACTTTCGTGCTCATCACCACCGGCATTCCGAAATTGTCGCGGCGCTGCCGCCGGCCCCGGATGCCGGAGTGTTCCTTATCGGGCACGTCCACACGCCAGAGACGGAAACAGCGTCCTGGTCCGCAGCTTCGACTGCCCTGACGGCACGCCGCTGATCGACCTCAAGCCGGGCCGCTGCGCCTTCACGCCCATCGCGCCGCGCCAGGCGGGAGATGGCGACGTAGCGGCGTCCGGTCAGGCTTTCTGCACTTGGCGCAGCCAGTCCTGGAGGTTGTAGAAGTTGTCGATCCGCGCCACTCGGCCGTCGCGCAGCGTGAAGAACGCGCCCGCCGGCAGGACGTAGGCTTGGCCCCGCGCTTCCGGCAGGCCGGGGGCGGTGTGCTTGTAGGCGCCGTGCACCACGAACTCGGCGGCGGCGCGCGTGCCGGAGGGTTCCGTCATCACCACGAGGTCTGCCAGGCGCTCGCTGTAGCTCTCGTCCATGCCGGCCATGAAGCGGGCGAAGGCGTCGCGCCCGACTTCGCGCCCGCCCTGGTTGATGCCGTGCTCGACGTCGTCGGTCAGCAGCGCCAGCATGGCGGGGAAGTCCCCGGCGTTGAACGCCAAGTAATAGGCCCGCACCAGGGCTTCGGCTTCGGTCATCACGCGTCCTCGAATGGCTGCAGTTCGGCCACCGCCGCAGGCTCCGTCCGGGACCAATCCGGCGGCCAGTCGCGGTGGTTGCGCACGGCGCCATGCTCCCGCACCGCATGGAGCCGCGCCGGGTCAAGATCGGCCCAAAGCCAGCCCGCCGGGTCCGCGCCCTCGGCGATCACGCCGTCCTCGGGAAAGCCGCGGTCCGCCGGGCCATAGACGCCGGCCCGACCGCGGTTGCAATCGAGGGCGGCGAGCCACGGCGCGTCGCCCACGGTGGGGGACACGGCGACGAAGCACTGGTTCTCGACCGCCCGCGCCCGGGCCGACAGGCGCACGCGGTTGAAGCCGTGCATCGTGTCGGTGCAAGAGGGCACTAGGATCAGCCAGGCGCCGGCCTCGATTTGCGCGCGGACGACGCTTGGGAACTCCGCGTCGTAGCAGATGGCGACGCCGACGCGGCCCCAGGCGGTCTCGAACACGCGTTGCGGGGCGCCGGCGCCGATGGCCCAGTGCTCCGCCTCGAACCGGGTCATCACCTGCTTGTCCTGGAACGCGAGGCGGCCGTCCGGGGCGATGAGCGGGGCGCGGTTCACGATGCGCTCGCCGGACCGCCACGGCAGCGTGCCGGGCAGCAGCCAAACGCTGTGACGCCGCGCCGCGCCGCGCATGATGCGCAGGATCTCGGGGGAGGCGGCGCAGACCGCGTCCCGCTCGGCCGCCGGGTCCGGCGCCGTGCCGAAGGCGGCGGCGGTTTCCATGCAGGCGTATTCCGGCATGACCAGAAGCTGCCCGCCCCCCGCCGCGCCGCCCGTGACCAGCCGGTCCAGCTTGTCGGCGTACTCCGCCAGGCTGGCGATCCGCGTAACCGGGTACTGCAGCACGCCGAGCCGCAGCGTCATGCCGCGTCCCCGGCGAGGTCCTTGGTCCAGATCTGCATGAGGTGGTCCGTCTCGCCCACTTGCCCCAGGTCTTGCCAGCGCATGGTGCACGTCAGGCCGGGGCGCAGGACGAAGCCGCGACGGCGCCAGAACCCGTCGAGCGGCACGGCGTCTGCCGGGCGCATCGGATGGTCGTCCGGGCGCCGCACGGCGCAGAACGCGGCGTGGCGGTAGCCGCCGAGCGACCGCGCATAGGCTTCCCGCCGCTCGAAGAACGCGACGCCCACCCCGGCGCCGCGGTGCTCCCGCAGCAGCACGCTTTCCCCGAAGTAGAACCAGCGGGACGGGTCCAGCCCGGCCGCGCGGAACGGCGCCAGCACGTTGCCGGTCTCGCCCGGCAACGGGAGGCAGGAGGACATGCCCACCGGCTCCGCTCCGTTCCAGGCAATCGCCAGCGCCGCCTGCGGGCAGCGCGCGTAGGTGGCGAGGTACTCGGCCTCATAGGCGTCATTGCCGTCATACAGGTATGGCCAATCGCGGAACACGATGCGGCGCAGCCGGGCCAAAGCGGGGACGTGCGGCAGGATCGCGCTGCCGACGACGGTGGCGACCTCAAGCATCGCCCAACGGTGCAAAGCGAGGAAACATCGCGCAGCCTAGCCCGCCGGGCCAGGCCGTTCAATGCCGGCGCTCTCCCAAGGCGGCGGGTCGCGGAACCGGGCGGCGAGGAAATCGACGAAGCGCCGCACCTTCGGCGACAGGTGCCGGGCGGAGGGATAGACGGCGTACATGTTGTAGTCCGGCAGCCGCCAGTCCGGCAGCACCGGCAGCAGGCGGCCGTCCCGCAGCGCCTCGCCGACGATGAAGGTGGGCTGCAGGATGATGCCCTGGCCGGCCAGCGCCGCGGCGGTCAGCGCGTCGCCGTTGTTGGCCACCAGGCTGCCGGACACCCGGACCTCCTGCTCCCCATCCCCGCCACCGAAGCGCCACGTGGCGCCATGGCTGGCGTAGGTGTACACCAGGCAGTCATGCTCCAGCAGGTCCGCCGGCGCCGCCGGCCAGCCACGGCGCTCCAGGTAGCCCGGCGAGGCGCACAGGACTAAGCGGCAGGGCGATAAGCGCCGGGCGATCAGGCCGCTTTCCGCCAGCACCCCAATCCGCAACGCGACATCGTAACCCTCCTCAATCAGGTCCACCACGCGGTCGTTGAGCACCAGCTCGACCCGCAGCTTCTGGTGGCTCCGACCGAACTCGGCGATGGCGGCGGCGAGGTGGCGCGTGCCGAAGCTCATGGGCGCGTTGACCCGCAGCGTGCCGCGCGGCTCCGCCTGCCGGTCGGCGGCGTTCGTTTCCGCCTCCTCCATCTGTTCGAGGATGCCTTGGGCGCGGGCGTAGAAGGCGGCCCCGGCCTCGGTCAGGCTTTGCCGCGCCGTCGTGCGGTTGAGCAGCCGGGTGCCCAGCCGGTCCTCCAGCGCCTGGATGTAGCGCCCGACCATGGCCGCGGTCACGCCAAGCTCCCGCGCTGCCGCGGCCTGGCTGCCGCGGTCCACGGTGCGCACAAGGGCTGCAAGCTGCAGGAACCGGTCCATGCAGTCGATATACCAGGTATCGAACGCCCCGAGCAGTCCGGCATTCCTCATAGCCGGACGACGCACCACCTTGCGGGTCAGCCATTGCATCCGAGGCAGACCCATGGACACACTTGCTCAGCGCCCGCTTGATCCTCCCGGCCCTTCGACAGAGGGTGCCGCCGAATGGTTGCGCGTCGGCGGGGTGGCGCTGGCCGTGCGCGACCTCGGCCGCGTGGCGGCGTTCTACCAAAACACCATCGGGTTTGAGGTGGTCGCGCGTGAAAGCGACGCCGTCCGCCTGGGCGCCGACGGCGTCGCGTTCCTGGACCTGCTGCACCGGCCCGGCGCGCTGCCGGACGATCCGGCCGCCGCCGGGCTGTTCCATACCGCCTTCCTGCTGCCGTCCCGCGCCGATTTGGGGCGCTGGCTCGCGCAGTTCCGGTCGCTCGGCGGGCAGCTCGACGGCAGCGCCGACCATTTGGTGAGTGAGGCGGCGTATCTCCATGACCCCGAGGGCAACGGCGTCGAAATGTATGCCGACCGGCCGCGCGCGGAGTGGCGCTGGCAAGGGGAGGGGGCAGGACGCCGGATCGAGATGGCCAACCGTCCGCTCGACGTGCCGGGCCTGCTCCGCGCCGCCGGGACGCCGTGGGGCGGCGCGCCGCCGGGCACGCGGATCGGCCACGTCCATCTGCGGGTCGGCGACGTGGGGGAGGCCGTGCGCTTCTACGGCGACGCGCTCGGCCTGGACCTCACGGCGGCCTGGGACAGCGCCGCCTTTTTGTCCAGCGGCGGCTACCACCACCACATCGCCGCCAACACCTGGCGCAGCCCCGGCGCGGGCCGGCGCGACCCGGCGCGGGCCGGCCTCGCGTCGGTGACGCTGGACGTCGCGGACGGGCCGGCGCTGGCGGGCATCGCCGGGCGCCTCGGCACGGCCGGGCACCGCTCCGAGGACCCTTGGGGCACCGTGCTGGCCCTGCGCGCGGCCGCATCTTGCGGCCAGCCTGCTTCTCCGTCACACCCTTCATAAGGAGCACACCATGGCAACCAACCTTCTGATCGCCTTCTACTCCCGCAACGGCTCGACGGAGGCGCTGGCCCAGTCCATCGCCGAGGGCGCGCGGGCGGAGGGGGCGGAGGTGCGCCTGCGCCGGGCGCGCGACGTGGTCGGCCCGGAGGTGATGGCTAAGGCACCGGGCTGGGCGGAGAACGCCGCCCGGATGGACGCGGCCTACGAGGCGCCGACCGAGGCCGACGCGGAGTGGGCGGACGCCATCGCCTTCGGCACGCCCACGCGCTTCGGCGCGGTGTCCACGGAGCTGAAAGCCTACATCGACAGCCTCGGCGGTCTGTGGTTCCAGGGCAAGCTGGTGGGCAAGGCGGGGGCGGGCTTCACCTCGACCTCCAGCACGCATGGCGGGAACGAGAGCACGATCATCTCGCTCTACACGCCGATGGCGCATCTGGGCCTCATCATCGTGCCGCTCGGCTACGCGGACCCGGTGCTGTTCCGTGCCGGCACGCCGTATGGCGCCTCGGCCGTCTCGGGCCAGGCCAACAGCCCGCCCACGGCGGACGACCTGGAGGTGGCACGTTTCCAGGGACGCCGGGTCACGCAGGTGGCAGGGGCGTTGAAGGCGGCCCAGATCACCCGAACCAAGAACTGAAAGAGGCACTTCGATGGATCGCGTCATGACCGGCAGCCGGACGTCCGGCTCCGAAGCCTTCATTGCCGAATGGGCGCCGCGGGTGCTCAGCGTGCTGCGCATCGTGGTCGCGCTGCTGATCCTGGAGCACGGCACGCAGAAGCTGTTCGGCTTCCCCACCCCGAACCCGGCGATGGGCGGCATGCCCGCCCCGCTGACGCTGATCTGGGATGCCGCGATCCTGGAGTTCGCCGGCGGGCTGCTGCTGCTGTTCGGCGTGTTCACCCGGGCGGTGGCCTTCGTGCTCTCGGGCGAGATGGCGTTCGCCTATTGGCTGGCGCATGCGCCGCGCAACCCGTTCCCGGTGCTCAACGGCGGGGAGGCGGCAATCCTCTACTGCTTCATTTTCCTCTACTTCTTTGCGGCGGGTGGCGGGGCGTGGAGCGTTGACCAGTACCGGCAGCGCCGCGACGACTACTAAGGCGCGGCGCCGGGCGTCAGCGTGGCGCCCGGCCGCGCCAATCTGGCAGTTCCCCGCCAAGCTGTGCCGTGATCGCGTCCGCCTTGCGGCGCACCAGGTCGCCCAGCAGCGGGATGCGCTCGTCCGGGATGCGCGCCATGGGGCCGGACAGCGACACGGCCGCGGTCGGCTCCGCCCCCTCGTTGAAGATCACCGCGGCGACGCAGCGCATGCCGACGGCGTGCTCCTCGTCGTCGATGGCGTAGCCGCGCGTGCGGGCCTGCAGGAGGTCGCCGCGCAGCGCCGGGGTGGTGGTGATCGTCTTGACGGTGATGCGGGCCATGCCTTGGCGGTGCAGCACCCGCGCCAGGTCGCCGTCCGGCATGGCGGAGAGCAGGGCCTTGCCGACGCCCGAGCAATGCAGCGGCACCCGCCCGCCCGGACGCGCGAAGGCCCGCATCATCTGCCGGCACTCGACCTGCGAGAGATAGACCGCCTCCGCCTGGTCCTCGATGGCGAGGTTCACGGTTTCCTCGCTTTCTTCCATCAGCGCGCGCATGTGCGGGCGGGCGGCGCCGACGAGGCTGCGGGTCTTCAGGAAGGCGTTGCCGGCGACGAAGGCCTGAACGCCCACGGACCAGAGCCGCCGTTCGGCATCGAAATGCACGTAGCGTTCCTGCTCCAAAGTGGTGAGCAGGCGGTGCGCGGTGGAGGGCGACAGACCGACCTGCTGCGCCACCTCGGTCAGCGTGACGCCCTCGTTCGCGGCGGCGAGCCGGTTGACGATGGCGAGCGCGCGCACGAGCGACTGCACCTGGTCCGACCGTTCCGGCCCAGGGCGTGCGGCCGAGCGCGCGGTCGGGCGGGCCGGCTTGCTGGGTTGCGCGGATAGGCGGGGTGCTCGCACGTTGAAAAACTCCTGACTGCCGCTGCGTAGCGCAATCGTCGTCATTTCGCAATGCGGCAAACAACTGGCTTTGCTAAAGAAATCCACTGTGTTTCCGCATCGCGGGAAGGCTCGCGATTTCTCTGGCTTATTCGGCCGGGCTTCGCGATGCTGTTTGCAAGCAACAGGGAAACGGGAGCAGCAAATGGCCAAGATGAAAGCGATTGACGCCGCGGTGCGCGTGCTGGAACGGGAGGGCATCAACACCGCGTTCGGCGTGCCCGGCGCCGCCATCAACCCGCTCTACGCCGCGCTCAAGGCGCGCGGCACCATCCGGCACATCCTGGCCCGCCACGTCGAGGGCGCGTCGCACATGGCGGATGGCTACACCCGCGCCAAGGCCGGCAATATCGGCGTCTGCATCGGCACCTCGGGGCCGGCGGGCACGGACATGATCACCGGGCTGTACACGGCGCTCGCCGACAGCATCCCGATCCTGTGCATCACCGGCCAGGCGCCGCGCGCCAAGCTGCATAAAGAGGACTTCCAGGCCGTCGATATCGAGACGATCAGCAAGGGCGTCACCAAGTGGTCCGTCTGCGTGCGGGAGCCGGCGCTGGTGCCCATGGTGTTCCAGCAGGCGTTCCACGTCATGCGCAGCGGACGGCCCGGCCCGGTGCTGATCGACCTGCCCATCGACGTGCAGATGGCCGAGATCGAGTTCGACGACGACACCTACGAGCCGCTGCCCATCCACAAGCCCGCCGCCTCCCGCCGCCAGGCGGAGCGCGCCATCGCCATGCTGAA